>Ga0306921_10003049_pt1 | contig 16919 bp, 18 predicted proteins | sample sta12Cox44000080_FD_203760 | JGI IMG/M metagenome (GOLD analysis project Ga0306921, IMG submission 203760) | Lab enrichment of tropical soil microbial communities from Luquillo Experimental Forest, Puerto Rico - statoxic.12C.oxic.44.000.080 (v2)... | ecosystem: Environmental > Terrestrial >... | reverse complement strand
CCTCATCGATTCCGACAGTGCGGGAGAACACGCAGATGGCGATCGCAGTCTGATTGACATCTACGAGTTCCCGGCAACGGATGCAAGGAGCGGCAGTGTGATCTGGCATCTTGGACGACCTCCTCAAATCATTGTGAAATCGTTGCACAACATGGTTGCAGTCTCCCTCGGCTCGGGGCTGGGTTCAAGGAGCGGAACCTAATGAGTAATGCGTCAAAACGCGCCAAAGCGCTCCACCGTACGAAGGGTTTGTGGGGGCGGGAAGGTAACCACCATCCGGTAACGATCGATACGTTGCAGAGCGCCACGCCTGCGGATACTGTCTCTGCTCAGCTATGAACCTCAACTCCCCACAGAGCTCGGCCAAGATTCGGCGCCCAAACTTGTTTGTTAAACCGCCAGCAGGCCGCCCGCAACAGTGCAAGCGGCGCAGCAGCCGCATGGCCCTTCAGGCGCCGATCTCGTTGTCAGGCCAGGATCGCCAGAAGTGTGCCTTTAACATGGTGCCCGCCAAGGCCACCAACCTGAACCGGCACGGAGCCGCAGTCACCCTGCAGCGCGAGTTGCTGGTCGGCTCCACTGTGGCTGTCAAGAACCAGCGCGGCTCCATGTTGACTGCTCGCGTGGTCGCGCAGCTGGCGGCATTGCAAGGAGTGCCAACCTACGGGATCGAGTTTCTCGATCAGGACGAGAAGGCGCGGAGCTTCTGGGGCATTTTCTTCCCGTCGTCGAACGCGGAATAGGAATCCGCCGCGCTAACACAGCCAACTCTCGGGGCGGGCGGGTTGTTCCCGAAATCGCCTAGCCGTCACCACTGCTAGTTGCCGTTAATCGATCTGTGGTCGAAACCAATCGAGCCTATCCGTTGAATGTCGAACGCGAAATCCCTGCCGTCCTAGACTGCTGCGTCTTTTCCTCGACCGCAGCTCCCAGCAATAACAGTCAGTCGCTAAACGGATACGACGCATACTTTGGAACCTATACATTAGATCAAAACAGCCACACTGTTACGCCACCACCTCGAACGCGCCTTGGTTGCCGCCGATGTGGGTAAGAGCCTGGTGCGGCATTTCCAGGTATCAGCTGACAAGCTCGCCAGTACCGTGCATACGAGTTCACCGCAAGGAGAGCAGATCAGAACCCTCAATTTCGAGCGCGTGCGCTGATCGCAAATCATAAGACCCGAGCCAGCGCTCCGCACCCTAAGTTCCATCGAGGCACACGCCATCGACCCCAGGCTGAATGGTCGGCTACGCGGGAACGTCCATCTCTTCCTAGTCGGGGTAATGTACCCATTCCACTCAAAACCTCCTTCGGCTCTCCCTGCCCGCGATTCTTTGCCAATCTTCCTGCCGCGGAGGGGAGGCACGCGCCGAGGGGTGAAAAGCATGTTCTGCCATCGAGCGCGCCTACAAAATTTCCCGTCGTAACTACGTGATATGTAGTAGCATCTACGCATATAGTAGTAGTAATGCGTATATTCCAGGAGATTGGCATGAGAGCAACGGCGACCTCACTCATCGTGTGCGCGACAACTTTGCTGTGTGCTGAGTGCGCAGCGGGACAAGGCATTGGGGCGCTCACTCCGGCGGTGCGGAAGTACGTGAGCGTGAGCGCTCCGAAGGTGGTACTGGAGCACGTCGAGGTCATCGACGGCACGGATGCCGCTCCGGTGGCGGACCAGAACGTCACACTCGAAGGCGGCAAGATTACCGCGATCGGGGCGGGTGCGGACGTGCCGGCGAGCGAGGGCATGACGGTCCTCGATCTGCGCGGTCGTGCAGTGATTCCTGGCCTCGTCAGCATGCACAACCATCTCTTCTATATCGCTTTCCCCAATCTTGCGGCCGACTATAGCTTCGAGCGCCCCGCCCTTTTTCACCAGATGAGCTTCTCGGCGCCGCGCCTGTATTTGGCGAATGGCGTGACCACCATGCGAACGGCAGGGAGCGTCGAGGCTAATACGGACCTGCGGCTGAAACAGGCCATCGAGGCGGGCGCACTGCCTGGACCGCGCCTGGATGTCACCGGTCCTTACCTGGAAGGCGCCAGCGACAATCCGAATCTCCAGATGCGACAACTGACGGGGCCGGAGGACGCACGCCAGACCGTGGCGTATTGGGCCGAGCGCGGCGTCACGTCATTCAAGGCGTACGCGCACATTACGCAAGACGAAATGCGTGCCGCGGTCGACGAGGCACACAAGCACGGCCTGAAGGTCACGGGACATCTGTGCTCGGTAACTTACCTCGAGGCTATCGAGATGGGGATCGACAACCTGGAGCACGGCTTCTCCGCAAACACCGAGCTCGACCCCGGCAAGAAGCCAGATACGTGCAGCGACAGTGGAGGCGATTACACGATCGAGCACATGGCGCCGGGAAGCCCGGAAGCGGAGCGGCTGATCGCGGCTCTCATCAAGCACCACGTTGCCATCACTTCGACGTTGCCGGGCACAGCCGCGTCGCTGCCGGAAGAAGGAGCCGTCGATGGGCGGCCGAGGGTGCCTCCGGGCGTGCTGGAGGCGATGTCGCTGAGCGCGCGCGAGGCCTATCTCGCTTGGCGGAACCGGCCGGCGAATAAGTCCGCACAAGCCGCGACGGCGGTTCGGTTTCACCGCGAGATGGAACTGGAGCGCGCTTTTGTGGCGGCAGGTGGGCTGCTGCTGGCGGGACCCGACCCGGTAGGGATTGGCGGCAACATCCCCGGGTTTGGCGACCATCGCGAGATCGAATTGCTCGTCGCGGCGGGATTCACGCCGGTCCAGGCGATTCGCATCGGGACTCTGAATGGCGCGGCCTTCCTCGGGCGGCAGGACCAGATCGGCTCCCTGGCCGTGGGGAAGAATGCGGACCTCGTGGTGGTCAAGGGAGATCCGGCGACGCGCATCAGCGATATCGAGAACGTCGAGATCGTGTTCAAGGACGGCGTCGGGTACGACACAAAAAGGTTGCTGGATTCCGTGAAAGGGCACTATGGGGAGTACTAACGGAAGAGGATCCGAGAAAAGGCAGATGATTCTTCGAAAAGGCATCCGGAATCGAACACTTGTCATTCCGACGCGCGAGCGCAGCGAGGCAGGAGGAATCTGCCGGGTAGAGCAGGGCGCAAGAGCCAGATTCCTCGCGCCGTTCGCACTGACAAAATGACAGGCGTGGCAACCTCCACAATCTCGTGCCAATGTGTGGGCACTGTAAGTGCTTGACAGTAATGACGTTCCTCCCTTGGCAACCCGGAACGCCGCATGAGCAACTAAATACTTAGTTGACGTTCGGCGCGCCCTTCCGTCAAACTCTTCGCTGAGCAGCGAGAGTCACGCGGCCTTCAATGGCGGAAGGGCGATGCTGACGCTGCTCCCCCAATTTTGCAAGACGGATCCGGAGGATGGTTTGCCCCGTAGCCAATCTGCGACCCTGACCGCGGCCGAACTGCGTATCATGCAGGTGCTGTGGGAGCAGGGTTCTGCAACCGTGCAAGAGGTTCTGGAAGCCCTCCCCGGTGACAAACCTGTTGCCTACAACTCGGTGCTGACCATTATCCGGATCCTGGAGAAGAAAGGCTTCGTGCGTCACGTGAAAGACGGGCGTGCGCACATCTACCGAGCGGTGTTGAACGAGGAAGCTGCCAAACGTTCGGAAGTGCAGAACCTGCTTAGCCGGTTCTTTCAGAACTCGCGCGAGTTGCTGGTGCTGAACATTCTGGAAGAAGAAGGCCTCGACCGCGAAGAACTCAATCGCCTGCGGCAATTGCTGGAGGGGAACCGCTAGCCCATGTCCGCCGTAAGTTTTCCCGTGCTGGCACAAATCTCGATGGAACACCTGCTCAACGGCCTCGCCGAAGGCCTGCTGATTGCAGTGTTCGCATGGGTGCTGCTGCGGGTGGTGGGCCGGAAGAATTCCGGGACGCGGTTCGTGGTGTGGTTCTCTGCGTTGGTGGCGATCGCCGTCTCGCCGTTTGTCTCCTTTGGTTCGGCAGGCGGCATTGCGCGGAATGCAGCTGCGGCGGTGACGATTCCGGATTGGTGGTCGGCGTATCTGTTTGCTGCGTGGGCTGCGGTCGCGGCAGTCGGACTGGCGCGAGTGGTAATCGGCTTGTGGCATCTCCATGGTCTGCGGAGAAACTGCGCTGCGGTGGATGCGAGTGCTCTGGATTCCACGGTCGCGGCAACGCTCGAGGAGTTCCGCGCGGGACGCGGCGTGCAATTGCTGAGTTCGGAAGATTTGCGAGTCCCCACGGCGATTGGATTTTTCCGGCCGGCGGTGATTGTGCCGGCGTGGGCGTTGCGCGAACTGAGCGCGACCGAATTGAATGCCGTCGTCCTTCACGAACTGGCGCACCTGCGCCGCTGGGACGACTGGACCAACCTGGCGCAGAAAACTCTGGGCGCCGTTTTCTTCTTTCATCCGGCGGTCTGGTTTGTCGAGAATCGGCTCTCGCTCGAGCGTGAGATGGCCTGCGATGACCTGGTGCTGGCGCAGACAGCTGATCCGCGCGGCTATGCGGAATGCCTGGTGTCGCTCGCCGAGAAGAACCTGGTGCGGCGCGGAATCGCGCTGGCGCAGGCCGCTGTTGGACGCATGCAGCAGACTTCCCGTCGCGTGTTGCAGATTCTCGATTCGCGCCGTCCCAAGAGTGTGAAGGTGTGGCAGCCGGCGCCGTTGGTGGTGGCCGGATTCTCGGTCGTATGCCTGGTTTCGGCCGCACATGCGCCGAAGCTGGTGGGGTTTGGCGGCGCTGCGACGGCAGCGGGGCCGCAGATTCAGAATGCATCCTTTGCGAGTACGGAATCGGTGTACGCGCCGCCAGTTGTGCCGGCCAAGTACGTTGCTCCCGAGAACGCTGGACCTCTTACGAAGACGAAGAGGGACTTAAAGACTTCGCCGCGGCTGCTGACCGCAGCGCACGGATCTCGCGTCGGTAACCGAAAAGGTATAAAGACCAGTTCACCATCTCACGTCGTGCCGATCCCTCGGCCCCAGGCTCCGGCCGCCGCGCGCGTGGTGCGGACCGCATTTACCGAATCGAGCCCGGTGGTCTTGTTACAGGAGACGGTGTACGTGGTCGTGCAAAATCCCGCGCTGGGCGGGGCGCCCCTGGTGTGGCAGTTCAGCGTGTGGCAGCTCCGGCTGTCGCCTCAAGGTCCGGCACATCTCGCACCCGCAATTCCCTCGAAATCCATTTAGGAGATTTTTCGGAGCAGAGAGAACGAGTTCAACTTTAAAAACTAATGAATTAGTTGATAACTAATTGAAGCATCACCAAGGAGAACACAGCAATATGAGCAACTGGATGAAAACCGTTGGCCGCCTCGCCATCGCGCCCCTGCTGGCACTGGGCATGATCGGCTCGCTGGCGGCGTATCACCACGCACAACCCGGGGTGGCCAAGGCGGCCGCGCCGGCAGCCGCCGCGGCACCACTCGATGACAACAGCGTCAGCGCGCTGCTGGCACTCGATAACGCGATGGAGACGTTGGCCGCACGCGTCACCCCGGCCATCGTGAACGTAACCGTCGCGTCGAAGCCGAAGGGCGGAGACGAACAGGGACAATCTGACATGCCCGACGAGATGCGGCGCTTTTTCGGACCGGGCTTCCACTTCAACATGCCGCATCAGCAACGCCCACAGATCGAGCACGGCTTGGGCTCGGGCGTCATCATTTCGCCCGACGGTTACATCGTGACCAACAACCACGTAGTTGACGGTGCCGTCGACGTCCGCGTGACCATGAGCGATCGCCGTGTGCTGGCGGCCAAGGTGATCGGCACCGATCCGCTCACCGATCTCGCCGTGATCAAGGTCGAGGGCAAGAGCTTCCCCAGCGTTCCCTGGGGAGACGCGACCCAGCTCAAGCCTGGACAGACTGTGCTGGCGTTTGGCAATCCCTTCGGCTACCGATTCACTGTGACGCGTGGAATCGTGAGCGCGCTGAACCGGCCGAATCCATCGCAGGATGACGCCCGCAAGCCGGGACAGTTTATCCAGACCGATGCGGCCATAAACCCCGGCAACTCGGGTGGCCCGCTGGTGAATGCGCACGGCGAAGTGGTCGGCATTAACACTTTCCTGATCTCGAGTTCGGGGACATTCTCGGGAATGGGCTTCGCGATTCCGACGCAGATCGTTCGACCGACCGTTGATTCCCTGATTCGCAATGGCAAGGTCAGCCACGGCTACATGGGCCTGGGGATCACTGACGTGACTCCTGAGAATGCGAAGTTCTTCGAATCGAAGGACAATCGCGGCGCAATCGTCACGCAGGTTGAGCAAGACTCTCCGGCCGCGAAGGCGGGCTTGAAGGTCGGCGACCTCATCACTTCCATCAACGGCACGGAAATCAACGACGCCAGCGAGTTGCAGGTAAAGGTTGGTCAGACTGCCCCCGGCACGATCATCAAGCTCGCAGTGGTGCGCGACGGCCGGAGCATGGAGTTGCCGGTCACGCTCGAGAAGATGGGCGCGCGCGATAAAGGAGAAGAAGAAGCGTCGAACAGCGAATCGGGCAAGCCCCGCTGGGGCCTGAGTCTGGCTGACATGACTTCGGACCTTCGCGAACAACTGCAGGCACCGGACGACGTGAAAGGAGCCGTGGTGGAGCGCGTCGTTCCAGGCAGTCCGGCCGACAACGCCGGGCTGCGTCCGGGCGACGTGATCCTGAGCGTCAACCGGCAGCAGACCCCTTCCGTTTCCCAAGTGAAGAAGGCATTGGCCGACATTCCACAAGGGCAGGACGCGCTGTTGCTGGTACGTTCGGGCGGCGGCAACACGTTCCGTGTGTTGCATTCGGCCGAAGGCGCGTAAAACTTTCCCCCAAGCAACCCTCGATGGGAGCCTCGCGCACGGGGCTCCCTTTTTTGTGGGCTGGTTCCGACAGGGCCCATTCATCCCGGAACGATGCAGGCACGGCGTCGTCCGCACGGGCAAGCCGGGGGGCCCGCCTCTCCTGAAGGCGTCTAGGGTAGGTTCGAATCGTCCGCAGCGGAGGCGGGTGAGGCTTTCAGCAACGCTTTCAGGTCGAGGGCGAGGGCCTCGCGGGTGGCCTCGGCAAGGTCCTTGAAGCGGAACGGTTGCAGGCATCCCTTGGTGGCCCACATCGGAAACAGCATTTCTGCGTGGCTGCGCACAGTGGTTGAGCCAACGTGGAACAGCACCTCGACTTCGATGCCCTCGTCCAAAGGTTTTTCGAGTTGCAGCACGCCTCCGTTGGAGGAAAGCTGGTTCAGACGGGTGCGGACCTGACGGCGGTTTTGCAGCTGCAGCAGGGCCAGAATTGAGCCGCCCAGCTTGACGCGGGGGCCGCGTTTCTCGCGCTGCATATGGGACGCCTGCGACATAACCGCAGGTTAACTATCGCACCCCTTTGCCGACCCTGAGGAGGTTACGAAAGCTCCGTACCCGGTGCCTATCCCTGCTCGTGGGCCTGCTGCAACCGTGCGATGTCGAGCTTGTCCATTTGCAACATGGCTTTCATGACGCTGCTGGATTTCGCAGGGTTCTTGTCGCCCAGCAGCTTGCCTAGCACAGACGGGACAACCTGCCACGACAAACCGTACTTATCTTTAAGCCAGCCGCACCGCTCCTTGCTGCCGCCTTCGGAGAGCTTCTCCCAGAAGTGGTCGACTTCGGCCTGCGTCTCGCAGTTCACGAACATCGATATCGCGGGCGTGAAGGAGAAATGCGGGCCGCCGTTGAGAGCCATGAAATCCTGGCCTTCGAGCTCGAAGGTGACCGACATCACCGAACCCTTGGGAGCAGGGCCGCCCTCTCCATAGCGTGAAATGCTTCCTTTCTTCGAGTTCTTGAAGATGGAAGTGTAGAAATTCATGGCCTCTTCGGCCTTGTCGTTGAACCACAGGAAGGGCGTGATTTTCGGCATGATCTCCTCTTGTTCTTTTGGTTCTTATTTTTCGATGCGCGCCATTGACGCCATCAGTTTCTCCAGGCGGTCGTAGCTCGCCGTGACGCCCGATTCCATCGGCGACTTCAGCACGCCATCGCGCGCGGCACGCGATTCGTATTGGAGTGTTTGCGTGAGTGTGGTCGTCCCAGCCCGCTCGGTCAGCACGACCGTGCCTGTGGCTTCGCCCGGATACCAGGCTTCGTCGAATCTTTCGGTGGAGACGATCCGCACGGGCGCTACGATCTCGCGATAGATGCCGCCCAAACCCATCTCCGTTCCGTGTCCCTGCCACACAAAGCGATAGCGGCCTCCGACGCGCAGATCGATTTCGCAGACAGCGAAGGTCCAACCTTCGGGTCCGTACATCCAGCGCTTGAGCAGGTCGGGCTTGGTAAAGGCATCGAACACCAGTTGGCGGGGAGCGTCGAAGTCGCGAGTCATAACGATCTCGCGTTCGCCGCGGGCTTCTACTTTCAGCTGGTTCATGGCGGGGCAATCCTTTCTTCGTCAAGGTGTTGGTGGTGCAGCGGCGGAACGCGCTGCCGGAATCACGCGACTTCTGCCGTATTGCGATCAGCCGCAAGCAACTCGGCTAGCCGGTCGTAGCTCTCGGCAGCGCCGTGCTCCATGCCGGACTTCAGCACGATGTCGCGGACTTCCTTAGTGGGATAGAGCACCGTAACCGTGAGCGTGGTCTTGCCATCCTGCTCCTGGAAGACCCCGGTCACCTGCGATTCGCCCGGATAGTCGTCGAAGGACTCCATGTGCACGGAGCGCTCAGGCCGCGCAATTTCGCGATAGACGCCGCGCATTCCCATCAGCGCGCCGTCAGGTCCGCGGAGAACGAATCGGAAGCTGCCACCTACGCGATGGTCCACTTCGCAGACCTCCAGAGTCCAGCCGCGCGGGCCGAACCAGCGCTTCAGCAGTTCGGGTTTGCTGAAGGCATCGAATACCAGGTGGCACGGGGCATCAAAGACGCGGGTCATGAGGATCTCGCGATCGCTGGGCAACGTGACTTGCAGAGTTCCGGTGTTCTTCAAGGCTGGTCTCCTATTTTTGGCGTGGTTTTTTTTCTGTGGCTTTCAGTTCGTTGAGCAGGGCGTCCAGGCGCTGGAAATTCTCCTCCCAGAACTGGCGGTAGCGCTCGAGCCACTCGTTGGCTTCGGCGAGAGGTTTGGCTTCGAGTTTGCGCGGACGACGTTGGGCGTCGCGCCCACGCGAAATCAGCCCCGCGCGTTCCAGCACCCTGAGATGCTTGGAGATGGCGGGCTGAGTCATCGAAAACGGCTCGGCCAGCTCTGCCACCGAGGCTTGTCCCGAAGCCAAGCGGGCCAGAATCGCGCGTCGGGTGGGATCGGCCAGGGCCGCAAAGGTGGCATCCAGCGAGTCACTTTCATAACCTTTTAGTTCCATAACCTATGGGTAATATATAGATCCCCGAAAATCCTGTCAAGACGAACCGCTCGGAGTGCAGTCGATATGTGGCTCCGTGTTTTCAAAACGCGTGAGCACGTCGGGGTTTTTCCGGGTTACGAAAGTTTCCGGAAATTACCCTAATTGATTGGATTTGTTGAGTTTAGCTGTTAATCCTAGGGGAGCGCCGGTGTGTGCCCCCGCCATCAAAACGGGCACGGAGACCGAGAACTCGAGGCATGGCGAAAGCAGCAAGGACGTGGGCCGAAATGTCCCTGGCCGCACGCGGCTACATTGCCGTGGTGGTCGCGCTGGGTGCTGCCGTGCTGGCCGTGGGGGCTTTGCATCCGGCCATCCATCAACCCGCGAAATTCGTTTCGTACCTGCTGATCGCGGTCATTGCCTCGCGGCTGAAGGTCAACCTGCCTGGAATCACGGGCACGATGTCGGTCAACTTCCTGTTCATCCTGCTCGGCATTCTGGAGCTGAGCTTCACCGAGACACTGGCGCTGGGCTGCGTTGCGATCCTGACGCAATGTTTCTATCGCGACCGTCCGCAGCCCGTCCAGGTCATCTTCAACACCTGCGCCACCGCATTTGCGATCGGGCTCGCCTTCTGCGTCTACCACGTACCGCTTTTTGAAGTGCAGAAGAATCCCGCAGTGTTGCTGGTGGCCACAGCCGCGACCTACTTTGCGGCTAACACCCTGCCGGTTGCGACCATCATCTCGCTCACGGAACACAAATCGCTGCGCCGCATCTGGGCCGATTGCTATTTCTGGTCGTTCCCCTATTACCTCGTGGGCGCAGGCGTGGCGGGCTTGGTGAGCTGGCTGAACCGCATCGTGGAGTGGCAGACCTCTTTGCTGATCTTGCCGGCGGTGTACCTGATCTACCGCTCCTATCGACTGTACCTGGCGAAGTTGGAAGACGAGAAGGGGCACGTGGAGGAGATGGCGAGCCTCCACATGCGCACCATCGAGGCCCTGGCTCTGGCCATCGAGGCGAAGGACCACACGACGCACGACCACCTGCAGCGGGTGCGTGTCTATGCCATCGAGGTGGCGAAGGATCTCCAGGTCAGCCCCGAGGAGATGGAAGCTCTGCAAGCAGCTGCGCTGCTGCACGACATCGGCAAGCTGGCCGTGCCTGAACACATCATTTCGAAGCCGGGCCGGCTGACGCCGGAAGAATTCGAGAAGATGAAGATCCACCCGGTGGTGGGGGCCGAGATCCTGGAGCGTGTGCGCTTTCCGTATCCGGTTGTGCCCATCGTGCGGGCGCACCATGAGAAGTATGACGGCACCGGCTATCCGTTCGGGTTAAAGGGCGACGAGATTCCGATGGGCGCGCGCATTCTGAGCGCGGTCGACTTCCTGGATGCTCTGGCCTCAGACCGCCAGTATCGCCGCGCGATGGCGCTCGAAGAAGTGATGGAGCGCCTGAAAATGGAGTCAGGGCGCTCATTCGATCCTCGCGTGGTGAACGTGCTGCTACGCCGCTACAAGGACCTGGAGAAGCTGGTCCAAAAACGCTCCGAAGCCGTGAAGTGGTCGAAACTCTCGACCGACGTGAAAGTGGAGCGCGGTCTCGCGCCTGCGGCCGGATTTGTGGAGACTGGCATCAAGGACAACAAGGAAAGCAGTTTCCTGGCATCGATCGCGGCCGCCAGGCAGGAAGCGCAAACGCTGTTTGAGCTAAGCCAGGACCTGGGCGCTTCGCTCAGCCTCGACGAGACGCTATCGGTGTTCTCGGTCAAGCTGAAGCGGCTGGTGCCCTACGACTCGATCGCAATCTACGTTCTGCGCGATGCCTTCCTGGTTCCCGAACACGTGAGCGGGGACAATTTCCGCTTGTTCGCGTCGCTGAAGATCCCGATTGGACAAGGTTTGTCGGGATGGGTGGCGCAGAACCGGAAGCCGATCATCAATGGCAATCCATCGGTCGAGCCGGGGTACCTGAACGATCCGACCAAGTTCAGCACACTGCGCTCGGCGCTGGCGCTTCCGCTGGAAGGACTGAACGGAGTTGTGGGCGTTCTGGCGCTGTATCAGGCCGCGCCGGACGCTTTTACGTCCGACCATTTGCGCATCCTGCTGGCGGTTACATCCAAGATGGCTCTGGCCATTGAGAACGCGCTCAAGTACCAGCAAGCTGAGAGTTCAGCCACGACCGACTATCTGACCGACCTGCCCAACGCGCGCTCGCTCTTCCTCGAGCTCGACCGTGAACTGGCGCGCTCCAAGCGCCGCAACGCTTCGCTGACCGTGATGGTCTGCGACATGGACGGCTTCAAGCAAATCAACGACCGCTTCGGGCACCTCGAGGGCAATCGCGTGCTGCGGCTGTTCGCGCAGGCGCTGAAACAATCCTGCCGCGAATACGACTATGTCGCGCGCATGGGCGGCGACGAGTTTGTGGTCGTGGCCCCCGGCCTGGCCGCCGAAGACGCAGTGAAAAAAGCCGAGCAAATCCGCGAACTGGCGCGCCAGGTGGGCCAGGAGATCTGCCAGGAAGACATGCTCTCGATGAGCGTGGGGCGGGCGATTTATCCCCAGGACGGCGCCGACGCCGAAGGGCTTCTGGCGGAAGCCGACCGTCGCATGTACCAGGAGAAACAGCAGCAGCCCAACCGCAAGAACCGCCGACTGTATCCGAGAATGAAGGGACGCATCACCGTGGAGTTCCGGCCGGAACAAAGCGAAGTGCCGGTGCTGGGCAATCTAACCAACATCAGTCTCGGGGGATGCTACATCGAGACCAGCGTGATTCTCGCCCCCGACAGCAAGCTGCTGATCAACTTTTCGCTGGACGATGGGATGTTGCAGGCGGAGGGGAGTGTCATTCGCACCGACCCGGGAATGGGTCTCGCGATCAAGTTCCGGGAAGGCAACCGCGACAGCCGCGCGCACTTGCAAAAGATCCTGGAGTTCGTCGACCACAACACGCGGCTCTATGACGAGCAATATCTGGCCAAGCTCGGCCGGAAATAATCTTAAGAATTACACCGATGGAGGCGCGGGCACTACTACTTTCGTCCGGGATGGGCCTCGCCTTTGGACGAAAACATCGAATAGGGCCAATTCTTTTTCTTGACTGGATCTTCCGCGGGCTCCGCCGGGACTGCTGGCGCAACTTCAGCGCCGTCCCAGTCTGCGGGAGTCTGCTGAATTCCCCAGACGTTTCCCGGTGTTTCCAGAGCCAGTCCGAGCAGGAAAGCTTTGCCATCGGTGCCCAGCGGGAAGCAGTTCGCGACACGAGCCGTCGCTTGGGCTCCTCCCGGCAGACCGTCGAGCAGGACTCGGGTTCCCGGCTCAAGCGCCCGGGAGAGCTTTACCCCGCAGCCTTGCGGATTCACGACCAAGGTGTGCGACTGTTCCGCGAACAGGGGGGCCGGCGATAGCGTGGTCAGGCGCACAGAGACCTCCACCCGCACCCGCGTCATGCGGCGAGTGGCTTCGGCTTGTCCGGCAGCAGGGGTCATGGACATCGAGAGCGTCGCGAGGCCACACTCCCACAGGAAAGTGTGCCAAATCCAGGCAGGTGGGCGGAGTGATATCGGCTGGGCAGAGGTCACGAAAGTAACCAAAGCCATGGCCTGGCACTGTCCAGCAGGAAACCAGACCGGATAAGCCGGGAAGGGCACGAGTTTAGTCGTGCCGCTCAGAATTGAAGATACGGCAGCGCTTTCGCGCCTGAGGTTCTCTCGGGCAGGAAGATTTTCGGCTGCTACACCGTCATGGGCAGGATCTGCACCAGTGGCCTGCCAGCCGCCATGCCCTTGCGCAGCATGTTGGCGGAGGGAATCCCGGTGCGGTAGAACGATTTCTCGCAGTCGGTGGTGGAGGGCCCGCGCATGCTGCCTTCCATGTAGGCCAGCCCCGGACAGCGGCTGCAAGAGGCTGCGTGCGTGCAAGTGGAGCAGACGGGCAGGTCTTTTACTTTGATCGAACGTACTTCCTCCATCTGGGGTGAGCGATACCAGATGTCAGCGAACTTCTGCCGGCGCACATTGCCGGTGGGCAGCGGGAACTGCACGCAAGGGAACACGTCGCCATAAGGCGAGATGTAGCAAGCAGTGTGCCCGGCACTGCACGAGTAGCCTTCGAGGACATTGTCGTCGACCGGGTCGGGCGGCTTGCAGTAGTCATCCACATCGCCGACCAGGGTCGTGTCAGCGAACAGAACTTCCAGGTGCTCGGAGTCGACTCGCAGGTTCAGGATCGAAGTGTCGCCATCGAGTTTCGGGGTGACCGTGGGATCGAGCGTGTACGACACGCCCAACTCCCTCGCCAGCGCATGCGTTCCCTGCTGGTCATTGCGGTTGACCGTCATGAGCACGTTCGAGAGCGTGACTTTCAGTCCCTGCGACTTGAGGAAGCGGATGGAGTCGATGGTGCGCTTGAATGATCCGGGCAGCTTGGTGATCGCGTCGTGTACCGCAGGGCGATGCGAGTACACGCTCAGCTGAACCTGTTCGACGCCAAGCTCGCGCATGCGTACAACAGACGCGAGAACATTTGCAAACCGATAATCCCGACCAAAAATGTCGAAAATCTGCGACAAACTCAGTAAAACGAAAGGGTGCCCGCCAACCGGGCACGCCGTAAGGTCCAGGAAAAAGACAGCAGTCCCAGCGGCAGCAGAGTTCCGGCGAACAGAGTCAGAATAGCAAGCTCATCGCCCATCTGGCTCACGGACTTTCCTTCCAGCAGCGCCCATCGCATTGCGTCAAGACAGTGGGTGATCGGGATCAGCTGCGCAACCGCGCGCACAGGAGCGGGAAGCGTCTGTACGGGGAACATGGAGCCGGTCAAGAACCACAGGGAACCCAATCCCCATACGACGGCGGAGCCTTTCTGCAGGGCGATCTGTACGGCTGCGGCAAACAGCCCCAGGGCCGAGGCGATCACAACCGACAGAAGAAAGATGACGAAGGCGCCCAGGAAGCTGGGATGCAGCGGTGCTCCGAATACGAAGCCGGCAGCAAGATAGAAGAGAAATGCCACCGCATTCGCTGCGAATGCGGAAACCGCACTGAGGAAGACCAGCACTGGCGGCGACGTGGAAGTGGTCATCAACACCTCCAAGGTCCCTGACTGCTGGGCTTCCTGCACGATCTGCAGAAAAGAGTGCGTGCCCATCAGCAGGAATGTGTAAAAACCAGTGCCCACCAGCAGAAACGGAAAATACTCCACGCCCTCGGGCCGGAACCACGGGCCGACCGCCCGCGAGAGAAAGTAGAAGGCAGCGAGTTCGGTCACCGCGCCCGCGGCGGCCAAAAAGAATCCGGTGCGGTAGCGAATGGCGGTCAGCAGATCGCGCCGGATGATGGCCACAGTCTTATCCAGCACCAGCGCCACGCTCATCGGGACTCCTGTACCGGGACAGGCTCCACTTCCTCAAGTTCGCGGGTCGTCTGAAAGTAGAAGGAGCGCAGCTCGTCCACGCGCGTGTTGGCGGAAAGCGCGCGCTCGGCGGCCAGCGAGCCATGGAGCAGAACAGCTACGTGATTGCCGACCTCGACCGCTTCGTTGAAATTGTGCGTGGCCAGCACGACGGTGGCGCCTTGCGTCGGCAACTCACGCACCATGTTCCAGAACTGCACTGCCGATCCCGGATCGAGGCTGCGTGTCGGCTCGTCGAGCAACACAATCGACGGCCGATGAATCAGTGCGCGTGCAATCCCCAACCGCTGATACATGCCGCTGGAGAACTTCATGACCAGCGTGTCTCCGGCATCGAGCAGGCCGGTGCGGGTGAGGAGCTCGTCGATCCGCTCCGTGCGAAGTTTGCGCGGAACATCGTTCAGCGCGGCGAAGAAGTCGAGGTTCTCGCGCGCGGAGAGGCGCGGAAAGAATGACCGTTCGGTGGCCACGGCGAAGCCCACGCGCTGCCGAACCTCCTGGGGATCGCGCAGCGTGTCGAAGCCCTGGACCAGCACGCGGCCTTCGTCGGGTAGCAGCATGGTGGAAATCAGCTTGAGCGTGGTGGTCTTGCCGCTGCCGTTGGGGCCAAGCAGCACCAGCACGCGGCCGGCCTCCACGTCCAGTGAGATGCCGGCGAGAGCGCGAGTCTCGCCGCCGCGCTCGCGTCCCAGCCAGTTGAACCATACTGGCCGGTGGCGATACACCTTGCCGACGGCTTCCAGTTGCACTGCGGGCATATTCAGGCGACGCGTCCCCAGACCGCGGAAGCTTTGTATTATAGTGGCGCGGCGAGGCTCCACTTAGCCTCTTTGCCCGCATCGCCCAGCGTGCCCTCTTTGGATTTCTTGCCCGGATCCGTCGACCTTGAACACGGAGGCCGGGGGCACGCCTTCCCGCCCGGGTTTGCGTTTCTGCTCGCCGGTTGTTCGATGGGCGCGGGCGAGTTTCGCCTAGCGGAACTTTCCCGGCTCTGCGACGCGGAGTTGAACTGGCCGAGGATCCTGGAGCTCGGTGAGCATCACGGCGTTCTGTCTCTCGTCTATCAGGCACTGCGGGAGTCGGCCGCACGTGTTCCTGTCGAAGTGCGGGACGATTTTGCATCCCGCTACGATCAGAACGTCCGTCGGAATTTGCGCTTCACGGCTGAGTTGTTCCGCATTCTCGATGGCCTCGAATCAGCGGGCATTGCAGCCATTCCCTACAAGGGCCCAGTGCTGGCGCAAACAGCTTATGGTGATCTTGCCCTGCGGAACTTTTCGGACCTTGATGTGCTGGTGCCGCGAAAGGAGGTGCTGCCTGCAAAGGAGGTGTTGCGCTCGCTGGGATAGCGCCGGCATCTCATCTGTTGGCTGCACAAGAGCGGGCTTATCTTGCTACCGGCTACGAGTACACCTTTGATGGTTCTGCTGGCGACAACCTGCTAGAAATCCAATGGGACATCGCGCCGCGTTTTTACACGGTGGAATTTCTCATGCCCGAATTGTTCTCTCGGGCAATCACTGTTGAACTGGCAGGCCGCAGGGTAAGAACCCTGGCGCCTGAAGATCTGTTCCTGACCCTTTGTGTGCATGCCGCGAAACACGCTGGATCCGGCTGTGCTGGTTGCGTGACATCGCAGGCGTGGCGGCGACCCGAGGTCTGGACTGGAGCGTTGTTGATCGGAGAGCGGGAGAGATGGGCCTCCGACGAATTGTGAACCTAAGCCTGAGACTTGCGCAGCGCCTGCTCCAGGTGAATCTGCCCGACGCTGCCCTCGCCAGCTCCAACGAAGATCGGGAAATCGAAGGACTGTGCTCAGAGATCGCCGCACACATCCCGGCGGCTGAGGAATTCAGCACGGAGTCGCCTGCCTATTTCATGCTGATGCTTCGGTTGCGTGAACGAGCGGGAGACCAGGTGCGCTTTGCATCGCGCCTGCTGCTGACTCCGAGCATCGGCGAGTGGCAGATGGTCAGCCTCCCGGCGCCGCTGTTTCCGCTGTGTCGAGTTGTCCGGCTTTTTCGATTGGCGAAACGATTCGTGGGGCAGAGTTCGAATAGAAGCTCTTAAACCGCAAAGTTCGCAAAGCAGGCGCAAGGGTCACAAAGAAGACTTCACGGAGGGTTTTGCGTCCTTTGCGGATTTTTGCGTTCTTGGCGGTTAAGTTTTCGCTCGTTCTGAGCTGGGTCACCGCA
>Ga0306921_10003047_pt1 | contig 16922 bp, 18 predicted proteins | sample sta12Cox44000080_FD_203760 | JGI IMG/M metagenome (GOLD analysis project Ga0306921, IMG submission 203760) | Lab enrichment of tropical soil microbial communities from Luquillo Experimental Forest, Puerto Rico - statoxic.12C.oxic.44.000.080 (v2)... | ecosystem: Environmental > Terrestrial >... | reverse complement strand
CGCCACTAACAACACCCCGTGTAGCCGATGGTCGTAGCGGGATTCATCTGATCTCCGGATCTCATCCTGCAATCCGAGAACTATGGTGGCTGGGTTCGTAATGCGTAATGGTCTCATGTCTCCATCAGAGCATAACCTGGAAGACATGCGCAATTACTTATGACGCTACGTTTAGTATGCTGTCTTCCCCGGCGGGTACAACTAGCAAAGGGGTCCCCGGCATTAATGCTCCGATATTTGATGCTTCTGGTTTTGTAGATAGAGCAGGCGAGACTTTTAAGGATATAGGTGCCTTGCCGGCTAATGAACAAGCCGCTTATCAACGTAGCCTCAAATCTCTCATTGATAACCAAGTACAGCTAAGCAGCGACATCTCGATCTATTCTCCGGCGCTTTTGGCTATCGCCAAGGACCTCCAATCATTCTTTATCAATATTAAGCAAACAACCGGATCTGTCGCTCGAAGCGCCACAATGAATCTTGGAGTAATTTATGATCCCAGACTGTCAAAGAAAGATAAAGCCACCGGAGCGCAGCTTTTGGGCAGACAAGTCGTGTTCTCCGTCAACGCCACATCTGCCCAAGAATCTGCACATACTCGGGACGATGAACAGTGCCGATCGCAGCATTGCTATCGTGGACGTGGCGGTCCGCCTTCGTTTTGGCTTTCTATCGTTGTGGCCTCAGATGAGCGTGGTTCAAAGGCACGGCTGCGAGCTTATGCAGAATGCTTTCCGAGACCTGGTCTCTGTTTTTGTAGAGCATGCATCTGAAGACGCGTTCAATCTTGTGCCGGGTCATTCGTACTTCCTCGAATCCGATGACACAAAAGCGAGGACCAGCCTAAAGATAAACTTGGCCCCCCTGCTCGAGGAGTACCTCGCACAGGGATATGTAGGCGGATTTGCTGAGCCGATCAGAGGGTACCTGCAGTGGGTTAGGAGCCTCTAATGCCACTTCCACGCGCCAGACGCTCCCATCTCCGGCGTGTGTCTTTACCGCTCGTAGAACGACCCCCGGAAAGAGATGTCTGTCTTGAACTAAGCGACCACTCGGTCGTCCAGCAATCTGCAGTGCAGTTTTTCGGACTGCAAGCGAGCCGCGATCCGCACCCCCAGGCTGCGCGTCTCTCTGAGCAGTTCACGAAGCAGAACCGGTCGCTCTTCTCCCTACTCGACGTGCAGACCGAAACGTACTTTGATGGCAATGACTTGCTGCTCCGCCTGATAAGTAGTGATCGAGTTGGAGCTGTTCCACTGTTTTCCCCCAACACGTGGAACTCCGGACTATGGGCTGGTTGTTCAGCCGCGGTTTCCCTGGCGCGGGATTGGGCCGATGCTCGCAGATATGGGATGGAGGATCGCTCCATCGCCGTTGAAATTACCCCTCCTGCGACGCTCTGAACGGCGAGTGCCGCCTTGGGTTCTGTCCTCAATGATTTTGGTACGGCTGCAGGCGTTGCTCGACAGCCTTATCCGGCGCTTTGAAAGCACCTCTACCATCCGGGCAGCGCCAAAGGGTCGCGTCGACTGGCACGAGTATTCTCAAACACGTGTCCCACGCGGACAGTTTCTGGCGGTCCCCTGCACATATCCAGATCTGCGCGATGATCGGTTACTTCAAGGAGCAATACGTTTCGCCCTGGAACGCCAGTTGCGTGTACTACAGACGCAGGTTGAGCACGGTGCTTTCGTCCATAGACTGATCGAGCTATGTGAGCGCCTGTTGACGAGGGTCCGCGGAGTTGCTCCCGTGCTGCCCTCACCAAGTACTTTCGGGCAATGGCTGCAGAGACCCATGCGAAGCAGCCTATTGACAGAAGGCCTGCAGGCGATTGAATGGACTGTGAACGACCGGGGCTTGGCTGGTCTCAGTGACTTGGATGGGATCCCTTGGACGATGTCGATGAATGAGTTCTTTGAGGCATTCGTGGAGGCCGTGTTGGCAACAGTCGCTCGCCGTCTAGGAGCTCAGTTGAAGGTTGGCCGAAGACGCGAGACGACTCATGCAATCAGCTGGTCACCACCCTTCGTTGGCTCGCAAGGCAGCTTGATTCCGGATCTTTGGCTGGAGTGGCAAGACGCAACCCTTATCGTCGACGCTAAGTACAAGCGGCACTGGCAGGAACTACAGGAACGCACTTGGGCGAGGGTCGAGGATGAAGTTCGCGAGCAGCACCGCAATGATCTTTTCCAGGTGCTTGCCTACGGAAACTTAGCTCTCACCAAGTCCGTGATCGCCTGCCTCGTCTTTCCTTGCACCGCAGAAGTCTGGAGAGAACTGCATCAGAACGACCGCTTAATCCACAAGGCTGAGCTACAAGTGGGTGCTCGGTCGTTGTCTCTCTGGCTAACAGCGATACCAATGGGGATGCCGCCGGATCAAGTTGCACCGCCAATCGAAGCCGCCTTGCGAAGCGCGAGTTACAGTGCTTGACCTCAGGGCTAGCGTCGTGGCCTTACCAGCGTGCCAAGCCGGTCTTTGACCCATTTTGCGCAACGCTGTTTTCGTCGTGGTGACGCTGCGATGCTCAGCTGTGCCGGCACCTCTTAAGGGCAAAACGACCCAAGAAGTCTTCTGCGGCCAGGTGCATCGGTTAGGATATCGCTACAATTCTCCTCGGAATCAGACCGATGTGATAGAAATGCCGTCAATCAATCTCAGCTTATTGCGACTGGACTTTCAAAACCATGAATGCCTCATTGAAGAAATCGTTCACAAATACTTAGCTCAAATTGTGGAGGGTGAAACGCTTGCCCCCATCACAGTTCGCTTTGATGGGGAGTCTTAACTTTTTGCAGGATGGCTTCCACAGAGTGGAGGCGGCTCGGAGGAGCGGGCTTTCAGAAATCGACGCCGAGATTTTGCCCGGCACCCTGCAGGGCATGGAAGCAGAATTTCATGAGATGCTGAAAAATCTGAAAGACGATCTTCGCAGAGGCAAATGATCGCGTGAGTGTGGAATCTACTTCTACGGCCATAGGAAGTCTTTTCAAGACTTATCTCACCACCATGCTTTGGGGCTGCAACGAAGTGCGCTTGTCGCCCGCCTGATTTATGGCCGAAACGTTGTTCGTGCCATTTCCGTGCCGTTCGCGGTGCCTTACATCGGAAAGAGGGAAAACAACGCTTGTGCGTGAGCTGTGGTGACGCCCTTAGATTCAACTGACCGGCTTGGATATTGCATGGCGCTGGCAGCTCTGCCACCGCCAAGCTGTGTCCGGTTTCGCGCCCCGCCCCATGCCGTTTCACATGCCGTTCGCACTGCGCTACATCGAAAAAGAGGATAAATCGTGCCGTCTGCTGCGTTCTAAGTTATTGTGTTTACGTTTGTGTGCGGCTTCGACTCGCTCACGCTTCCGCCATTTATTTCAACAATCTACCTCGCACAAAATGTCCCGATCTCCCATCCAAGCGGTAGCGGTTGTCCGCTAACTGTGATGAAAGTGTGATAACAATCTACCGGTGTGCTTGCCGTTTCGACCCGTGCAACTTCCAGATTGTCGTTACTCGGGAATTGTGTGAGGCGAATCCGGCAAGCCAACTTCTCAGTGCATCGCGCGAAGGAGCACCGGATCACTTCCGCGTGGCAGCCCTACTGAGTTGTTAAATCGAGAGAATAGATTTCTTCGGCTCCAACATCTCGCAACACCAAAGGTGAGTCATCAGGCGTTAGGCCCATCCAGAATCCCCCGCGATAACCTGTTTGTCGGACGTCCTTGAGATCTGTTACCTGGTCGATCGCGGCATCCGCAATTCGTACCCGCAAAATTGCAGGATCGCTTCCGCGGCGCGAATAATAGACATAGCGTCCGTCGGAAGACCACCTCATGTCGCCGACATAAGTGTTGTCTACGATTCTTGACCACTTCTGCGACCTCAAATCGCAAAGCATCAATGTGAGGGGGTCGGCCGATCTGGCCACGATATAACGTCCATCCGGTGACCATCGCGGCGCCCACAAGCCATCAGAGCCCGGTATCTTTTGAACCATTCGATTGTTCATATTAACGACGAAGATCCCAAGCTTGTCTGGCGTCGTCCTCTCGAAAATGGGAAAGTAGCTGAAGGCAAGAGAAGTCCCATCCAGAGACCAAGCCGGGTCCATCTCATTTCTCGACTCGTTGAGCAGCGGCTCGGCCGAACCGCCGTCCGAAGAGATCAAAAAGATCTTCCAGGGCTTGCCTGACGAAACGTCAAAGAAGGCGATTCGCTTGCCGTCGGGGGACCATTGGGGATGAGCTGCACGCACGGGGCTCGCGGTGAGTTGCAGCCGTTCGCTTCCGTCGATCCTGCTGCGCCATAAGGTCTGCTCCGGAAACTTAACGTACGTGACCCATCGACGGTCTTTCGAAAAGTCTACAAATTCCGCTGAGATTCCCGACAGATAGGGAAAGAATTGACCCGCTTCGTAACGCGACAACTCACCTCTCGATTGCTCGCCGAAGACGTAAAGTTTCTTCCCGCTGGTGCTCACCAAAGGCGATAACGAATTCATCTGACCACTGGTTAACTGCATCGGTTTTTGCTTGCTAGAGGCAAGCGCATAAATCTCTGATCTTCCTTCGCGGGTTGATTCGAAGATGAAATACTTGCCATCGGGAGTCCAACCGCCACAGCACTCGGAGACTCCCTCATTCGGTGGTGGGAGCAGTGGGCGTGCTCCTTGCCCCGACAGAGGAATCTCCCACAGGGATGACCGTCCGGTCAGCTTATCGAAAACGGTTAGCCGCAGGCGCAAACCGTCAGGCGACCATCGCAACCAGGAACCGGTGCCAGGCAACCGGGCCACTTCTTTTGCGTCGCTGCCATCGCTCCCAGCGCGATACACTACCGTGCCAACAACGAATGCCATCTCACGTTTGTCTGGAGACCAGGTTGCCGCGTCCGCTGCGGTCTGACCGGCACGCCTGAGCGCTCCTCCCGGCAGCGAGAAAATCCAGAGGGGAGGCGCGTTGCCCGCGTAGCCAGGGCTACCTGAGGCTGAGGTCTCGGGGCCCGACGATCCAACAAACAATTCACTTCGATTCGGAGCAATATCCAAGATGTATGGGGCTTGCAGCGAAATCGGTAGGGCCGTCACCTCGCCCCCGGTCACTGAAGCTTGAGCCAGCGTGAGGTGATTCGTGGCGCCTTCGCCAAAGTAGAGCCTAATTCCGTCGCTCACGATCGGTCCCCGCTTTGCCCGGCCATCATTTGTGATCTGTACAAAATTCGAAGCCTGAAGGCTTTGAGGACGCCGGTTCGCCACAATTAGGGCGGCGATAACGAGCACTCCAGCGACCAGGTACATGATGCGTCTTAGCGGCAAACGGCCCGTAGCTTTAGGCTGTTCGCCCAGCGCTGCTGGTTTTGCAGACTGTGTTCTTTCTCGCGGCGTCACCGGAATCACAAGCCGATAACCCCGCTTCGGCACAGTCTCGATTACGGGTTCCTCCTCATTCCCAAGGACCTTCCGCAACTGCGAGATGTTTTGAGTCAGCGCCAAGTCCTCGACGAAGCTGTCGGCCCACACGCGTCTCATAAATTCTTCTTTCCTGACTAGACGGCCCGCGTTCTCAACAAGCACGAGGAGGGTGTCGAAAAGCTTGGGGCCTAGGGGGACCACAGAGCCGTTGCGTAACAGCAAATGCTCGCTGGGATCCAGACGCCATTCGCCAAATTCGTAAACTCTGTCGGCAGAAACCGCCATATTTACAGCCGTGGGGAGTTCTCAGGATTTTATCAGCTAGATTTCAGGGTTTTGTAACGACTTACGGGCGCAAACCACAGTATTCAGAACCGTGTGCGGAATCCGCAGACCGTTCGCGACCCCCACACGACTGGAGGAAATCGTGGCCACAACCTCAGCGCACCAGCAAATTGCAGTTCCCGTGACGAGGAGTGTTCCCGGCAGGCGGTTTGATCACCTGTTTTTCCCGGGCGTCGCCTGGCTCATGTTAATCATCGTATTCGTGGGCTTCGCGCCAAGCTATTACCTCGCCGGGGTTACACAGGCACCGCTTCCCAGCCTCGCTATTCACGTACATGCCGTGGTGTTTTCGTGCTGGATTCTATTGCTCATAGCGCAAACATCCCTGACCGCGACAGGTCGGGTCGATATTCATCGCCGACTTGGCCTTGCCGGCTTCATTTTGGCGGGCTCAATGCTAATTGTCGGCGCTTGGGCTGCAACCGACCAGTTGGCGCGGGGATCGCACGTGCGCGACCCGCTCGCCTTTTATATTTTCCCGCTTGCCAATGTCGTCGCCTTCGCAGTATTGATTGTGTTCGCTTACCGCGCGCGGTTTGATCCTGCGGCGCACAAACGGCTCATAATCGTGGCTTCAACGGCACTGATGACGGCTCCCATTGCTCGTTGGCACTTACATGGGTTTCTTCACACGAGGGCCTTTGGCGTTAGCGCGACAACGGCGGAGCGACTTTCCTACGTCTTCATTCTGCTGCTCATTGCATATGATCTCTGCGCAACGCGGCGGGTCCACCGCGCTACGCTATGGGGGGCTGGTTTCCTTATCGTGTTCCAGCAGCTAGCCCTTTACTTCGGGAAAACATCAGTTTGGCATGCTTTCGCTCAATGGGTACAAGCGATGGCTCGAAGCTGAAGCAGGACCAGCGAACGATAAAACATCGTCAAACGCAATGCCGACTGCTATGGCAAATCACTAGCGACGAAGGTCCGCAAACCAGTTCGTGGATTGTCGCCTTAACACGGAAGTGGACTCCACCCAATGAATAATCACAGCTCGCATGTTTTCATCGAGAGCCTTTGCAGAGGTTGGCAGAATTGCTGTGCTCGAGTGTCCGAGCAAGTGAGCAAGGGTTAAACCGGTGGCGCGTGCTGCGTTGCCTCGTAGCAAATGTTGAGCGCAGGTCGTAAACACGGCGGTCCTCCAATAGGGCAGCTTTCACAGCTTCTTTCCAGCGCTCCTGATAACCCGTCCAGTTTGCCGTTGGGTTCCGGAGCCTCGGGCGCGTTGAGTGCCCGTTCGCGTTTTTCGCGTTCGCTCAAGTGCGAGTTCTGGTCGTGCGCCTCTTCTCGCCCACCACACAAGTAACTGCGCTCGTTAACCGTCAGGCAAACGTTTACCAAAGCGTTACCTGTAGCATTTTCCCCTCAATGCGTAATACCCCCGCAAGCGTCTAACCCCGAAAGACGGAAGTTGTCAGACTCTGACTTCTTTCTCGGCAAGGAAGGAGGCTAGTGGGACGAATGGATCGGTCCGACTTTGAGAGGATGGCAGACCAACGAGTGGCACCACGTAACAAGCAGCTTATAGACCACTTCTCTGGTGATCTCTGTGGCGACTGGAGTCCGAACAGGCGCACCTTCGCGGAGAGGCTCGGGGGGTGGCTCGGGAAATGGGCCACGGAAAACGGTTTGCGCCTCCAACGACGTGGCCAACAAGTAAACGTCTGTGACGCCTCACATCGTTATCGCTGGATCGAACGACACTGCGAGCAGCATTGCCCAGGGCAAAAGTTCCAGCAGTGCTGAGCAGCGCTCAGGGAAAGCCCCGATGGCCTGACTCGGCGAGCAGTCTTGTGGACGTTCGTGTGGACATGAACGTTGGAGAACTGCAGCTAGCAGTTGCAAGTCATTGATAAAATTGGTCGGGGCGAGAGGATTTGAACCTCCGACCCCCTGCGCCCAAGGATTGGATTCACTAGTAATCAACAGCTTAGCGCCGTTTGCATGGAGTAGGATTCGCTAGTATTTATGCGGGTTTCCCACTGCCTACCTCACCGTCAACCAAACGCATACAAGCGGCCAGTGGGCACAAAATTGGGCACAATCGCCTGGGGCTCATCGGGGACGCCGGGGGCGCCCAAACTGTGCCCAGGAATCGATCCAACAGAATGATTATTTCCAACGTTGGAAACAAGAGAGCGCACAAGTCTGGAGAACACTCATCTCAGTTACTAGCGAATGCGTTCCGTTCAGTCGATACTTTAACGAATTCTGCGAGGGCAAATCATGCTTCACCTTTACAAACCTGAGCGGCTGCGCGAGCTGCTGTTACACCCCACAGGTAGAACACCCACACACCGCGTCAGCCGATCTTCTCGGGAAGGGTACGGAGCCAGGGCTGATTCAACACTCTGGGCGACCCGGCGGGGCGGTCCTCTGGTTGTGCCTCCGTCTTCCGCGCCCTGGTCGTAGGGGGCACGGCTAGGGGTCCCGCAGGGCGTGCGGTCGGCAAGATCCCGGTAATTTGGAAAAATAACCGTCTGTCGCGAGCCCCCTTGTCGGTGAGCGCACTCTTGACCATAGCCTTAGTTATCCCGGGCAGGTTGCTCGAAACTTCGATGTTTGCCTTCATCAGAGAAATCTTCACCATCCACTCCACGGCGAGTGTCAGCAACCGCTTGGGGTCCACTCCAGCGGCGACACAAATTTCGTCAATGGAGAGGTAGGGCCGGTCGGCGGGAGGAACTGAGTCGTACTTCTGGAGGAAGGCACGGGCGGACTCGTCCTCCTGCGAGAAACGAAGAGCTTCGATGACGCCTTCAACACCACCCCCGACGCACTCCAGAATAGGGCTGATTTTTGCGACGCCCCGCATCTGCTCAGAAGTGATGCCGAGCCGCTTACGAGCTTCCTCGGCAGGTCCATGTGGCGCGCTCGGAACGGCCAGAGTCTGCGATTGGCTGCTTGAAAGGCCATTTCGCCGTTTCGCCATAGATTGATTAAACTCTGCCAGCGGATGCCAGCCCCGTTCTTTGTACTTCCGCTGACAATGCACGCCCCCTTTTATTCGTCGCATCCGCTTGCCCCAGGCAGAGCTGGGCGGGTGGAGAGTCAATCGGCGGGCAACTCCGACCAAAATAGCACGCCTCCAGGACGGCAGATTCCCGGCCCACCTGTCGCAGAGCTGCCGGAATCTCTCCTCCGCTTGTAGGCGTTGGATGAACGGCAGATCACCGAAGGGATCACTCCCCTTAGGTTTGCGCGGGCCACGACGCCGGAACATGCCGGCGTCGGCGTTCTGGGGCGCAAGCTGAGAGATCAGCAGCGGGACAAGGTTGCCCTCTGCGGCACAGTGCTGTTTGAACGACTGCCAAACGCCGTCAGCGATCAGCGGCGCTCCTGAATCGGGCAGGTCAGAAAGCACGTGCTTCTTAATGGGCGCGCCCCGGTATCGCAGGCGCTGCCAAAGCCTTTCGTCGATGCCCAACGGATCGGTCTTCACGAGGCCATCGTAGCATCACCTCAATTTGCCGTACGGACAAAGTGGTGGGCAGGAAGGTGCGTCGGCGATTAAGCAGAGGAGTTGCCCCCTAGTCCTCGGATGACCCACATCACAACCACGACTGAGCCACGGCAGCACCCGACAGCACCAAGGGAAGCACGATGATTGCAAGCAAGCAGGAGGCATAAGGCCCCGCGCGGTCCTCGAAGGTTCGCTTCTGGCCATTTCAGGACAATTCTTGCGGCATTTCGAAGACTGGAGCGGTTGCGGAAGTCGCTCGGAACAGTGCGGATAAGCTGCTTTTGAAATTCCAACGTTGGAAACCAGAATGCCAGCGCTCTGACACTGCCCAAAAGGTCTCACGCGGACGATCTTAGACAATTCCCAACATCGTGGAGCGCCGCGCGAAGTTCCGAGCGCTTTAAACGGAGCTTGAACTAGAGTTCCTCTCGACATGGGACAAGGTTTGCGTTCCCGCCCCTAAATGGAGCATCCGGCTTGTTCCCGGACAATTCCGATGATCTTGGCCCGCAATTCGAAGTTCTACGGCCACTCCAGCGGCGTTCAGTTGAATAACCCTGAACTGCAATCTTTCCAACATCCATGACAGCTTGGCCCACTCTTGCATGAGGTGCCGCAGTTGGACTGTTTGCACGCGTAGCTTCCACAACCGTGACAGCACTTCACTTGCGAAAAAACCTGCAGCCTGCCTGTCCCCGTCAGAGCTACTAGTACAGCGAACACCGCCATCAACAGAATTTGTCTCACAGGTTAGTTAGTACTCGGGACCGTACACCCACACCGGACGCTCAAGCTTTGTCACACGCCACCCGTCGTCATATCGCGTAAACTCCGCCTTCTGAGAAAACTTGTCCGTATGCTCCAGCCCTCTCGGGAAGACCACCTTCCCCATCTCATTTAAGTTTGTAAATTGCAGATCGAAGTCAACGGTCGCGTGACTGGTGCTCTTGGCGATGCCTGTCACGTTGACCACTGGGTCACCAATCTTCACAAAGTACACAACAACAGACCCGTTGGGACGGGATGATCCTGGAATGCGGTGCAGCAGACCTTGATGTTCTAGCCTCTCGAAGAAGGTCTCCCCTTGAGCGGTGGGCCAGTTGTGGTAGCAAACTAGAATGGGTGCAGCAGGATATTCTTGGCGGTCTTGATCAGTAGGAACACAATTGCGATTGTCACCAGCAATGTCACTGTCCAGAAAGTGGACATAGCTGCCTGGAACGTACTCCGTCTCCAGGTAGTAAGTAGCACCTTCCTGGCCAAACACAATCTGCCGACCAGTCGTAAAGTAGAGCTCGGTGCTGTTCCCAAGTTGACTTTCGATTGCGTGCTTCGCTGAATTCCTCGTGAGGAAATATGGCCGCGCATCGTTGCACCCGAGCAACAGTAGGACAGTCGCCACAAGGACTGTCGGCCAAGCAGGTAGGTTCTTCATAGCTTACCCAGAAGCGCGGCAGACCAGAAGACGATTCATGGGGATCCTCAGTTGTTCCGTTTGCACAATTAGGCAGGAGCTGTTGGTAATGGCACTCCGACTGCCACCCGACGAGAGGGGGCTAATCTCAGCCGTACCAATTCCCTCGATTTCGGGTCTCCGAGATTTCGTCGATCTCGGCGGCCCGCTTGTAGGAAATGACCCTGACTCTCTACCATTCCCTATCATTGTCCGTAAAGCCTATTTGGCGGAGCCTAATGTCAGATTCACCTGCTGTAATTGAGCATCAACTCTGACATTCGCAGATCTCACCGTGATGGTTTTCTGCCATGTACGAAAATCTTTTTTGTGGATCGTAACGATGTGCTCGCCCGTAGAGACTGTGGTGCTCATAGGTGTTTTTCCCATAGGACGGCCGTCAATTTCAACGTCAGCTCCGGCAGGGCTTGATGAAACTTCGACAGTTGTCAGTTGATTCGACTGAACCGGGGCGGATTGTTGGGGCGAGGCCGGTTGGACGGTAGCGACATTCGGTGACGGGTTGGTATTTACGCTTGACGATGGTTCAGGTACGAGATCGCTGAGCCCCTGCTCCAGTTCGGCGGCTACCCTGACCTTTCCACTCGATACCGTAAGCTTTCGCTCCCAAGATTTGTAGTTATGCTTGGAAATCGTGATCGTGTGGACTCCAGCGGCAACCGTAAATTCTGAGGGACTATCTCCGACGAAATTGCCATCAACTGAGATTTCCGCTCCCGTTGGAGTCGAGGTGATCTCAAGTTGAGCGTTGGTCGGACTAGTCTGCGAGGATGCCGTGGACGATGCAGCGACGTTCGACGCTGGAGCCGCGACAAGCCCAAACTTTGCCGGATCAAGCGGCATGTTTCCATTCACATAGGCGGTCACTTCAGTGCCCTTAGGGATAGTGGTGTCTTTGCCATGCATGAACAGGAAAAATGGCGCCGCAGGCCAAAAGACTAAGCTTGTTACAACGATCCCGGTGACCATTCCCCCCGTATGTCCACCGCCCTTGGTTTCCTTCACTGCCCTAAGCGCGGCTTTCTCGCCATCCCCGAGCTTGACGTAGTCGATCTCTATGTCGAGCTTTCCGCCTTTCGCCATGCGCTTCTTGTGCTCGGCATCGGTAATAGTGCCGATAGCTATGTTGCCCTTAGGTATGACAACCACATCGCTGACTTTTACTTCTTCCAGCACCTCGAAATCGATGTTGTCACCGGCTTTCGCGTCCGCCGAGCTGAGATTTCGGTTCAACCGGAGCCTGATGGGAGTGCCATCGTCGAGGACGAACTTGTTGGAGGCTGGTGACATCGCAGGCTGTTGAACACCAGCTTGTTCGGTTCCTGACAACGAGGTCTGCGAGAGCAGTAGGGAGAGCAGAGCAGCACAAAGCGGCCGGCCAGTGGAATACATGATTCCTCCGGTGCTGAGACAAATATTCAGCACGATAAGAGCTATTGGGAATCGCAATTCGACTGCCACTCAACGAGTAGGTGGCGTTGTACACGCGGGATCTGCCGCTTACCTTGCGTTTTAACCAGCTACGACACCAGTGACAGACCATCAACGCGGACAACTGCCTTCACGAGGGTGGGTAATCTCCAAGACCGCGGCGGCTCATTAGATGCAAGACTTTGCACATCTTAGTGTGAGGGAAAATCGAATTGCCTTGCGCACTTTCAGTACCGAAATAGTACCAAGCTGAGGACTGGAGCGGCGCGGGGTAGCTCTTACAGTGCAGATGAGTTGCTTTGAGATTCCAACGTTGGAAGCGGGACTAACCGCGGGCCCTCAGATTCTTTGAGACTTCGCTGCTCACGACCGCACGCCCACCCAAATTTTCGTGTCCGCAGTTCGGAAAGTTCGGGCTTACGGCAGTAGTATTTGGGGGAGTGCTCCTGTTGTTTCCTTGTGTAGGTTGAGGAGAAAGCCATGATTCGATTGCAACAAAGACCTGAGATCCTGCGGCAGCTTGAAAGTGTCCAAACCAAACTGGAGCGGCTTACGATCTGCTCGTGCGGTGCACCGGTACTGCCGGACCTTATTGATATCGGCACCGAGTACATCGTATTTCCCGCCACTGAGGTTGACGACGGCTATTACCGTTGCGCTCGATGTGGCATTGAGCAGCGGGACATTCGACTCATCGATGCGATTCCCGCTAGCAGTCCAAACGCTCCGCCGATGCCACTACCCAGGGATCTGTTTCCCGCCAAGCTAGAGGCCGAAGACACGGGAATGGAAGGTGGAAAGTAGATCGAAGGCAGTCGCAGGAGAGCGGAGGTGGCCCGTCGGCAAGCTCTATTTTTCTGGATATCACATCCAGCACGCATTCTCCATAATTACCCCCTCCCGCAAAGCGAATAGTCGTGAATTACTCTTTCCCTGATCTTCCCAAATTTTCCGATTTTCCATTTTTTGCGCAGAGGCGACTTTGGGCCTCGCCGAGGCGATAAATCGCCCTTACACGCGATCCGGCAGCATAGGATTGGGAGTGTAATGGGCTGTGGGTGTTGAAAAAGTCCGTTCTTGGCAGTCCCGAATGAGGGTAAATGTATCCCGATTTCGAGAACGACGTTTATAGAGCATCCTAGAGCGTTGTTTTTTTCCAAAGGCCGAGAAATAGAGTTTTTCAACAGCCACGGCTGATTTCAACAACTGAGATTCGTTGAGCCGAAAGCTATCCCCGACCCAGCGGACGAGGCAGCATGGGAGGCCGCCAAAAAGGGGCCGCAAGGCCGGAGCGTTCGTGTGTGTCCTGCCCTGCGGCTATCGGTGTAAGGTCCGAATCGGCTGCCGTTCTTGGTTTTAACGACCGACCGGTTTAGTCAATATGTGCCGTGAACGTCTCAAACCCCATGTTGAACGTGGCAATCTCTGGGAGTTGGGGCCCACCACATAAGCTGATGGTGTTGACTCCTGGCCGTAGTACACCGTCGCCTGGGAAGATCACCCACTGATATGCGACCGGCGTAAAATTATAGGTCTGAGGAACTTCCCGCGATCCGTAGAAGGTGCAACCCCAACCATTTACATTCAGACCTATAAAAAATCTTGCGTTGCTGGTGTAGTCAGTGGTGAAGGTCACGACGACCGGGGTTGGATTCGACGGTTCGTTGACCGTGACCGCTGGGCCGAAAAGAAAAGGCCATGCTCCCGTAAGCGGTTGTAACGATAGGGATCTCTGCTCGTCAGCAGCGTGCGCGGACAGGGCAACGCTCGCCAACATGGCGCTCACCGCCAGTAGACAGAGAATTTTTCGATAGTTCGATTCTGGATACGTTTTCATTTTCATCATGCCTGTGGTGGACCTTTTCAGGTCATTTGGCTGTGGCGACGGTTTCAATCAGGCGTCGCACGTTTTCCCTCGGGGGAAGAACCAGGTCTTGCACTTGGACAAGAGGCCCCCTAATGAGTAAGGCGAAAATCGAGAAAGGATTTTGTCGAGGAAAGAAAAATTCCCTGTGAGGCCGAAGGACATGCGGGGGGCAATCGATATGTTGCTGAAACCTACATATCGGTGCAGGAAGTAGTTGGCGGTGATTGGCGTTATATCGCCATTACGCTCACAACCTCAGCTTCCGTTTCGGGATCGGAAGTGAAATGGGCTGTGGGTGTTGAAAAACTCTTTTCGGGGCGTTTCGGGCGAAAGTCGACGCGCTAGGAGGCCTTATAAGCGTCTTTCTCGAAATGGGGATACATTTGCCCTGTTTGACAACCACCAACTTAGGAGTTTTTCAACAGCCACGCCTGATTACAATAATTGCTTTCGAGTCACCCCGTCACTTGGGCCGAAGAGAGATGCCGGTTTCCTGTCCTGAATTGTTGATTGTGCCATTAGTTGCAACGAGCTAATTCCACCGCTGCGCATGGACAGCACTCTCGAACTAAAGAGGGTCAAATGGGGGTTTGCCAATTCCGTGTGTTGGGGGCATTGAAGCCGTTTACCGGCCTGCCCTATATGACCCGCGTTTGCTCCGTGGCAACTTTTCGACAGCCTCCGCCGTAGCTCGGGTTAGACTCGCACGGGGGGACACATGAGTTTGACGAAAAATCCAGGAAGATTCGCCGGCTTGCTGTATCTACTTGGGTCAATACCCGGCTGGTTCGCGCTAGAATATGTTCCCGGCAAGCTCTTGGTGGACGGAAACGCGACGGCCACCGTCAACAATATTGCTGCCCACGAACTGCTCTTTCGCCTCGGCATCGCGGCCAACCTCATCTGCCAGACCCTTTTTATCTTCGTGGCTTTGGCTCTGTACAACCTGCTCAAGGGCGTGAACCAGCGGCACGCCGTGGTAATGGTGATACTGTTAGTAGTCTCGGTCCCGATAGCATTTCTGAATGAGCTGAATGCCATCGCTGCCCTCGTCCTCGTGCGCGGCGCTGATTTCCTATCGGTGTTCGACAAGCCTCAGCGCGATGCTCTAGCGATATTGTTCCTCAATCTGCACCGAGGTGGAATTCATATCGCAGAAGTATTTTGGGGCCTTTGGCTTTTTCCTCTCGGGATGTTGGTCTACCATTTGGGCTTTCTTGCTCGTATTCTGGGCGTCCTACTGATGGCTGCCTGCTTTGCGTATTTGGCGAACAGTTTCACGAGGTTGCTCCTGCCAGGGTACGCACACGTTGTCTACCAATGGGTAAGTCCACTGATGTCTGCGGAACTGTTGTTCATCCTGTGGCTTCTGATCGCAAACCCGAAGCCACTGGCGGATCCAACCCACTCGTCGGCTGCTGTTTAGGCGCGTTGGCAGGGTTTGAACAAATTCGGCGGTTGGCCCCCAACTTCAGAATCGGCGGTCACTGAGCGAGTGGTGGAAACTCGGAAAATGGAATCTGTTTATCGTTGGCGTAACATCGCCTTTACACTCGCAACCGGACGGCAGCTTCCGGCGAAACGAGATCGGAAGTGTAATGGGCTGATTGCGACAGAGTAGTCGGTTTACTGCTGCCATTTGGATTGAGCAGCGGTGGCGGCTGCAACAATGATGTAATGTGGCGGATATGTATTGACATTTACGCTCCTTGAGGCTTCATCATGAATCGGGTTGCGGCGACTCTCTTACTCTACGTCATCGTACTCGGGGCATCTTGCGCCTGTGCTCAAGAGAACTCCAGTACGACATCCACTCAGATCGACTGGGAGCACACGAAGTGGATCGAAAGTGTCCTCCGCGCCGCGCAGACGATCAAGGTTGGCATGACTCGCTCGGAGTTGATGACGGTTTTCACCACTGAAGGTGGCATCTCAACCACGTCCCAACGGACATACGTCTATCGTCAGTGTCCGTACATTAAGGTGGATGTGAAATTTGCTGCATCGAGTCGCGAAGAGGAACTCCCAACAGACAAAATCGTGCAGATCTCGCGTCCCTATCTTGCATGGTCCGTTGCAGATTGATCGATCACTTTTGAAATATCGCCATTACGCTCACAACCTCAGCTTCCGTTTCGGGATCGGAAGTGAAATGGGCTGATAACGGAAGTTACCGCACAACGACTTCAACGACTTTGCGTGATGAATGAAAAGCCGCCCAAACATCAGGCGGCTTGGGTTGGACGAGATTTTTTATGTCATTTCGGGAGCGAATGCACTCCGAAGCCGCGATACCACGGCTTTGAGCGGCGCTCGGCAGCCTGCATCATCTGCTTGATCGCGTCGGGCGACAGTTCTGGCTTCGCGGTGGTCGGTGTTGCGCTGCCGGTAGCAGTCGCACTCTCTCCCACCATGCTGTATTCGCAGCCCTCAACACTGGGGTGATCCTCGTCGCATGGGATGAGAACGAAAGCGCGCCCACAGAGTTCGTCAATCTGGGAGGAACAGCCCGAAGGCAGGCCGAGTCCACCAATCTCTCCGCGATCATTAACGACATAGGCGATGAGCAACTGCAGGTCGGAGCCGGGGGGAATCAAGGTGTTCAAATCTACTAGTGAGCCGTTTTCCCAAAGAGCCGCGCGCGTCGGAGGCGCGCGCTTCTCAGATCTCGGACAACTATTCGCCGCGCGAAGTTCCGGAGAGCTTTAATGGGCCTTGAAACTTCACTTCCGGCAATTTCCGGACAATTCCTTGACAGCATGTCGAGGGGGCCGGAGCGGTGTGGAGTCACTTAAGAAGTGCGAACACGTTGTTTTGAAATTCCAACGTTGGAAAGGCAGTACATTGCAACGCCGTCGAAGCTATGCATATGGCGATTGCCGAACAATTCCAAGCATCGTGGAGCGCGGTTCGAAGTTTCGGTGCCAACCGGTTC
>Ga0306921_10003044_pt1 | contig 16931 bp, 19 predicted proteins | sample sta12Cox44000080_FD_203760 | JGI IMG/M metagenome (GOLD analysis project Ga0306921, IMG submission 203760) | Lab enrichment of tropical soil microbial communities from Luquillo Experimental Forest, Puerto Rico - statoxic.12C.oxic.44.000.080 (v2)... | ecosystem: Environmental > Terrestrial >... | reverse complement strand
GGCCAGTGGTGTCGATTGCGATGGTCAGGCAGGCCCGGTTATGTTCGCGCAACAGGCGGCTCAAGCCCTGCCGGTATTTGTCGGCGGTGTCGGGATGATTGAGCACCAGCCATACCGCGTAGAGGGCATCGGCTTGCGGATTGTCGAGACCGGGCTGCCACGTTACAGTCCCGTAGCTCCGCACTGATCTGCGCAATAACCTTTGCCTCGGGCATTTCGCGCCTGTGACTGCCGCCAATTGCCGCCGATCATCGACGAGTCGCATGTGCGCCGCGCCGCCGCAAGCCTCGATGCCCCCCGCAGACTGGTGGAAAATTCTTGTTTGGCGCTGCCCAGTTGTGCAGCGGATCGCGCTGCTGTCACGCGCAAAACGACTGCCTCGCCCGAATGGAGGGGCGGGCCTGGACGGTGCCTACCCCCTACGCCAACCACCCGGTTGCCGCCTGTGAGATCCCTAAACAAATTTGGGGTGGCGCTTGAACCGCTGGGAGCCCCGTGGAGCGCCGGAAGCTGGGGCTGGTTCGCTATGGTTCGAGGCAGTTTCGCCTATCCTGCGCCACCGGAGAGGCTCGGGAGATCGTATCTTCAGGGACACCTGGGCCGGTATCCGAGGTGAGCGCCAGGACGGGGAGCCGGTCGCCGTGTCGATAACGCTTTACCCAGTGATTTAAAGCTGCCACACGGGCGTGATCCTGATTCTGCCAGGGCCAGGAATTACGCAGCCACTCGTCCTTGGAGGGTAGCTCGGGATCATTGCAAATGGCCCTGCGATAAGCGTCGGCCAGCTCTCGCAATGTTGGCGTGAGATCTTTTGTCCGTATTTTCCAGCCGGTTTCAGAAAGCGCGATGGCAATGTGCTGAATTGCTTCCTCGGGCGTGATGCCGGGATGGATGTTCTGCTCGAACCATTGGCGCACCTCCGCCTCTCTTCTAGCATCACGCTCGTCGCGCCTGGTCATCGCCGCAACCTCACGGCTTCTGCGGGACCGGCGCGCACGCTCTTTGCGGTCGCGCTCAATGGCGATCCGCTCGCGAGCTACCGGGAGAATTCGGCTAACCGTCGCTTCCGATACGGCGATGCCGCGCTCAGCTAAGGCCAGTGTGACGCGATGTCGTCCCCAGAGATCCGGGTGATGATGGATCAGATTGATTACTGTGCCGAGCACCTCGCCTTCCTAGCGCGGCGCCTTCGGGCCTCGCTTCTGCGGGTGTAACGACGCCTGTGGTCGATCCGGGTCATAGGCTTTCAGCCAGCGATACAGGGTGGCGCGGGTGACACCCGCTTGACGCGCGGTCTCGGTGATCGTCGCTCCGTTGCGCACTGCTCGGACCGCCCGGTTTCGCTTTGATATTTCGGACGCGTTTTGCATCAAAATTATTAAAGCATGAGGCGCCCCCTGCCGCAATCCCGATCGGAGCCCGCGTCCAGGCCCACCCCCTGGGCCTGGAAGGTGTGGCACCCGGTCGCTGATCACCGGCCAATCGTCTCTGAGATGCCCCCGCGGCGGGGCTGGTCACGCGCGATAAAGCCGTATCGCCCTAATGAGCCTCGATTGTGCACCAGGGGTGGGCCTCACTGGTGGTTACCCCCTCGCGCGACCGCTTTTGGTCACCCCCAGAGCTTCCGCAAGCGCCACATCCCACGGCGTCTCCGGCGTCTTCTGCAGAATGCTCGCGATGCGGTCGCGCAACTTCGACGGCAAATGTTGTGCCTCTACCTGCTTCGAAATCTGGGGCTTGAGCTCGGCAATGGCCGCCGCGGCCAGCTGCTGTTCGAGCAGTCGGCGGGCGTGCTGCTTGAGGATGTCGGCTGCGGGGATCAGCTTGGTGACACCGTTGACAGTGAGCTTCCCGGTGATGAAGTCGATCAGCTGGCGCGACGTCATCGCATTGAGTTCGATCCGCTGATGCTGCAGGAACGCTATCTCTGCCTCCGTGGCACCATGCCGCCGCAGGGTGGTCGCACGCTTGCGCCAGTCGCCCGGTATTGCCTCAGGCTCGGCCTGGAGTCCCATCGCCTCGGCATCGGAGAGCCGCTTCGATTAAGTTGATTTCATTGTTGAACCAGTAGCGCCGGCTGTCGGTGCCGAGTGTGCCGAAGATCGAGAACCCCGACACGTCGAAATCGTGCAGCACGAAGAACCGTTCGATCCCGCGATCACATAGCCGGTCGAGCAGCATGCGGGACGCGCTGACCGACATCCCCTTCGTTGACATGATTGCGAGGTCATAGCGCTCAGCGAGCTGCGCCGCCTTGAACAGCGGCGCGAACCCCTCCTTCTCGACGAACAGCACCGCGCCGTAGCGGTGCTCCGGCCCGTGCGTCGGATAGAGGATGCCAGCTTCGACGCTGACAGTGTCGCGCAGCTGTGCACGCAGACCGAGATACTCCCGCACCTCAAGGGTGCCGAGCGGAACTTCCCTGCCTGTGTGCGGCTCAAGGAAGTGGCCGCGCGCGTCCCACACGACATCCCAGTCGGCGGCGTCCGGGTTCTCGTTCATGTAATCGGGCAGCAGGGTCTGCGTGAAATAGCGGTCGTCGAGCACCAAATCGCCGGTGATCGCCAGGATCTCGGGGCGCGCGGCATACATGATCTGACGTGGACGGGCAGGCAGCGTGCCGCCGTCGCTGGCCTTCAGATGGGCCTGCTCCATGACCGAGAAGGCAGCCTCGCGGATGGTGATGCGGGGCGCTCGCACCAGCCGCATCCGCCGGTAATGGACCGCTCCGCGATCGCGCTCCTCGGCCCGGCGCTGCTTGGCCCAACTCTTGGTGACGCTGGTCACTGCCTCGGAGAGGCTGTGCGCGACGTTGATGCGCTTGTCCATCACAGCACCAGCGCGGTCTTGCCGCGGTCGCTGAACTCGACCCGCGGCGCGGCGAGATGGGCGACGACGACAATCGGCTCGGCGCGACCGGTGCGCTGCTGGTTCAGCAACGCCTCAAGTAAGCCCTTCGCCGCCGCGCCCGAATGACCTGAACGGATTGCCGAGCGCGACTGACCAGTTGACCCCGGCGATGATGCGGCGCCCGGCTCGTCGTCAGGGCACCAGCCGAAGGCGGTTTCGATGACAACCGGCACCCCGTTCTCGCCGATGCCCGCCACCCGTTTGTACTTGAACGTTTCCGGTTGCACCCCGCAGCCGGTGAAGCGGGCGAGCAGATGATCGCGACCGATCGTGCCGAGATCCGCCGTGCCGGCCGGGCGGCTGTGGTGCTGCATCGCCGCCAGCAGGCGGGTGATGCCGGCATGGTCGATGGTCTCGCCGTGGCCGAGAAACTCGGCCAGCGACAGCCGGGCGGTGCCGCTTTCCTCAGCGACGGCCTTTTGTTTAGCGCTGCTCGAAAGTCCGCGGAACTCGGCGACGATCTCTCGCAGCGGGCGGTCGCGCCCAAGATCTTGGGCGCGCGCCAGATGGGCGGCGAGGTAGCGTTCGAGCCGAGCCTCGTCGTACCAATGGGCAGAAGTCGGGTCACTCGGCTTCCATTTCCGCCAGTCCGGCTGTGACGGCGCGCTCTCGACCAGGGTCTCACCGTCCCATCGCACCGAGATCGCCAGGTGCGGGTTGAACCATGCGTAGCCATCGGCAATTTGTAAAAAACGGCCTTCGCGTCGGCCAGGATTGAGCCCTCCTGTGCGCTCGCTGATCCGGCGCCGCTCTTCTTCGGCAAAGGCGGCCCATAGGTGCAGCTGAAATGGTGGGACCTTGTTGCCGAGCTCGGCGACGACAAACGGCACGCCTTGTGTCATCAGCCCGCTGATGAAATGCACGTCGCGCGACAACCGATCCAATTTCGCGACTATGATCTGTCCGCCGAGACGCTGAGCTTCGAGGAGGGCCGCTTGAAGCTTCGGCCGCTTGCTGAGCGCATCGGATCCAGCGCCGCTCTCGACTTCGACAAAGCGATCGTCATCCTCCTTGGCGCCTACCAGGGTGATGTCCTCGCGCTCGGCAAAGCTGCGGATTGCGTCGATTTGCGTCCTGCTGAATCCGGCCACGCAACCGTGATTGAGGTGACGTTTTTTACAGAAACCGCAGCCGGCGTGTGGCTGATCCGCGGCTCCTGGCGGATGCGGTCGACGGCGAAGACGATGTGGTGCGCGGTGCCGCAGCTGACGATGTCGACCGCGCCGCGGTCGCCGTCGAGCGCATAGGGCATCGCGACGACGGTTTTCAGCGCATTTCCCTGAGCGCCGCGGGTCGGGCTGACATAGGCCTCACGCGACGACACTCGGACGCTGTAATCGAGGATGCTGGCGACAGTGTCGGCGGCGATGCCGGGACCGTTGTCTGAAACGGTGATCACGGCACCCGGCACTGCAGTGCTCACCTCGATCGCGATGACGGGGGCGACGTCGGCCTCCTCGCAGCCGTCGACGGCGTTGTCGACGAGCTCCTTCAGCACCACCAGCGGCCACTCGGGGGGCGCATGGCCGATCTGGGCCGTGAGCTCGCGCTGTCCGACAAAATCGAGCAGCCGCGATGTCCGGAAAACGATTCGTTCGAGGCGCGGTGGTTTTGGGAAGCGGCTTGCCGCGCGCCGTGGGCCTTCACTGCGCACGGTGTTTAACCCGGCGTCAGCACGGCCATCGCCGTGTTCAGCGCGCTGATGCGTTGCTTGGCAGCGGCGGCGGCATGCGGCTGGAGGCGATACCGGTAGCCGCCGAAAAACATTGGCCGCCATGGTATGACGCTCGCGCCCGAGGCCTCGACCTCGATCGGCTGTGACGTCGACCGGCTGCGGCCTCGACCGGGAGGGGCCGGGGCCTGGAGGGTGGCACACCCCCTCGACGACCACCGGCCGGGGCTCCTTGCGATCCCCGAAAATTTGGGCCGCCATGCGCTCTCGGCATATCTGCCTGCAATTCTTCTGGCGTTGCCTGCGGCGCAACGCAGAAGGCAGTGAGCCTGTTTCTTACGGCTGTTCGCCGAGGATTGTGTCGAGCAATTCAAGCGGGACGCCGACCAGCCAGGAAATGACCTCGCGCCTTTCGCCTTCGGCAGCGAGTCTCCGGATTCCGTTGCAGATGTCGTTCCAACAGTCTGGTCCGATTCCCCTTTCGAGCGAGACCGGGTCGGTCAACTCACGCCCGCAGCGGCAGCAATGCCCCCACAGCCGTGCGGCTAATTGCATCTGCACGTCCGGCGCGCCGACAAAATCCAGCATCCGCGCGCGGGTGAGTTCGTAGGCCCGCAGCCGCAGTTGCTGTTTTTCGCGCCGTTGTTGTGCCTTCTGGGCATCGGCGTGGTCGATCTCGGCAATCTTGCGGTCGATCTCGGCGAGCCGCTTCTCTTCGCGGGCTCGCGCCTCATCGTTGAAATTGACATGCACGAGGTCATGGGTGAGGCGTTCGCGCTCTCTGACCAGTCCTTCCCATTCCCGCTCGTGCGGACTCTCGTAGGCGGAAAAATAGACGCTCGGGCCAAATCGCCATTCTCCTGGCGCCGCTTGCTGGGCTTCGAACAGGATTTGTCCGCGCAATCCGCGCTCGCTGCCGGCAAATAGCTCGAAGCTGCGGCAAGTGATGTCCCCCAATCCGTGCCCGCTGACGTGTTCACGAAGATACCCTGCAGATCGGCGCGGCGAGGCGAACTGCGCCCAAAGCCGGCCGATGGGTTTGTCTTCGGCACCGAGCCAGCCGAGCGTGCGGCAGATCGCGGCAAGTTCGTCACCGAGGATCATTGGCGGCGCCCAGGACGGCCGGCGCCGATCGCCTTCGGCAAACTCGACGCCGGCTTCGGCGCGTTGCCGCAGACGGTTGAATGCTTCGAACACGGCGGCATTGGATTCTTGTTGCCGCGATTGCCGCGGCGCCTCGATTGCCTCGAGCGCGGGTTCTTCGGCGCGTCTGGCCTCGGCGAGGGCTGCACTCCCGCGCTGCCATTCCTCTTCCTCTTTCTGCCGTCGAAGCTCCCGTTCACGCTGTTCGGCTTCACGCTCTGCGGCATTGAAGCTCCAAAGCTGAATAAGGTAGCCGTCGGCTTTAAGGATCTTTGTGTCGTTCCACCCCTCTGCGCTGGTGATAAACGGCGCAGCGCATAACACATTCTCCACTTCTTTAACTGAGGGGCCGATATCATTTGCCCATTCGACTGAGATACCGCAGGTACCACTAGTGGTCGAAATCTTGGTTTTTGGAAACGCAGTGCGTAGGGTTGCCCGAACCTTTTTCGCCGCTGAGGTGACAGGAATGTAGTCGCTGTAGTCGCTCATTTTTTCTCCTTCCGTCAGTGCAGCAGAGCGGCAGATACCCCCTGGGGCCTCACCTGTGCGGCGCCCGGCCGCTTACCACCGGGCACTCGTCCTTGAGATGCCGCCCCGCCACCATTGGTTTCTGGGCTGGTTACTTGCCGCCTTTGACCTGGGCGCGGATTGCCTGCGTGACTGCACTGGGCCATAGCCGCTCGCAGTCTGCAGCCCGATGCCGCTCAGTGCGGTATTCCACTGCGACCTTGCCGTCCCCGCGCAGTTCGCCGCGGCAGCAGCGCAGCTGCGGCTGAAACCGAACCGAAACGTCATCGCGCATCGTTATATTGCCTCAGGTAATGGAAAGCCGCCGGAGCCTCGATGGGGTGATCACGCACCACCGGAGCGTCGAAGGGCAGTTCGATGATCCGGTTTTCGATGCCGAGATTGGTCTTCATGTAGATTTTCAGACCGGAATCGCGCGCCTGGGCCACCAGATCGGCGATCCATTCGAAGGGTGGACGCCATTCGGGTGTGTCATACCCGTCCTGACGAGTGCTGCTGGCCCCGCCGATGACGATCCAGTGGAACCGGTCGAGGTGCTTGAAGCGCAGCGGCTCGATCAACGGCTCGCAGGAGAGCCAGCGTACGCCGCTCCCGACATGGGCGAAGGCCTCCTCCGCGCCGTTAACGCGCGCCTGGAGATCGACGGTGGTGCCGATCCAGGCGTTTGGCGGGATGTTGAATTCCGTCATGCGCTTGGGAAATTTTGTCAGGCACAGGAAATTCCACTCGGGGGCTTCGGCGATCATTGTTAGCGCCGCCTCGATCCATTCCGCTGGCACCCAGCGGCCGAACATGTCGGCCATCGAGCCGAGAAACACATTGCGGTAGCGGGTGTCCGTCGTGGCCTCGGGCGGAACCTGCATGAAGCGCGGGGCGGCCAGCCGCCGTGGGTGCAGCGTTGGCGCGAAGCCGAACGGGTAAGCTTCCGCCATTCGCCGCTGATTGGCGATCTCGCGGGCATAGCAGTAGGGGCAAGTGTGCTCGCATCCGGTTACCGGGTTCCATGACCACATCGCCCACTCGATGTCGGTGCTGGTCTGTCGGTTGAAATGTAGTGCCGGCCGGTCGCCAAGCTCGGGCGGTAGCAGGCTTTGCCGAGTGGCGGCGTCGAGCTTGCGCCACTGCTCCAGCGCGACATGGTCGTGGTCGTCAGGATCTGGCCGTCTTGTCGGCTTGATGTCGGCAGCACCGGCACTCCGGCCGATCCTGGTCTTCGCGACCTCCTCGCGGGTTTTCTCGACGGTCAGGTTGTCCCTGACCACGCGGCCGACCAGTGAGCGCCACTCGTGCTTGGGTGCGGCGTGGATCTCGACGAGTTGTGAAAACGCCGTCGCGTGACCGATATCGGTCACGGCTTCCGCTACGCGGGCAGCCTTGACCTCGTTTTCGACGGATGTTCTAGCCCGTCCGGCGCTGGCGGCATAAGCCTTGATGTCCATGCCGCTGTTGAGCGCATGCCGTCCGCGTTCGATCGGCGTCGGTTCGCCCTGCGCATTGGATGTCGCCAGCAGCATATAGGCGGCTTTGTCGTCGAGTTTGCGCACCCAGCACGGCACCCGGTCGAGGCCCGCCTGCTCGGCCGCCACTCTGCGGTGATGACCGGCGAGGATCTGCCAATCTTCGCCGAGCGGTCTGACGATCAGCGCATGCGCCGGATCAAAACCATTGGCGGCAAGTTGCGCGCGGATCTGCTCGACGATGTCGTCGCGCGGCGCGAGCCTGGGGTTGTCCGGGTGCGGATGCAGCCGCACCAGTGGCAGCCATTCCACCTGTAGCATCGAGGGCGTGGTCATGGTGCCGCCCCCAGCACTGCCGCAGCGGTGTTGAGCGCTGCGATGAGCTGCTCCGCATCGGCCGTGGCATGCGGCTGCACGCGGTAGCGGTAGCCGCCGAAGACCTCGTCCTGCTCGAACACGCCGAGCGCGACGAGGCGTGCGGCATGCCACCGGGCGGTGCGCTCGGCGACCGCCGCCAGCGGCGCGATCTGGCGTGCCGTGAGCCAGCCGCTGCTCGTCTGAACCACCCGGAAGGTGGAAATTTCATGTTGGGAAATCATGTGTCGGAATCCTTCGCGTGCTGTGAGCCGGTCCCGATGACCGACCGCTCTTTTTGTGATCCCGGTGCTTGCCGGGAATGGTGCACGCGAGGTGGAGGAGAGGCCGACAGGGGCACTCCGACACCATCAGCCGTCCCGCAATCATCCGCGTGACGGCTGCGCAGACAATACCACACCTGGGTCCGACAACGCAAGGCCGGGTTTGGTCAGGACATTGCGCAGTGCCGGCGGCCTTGCCGTCACGGCGGCATTGGGCGACTATGCCCCCGAGCGTTTGGGGGCGGTTGCGGCGGTTGGAGGGAGAAAATGAGAGATACCACGTTTGGGATGACAACAAAGGCGTTGCCACCAGACCCTGGAAACCTTACGCGCCGCCGGCCGTCGTCAATTGCATGAGCGTGCACATGCCCGAGCCGGCAGCCACCAGAGACCGGCTAATCATGCGGCGGCCCACTGGGCACGGCCCGCGCGACCAAGGCGAGGGTATTGGCGAAGGGGCTGAACGCGGGCTTGGTCCGCTGTGCCGCATCCGGCAGAACGGCGAGAGCGGCGACTGGAGTGGCGAGCTTGCTGACGAGGCGGAAGGCATGTTGCACATTCGCTCGCGCGGCGGCGAGATCGAGATCTACTACGCATTGCTTGAGACCGAGGACGGTGCGGACCCGGATGTCACTGGAAAATACTCGGCTCTCGCGAAGATCGTTGCCGGTGCGGTGTACTTCACAGCGGGTTCGCAAGTGCTGGGCGAGGTAAACCGTCTGAATGCCGCGGGCATTAAGTTCGCGCTCGGTGCTGGGCGAGTGTGGTTTCGAGAATGACCGTGAGTAGGTTTGCCGCCAACCCGGAGTGCTCGCATCGGCTGGGTCATGCCTTCAGTGGCCGAACGACGAGTTTCCGTACACGGTGATCAGGCAAACCGCCGCGGGCGAACGTTTTGCGGACCCCGGTTACCATTGTCGACGGGAAGCTGGAGGGCGCGGCGTCGGAAGCGATGGCGCGAACGATGTACGATTCAAGCCATGAAGCTGTGGCGAGGGGCGAGAGCACGATCCCGACAGCAGCAATCCTGGAGCGACTGGCTCTGCTCGAATCGGAAGCCAAAGTGAGTGACGGAAGAACAATCCGTGGGTCGGGGGCGAGAGGGTCTGGTAAAATCAAACATTACGGCAAGCGTGATCTCGCACGAGGAAAGTGTGGTGTCTGAAATCATTCCAAAGCTTGCTCGCGACGGCACCCACCGCGGCGGTGCTCGTTCGAACTCGGGCCGTCCGAAGGGCATTCCGAACCGCTGGCCGCGTGAAGTTGCCGCGGAAATCCGTCGCCTCGGGAACGAGGTTGAGAAACTCCGCGAGCAGCGGCGCCTTGAGGGCGAGCACGGTGAGCGCATCCTCGCTCGCCTGGTCGCGATCGAGCGGCAACTCGGGTTGCGGGAAAAGATCGAGATGCCGTTCCACACCCGGCGCCAGCCGTTAGGAAGGTGAGGACGGCAATCATGACAGATAAGGTTCACCGGATCATCGGCCACTACGTCCTCGACAATCCGAGCGGAGGCCCTGATCGCGACGGCACCTCTCCGGGCTCGTTGGTTGTCGAACAACACTCGGACGGTCACTGGTACGACGCCTCCCTCAACTGCCGCATCGAGGCGTTCGAGATCGCCCCGACTTCGTCGATCCCGCACTATTTCAGTGAGCCGCCACCCTTCGACGAACAGACCGAGATCTATGTCGTCATCGAGGATGAATATTTTCGCACCTTCGTCCCCAAGCCTGGCGAGTGCGAGCGCGTCGGCTTGCCGGTTCGCCGGCTGATCAATTGAGCGAAGGGAGGCGATCGCCGAAATCATCCGGGTGGTGCGCTCGACACGTTGATGGGTTGGGCCGCACTCGATCCTTTAACCTGGTCTGCACCGATCCGCCGTATTCGTTTGGCAATCAAGGGGTCGCCGAGCACGAGCTATCCGCCGATGTCGCGGTGATCCTGCGCGAAGCCGGCAAATTGGTGCGGCCGGGCGGATGGATTCTGGTGCTGAGCGCCTCGAGCGAACGCAGCATGGGTTATGTCCGGGCGGCGTTGCGTGGGGTGTTGATCCCCATCAGGACTGTGGTGTGGTGCAAACCCACGGTCCAGACCAAGGTGCGCACCGCCGGGTGGCGTTGGGATACAGTCGCCGTGACCGCCTTCCGTAATGGCAAGAGCACGCAGTCGGCGCCGTCCATCGACATGCCCGGCTACATCATCGCCGAGCCGGTCAGAAACGGCCGCCGCGCCGAGTTGCTACCAACCGTCTGCGACTGTCTGGTGGCGCTGTTCATTACGGGCGGGGTTCGAACGGCATGACCAATGCCACCGGCGTAGGCTGCAGCGGGCGCTGCCCACCGCGGGCCGCGAGAGGGGACCCCCGAACAGGCGGCACCCGCAAGTTCGTGCAGTACTGCGGCTGACGCCGTTGGACGTGTTGTGGCTCGTGTCGAGGTGAGCTACGCCCCGGCCTCCGAGCCGTCTCAGCGATTGCGAGCGACGCCTGACATGCACGGGGCGGTTCGATCCGGTCGCGTCTCGGGAGCTTAATCTCGATCGTAACGTGATGGCGCAAGCACTAAGGACGAACACGACAACCGAGGTCCTGGCTGGGCTGGTCGAGCGGGTGACCTTTCACAACCCCGAGAACGGCTTCTGCGTGCTTCGCGTCAAAGCTCGCGGGCAGCGCGATCTCATAACCGTCCTTGGCTCTGCCACCATGCCGGCGAGTTTGTTCAGGCGAGTGGCAGCTGGGTCAACGACCGGACGCATGGGGTCCAATTCAGGGCCTCGTTCCTCAAGGCTACGCCGCCGACCACGGTCGAGGGCATCGAGAAGTATCTCGGCTCGGGCATGATCCGCGGGATCGGCCCGGTCTACGGCAAAAAGCTGGTCCGCGCCTTTGGCGAAGCTGTGTTCGATATCATCGAGCAGGAACCGGGGCGCTTGCGCGAGGTGACCGGGGTCGGCCCAAAGCGAGCCGCGCGGATCATCGCCGGCTGGGCCGAGCAGAAGGTCATACGCGAGATCATGCTGTTTCTGCACAGCAATGGAGTGGGCACCTCGCGAGCGGTACGCATCTACAAGACCTACGGAGCCGATGCTGTTCAACTGATCTCGGAAAACCCATACCGCCTGGCGCGCGACATCCGCGGCATCGGGTTCCGCACCGCCGACCAGATCGCAGGCAGGCTCGGCATTGAGAAGACTGCCCTCATCCGCGTTCGTGCCGGCATTTCCTTTGCCCTCGCCGAGGCGATGGACGACGGCCACTGCGGCCTGTCGTGCGAGGAGCTTCTCACCCTCACTAGAGGGTTGCTCGATGTGGCGAGCGAGCTGGTCGATACGGCCCTCGGCCTCGAACTCCAGGACGGCGTTGTCGTCGCCGACGATTTGGATAGCCGACGCTGCGTGTTCCTGGCTGGTCTATATCGGGCGGAACGGGCGATCGCCGAGAAGCTCGCCGCATTGGCAAGCGGAACACCGCCGTGGCCGGCGATCGACGTCGACAAGGCGATCCCATGGGCCGAGAAGCGAACGAGCCTGACACTCGCCAACAGCCAGCAAGAGGCAATCCGTGTTGCATTGACCTCAAAAGTCCTCGTGGTCACCGGCGGCCCGGGGGTCGGGAAGACGACGCTGGTCAATTCGATCCTGAAGATCTTGCTTGCGAAGAGGGTCGCTATCGCCGTGTGTGCGCCGACGGGTCGCGCTGCCAAACGCCTGTCCGAGAGTACGGGCCTTGAGGCGAAGACGATCCACCGGCTACTCGAAACCGATCCGCGGACCGGGCATTCCGCCGCACCGAGGAACGCCGCTCGACTGCGATCTACTGGTCGTTGACGAGACCTCGATGGTCGACGTGCCGCTGATGCGGGCAGCGTTTCGGCTGGACCTTCTGCCCAGGGTGACAAGGTCATGCAGATCGAGAATGACTACGATAAGGAGGTCTACAATGGCGATCTCGGCGTCGTATCGCGCATTGATGAGGACGACGGCGAGCTCGCTGTCGACTTCGACGGCCGCGAAGTAACCTATGGCTGTGGGGAGCTGGACGAGCTGGTGCTATTGGCTACGCGACGACGATCCACAAAAAGCCAAGGCTCGGAATACCCGGCTGTGATCATACGTTGACGACCCAGAACTACCCGATGCTGCAGCGGAACCTGATCTACACCCCGGTTACGCGGGGTAGGCGCCTGGTGATGCTCGTCGGACAGCGAAGGGCGCTGGCCTTCTCCGTGGCTTCGAAGAGTAACGCCAGGCCAATGAGCCTGACCCAAAATCCTAGATGCTCTAGATAATCGCCAGCGAAGGACCGCTTTCGAATCCCACAACAGCCGTTCGGCCTTCACATTTGAACGGCTCTTCGTGCCCCATTCCGGACCTCCGTCACCCGCGCCCTGATCGACTGAGTTAGTGGGAATCCGTCATTCGGTTCGGGATCAGATCCGCGCCGAGGTGATGCTCGCGTCAGGCTGAGTTCCATCATATCCTCAGCCGCAGATCTCCTGTGGGACTGGCCTTGCGAGATGAGCGAAGCGCGGGTCGAGCGGCGATTGGCGGCCATTCTCGCGGTCGATGTCGCCGGCTATTCGCGGCTGATGGGCGAGGATGAAGAGGGCACGCTCACGGCGCTGTGGGCGGTTCGCCGGGAACTCGGCGATCCCAAAATCGCCGAGCATCGGTCGCATCGTCAAGACCACCGGCGACGGCCTCCTGGTCGAGTTCGCCAGCGTCGTCGACGCGGTGCGCTGTGCGGTCGAGGTGCAGCGGGAGATGGTCGCCCGCAACGCCGCGGCGCTGGCAGAGCGGCGCATCGAATTTCGCATGGGCATCAATGTCGGTGACATCATCATCGAGGATGGCGACATCTTCGGCGACGGCGTCAACATTGCAGCCAGGCTCGAAGCGCTGGCTGAGCCGGGCGGGATTTGCCTCAGTGCCGCGGCGCACGAGCAGGTGCGCGACCGCCTCGACCTCGCCTTCGACGATCTCGGCGAGCAGCAGGTCAAGAACATCACAAGACCCGTGCGTACCTATGCTGTCGCTCTCGGCGCATCGTCGCGCGCGGCGCTGCCGGCTGCAGCGCCGCTGCCGCTCCCTGACAAGCCGTCACTGGCGGTACTGCCGTTCCAGAACATGTCGGGCGACCCGGAGCAGGAGTATTTCGCCGACGGCATGGTCGAGGAGATCACGACGGCAATCGCGCGGCTGCCGTGGCTCTTCGTCATCGCCCGCAACTCCTCCTTCACCTACAAGGGCAAGCCGGTCGACGTGAAGCAGGTGGCGCGGGAGCTGGGCGTGCGCTACGTGCTCGAAGGCAGCGTGCGCAAAGCCGCCAACCGGGTGCGCATCACCGGCCAATTGATCGACGCGACAACCGGCGCCCACATCTGGGCCGACCGCTTCGACGGCGCGCTCGACGACATTTTTGAGTTGCAAGATCAGGTCGCGTCCAGCGTCGCCGGCGCCATCGAACCCAAGCTACGCCAATCCGAGATCGAACGCGCCAGCCGCAAGCCGACCGTGAACCTCACCGCTTACGACCTCTATCTGCCCGCCATGCCGCGATCCTGTCGCTACACCGAAGAGGGCCTTGCCGAGGCGGTCGTCCTCGCCCGCCAGGCGTTGGCGATCGATCCGTCCTACGCCCCGGCCGCAGCCATGGTCGGCTTCTGTCGTGGGCTGCAGCGGATGCAGGGGTGGGGAGTACTGTCGGATGAGGACATCGGCGAAGCCTGCCGCCTGGCCCGACGGGCGCTCGAAGCCGAGCGCGGTAACGCCGGAACGATTTGGCAGGCTGCCTGGACGCTGTTTTTTCTTGCCGGCGAGGCGGCGATGGCGGCGGCGGCTCTCGACCGCGCCCTGGCGAAACACGGCTCACGCCTGGCTGGCCAGAGGGAATATCCACGCGCTGCGCAACCAGCCCGAGGCGGCGATCGAAGCCATCGAACGGGCGCGCCGTTTGAGCCCGTTCGATCCGTCTGCCTTTCACTGCGTCTTTGTTATCGCTGTCGCTCATCTCGCCGCGCGGCGCTTCGAACAAGCGATCGAATGGGCCGACCGCGCCTTGCACGACCAGCCCCGCCTAGCCCCAGCGATGTGGATCAAAGCCGTCGCGTTGGTGCATCTCGGCCATCTCGACGAGGCACGCACCGAACTCAGCCGGGTGCGGGCGATCGATCCCAGCCTGACCATCGCCGGCTATCGCGCGTACGCTCACTTTATGGCACCGGAAATTCTTGAACTCTACGTCACCGGTCTGCGCCCGGCCGGCCTGCCGGAGGGGTAGGGAAAGAAGGAAAAGGCCCAGAGCCCCAGCCCCAACAGGGCGAGAGTAATTGCCCTCGGGGGTGTGGATAGGCTCACCAGTAACGGAAAGAGCTAGGATATTGTTGGGGAAGAATTTGATAACCCGGCTCAACGGGCCGGGGGTGTTTGACAAGAGGCGAGAGAAAAGGAGCGACCAAACGTTGGTCCCGTTGAATCCGACGCGGTGAACTATGCCGACTGATTGCTGCTACCAGAATTAATAGAGCGGTCCCAAGCAAAGCCGCCGATGAACCCTCGGGTATCGTCGGGGCGATCTCGCTCGTCGCAAATTCCAGCGAGCCGCCGGACAGCAGACTGACATTGTTGCCCCCGAGCCCCAGCGGACCCCCGAGCTCGGGCGGCAGAGGATCGGTAAACCACAGCACGTCCGAGGTATCGCCAGGCAGGAATGTGCTGGTGAAGTCCGCGACCATAACCCCATTGCTGAACAGCCAGCTGATGGGCATGATCCCCGGAGCCCCAGTCAGGAAGGCGGGCACCATGTGGTCGTTAAATTGGTACGTCACGCTACCGTCGAACACGGTGATGTCGGGCTGATCGGTAACGAGCAGCGAACTCGGCCACGTGTCCGGCAGCACCCCAACTGAAGTTGGCGGCGTCGACCCAATCGCAACCGTGAACTGGTCGGGGCTAGTGGGATATACGGGGTTCCGGGTGAATTGGTAGAAATACCCATATTGCCCTGCGGGGATCGGAACTCCGGCAAAGGTGGTGCCTAGCGCCCCCCCGTATACGGCTTCCGCGAACACGAGTGCACCGTTATCGGATGATCGTGCACCGTTGTCGGCATAGGATTCCTTGTGGGTGGTCACATCCGGCTCAACGTTTACGGTATATTTGACGGTGACCGTCTGATCCTTGGCAACGCTGCCGCCGTCGAACTTGACCATATTATCGTCTACGACGTTGCCCGTAGCGAATCCATCTTTGTCGGTGACCCCAGTGATCTTGGCCCCCGCCGGCTTCTTAATTACAAACACGAGATCCTTAATCGTCTTACTGCCTTCGTTCATGAAATCGTGTACGACTTCAACGTCGGCAAACGCTGTGATTGGGCCTAGTAGCCCCAGGACTGCGATCGCGAAACCAGCAAGCTTGTGAGACGGGGTCATGGCTACCTCCATCCAAGCACCCTTCCGGATCCGCTTCATGTTCGGCTCCCGAGCCATCAGCGCATTGTAGCTCTTAAGCAAGGGCTCTACCCTAGCCAACTGCCCCAGTTCGCGCTCCAGCACGCTACGCCGCCTGCTTCCGCCGCCAACAGTAGCCGAGCATGCTCACGAGACCGGTGGCGAGAATGAGCCAAGAGCCAGGTTCTGGAACGGGGGTTGCCAGGAAGGCGATCTGGAGGGTCCCAAGACCAAAATCGGAATCCCCCACGATCAGACCGGCATCATTACTTTTGAATAAAGCAGTGCCTAAAAACGTGTTGGGGACGTCAATAGTCGAGAAGACGCCGCCGTCCAGTTCAAAACCGTGAATCTTCCCCCCCGCAGAGTATGCACCCGAGATCACACCCAGATCATTGATGCCAAAAGCCTGAGTATAGTTAGCATTCGGGACATCAATGGCGAACATGCCGCCGCTCAATAGGTAGCCGTGCAGCCCCTTTGTATCGACGAACGCCCCGACAATTTGGCCAAGGTCGTTCATGCCGAAGATCGCACTGCTAGTCGTGGCACCAGGAACATCAAACGTCGTGAGGATGCCCGCGCTGAGAAGAAAAGCATGGTCACCTGCGGTGTCGGTGAATACCCCTCCGATTCGGCCGGCGTCGTTGATTGCATTGGCGAACGTACCCCCAGTGGCGCCGGGGACATCGATTTTCGTGAAGGTGCCGCCGCTCAAAAGATAGCTATGAACACCCGTACTGTCTTGGAAGTTGCCCACAATATCGCCAAGGTTGCTGATCCCATCAACAGCGGTGCCCACAATCGCGGTGCCAATACTATTGGGCACATCGATAGTAGTGTACGTTCCGCCACTAAGCAGAAAACCATGATATGCCGCGGCAGGCTCATTGGGCCTGGTAAAGACACCGCCAATTTGGTTCAAGTCATTGATCGCAAATGCTTTGGATTCCAAAGCATTTGGTGGGGGATTTGCGTGAATATGAACGTATTTGCGCGAGCTACCGAGGCAGTCCCCAGCATCATGGTCAGCGTGACCAGGTGCGATATCCACTGGTACGGCATTTTGCTCCTCCCTAACATAAAGTGTAGACAATCGCCGCTAAGGTGGCCCCTGCCCATGTGACTGCTG
>Ga0306921_10003043_pt1 | contig 16932 bp, 17 predicted proteins | sample sta12Cox44000080_FD_203760 | JGI IMG/M metagenome (GOLD analysis project Ga0306921, IMG submission 203760) | Lab enrichment of tropical soil microbial communities from Luquillo Experimental Forest, Puerto Rico - statoxic.12C.oxic.44.000.080 (v2)... | ecosystem: Environmental > Terrestrial >... | reverse complement strand
GAAAAAGAAAAGCTCGGTGGCGAGACGGTGGTTCTAAAGCTGAACGGAGGCCTGGGCACCAGTATGGGCCTGGATAAAGCGAAGAGCCTCTTGCGGGTCAAGGGCGATCTGAGCTTCCTGGATATCATCGTTCGCCAGTTCCTGTACCAGCGTTCCAAGATTTCAGACCGTCTGGATCTGTACTTCATGAACAGCTTCAGCACGAGCGCCGATACCAGATCCGCGCTAAGAAAGTATTCCGAGCTAGGCGACCCGGATCGAATGGAGTTGCTCCAAAGCAAGGTCCCGAAGATCGAAAGCGGCTCGTTAGAGCCCATAGTGTGGCCGGCGAATCCACAGCTGGAATGGTGTCCGCCTGGTCATGGCGATATTTACCCTTCACTGCTGGGTTCGGGCCTCTTGAAGAGTTTGCTGGCGACGGGAAAAAAATACCTGTTTGTCTCGAACGCGGACAATCTTGGCGCCACGCTGGATTTGCGTCTGCTCGCTTTTTTTGCGGACTCTGGCGTTCCGTTTCTGATGGAGGTGACCCGGCGAACACCTGTCGACCGCAAGGGGGGACACATCGCGAAGCGGAAATCCGACGGCCACTTGCTTTTGAGAGAATCGGCGCAATGTCCGTCTACGGACCTGGAGGCATTTCAAGACGTCGAGCGGCACCGCTTCTTCAATACCAATTCCCTATGGGTACGGCTCGAAGCGTTGGACAAAGCACTGGAAGCAAGGAACGGATTGCTCCCTCTGCCCATGATTGAAAACGTCAAGACGGTGGATCCACGAGACAAGTCTTCTCCTAACGTCTATCAGCTCGAGACTGCGATGGGAGCGGCAATCGAGTGCTTCGGGGACGCCAGGGCGATCGAAGTACCACGCAGCCGTTTCGCTCCGGTAAAGACTACAAGCGATCTGCTGGCTGTTCGTTCGGACGCGTATGAGATTGACCCGGAATTTCGCCTCGTGCTCCGGGCGGACGGGCACGGAGTGCCGCCGGTCATCAAACTCGACGAACACTACAAAATCGTGGACCGCTTCGAAGAGCTCGTTGCTCAGGGGGTGCCATCCCTGGCACTTTGCCGGAGTCTCGTGGTCGAAGGGCAAGTCTGTTTTTCGCCAGGTGTTAAAGTCACAGGCGACGTTACTTTCGTTAATCGCGATGAGAGGCAGAAGACGATCCAGCCAGGCGTTTACAAAGACACCAAAGTGGAGCTGTGAGAAATGCGCCCTACCGGAGATGGGCCGATCGGCCAGGATAGGTAGGGTCGGTTCTCCAAACCGACCGATTCGACGGGAAGAGGCAGAATCAAACTCGGGCAACCGGGCGCGTTGGGAAACGCGCCCCTACCAATGGCGGAAAACGCGCCCCTGCCGATCGGCAGCCATAGGTAGGGTCGGTTCTCCAAACCGACCGATTCCACGGGAATGGCAGAATCAAGCCGTGCAACCGGGCGCGTTGGAAACGCGCCCCTACCGGTGGGGCTCATAAACGTACGGCCACGCTTCGGGATCGCTGATTAGGCCGGCTCGTACCGGATTCATTTTGATATATTTCCACTTCTCGTCGTGGCTTCTTCCTTCCGGAGACGGTGATCGAAGAAGTTCCGCTGGAAAGTAATTGCGTGGTGATTTCGCAAAAGCGTTTCCACTGCTGAACGGTGCAACCCATATCGCCCCAGAACGGAAAATCCACCAAGGCATGAAGGTGATCCGGCATCAGGAGCATGATTCGCACAGACCATTTCCCCAGCGTTTCGTAGGTCTGAACACTGCCAAAGATCGTGGCTGCCCGCTCGCTGTGGCAAAGGGAGTTTGTACCTCGCTGAACACGGCAGATGGTCAGAAAATAGGTCGCATCCCATTGGGCAAACGCCGGGATCCTGTGGTCGAGTCGCTTACGTGAAGGGTAAGACACAGGGGGACATTACACATAATAATTTAATGTTGTGAATAGAAAAGGCGGACCGATGGAATAGGTAGGGTCGGTTCTCCAAACCGACCGATTCCACGGGCAGAATCAAACCCGTGGGAGCCGGCGCGCTGGAAACGCGCCCCTACCGTATCAAATCCCAAAGGAACCGGAGCCAGACATAGAATAGCCCGCGCCAGGTGTACCTGACTTTCCCGTCTGTTTCCAGGGCCAGTAATCCTGCCGCGACATTGTGGCTGATCTGCGATCGGAGATCGTTCTGGAGCAAGTTCTGCATTTGGCTGGGTTCGAGGCTGGGGACCTCGTCTGGCGAGACCGAATTCCTGGCCAAAAAGTTCTGGTGCGCCTGGCAAATAGAGGAAAAGGATGCTTCAGCTCGAACCCGCAAGACATGGTTCTCGGGACCGAATTTGAGCGAGTAAGAAAAGGGATAATTCCAGGTAGTGAAAACCTGACCGTCTCTGGCGCGAGTCACCAGGCTGACGTAGTAGAAGGCAATATCATCCTGATCGACTAAGCAGACCGCCGCCTGGGTCTGGTCAGACGCTCGATGGAATAATCGGAGAAATTGTCGCTGCGCATCCCAATCGCAACCCACATCGTCGACGACTTCGAACGCTTCGGCCTCGACCTCCTCAGTCAAGTCATCCAGGTTCGGGAACCGTTCGTAGCTCGGAGGTGTTCTGGGGCTGACGGTTCGATCGACCGGTAAACGGACCCCGCGGATTCTAATCAAAATCTCGAGCCAGGGGAGGAGTAGCCAGACCGAGGCGGCGAGGAGCCCAAGAAGCCAGCTTCGCGTTGGGAGGTAACCAAGCAGGAAAGAGGCAGCCAGGATGCAGAGCAGGCTTAAGCGTTGGGCGAGCCCATTTTTTAAAGTGCGAAACGCCATCCCCAATACGGCGACGCCACAAATTAACAAGGCAGAAGCAAACATCGGCTATAGAGCAAGTCCCCAGACCAGGCGCTGGCGGCTATGGCTTGATGTTATGCGCTTCGAGAAATTCTTCAAGGTCCTCAGAGCCGAAATCGGAGAGCACAAGGTTGTCCCATGCGATGGGTAGGAGTGAAAGTCTTTCCGGAAATGCGCTTGAGCTCTTCGAATCCGGCGCGGTCCCGGCTAACGTCGATCAGCTCGTATTGATAACCATGATTCTGCAGATAGTCCCTGGCCATCCGGCACCCCGGGCACCCAGCCTTGACATAAAGGATAAGGGACTTTGTGGTCATCGATCGAGTGCAGCTGTCCGTGAACCGAGGAAATAAAGCAGCAAACTGCCTGTCTGTCGGAGGGAGTCAGCATCGAGCCGCTGCGGGTTGTCGTCGGCGGTGTCGATGGAACGAGAATCCGCATCGAGCAAGGCCAGCGCGGGAATGCCGGCTTGCTGAAAGGGCACATGGTCTGCCAGGAAAGGCCGGTTCGCTGGTTCCAATGTGATTCCGAGGAATTTGGCCCCGTCGCGAAAGCTTTCAGCCAGAGCCGGATCGGAATTGGGCGCGTAGTTCAGCCGGGAATCGCGGTCGCCGACATTTCCCAGGCTGATCATTGCCTGGATACCGGCGCTATTCTGGTTGACCTGCAAGGTTTGCACAAAAAAACGGCTGCCAAAAAGTCCATCATTCAAGCCCAGTTGCTGAAACGGAGAGTGGCCATCCAGGAAAACCAAATCAACGTGAGATCCAAGCTGCCGATTCATAGCCAGAACACGTCCGACCTCAACTAAAATTGCACTATTCGCCGCACCGCCGGTCGCGCCGACGTCTTGGAACTCCTGGGTTCCGGACGTATCGAGATAAGCGCTTACGACGATCCCGGGCTGCGCGGGTCCGCCGGGCATTCGCGCGATCAGGTTGCAGAACGCGATCGGTTTTCCATCGGGTGATGAAGCGGTAAACCGTTGTTGAACGATGCCCCAGCCTTGTTGTGTCAGCTCACCAAGAACAAGCTGGCGAGCTCGATTCAGGGCGTCGCTGCCGGCCGTTCTCGGGCCGAGGTTGGCCAGCGCATCAGCTGTCTGGAGTGCCCGAGCTCCGTCAAATTCTTTCCAGATCTCCAAGGGGGAACCGGCGGGAGAGGGTTCTTTGGAGGGCCCCGCTGTCTGGGACAAATTAACGGGAGTAGAGGGCTTCGGAGAATCGTTTGGTGTGGAATTGCTGCTTTGGTTCGGTTTGCACCCGCAAGGACCCAGGACCAGGGCGAGAAGAAGAACAAAGGACCAAAAGAGCGGTCCCTTTGGGCGTTTAACCCAAATCGCGATTTTCGGAGTTTGCTCTGCAGGCCGAGGCTCTAGCAAGCTCACTGCGGCGGGACTCCTAACAAAGTCAGAATGCGTTCCAGGTCATCGTTGCCGTAGTACTGAATTTCTATCCGCCCCTTTTTATCACCATGATGAATCGTGACGTGGGTCGCCAGTCGTTCGCGAAGTTGATTCTCCAGATCTGCAACCGCCCGATTGACCGTAACAATTGATGTTGGCCTGGCTCCGGTTTTACCGCTCTTGGCCAGGCCGTGCCGGGCGAGCTGATCAGCGACGTATTTCTCTGTGGTTCGTACCGTGGCAGACTTCCGAATTGCCAGCTCCGCCACCACGAGTTGCTCTTCGGGGTTTTCGAGGACAAGCAGGACCTTGGCATGCCCGACGCTGATTCTTCCCTGCGCCAGGTAGCTCTGCACTTGCAGATGCAGTTCCAACAGACGCAGCGAATTGGCCACAGCCGAGCGGCTCTTGCCAACCCGGTTCGCGATATCTTCCTGCCGGAGCGAGAACTCGTCTGAGAGGCGTTTGTACGCCTGTGCCTCTTCCATTGGATTCAGGTCTTCACGTTGCAGGTTTTCAATCAGCGCCGTCTCGAGCACTTCGCGATCGGAGGCCTGGCGGACGATGACAGGGGCCTCCTTCAGCCCGAGCTGTGCGGCAGCGCGCCAGCGACGCTCGCCGGCAATAAGCTCACACCGTCCCTCCACTTTACGCACGATCAACGGCTGGATGATTCCGTGTTCCCGGATCGATTCCACCAGTTCCTGGAGCTGGTCCGGGTGAAAACTCTTTCTCGGCTGCAGCGGGCTGGGGACGATTTCCGACAGGGCGATGCGTTCAACGCGCTCCCACGGTTCAGGTACATCGGGCTTGCCGGGCTTGATCAGCGCATCCAGGCCTCTGCCGAGAACGACCTTTCCCATAGAAAACCCGAAGCTAACGAACTGGCAGTCCGAACGCAATGGTTTAATCCCGAAGTGACGCGGTTCGGCACCTGAGGTAGGTAAAAGCTCCAGCCTTTACCTACATTTCGCAACGACCTTAGCTAACCCGCATTTCTCATGAAAATGCGCCCGGAGGGCCGACCCCTAACCCTACTATTCAGATCCTTCGCTGGGCTCGGAAGGAACCGGGACGGGCGACGTCACGCGCGGCACTTCCCAGCGCTGGGCTTGCAGAGCGGAGACAGCGGCGGAGGTCTCCGCTTGCTTCTTACTCGGTCCGGTGCCCGAGCCAAGCTCCAGGCCGTTCCAAAGAACCTTGGCCACGAAGTGTTTTTGATGTTCCGGGCCGGTCTGGGAAATGATTTCATAGCTCGGGCTTTTCGGGGAAATGGCCTGGAGTACTTCCTGAAGTTGTCCCTTAGGATTCACCTCCAAAGGGTGGAGCGCCAGACGCTGGATGTCTTCCTGCGCTTCTTCGAGGACGAACCGGCGCACGACCTCGACATTACTATCGAGATACATCGCGCCGACCAACGCCTCGAAAGCGTCCGCGAGAATTGAGGCCCGCTGCCTGCCGCCGCTGGCCTCCTCGCCTCGTCCCATCATCAGGTAGGTGCCGAGTCCGATGCTGACGGCATGAACTTTCAAGCCCTCACGCGACACCAGGCGTGACCGCAGCTTGGTCAACTGGCCCTCGCTGAAGTGCGGGAACAAGCGGAACAAATGCTCGGTGAAAATCAATTGCAGAACGGCGTCCCCGAGAAACTCGAGGCGCTGATTATCGAAATGGTGACGCTGCGTCTCGTGGCCCAGGCTCGGATGAGTGAGAGCTTCAGCCAATAGCAGCGAATTCCGGAATTTGTAACCAATCCGTTGCTCTAGGGGATTCATCAACGACTTGTCTACTAGCCCTGCCACGGTTCAGGGAAAACTCCGACATGGCGATTAGGTAAATAAACGGTCTTAAAACCTGAAATCGCGAGCATTGTCAACCATCATGAGACTGAATGGAGCTCCGTAGGTGCTGCTTTCTTGTACCCGAACAGGGAGCGCTCTTTGACGATCGCCGCGACGGGTCCGGGCACCATCTTTTCCCAAGCGGGTTCACCGTTCTGAATCTTAGCGAGGACGTCGCGGGAAAAGATGTCCATGATCGAAGGATCAAATCCGACGATCGGCTCCAGATAATGATTTTCGAGAAGGTGCGCATAGAGATTCCGCAAATTCAGTTCCACCTGGAGGTTGGCAGCATTGATCCACACGTCGGTTGCCAAAGGGCGAGAGGTATTCGGGTCCGGCGGTGGACAGCTTATCTCGGGTCTTTGGCAGTACCGATCATAGGCGCTCTTCCGCATCGGATAAATGTAGAGCTTCGTTGCGTGTTTGAACAGACGGCCAAAGGATTCGAGAATGCCCCCGTCAAGATTGTCGTAGTACTTCTCGTTAAAAATTTCGAGCAGGTTATTTATCCCCATCGTGACGCCAATCATTTCGGTGGTGTAACGCCTGAAATAGGAAGTCAACCGGTAGAACTCGAGGTAATTTGAAATGAGAACGTTATTGCCGAGCGCGCCCAGAATATCGACCCGGGCCAGGAAATCTTCGTGATCGAGGTTTCCCGAGGCCAGGAGGTTGTGCATCGTGATCTCCATCAGTACGACGATATCGAGGCCGCGGACCAGCGGTTCCTGCAGAAATTGCGCCAGCGAACAGCGCAGCATGTCTTCGTTAATGTGGGTGACCGGCCGGAAGCTGCCGCGCTCGACCAGGATGGCTTTCTTACGGAGAATTTCTGAAGGCTGAAGAACCTCTCCCTTGGGGCTGAACATCACGGCGTTCGTCAACCCATATTCGACCAGCTTCAGGCTCATCAACCGGTTGTCGACCTGGGCGAAGAGCGGACCGGAGAAACCGACCATGTCGACTTCGATCCGATCGACCGTGAGATTATCTGCCAGGGAAGCGATCAACTTGCCCAGGTCGTTGATATAGTAGCAGACACCGTAAATGAAGTTCACGCCGATCACGCCGAGAGCTTGCGCCTGCAACAGATTCTCCTTGTCCCACATCCGGACGTGCAAAATCACGTCGCTCGGAGGCGCGTTTGGCTCGGGCTGAAATCGCATCCCCATCCAGCCGTGGCATTCATTGGTGCCCTTGTAATTTCTGGCCGACACCGTGTCCGCAAAGACAAAAAACGCGGACCGATCCCCGCGAACGCTTTTCAATCGCTCGACTAAAAGGTCGTATTCGTGGGAGAGCATCATCTCGAGCCGCTCGCGCGACACGTAGCGCGCGCTTTTTCCATAAATGGCGTCGCTGAACTTCATGTCGTAAGCCGAGATTGTTTTTGCCACCGTCCCGGCAGCTCCACCTGCCTGAAAGAAGTGACGAGCGACTTCCTGCCCGGCACCGATCTCCGCGAAAGTACCGTATCTGGGCTCATCGAGATTGACTGTGAGCGCCTTACGATTCGTTGTAAGAAGTTCGGAAGACATTAGGCTGATAGCATCGGCTTCGTGGCTGCTGATAGCAAATCGCAATTCGTGCTCTGGCAGGTCCAACCCAGGAACCATGCTCAACTACTAACCGCGAATGGATCCGCCGTCACTTTTCAAGCTATGGCGGATGCATTCGCGGTTTTTTTCCTGGCCTCTCTTGGCCGGCAACGCCCCGGCTCCTGAACTAACGGTTGGGAGAAATACCGGATTAGAATTTGCGTTTGCGATCTGCGGGTTGGAATGCACCTTAACGTCGAGTGCCTGTCTTCCCAGTCTCTGATCGCAAGGCTAAAGCGTTAGAACAACGCATGGCTGCGGTAGCCTGCTACGAAAAGGATATTGAAGAGACTTTCCTTCCCCACGGCGGTGTCGTTATTCAGCACCGCCTGACGCGTATCCGGGTTAAATGTTGCCGGGAGCGGAGCCAGGGGTTGAACCGTTTTTTTGCGCGCAGGCTGCTCGTGGACGAACTGGAAGCGAAACGGCAGAACAAAACCCGGCATCAACTGAAGGCGGACAAGATTCGGGAAGAAAAGGGTAGAAACTCGCGTTCCAAGCTCGCTGATATTCTCCACCAGGTTCACCTGCCCGGGCCGGACCTAGAACACCGGTCACGGGTATCCAAAGCGTTGCAAAGGCTGTTAGACCACCTGAGCCACGAAGAGAATTATCCGTAGGGCGCACTTAATCACATTGCGCCGCTTTTGAAGGTCTCTGCCTGCTTCAAAGCCGGCGAAAGCTTCGCAACTTTTTGTCGCATCACTTTCCCCGCCTTGAATTTTACGGTGGCCCGAGGCGGAATCTTGAAGCTGCTCCCAGGTTGGTTCGGGTTCCGGCCTACTCTCTCTTTGGTCAGCCGCACTTCGAAAATACCAAAGTTTCGCAGCTCTACATCTTCGCCACGGGCAAGGCTGTCCGTGATTAAGTCGAGTGTGCGCTGAACTACTTCAAAGACTTGGTGTTGAACCAGACCTGTATCGTTACTAATCTTCACCACGATATCCCGCTTTGTCAGGTTAGCCATTTTTGGGACTCCTTTCGCAGATTCGATCACCCTCGCCGGTAGCCCCTTTTATCGTCCACTATTGCGTTGCAACTCGCCACCGCTGAGAATCTTCCGAACTATCGGCGAGAAAAGGAAGGAGGCAAGGGGTTTTGGAGGAGGAGTTTGGAGTTTGGTCCGGCGGCAGTCGGAGCGTTTGGCGTTCCGAGTTTCCGGCTATTCTAGCAAGCTAAAAGATGGTAAAGGGACCGGGCGGAGGCTAATTTCGTTACCCGGAACGCCGAACGCCAAACTCGGAACTACGCACTCCCCATCACTTCTTGCGCTGTCCGGAAATGCATTTTTGCCAGCGACGACAAGACGCCGATCCCGTGCTTATCGATCAATACCTGAGCCGCCGATTTCACGGCCGCCGAAACGCCTTTTGGTAGAATTACGTCCAGGCGCTTGCTCTGGTCCTCCAGCCAGGTAACGAATCTTTCCCGCGCCAGGATTGAAGCTGCCGCTACTGCGATATCCGCCTCGGCCTTGGTCCGTTGGTCCACTTGGATGGTCTTGCCTTGTTTCATCAGGGCTTGTTTAATCACGCGCTCATTAGCAAATTTGTCCGAAAGCGAGCGACGGCATTCCGGGCGGAGGCGCAGCAGATTTTCGATTACACGCGCGTGCCCCCAGCCCAGCAGTTCGTTCAGATTAGCGAATCGATCGTAGAGTTCATTGTATCGCTCGGGCCCGATTGCCACGACATTGAAGGCGATTTCAGGCGTTCCCCGTATCTGTGCCGCCAGGAACTTGATCCGCCGGTCGGAGCCGACCCGCTTGCTGTCCATAACGCCGGAATCGAGCAGTTGCCGAGTGATCGACGAGTTGGTGTATACGCCGGCGACTACCAGGGGGCCGAAAAAATCGCCTTTGCCGCTCTCGTCGATGCCGAAGTGAGGCTGGAACATTTCCGGTTGAAGGACCTCTTCATAGCCGAGTCGCGCTTCTTTCAAAATCAGCGGCTCCAGGGAGAACCGGACAAACTCTTCGGTCTCTTTCCCCTGAATGACCGCTTTTGGCCCTTTCTCGTACACGGCAACCGATAGCTTGCCCTTTTGTGCGAAAAACAACATGTAAGGCCGCTGTGTGAACTGAAAGCCCTGGTCGGTAAGGAGGGCCCGCAGAGATTCGGCTTGCTTGGGTGTAAGAGCCGCCGTGTATGAATTCACAGAAACGAGGATGAAGCAGTTACTGCTCGAAAGCACGGAGTTTCGCAATTTGCTGATTGCGTGGTTTCTGGGCCAGGGGCGTGAGCTTCCGTGGCGACAAACCACGAATCCATATTGCATACTGGTTTCGGAGTTGATGCTTCAGCAAACGCAGGTATCAACCGTGGTCGGCTATTATCGCCGCTGGATTGAACGCTTCCCTACGGTTGAGGCGCTTGCCAGTGCAAGCGAACCCGAGGTCCTGCGAGCCTGGCAAGGGCTGGGTTATTACGCCAGGGCACGAAATCTGCACCGTTGCGCCAAGGTGGTGGTTCAAAACTGTGGTGGCGAGTTTCCGATCAGCGTTGATCAGTTGATGCAGCTGCCCGGCGTTGGGCGCTACACCGCCGGAGCGATTGCCAGCTTCGCCTTCGATCAATGCGTTGGGATTGTCGATGCCAACGTGGCCAGAGTGCTCAGCCGGCTCATTGACCTTCGGCAGGCGGTCGATTCATCCGCCGGCGAAAGGACGGTTTGGAAGTGGGCTGAAAAGCTGGTTCAGTGTGATCAACCGCGCCTGTTCAATTCAGCTCTTATGGAGCTTGGCGCTATGGTATGCAGACCTCGTAAACCACGCTGCACCCTTTGCCCGGTGCGCAGGTACTGCCGCGCGACTGATCCCGGGAGCCTGCCTCGCAAAAAACCCAGGCCGAAAATCGAGGAACGCCAGGAAGACTATTTCTGGATATTTCAGCAGGATCGTATTTTGCTTCAACAACGGTCCGGTCAACGATGGAGAGGTCTGTGGACGCTGCCTCCCGCCGAATCGAGGCCCGTTGCCGGGCCGCCTCTTGCCGCAGTGGATCATCCAGTTACGCGGTTCCTGATAAAATTGCGGGTTTTCCGAGGGGAGTTACCCGTCAGCCTGGGCGAGGGGATGCGATGGCACCCAATCGCGCATCTGGACGAGCTGCCAATGCCGTCGCCGCACCGGCGAGCGGTTCAGAGAGTGCTGGAGAGTGAGAGCTGCTGTAGGGCGTCTGGGTCAGGTGCCGCGTAAGCGATAAGAAGCATTCTACTATCTTGTTTGATTCCTTCGTTCTCTCCTGTTTCTTATCATTATCAAGATGTGTACTGCAGCCGAACCCAGCCAGATGCCTGATTCCGCCGGCCACTTCGGGCCGTACGGAGGAGTGTTCGTCCCGGAGACGCTGATGCCCGCGGTGCAACAGCTTCAGCAGGAGTATGAACGTGCCCGCAAAGACAGGCATTTCCGCTCCGAGTTCGAACAGTTGCTGGCGACCTATTGCGGAAGGCCGACCCCGTTGTACTTCGCCGAGCGGCTCACAGAGAAGCTTGGCGGACCGCGGATCTACCTGAAGCGGGAAGACCTGCTGCACACGGGCGCGCACAAAATCAATAATACGGTTGGGCAGATCCTGCTGGCGCGGCGCATGGGCAAGAAACGGATCATCGCAGAGACGGGCGCTGGGCAGCACGGGGTCGCTACCGCCAGTGTGGCGGCCCGGTTCGGGTGCGATTGCGTCATCTACATGGGCAAGGTCGACATGGAGCGGCAAGGACTAAATGTGGCCCGAATGGAATTTCTTGGCGCCAAGGTCGTGCCTGTGACAGCCGGTCAGGCAACTTTGAAAGAGGCAATAAACGAGGCGATGCGCGATTGGGTAACAAACGTGCGAACCACTCATTACCTTCTCGGCACGGCCTATGGCCCGCATCCCTACCCCATGATGGTACGCGATTTTCATCGGGTGATCGGCGAAGAGGCACGCCGGCAGATTCTGGAGAGAGAAGAACGGCTGCCCGATTGCCTGGTTGCGTGCGTTGGGGGTGGAAGCAATTCGATCGGCTTGTTTTATTCGTTTTTGAGTGATCCTGAGGTCCGGATGGTGGGCGTAGAAGCGGGAGGACAAGGGATCCGGCCAGGCCAGCACGCCGCCCGTTTTCAGGGCGGCCGTTTGGGGGTCCTGCAAGGAACGAAGACCTATCTGTTAGCCGATGACGATGGGCAGATCCAGCTTACTCATTCCATTTCGGCTGGTCTCGACTACGCTGCAGTTGGGCCTGAGCACAGTTACCTTCGCGACGCCGGTCGGGTCGAGTACGACTATGCAACTGACGACGAAGTACTTCAGGCTTTTCACACTTTGGCCAGAACCGAAGGCATTCTCCCCGCGCTCGAGTCCGCCCACGCGGTTGCCTATGTGATGAAACACAACCATGAGTGGAGCAAGAATCAAATCGTCATCATTAATCTGTCGGGGCGCGGGGACAAGGACGTTCACCAGGTCGCGCAATTCGTTGCCGGTGAGCGCTAGCCCCACGCATCTCAGACGTGATCAGGATCCCGACAGAGCTACCGGTGATGGCGTTGTCAAACGCCGTGCTGTTCCCACACGCTCTGCTGCCGCTGCATATTTTCGAACGGCGTTATCGCACGATGCTGGAACATAGTCTGGGCGGTGACCGGATGTTTTCGGTTGCATTGATGAAGCCGGGCATCTCGGAAGCCAGAGAAATCAACGATCTCTTCCCGATTGCTGGTGTCGGCCTGATCCGAGCGTGCGTAGGGAACCAGAATGGCACGTCGAACCTCATCCTGCAGGGCTTGGCCCGAATCCGCTTGCTGGAATGGACCCAGCTCAAGCCCTTCCGGATCGCGCGGGCGGCAGTGCTTGAGTCGGGCAATTCCAACTCGATCGAAGCGGATGCCTTGGCCGCCAAGGTGAAGGAACTGTGTGTGCGGATCCAGCAGCTAGGGGTGCCGCTGCCCCCGAATCTGACTGAGCAGCTCCAGAAGATCGAAGATCCCGAGGTTTTGGCCGATGTTATTGCTGCGGCGTTTGTTGCCGAGGCGGCGCAGCGCCAGCAACTGCTTGAGGTGGCGGACGTCTGTGATCGCCTCAGGCTGTTGATCCAGCACCTCAGAGGGCAGGAGGGGTAAACACGAAATGGTTTGTCATTACAGGTTGAATGCATTAATCCTGGTCAACCCAAATCTCTATGATCCGTTACCTTCTTTTCCTGGCAGCGGTGGCATTGCCAGTGGCGCTGATTTCCTGCGCTACAAACCAAAGAACAGCTGGCCAGGGTAATCGCTACGGCTATGGAGCTACTCCTCCACCGACTCCTCCTCCGGTAAGTCACGTGCCCAAGAAAGAAGAAGCGAGCCAGCCGGAGGGTACTCCGAGTGAGCCAAACACTTCGAACGTGCCCAATCCGGCTACCACAGCGGCGACACCCCAACCGGAGAACTACCCTACCGCGTCTAAAGTGCCTGGTAAGCCTGGACGTGTGACCAGTCCTTACGCCCCGAATGCGGGAGAAGTGGACGTAGAGGGTTATCCCCCTGGCGCCGAGGTCAGAGACCCTTATACGGGAAAGATCTTCCTGGTTCCGTGACTTTTTTGCCGGCGTGATTTCTGCAAAGGACGCGCGCTCAAGCGCGTCCTTTTTCTTGTACGCCAAAAGGTGAAGCGCTGTCTCATGAAATCCTCCAGTATCGGAGTCATCGGCGTGGGCTTAATCGGCGGATCGATTGCTCTGGCAGCCCGGCGAGCCGGCTACACCGTCAAATTGTTCGAGCCATTCGCGAAACTGAATTCCAGAAAATATCGAGGGACTGTTCTCGTCCAAGATGTGCGAGCACTCGTCACGAACACGCAGCTGGTAATCATTGCGACACCAATTTCTGCCCTTGCCTCCCTGGCCAAGGATCTGGCTGCGTTGGTCCGGCCCGAGACCGTTATCTCTGATGTGGCGAGCGTTAAGGGAGCAGTTGTGGAAATTCTCCGGCCCGCATTGAGCGGACGGTGCGAATACCTGCCCAGTCACCCGATGGCCGGCTCCGAAAAGTCCGGTCCGGAATCGGCCAAAGCCACACTATTCGACAATTCAGTGACGATCATTTCCCCGGAATTCACTGTTTCCGCGGAGAGCGTCAAGCTGGTGGAGGATTTTTGGCGCGAGTTGGGAAGCCGCGTTCTGCGAAGCTCGGTAAGCGAGCACGATCGATTGGTGGCGGCGATCAGCCATTTGCCGCATCTCGTCGCGGCATTGCTGATCGATTCAATCGCGAACCATACCCCGGCCGCTTTGAATTTCGCCGGTCCCGGTTTTCGAGATGTAACGCGTGTCGTGTCTGGTTCACCTGGGCTTTGGACAGAAATCCTGTTGGCAAACCGGCTGGCCTTGCTCGAGCATATCGCGAATTTTCGTGATACCCTCGATACGGTATCGCGGTTCCTTGAACTGGCTGATCCTAAAAGTTTGCAAGCTTTTCTCGAGGCGGCAAAGCGGAATCGCGATAAGGTAGTCGAGTAATTGCTATGTCCGAGTTATTCGTAGTCAGGGCCCCCCGAATTGAGGGAGAAATTCAGGTTCCAGGCGATAAGAGCATCTCCCATCGCGCCGTGATGCTTGCGGCAATGTCGAACGGGGTCTGCGTTATCCGAGGGTTCCTCCCCAGCCAGGATTGTCGTTGCACCGCACAAGCGATGCAATCGCTCGGAGTCGTGATCGATCAACCAGACCCGACCACTTTGATTGTCCACGGCCGGCGTGGCGAGTTTCAGCCTCCAGCAAACGCAATCGATTGCGGGAACTCCGGGACACTGATGCGCCTGCTGTCCGGGATGGTCGCCGGTCAACCTTTTGAGACAACGCTGATCGGCGATGCCTCTCTATCCTCGCGTCCGATGCGACGGGTTGTCGAACCGCTGAGCGAGATGGGCGCTCACTTCACCGCAACCGAACCGGGGACCAAAGCGCCGCTGACAATTCGCGGGACCCGGCTTAAGCCGGTTCATTACAGGCTTCCGGTGGCGAGCGCCCAGGTCAAAAGTGCTATCCTGCTCGCCGCGCTGCACGCGTCCGGCAAAACAACGGTGATCGAGCCGGTGGCGACCCGCGATCATACCGAGCGAATGCTTGATTACTTGCTCGTCCGGTCCCAGCGCGAGGAAGTGCCCGACGGGCTGGCGATTTCCATCTACGGGGACCAGGTAGCCGAATCTCGCGATTTTCGCGTGCCGGGGGATATCTCAAGTGCCGCGTTCTGGCTCGTGGCGGCTGCTGCTCAGCCGGACGCCGACCTTCTGGTACGAGAGGTTGGCTTAAACAAGACCCGCACCGGTATTCTCTCTGTTTTATTGCGCATGGGGGCCCACGTCAGGGAGGTTGTCTCGGATTGCGAACACGGCGAGCCTTTCGGTGAGATCCGAATTCAGGGCAGCCGTCTTCACGGAACAGTCATCGAGCGGGAAGAGATCCCGAATCTGATCGATGAAATACCCATTCTTGCGGTAGCCGGCGCGCTGGCCGAAGGAAGGACCGTGATTCGCAATGCCAAAGAGCTGCGAGTCAAGGAAACGGACCGGCTTGCGGCGGTCGCTGCCAATTTGACCGCGATGGGAGTGGATGTGGTCGAATTTGACGATGGCCTGGAGATCTATGGCGGGGCTCCCTTGATGGGTGGCCGGTTGAAAAGCTACGGCGACCATCGGATAGCGATGGCCTTTGCTGTTGCCGGAATGTTTTCCGATGAAGAGACGGTCATCGAAGATACTGACTGTATCTCTACTTCCTATCCGGGCTTCGAGGAGCAATTGGAAAGCTTCCTCTCGCCCAACGACAGCCAGCCTACCCCGGTCATCAATCCTGCTGAAGCCTTGGAAAAGCGTTGAGTCACTCCGTCGAGTATTGTGTCATAGCAATTGACGGCCCAGCCGCCTCCGGGAAAAGCAGTGTCGCGCGCTCTCTGGCCAGAAGACTGCGATTCGCGCACGTCAACAGCGGAGCGATGTATCGCGCCATCGCCTGGCTTGTTCATGAACGTGATGCGGAGCCGGTGAATGCGGGGCGTGTAATACAGGAAATCTCGGCGTCCCGGTTCGAGTTCGGGTTACGTGACAAGGAATCGTTCATTTGCATCGACGGAGTCAACCCTGAGAAACACTTGAAGGACCAAAGCGTGAATCGGACGGTATCGCTCATTTCAACCATCCCGGAGGTGCGGACGTTTTTGCTGAATCATCTCCGCACCTTTGTAACGCTGGATGACGTTGTCATGGAAGGGAGGGATATCGGATCCACGGTTTTTCCGGAGAGTCCTTATAAATTTTATATCGATGCCTCTCCTGACGTGCGCGCTCAACGGCGTGCGGCCCAGGGGCTGGATGATGATCTGGCCTACCGAGACAAGCTCGACTCCTCGAGAAGAGCCTCTCCCCTGACAATCGCCGAGGACGCCCACGTGATCGACAGCTCGCATCTCACCATCGATGGAGTGGTAGGCGAAATTATCGGCCGGCTCAAGATCAAGGGCCTGCCCCAGGCCCTCAGGCTGTAGGGCAGCCAGGCAGTAGACAGTAGAGAGTGGAAAGTAGAGAGTGGTCGGTAATCTGTATTCGGTGATCACTAATCTGTTTTCCGTGAATTGGTATGTGTTCGTAATCAACACCCGCCCTTACTGAATACGGATTACAGATTACGGATTAGAGATTACTGACCACTGACTGCTGTCCACTGATCCACTGTCTACTGATGAAACTTATTTACCGGATCGGGCATACAGTATGCCGCGTTGTTGCCAACTTTGGTTTCAGCTTTTCGGTGTATGGCCGGGAGAATCTGATCGAGGATGGGCCTGCCATCGTGGCGTCCAACCATCAAAGCTACCTCGATCCGCCGCTGATCGGTTGTGCTCATCAACGCGAGCTCCACTACCTGGCCAGAAATACGCTCTTTGATCACAGGCTCCTTGGCTGGTTCCTCAAGCGCGTGAATACAGTGCCGGTCGATCGAGACCGGGGTGATATTGCCGCTATCAAAACAATCATCCGCCTAGTTAAAGAGGGCCATCGCATCATCATTTTCCCTGAAGGAACCCGATCCCAGGACGGCCAGCTCCAGCAGGCGAGGTCTGGCCTGGGAATGGTCATAGCCAAGACAGGTGCGCCCGTCGTGCCTGTGCGATTGTTTGGCACATTCGAAGCCTTGCCGAAAACCGGCGGTCTCAGGCTTGTTCCCGTCTCGATGGTCGTTGGCCAGCCGTTGCGATTTACCGGGCAGGATCTCGCTTCCAAAGACCG
>Ga0306921_10003041_pt1 | contig 16935 bp, 20 predicted proteins | sample sta12Cox44000080_FD_203760 | JGI IMG/M metagenome (GOLD analysis project Ga0306921, IMG submission 203760) | Lab enrichment of tropical soil microbial communities from Luquillo Experimental Forest, Puerto Rico - statoxic.12C.oxic.44.000.080 (v2)... | ecosystem: Environmental > Terrestrial >... | reverse complement strand
GAACGCCACGCTTTGACCGAGGCCTATACGGTTCCGCTCCTGTGGTGGAATCGGATTGTCGCGACCTCGTCGGTATTGAAAGGCTGGAGCATCACCCCGAGCCACTTCATCGGCCAGGATTTGGCGGGTGTCTGGCTGAGCGCGCCGCCGTCGGTCGGCGCCAACGCGCGGAAATAAGACCGGATTGGAGACTTCATTATGACGCAGCATCAAGCCAACGCGTATCCGGTCCCCAAGACGATGAAGGCCTGGGTGCTGGGCAACTCGGAAGAGCTCATGCTCGTCGAGAAGCCGGTGCCGGAGCCGGGCCCCGCAGAGGTGCTGGTCCGTGTCGATGCGATCGCGGTCTGCGCCACCGACATCGAAGTCCTCGAGCACGGGCTGCCTGCGATGGTGGACGGTGAGCTCCCGTTCAATCGAGGCTTCACACCGGGCCATGAATACATGGGCACGATCGTCGGGCTCGGCCCCACTGTCGACGAATTCGAGATCGGCGACCGCATCGCCGTCGAGGTCCATGCCGGATGCGGGCGCTGCCAGCGCTGTCGCGAAGGCATGTACACCTCGTGCCTCAACTACGGCTTCCGCGACAAAGGTCACCGCGCCAACGGCTTCAGCACCGATGGCGGCTTCGCCGAATACGCTGTCAACAATATCAACACGATGGTCCGCGTTCCGGACTCGATAAGCGATGAGGAGGCGACCCTCATCGTCACCTCCGGTACAGCGATGTACGGCCTCGACGTGATGGGCGGCATTATCGCCGGAGAAGCGGTCGTCGTTATCGGGCCAGGACCGATCGGCCTGATGGGGGTCGGCGTCGCCAAGGCGCTGGGTGCGCAACCGGTGATCCTGACCGGCACGCGCGAGCGCAGGCTCGCGATCGGCAAACGGCTCGGCGCCGACGCGGTCGTCAATGTCAACGAGGAAGACCCGGTCGAAGCCGTCCAGCGGATCACCCGCGGCAAGGGTGTCCAGTATGTGCTCGAATGTTCCGGCGCGCCGAACGCGCTCAACGAGGCCGCAAGGATGGTCAATCGTGGCGGGCGGATCTGTCTTGCGGCCTTCCCCGCCGATCCGGTGCCGGTCGATCTCGCTCATCTCGTGCGCAACAACATCTACGTGTTCGGCATTCGCGGCGAGGGCAAGAGCGCGACGCACCGCGCGGCCGCGCTGATGGCGCAGAAACGCTTCGATGCCAAGCTGATCCACACCCACACCTTCCCGCTCGCCGAAGTGCCGACCGCAATCCAATACGCCCGTGAGCGTATCGACGACGCGATCAAGGTCGTCGTCAAAATTCGCGACAACTGAGCGGGGCATAGCTGGTTTATGCGCAGTTCGGAAGCCGCCGATTTCACGACGCGGCCCGTCGCCGCGGCCGCGCGCCGCGCGCCGCTCAAACAGCTTTACGTCCAGGTTCTGATCGCAATAGTGCTCGGCATCCTGCTCGGCCATTTCTATCCGAGCCTCGGGGTCGAGATGAAGCCGCTGAGCGACGGCTTCATCACCCTCATTCGCGCCGTCGTGCCGGTGATCATCTTTGCCACCGTCGCGGCCGGCATAGCCAAGATGGGCGATATGCGCCGCGTCGGTGTTGTCGGACTGCGCGCGATCATTTACTTCGAGGTCGTGTCGACCCTGGCGCTGCTGGTCGGGCTCGCGGTCGGTAATCTGCTGCAGCCTGGCGCCGGCCTTCACATCGATCCCGCGCATTTGGATGATAAGGCGGTAGCCGGCTACGTGACGACCGCCAAGTCGCTGACAGTGGTCGATTTTCTGATGAAGATGATCCCATCCAACATGGTCGGCGCCGTTGCGCAAGGGGATCTTCTGCCGGTTCTGGTCATGGCTGTGCTGTTCGGCTTCGCGCTCTGCCACATTGGCGAGCGCGGCCAGCGGCTTGTCGTGATAATCGACGATTTCATGCACGCGCTCTTCGGGATCGTGCGGATCGTCATGTATGTCGCGCCACTCGCCGCCTTTGGCGCGATGGCGTTTACGATCGGCAAGTTCGGTTTCGGCATGCTCGCCAGCCTCGGCAAGCTTTTGGCCAGTGTCTATCTGACCTCGATCCTCTTTGCCCTAATCGGCTTCGGCTTGATCGCGCGCCTCTTCGGCCTCCGCATATGGAAGATCATCCGCTATTTCAAAGACGAGCTACTGATCGCGTTCAGCGCGACCTCGGGCGAAGCGATGATCCCGCGCTCGATCGCCAAACTTGAGCGCATGGGGTGCTCCGAGGAAACCGTGGGCCTCGTCCTCCCGACCGGTTTCTCGTTCAACACCGACGGCACCGCGATCTATATGACCTTGGCGGTGCTGTTCATCGCCCAGGCGACCGATATCCATCTGACCATCGGTCAGCAGCTGACGATGCTGTTTGTGATGCTGTTCACCTCCAAGGGCGCGGCCGGTGTCGCTGGCGCCGGCTTTGTCGCGCTCGCCGCGACGATCCCGGCCCTCGGCATTCTGCCGGTTGGCGGCCTCGCGCTGCTGCTCGGCGTCGAGCGGTTCATGTCGGAGATCCGCGCGGTCACCAACCTCTTCAGCAATATCTTCGCCACCGTCGTCGTCGCGCGGTGGATGGGCGAGCTCGATGACGAGCGCCTGCGTCGTGTCCTCGACAACGATGACAGCGAGCCCCTGGACGCGGTCGCGTAGCCTGCACGAGTAGGGAGGAGAAAATGTCTATCCTCCCGACTTTCGCGGGCTTTCGCCGTCCCATCAAAACCACCCCTACAGTACTGATAAATAAGTCACGCCTCCTTCGCATTCTCTCGCTTGCATTCGCCTCGAACCGCCGCTAAGACATGGGAAGAGACATGGAAACTGAGTTAGGTAGAAGGATCGCGAGGCTTAACAAATGCAACGACTTAGGAAGAAACTGACAGCGCGCACGGTGGCGACGATCACCAAGCCGGGGCTCGTTGCCGATGGCGGCGGACTCTATCTGCACGTGTCGGCCTCCGGTGCGAAGAGCTGGATCTTTAGATGGAGCCGCGATCACAAATCGCACGACATGGGTCTCGGCACCGCCGGCGATGATGATGTGACGCTGGCCGAGGCGCGCGAGCTGGCGACCGATGCCCGGCGCCGCGTCCGGGAGGGCGGCGACCCGATAGAGGACCGCCGGGCCAAGCGTACTCAAAAGATGCTCGAAGCGGCGACAGGCATGACGTTCCGTCAATGTGCCGAAGCCTATATCAAGGCTTACGAGGCGGGGTGGAAAAATCCCAAGCACGCAGCGCAGTGGCCGGCCTCGCTGGGAAGCTATGCCTTTCCAATTTTCGGTTCGCTCCCGATACAGGCTGTTGACGTCGGGCTCGTTATGAAGGCGCTGGAGCCGATCTGGACGACAAAGCCGGAAACCGCCAGCCGGGTGCGTGGCCGCATCGAGGCGGTCATTGATTGGGCCACGGCGCGCGGCTATCGCCAGGGCGAAAACCCAGCGCGATGGCGCGGACATCTTGAGAACCTATTGCCAAAGAAATCAAGAGTGGCCCGCGTAGAGCACTACCCTGCCTTGGCCTATCCCGAGATCGGCCGCTTTATTACCGAGCTGCGGCAGCAGGAGGGGATTGCCGCGCGGGCGCTTGAGTTCACAATCCTGACGGCGGCACGCACCGGCGAGGTGATCGGCGCCACGTGGTCGGAGATGAACGTCGCCGAGCGGCTGTGGGTCGTGCCAGCGGAGCGGATGAAGGCACGCAGAGAACATCGTGTACCGCTCTCCGAGCCCGCTGTGGCGATCCTGGCGGCATTACGTGACCTCCGGCAATCCGAGTTCGTGTTCCCCGGCCAGCGCATCGGCCGCCCGCTGTCGAACATGGCGATGCTGCAACTGCTGCGGCGCATGGGACGCGACGATTTGACGGTGCATGGATTTCGCGCCGGGTTTACCGATTGGGCCGCCGAACACACCAACTTTCCCGACGAAGTTCGGCAGATGGCGCTCGCCCACGTCGTCAGCGACAAGGTCGAGGCGGCCTACAGACGAGGTGATTTGTTCGCAAAGCGCCGGCAATTGGCCGAGACCTGGGCGAGGTACTGCACAGTACCGCTCGCCACCGGCGAAGTGGTAGCGCTGGCCGCGGCACGATAACATCGAACTGCGACGGGTAAGGGGACGCCCGATGCCCGGTTTCCTCACCAGGTCCCGTCGCAATCCCTCTGAGGGCGCCTTGCGGAGGCGCAATGCCAGCAGAGCCTACGCCGGAAGAAATCCGGGCATTCGCGGAGACACTTGATCCTCACGCGATCGCTAAAGAACTGTTCAGGCTGAAACACCAGCTTGACTATGCTGGTGACATCACGGGAGCCAACAGCCGCAATGCGGCGCTTGCTTTAGTGTTGGGCTTCATCGACTTTCTCCAGGCAATCCCGCAACTGGACTACGAGCTAGCGCCGCCACCAGCTCTTACTGCATTGCATATCGCCCTCGCCGATCTCGATGATGGCAAGGTTCCCGCCTTGCTGAAGCCTGCGAAGCGGAAAGGTCAGCGGGTTCCACCCCGTCTTGTGTGGGGATGCGCAGCGGTGGCCACGGACTGCTTAATGAGAAACGGCTTCAAGAAAGGTCAAGCCGGGACAATCGTAGCCGGAGAATTGCGGAAACTAGGCGTCCCATTTGGTGATAGCCGCGCCGCGCCAGCAGGAAAGTCCATCAGCAACTGGCGAGATCGCGCGATGGGAGGCAATCCAGAGACGGATGTAGACGCCGGAATCTGCCGTGACCTTTGTGCCATGTTTAAAAGCTCTGGCAATCGCGACATAGATAGGCAGGTCGTTCTGGATCTTCTCGCAGAAAGCCTGCGAGGTTTGGGAGGCGCGGGAAATCTATCTTAGCCCCCGTTGTAGTTAGATCTCTGATGCGGAACGTTCCGATTGGCGCCGAATAGCGGCGCTTCAAATCGGAGATCGGGATTTGTCAGTCCATTCGACGGCCTTAGCCCAGCATGAAATATCCGGGCTTCACCCTAAAATCGTGAGTGCGCGAGGTCCCCCGGACGACCGGATATGGGTGCGCCCGAAAGAAGCGGCGCGCATCGCCGGCATCGGCTTGACGCGGCTCTACGAGTTGCTTGGTAGCGACCAGCTGGTCAACCGCAAGATAGGGAATATTCGCCTCATCTCGGTCGCCTCGATCCGGGCTCTCGGAGAGTGACCGGTGCGCCCCAATGCGAGAACACCAGCCGTGGGCGGGCTGGCGTTCTCGGAGATTTTCCTCAGTGGCAGCAGGGAAAAATCCACTCAACGCCTCGCAAATAAGTCCGAGCGCCGCCAACGGCAAGCGCTAACCGAACGGCGGGTCGTTTTTATCGCGCGAAAGCCGCCGTTCAGGAGGCGGTCGCGATGACGCGCGGTCAGCATCTCCGCGCCGCCCGAAGCCGCGACCTTTTGTTTTGGGAGCGCCAGCCGCGCCTGGTCGAGGCGCTGCACCGGCTCGGGCCGCGAGCGCTTTTCAGGCTGATTTGCGAACTCGAAAAATACGGTGATTTACCGGATCTCGACCGCCAGAAAAATTCGCTGATCTCGAAGGCGGCGCCATGAATGGGGCAAGGCCGGGTGCGCGCCCGTTGACCGCCTCGCTGCGGCACGGCGAAGATGCCGCCTGGGGGCCGGCGTTTCGAATCATCCGAAGCTCGCCCCATAAATCCGGTCAGATGCGCGCGTTTCTGGACGTGGAAACGCCGTCCGGAATGCTCGTCCCTGCCCTGCGCTTGATGCGGGCAAACGACGGGCGCTGGTGGATCGGCTTGCCAAATCATCCCGTGCTCGACAGCGACGGGCGCCACCTCGTGGTCGACGGCAAGAAAGCCTACGCGCCCTGCATCGATTTCAGATACCGCGCCACCCGCGATCGGTTCACCGAAGGCGTCCTGCGCGCGGTGGAGCAGCGCTGGCCACGCGGGTTCGATCCGCCATGATCGCCGGCCTGCCCCACCTCCCCCGAGGGCGTCCCAATGGTGCAGCAAAAGCCGCGTATCAAACGGCGCTCACAGAGTTTTGCGACCGCATCCTGCAAATCAGGTCACGACTGGATTTCGAGGTCGGTACTCGCGGTTGGTGCTACCTGCTCGAAGGCGAGCGCGTCATCGACAAGGGCGAATTCGATACCTGTGAGCAACTGATCACCTACTGTCGCAAGGATGGCAACCTGCCTCTGGATATCTGCGCCGAGGATGGCAAGCGTGCCGTCGAGGGACTCGAAGACCTCGACGAACCGAACGTCGAGACCCGCGCCGACGACATCTTCCGCTACATCCACAATGCACACAGCTACTACGAGCCGATCAGTTTCTGGGACGATCTCGACGTCTATGTCGAGACCGCAACCGAGAAATCGGACCTGAAGTCGCTGTTCTCCCGCGTCACACAGTCGTTTCACGTCCCGATCCAAAACGTCGGCGGCTGGGGAGATCTCAACGTCCGCGCCGGCATGATGCGGCGCTTTAAAAAATGGGAAGCAAAGGGCAAGCGATGCGTGCTGCTCTATTGCGGCGACCACGACCCCGGCGGACTGCAGATTTCCGACTTCCTGCGCTGCAACCTCGCCGAACTCGGCAAAGCGGTCGGATGGTCACCCGACAACCTCATCATCGACCGCTTCGGGCTCGACTATGATTTCATCGAAGCCAACGGCCTGACCTGGATCGACAACCTCGAAACCGGCAGCGGCAAAAACCTCTCCAACCCAAAACACCAGGATCACTTCAAACCCTACGTGCAGGGTTACCTGAAGCGCTTCGGGGCGCGGAAGGTCGAAGCGAACGCCTTAGTCGCACGTCCCGATGCCGGACGCGCGCTCTGCCGGCAAGCCATTCTCCGCTATGTGCCGGAATCGTCCATCAAAGAGTATCGGCGCAAGCTCAGTGCCGTGCGTGAAGAACTGCGGCAAGCAATCGCCGCACGGATGGCTGCAGAATGACCGCCGCCGAACTCGCCAAGGCGCTCGGCGGCAAACGCGAGGGCCGCTCCTGGCGCTGCCCGTGCCCGAAGCATGGCGGGCGCTCCCTCATCGTCACCGAGCGCGCCGGCAAAACGCTCTTCAACTGCAAAGCCGGATGCGACCAAGACGCCGTGCTTGAAGCGCTGCGCGATCTCGGTCTTTTCGGCAAGGCGCATATCGACCGGGTTCGCGTCGCCGAGGCGGAACGCAGGAAGCGCGAAGAAGCCGAGAACCAAGCCGAGATAGACCGCTTGCGGCGCCGCATCGATGCCGCGCGGGCGCTCTGGCACCGCGCCGTCCCGGCAACCGGAACACCGGTCGAACGCTACCTGCGGTCGCGCGGCATCACCCTGCCGATCCCCGACAGCCTGCGCTTCCTCGAATACTGCCCACATCGCTGCGGCGGATACCGCCCGGCAATGGTCGCCGCGGTGGTAGGCGTCACCGGTCACCTGATCGGCATCCACGGGACCTTCCTGCGACCTGACGGCAGCGGCAAAGCCGATCTCCCACGCGCAGAGCATCGCGAATCCTGCGGCCCGATCGGCGGCGGCGCGGTGCGTCTCGCCGCACTGCAACCCGGCAAGGAACTTGCCGTCGGCGAGGGGATCGAGACGGCCCTGAGTGCGATGCAGTTGTTCGACCTGCCCGCCTGGGCCGCACTCTCGGCGCCGGGACTTGCCGCGCTGGAACTGACGCCCGCTGTCGATGCGGTGCTGATTTGCGCCGACCACGATCGCAACGCGGCCGGCCTCCAAGCCGCGCTCGACGCATCGAAGCGCTGGGAACCCGAGGGCCGCACCGTGCGGATCCGCTGGCCGCGTCAAGTCGGCAGCGACTTCAACGACGCCCTGCGAACGGAGGGCAAATAATGGTCGCCCCGTTCGAGGAGATTTCGTCTCGCGTGCTCGCCGAGCAAATTCACGAGGAGAGACGCGGAGCCAACAGCCACGCCGAGGATAAATCGCTGCGCCTTCAGATTTACGATGCCGGCGATATCGACCCAGCCCAAATCCCCCCGCGGGCATGGCTGCTCGGCGTCTCGTTCTGCCGCAAGTTCCTCTCCGGCCTCATCGGCGAAGGTGGTGTCGGCAAGACCGCTATCCGATATGCCCAATACCTAGCCGGCGCCACCGGGCGCAAAGACATCACCGGCGAGCACGTCCATCACCGCTTCCGCACCCTCATCGTCTGCCTCGAAGACGATCTCCACGAAGTGCAGCGCCGTCTCGCCGCAGTGATGCTGCACCACCGCGTCCACCCCGAGGAAATCCGCGGCTGGATCTCGTATTGCACGCCGATTGGATTAAAGTTGCTGCGAGAAGGCCACAGGGGCGAACTGGTCATCGGCGAACTACACGAAGAGTTGAAGACCGCCGTTGAAGCGCGTCACAGCGATCTCGTCGGCATCGATCCTTTCGTCAAAGCCCACGGCGTGTCCGAGAACGACAACAAGGCAATCGACGAGGTTTGCACCATGCTTGCCAATCTCGCGAGCGAACTGAATTGCGATATCGACCTCACCAGCCATACACGCAAAGGCAATGCTACGCCCGGCGACGCCGAACGAGATCGGGGGGCCGGCGCAAAGAAAGATGCCGGTCGGCTGGTGCGCACCGCGACAACGATGAGTGCCGACGAAGCAAAGTTCTATGGGTTGAAGCCGGAAGACCGCTGCGCGCTGGTGCGCGTCGATGACGCCAAGGTCAATATCGCCGCACGCTCAGACCGCATCGCATGGTTCAAGCTGGTCGGCGTCCGCCTTGGCAATGCAACTGCCGAATACCCGCACGGCGACGAGGTGCAGACCGTCGAGACATGGACCCCGCCCGACACCTTCGCCGGACTGTCAGACATCGTCCTCAACGCCATCCTCGACCGCATCGAAGCCGGCCCATACCCCGACGGCCGCTACAGCCCCTCACACCACGCCAAGGCACGCGCAGCTTGGCCTGCCATCCAGGAGATGTGCCCGCACCTCACCGATCGGCAATGCAAGGATATCCTCAACACATGGAAGAAAAACGAAGTGCTCGTCATCAAAGACCACAAAGACCCGAAAGACCGCCACGACTACCCTAGTCTATTCGTCGCAAACCGTCCCGGAAACACTTGGAAGTGCTGATGTCATGAAACCGTTTCGATCACCGCAGGAAATGCTCGATGCACATGACTTATGTTTGGCGAGGCGGGCCGTCAGTGCGCCGAAATCGTCCTACGGCGGGCAGAAACACTTTTCGCCGTTCCGCTCGACGCGCTGAATATCCGCGTCGTTCTCGCGCCAGTCGAGCTAGGTCCCTACAACCGTCACGCCGGGTATATCCACGGTGGCGGATCCCACGCCGGCTCGTTCATCCTCGGCAATCGCCATATCGTGCGACTGGAACGCGGCACACTAGTACTTGTGCAACAGCGCAACTGGATGGGCGATGACTTCATTGTCCACGAACTAACCCATGCTCGCGAAGCCCAGTTGCTCGCTCAGCACGGCTGGAAGAGCACCCGCGGCGATCACCGCGATAATGGCTGGTACGCCGCTATCGCTGAAGCCTGCCCGAAATACCTGGGCGTCGAATTCCCACGATCATCATGGCCAACCGGGCCAAGACCGCACAAAGGAACCAATCCGCTAACCGAAGTCGAGGCATGCCATTGGCCGCACAGCTTCCGAGACCTAGTGGAAGACAATGACCCCCGTTTGCCGCCGTGCACACATGCGAATGTGCGAGCCGCCTGAAAATATGTTGCGGGAGTGCCGACGGTGTCCTGGCTGTGCGGGAGTAAGTAGTTTCCCCCCTTTAGGGGGGAACTACTCCCGCACGGACACCTCTGCGGGAGCCTGCGGGGGAAGTGCGGGAGTAAAAACCGGGTACTCCCGCAAAACATGGAAAGCACTTCTCTTGTGGCAGCGACGGAACAGCGGTATGTGGCGAAGACAACTGTTTTAGTGCGAGGACAGTATGGCGTTCGCTAAAGGACACACCAAACTCGGCGGGCGTAAACCTGGTGTCGTAAACAAGCGGACGCAGCACTTCCGCAAGGAAGTCGCCAAAGCCGGAACCTCGCCGCTCGAACACATGCTCGCTGTGCTGCATGATCCGAAGGCAGACGCAGACCGTCGCGATCGTATGGCGATTGCTGCCGCACCGTTCGTTCATCCGAAGCTCGCCGTCATCGACAGCACCGTGCGGGCCGAGGTCTCGGTGTCGTCGCTCACTGCAGACGAGCTACGAGCGCAGGCACGAGCGCTAATTGCCGAAGCCTTCCGCGAGCGGCCACTGCTGATCGAGCACGAGCCGCGAGTTGTTGCCGGTCGCGACATTGCGGCAGACGTATCAGCGCAGGCGAATGGCGAGCAACAAGACGAAAGCGAGGGTTGAGAAAGCAATATCAATGGGTTACGCAGGCTTTGACGATGTGACGCCGAAGGGTTGCTAGCGTTAGCAAGACGCCAGAGTGTGGTCTTGGGCATGGGTAGGGCCGCGACAATCCAGTGAGAGCCGCAGAAACGCTAGGCTGATGGCGGAAAGAGGTTCCGCCGAACCCATACCGAGACACGCGCCGGTAAGTATCAGCAAGACGAGACACGCATAGCGCGAAGCCTCTCAGAAGCTCGTACAGCGCGGTAAAGCTCCGACCCTTCCACGGGCCCATCCGAAGTCGTTGATCGCATCTGGCGGACTCTACGCGGCCGGCAGGGGCATCCGGTTCCATCCGGTCGCCGGGACCCGGCCGGCCTAGGACTTCAGACCGGGGTAGCCATCTTTTGAAGGTAACGTCCATCCTGATGGGTGTGAATGCAACCACCTGCGTGCCTCCAGTTTTTGCGCCGGAATTTTTTTGCGGCCGCTAGAGCGTCTGCGACAACTTGCCACAGTAGGTTTGTACGTACAAACCTGGTAATCCAGTGAGATTGGCTGTATATGTAGCTTTCCAACAAACGGAAAGCGCTGAAATGCAAACCTACAATGTGGATCGTGTGGACCCGGATCGGCGGGCGCGGATTGAGGCAGCGGAGGTTGATCTGCGGGAGCTTAGCAAGTTGCTGAGTTTTCACAAATGGATGACGGTGGGGATTGGTGTCAACGAAATGGAGCAGGCGGCAATGGATCTTGCGGGTTCGCAGGACAACCAGTCGCATGTTTATCGGCAGGCTTGGCGTTCGCTGGCGGCGCGCTATCCGCATCTTGCCGAGCTATCGAAGAATGAGCGTTCTCTTGCGTCGTGGATGGCGACCAATCGGGAGGTCATTGAGGCATGGCATGCGCGTCTTGATGATCGCAAGCGTCGCAACATCAACACGCCGCGAGCGGTTTACAACAATCACCCGCTTGGCAAGGCGGCCCGAGCCGAGAGGAATGAGCCGAGGCGGGTCCGGCCGCCGGCGGCGACGAAGGACGACCTTACTGAGGCCACGCAAATGATCTCTGAGGAGCTTACGCGGGTTTCGGGGCCGTCTGCGATGTTTGATCTCTCGCCGGAGCACCTTGCGGCAAGCGTTGAGAACTTTCTGGCGATTTACGGCGAGCAAGAGGCGCGCGCCTTTGCCATAGCATTGTTGGATCGGACGGCGCTCAGGACAGTTCCGTCGGCGACCGAGGTATTGCTGCAAGAAGATGCAATGCTGAAGCGAAAGCCGCGCCGCGGGTTGAAGCCGCTTGATGATCCTACTCGGCCGCGCAACCGCGCGAACGGCAAGGGTGGCAGGCCGCTGAAACATCCGTGGAATCTGCTTGCGGCGGTTGACGACAGTGTTGTCGTTGATCTGCCGCCGGAACTCGCCTTCAATCTGGCCAACAACTATCTCAGGCGGCACGGCGGCGGGAAGTGTTCGACCCATAAGCTTTCGGACCATCAGACCGAAGTGACCCGCGTAGCATGAGTTTTTATGGGCGGGGGCTGCGGCCCCCGTTTTTCTTGCGTTTTGGGGCGGCGCGGCATACGGGCGATGGAATCAGATGCGAGGCGCGCCGGTTGTCGAGCAGTTTCTGGCGAGTCGGCCGGGTGTATACAACGCGGAGGAGCAAGCTTGGATCAGGCGTCATCCTAGCTTTGCGGTTGACCCGGCGTTTCAGCAGCGGATAGCGGCGGAGTACAACGCGGCGCAGGCGGAGGGATTTCGGCCTGGGAGCGCGGCGCTGGTAGCGAAGATGGATAGGATCGCGGCTGATATGGGAATTGCTGCGGATCATGGTCCGGCGCCGATGCTGAGCCTCGTCAGCGCACGGCGTCTCGGCATGGGCGGATTGTCCAAAATAATGATCAAGAAGCGCATCTGCGCCAGCATCGCCGCCGTGAAAAGGGAGCGGCGGCGCCCCGGGCGTCAAGAACACAGTCGCCGAAATCGTCAGACGGACGCGGGCAGAGCAGTTAGGCAGGGCGAATCGCGAGGTTCCTGATTTGTCCGCTTAACGTGAATCCGGCACCCGTTCTATGGCGTGACCCGGAAGAGGCGGCACGGGATTTCATCAAGAAACATCGCCGCCCCCACAAACGCCCGCCAGCGCCATAAGATCGTTTGGTGATAAGACTGGTCAAAATGCCCGGACGTTGAGAAAGCGTCGAAGGCCGATGCAGCGGCTTGCCAAGGATAGCCGCGTGATAGTCGAAGGCATTCTCGACAACGCCGAGGATTGCAGGGCCGAGGAAGTGGCCGAGATGTTCGAGCTTCCGATTGAGTAGGTACGCCGCATTCTGGCTTTTGCCGCCGCTCGCCGCTGATCGATCCTACCGCTAGCTAGACCCCTTACCCGGTTTTTGGGCAGAGCGAGCGGCCCCTTGTCGCAGCGTCACCGGGAGGGCTTCTCAACCGGCTTATCCCCGGATTTTGGGGACAGGTCCGATCAACATATAGACATCGTTTCAAGGTAAGTAACGAGCGGGAGGGGACCAGTATTATCGCCGCTCTCGCACGGTTCGAATACTGGCCCTTTGGTTGTAACATTTGGCGGGGAGAAAACCCACCCCGTAAGTACCTGATCTATATTTTTTGAAACGTGTATAAGTGGTGTTAGGGGCCTGCCCTTACCCCGCTGACGCGAAAGCCGTTGGGTGAACCACAGTTGATCATTCCCGCTCGGTCCGCCCGTTCGTCCAAACTCCCTTTCCAGAACGCGGACTGCTCCCCCTCCCGTCTCCTACGCAGGTCCAGTAGACGTGAAAGTGGTAGTCAATCGAGCCGTCAGCGACATTTGTCATCGTGACTCGATAGAGTTCCTTGGAGACGGATTGTCCGACGATGGTCATTAAACCATCACTGGCTAAGGTTTCCGCTTTGAGCGCCGTGGCGGGCGTGACTAGAATCAGCCCAGCCCCGATTACTGCCTTGCTTATTGAACGTATGATCCTCGGTTACTTCTTTCCTTCGCAGTGATACTAGCGCCATGGATGGCTCGTTTGAGATTTCATGTTATTAGTCTAAGCGTCTGCGGCTTCTGTCCTACTCACTTACAGAGGTCGCGGTTAGCCGGGTCATTTCCACAATGTACGAAGCAATAGTCGGGGCCATGTCCACGGGCTCTGCAGGCTGCGACACCGCCCGGATACTCACCACCAGTCGGTGCTACCTGATTGTAGATCCGGTCGGTTTTCTGGCCAGCGTAGGTGGGATTTCCAATCGTGTTGCTGTTCGAGATGCCTTGGTGCTGCTGCGGTGTTAGTGGAGTCTCACCAAGCTGCCCGGCGAAAGCCGCAGTAGGAACGAGGCCGAGGAGGATCGTGCAAACATGGAGGAGCTTCATTTGTGTCCCTTGACACGCTTGTTTTGAACGGGGACGGCGGGGATCGATCTTGTTCTCCCCAAGCCATAAAATACTCGCTGCTAGGCACACCTGTCTTGAGGGGAACAACGCCCATACGGCAACGCTCAGGAACGACAGGCCGAGAACCCAGCGCATTAGCGAGCCGCTCAGTAAATCGCCAAATAATGTACCGGCCAGACCGGCGGCGGCATTGTTGGCGATAGTGGCAAAGAAAATCCCAAACATGATCGGCACCGACTGTCGGAACTGAGCCGCCAAAATCATCGAGAGAATTTGTGTCTTGTCGCCGACCTCAGCGAGGGCGACCACAAGTAACGATACGAGAAACGCGTCCATGAAAATCCATCGGGGGCCGGGCGGAGTAAGCTTTGGCATAGCTCCCTGTGCCCGAACCCCGGTAACAGAGAACCAATGCCAAAGGTCTCGCCAAATTTTGCAATCGCTCGCGCCATGGCCGAAGCCAAGTATGTTGACGCAGGCCCCGCGCTTTTCTGTGCGGGCGGCTACTCCCCAATGACGGAAAAGGTGCTAGCACACCTGAAAATTGCGATCAACAGTCCGAGTGGGAGCTGCTGCCGAGCGCGCCGGCCAGTGCCGCACCGGTCGTGAAGACGGGTTCGAGGGCGATGATCCCGGCTGCCACAGCGACCGCGCCAAATGACATCAGCACATTGATCGCCAGCGATCCAGTGTCACGCTTGGCGAGGGCCTGGACCCGCTCGGGCCTCTGCGCGGTCAGCTTGCGCTCCGCTACCAGCCGGGTGATGTCGAGAACGATCCTGATGGCTCGCCTCCTTCCCACGAGTATACCCGACACATCTTGCGTCAGTTCGCGCGACCTCTTGAGGATGCGTCGGAACCGGTTACCGGATCGTCAAAGGTCGATGCCGCTACGTCGCGATCTCTAGAACTCTCAGGGATGCGGTCCCCACGGCGCTGGGTGCAGGAGCTTTACCTCCTGGGTCATCAGCAAGGGGCGGAATTTCGAGGCGAAGCCCTCGACGAAATCCTTGTTCGCAAACACAGCCGCCCAATGCGCGCGACGGTCGGCGTCATCTTCGAACTTCCAGAGATGTACGAGTTGATTGATCATGCCCGTGTCGCTCTGGAAATACCCGACAAGCTTCTTGTCCTGGCCGCCTTTCTGAAGCGCCGGGAAGCCTATCTCCTGATAGAGCTTCACCGCCTCGGCCATCTTGCCGACATGCAACGTGTAGGTTCTCAGTTCGTACAGCGCCATCGGAGATTCCCCCTTTTGATTGCCACGAGCCCGGCGTCGTTCCGAAACGACAAATCGCGGATTAAACGCGGGAAGCGATCCTTGCACTAAGCTATCCTGTCGGACAACCTCTGCCGAGCCCGGCGAGTGCCAGCGAGGACGCCATGCCTGACCCGGTCCCAGAAATCGCCGACCTGTTCGAGATCATCCGGACCACTCGGTCGATGCGGCGGTTGAAGTCGGACCCCGTACCGAGCGAATTGATCCGCAAGATCCTGGAGGCGGGCGTATGTGCGCCGAGCGGCGGCAACATGCAGCGCTGGCGGTTCCTGGTAATCCGCGATCCGAAAGTCAAAGAAACGGTCGGGGCCTTGTACAAGCGCGCCTGGGATGAACAGGTCGCCCCTCGATATCGTGCCGGGGAACCCGCCCCTGGCATGAGCCGCGAGCGATTTCTACGACTGCTCGATGCTGCAGAATATCTCGCCGCGCACATCCATGAGGCCCCGGTCTGGATCGTTCCGTGCCTTGAAGGCGGAACGCCAATGCGCACGTCGGGCTCTTCGATCTATCCAGCGGTGCAGAACATGCTGCTGGCGGCGAGGGCGCTCGGTCTCGGCGCGACATTGACGACGCTCCATTTGCAATTCGAGCAAGAAGCGGAAGCCGCTCTGGGCCTTCCGCCCGGCGTGCACTCGTATGCCTTGTTGCCGCTCGGCTACCCTATGGGCAGGTTCGGGCCAGTGCGCCGTGTCCCGCTCGCCGATGTCGTCTATGAAGAGCAGTGGGGTCAGGCTTACCGGGATCTGTAGCGGCCTACCTGCCCTTTTTTGTGATCGAAGCGCGCTGCGTCCGATGCATGCCTGAAGGCATGCGATCTATCGAATGAACCCATCAATGTGGGAGGTGTATACGGGATCGAGGCGAGTCAAAGCCTCCTTGACCTGCGCGTCCGGCGAGCCAAAGACGATTGCGTTGGTGGTCTTTCTAACTTGCCCTAATTCCTTTAGGAAATCAGTACTCGTCACATGCTTGAGATGGGCCACTAGGGCATCAGAATTCTGATATACTTCCATGACGTTATAAGTTTTCTGGTCTGGATGGAAGCTCCACTCATAGACGAGTGTCCCTGGTTCTTCGGCCACCGCTGCGACCAACCTTGGCACGAGTTGCCTGAAATTGTCCATCTGTCCAGGGAGAACCTCGCCGGTAACCACCAGGGCAATAGAACCCGCCTTGAGGCCATGCTGTGGAGCAGGAGCGGGTGTTTGCGCGTGAACTGAGAAGGCCAATAGGACCAGAACGCTCAGTGAGAAAAGCAATTTCCGCATCATCCCATCGCCTCGACAAAAGTGGAGCCGCCTTCAACGAGCGGTGTTGAACAGGCTAGTCGCGGTGAGCGCGGAAAGCAAACGGCGTGGCACAAAATTCAGGAGGGTGCTACGAACGGGAGACTGTCTGTCCGATGTCGTCTACGAAGATCGGTGGGGCCAGCTTTACGTGGATCAAAGCTCGTCAGCATGAGGTGGGCGTCGGCGCACCTCGATGGCCAATTTGTCTTGGCGTTCGCCCAAGTAGACAACATGTCTGAGCAGGGCATCAGGCGTCCACTCAACATAGCTCACCTCGACCACATTTTCGGGCCGTATCCAATGGACCCGAAGCACCAGTGGTGAACCGAACCGGCTTCCTCGTGGCGGTGGCTCGGCCAGCGCCATCTTTGGGATCGCCAACAGCTGGAGGCGCTACCACAGGCGTCCAGCTCGGCCTGGGGCATGCCGGTGCCGACTCGGCCCGCGTAGATCAGCTTGCCTTCCGGTGTGTGGTAGCCGAGCCAGCGTCGCCTCGCCGAGCCGCGCGCTTCTTCGACGGCTTCAACCAGCCAGCGGCGCTGTCAGAGATGAAAGAGCTGCCCTGGCTCTGGCATGGCGAACAGCGGCACCGCCTCTGACCACCGCCTGCGATTGGAGCGCAAGCAATGGATGAGACCAATATACTTCTCG
>Ga0306921_10003038_pt1 | contig 16940 bp, 14 predicted proteins | sample sta12Cox44000080_FD_203760 | JGI IMG/M metagenome (GOLD analysis project Ga0306921, IMG submission 203760) | Lab enrichment of tropical soil microbial communities from Luquillo Experimental Forest, Puerto Rico - statoxic.12C.oxic.44.000.080 (v2)... | ecosystem: Environmental > Terrestrial >... | reverse complement strand
TACTGCTATTGTTGGGCGCTACCCACATTTCCCCAAACGCAGAGAAATGTGGGCCACACATAGAGCATTACTTTCCGTAGAGGCGGTCTTTTTCAGCTTGCATGTCCGCGTACGGATCGCGGCCAGTCATCTCTTTGTACCAGGCAGGATGGTGGGTCCAGGCCCACTCTTTACTCACCGTGCCGCGGGTCATGGCCTGAATCGTGCCGGGCTCGCCGAAGGTGCTGAGATAGATGTGGAAGAAGATGCCGAACAGCATGATCAGCGCCGAGATGTCGTGAATGACATAGGCGATCGAAACCAGCACGCGGCCAAAGATCTCGGGGAACCACATGATGAACCCGGTGATGACATAGGCGACGCAGCCGCAGACGATTTCCCAGAACATCGCCTTCTGGCCCCCGTTGTAGAAGCCGACAGTCGGGGGTTCCATTTCGTCCTGGTGGCGGACGTAGGTCCTCAGGCGCTTCATCCACGCGGTGTCTTCAGGGGTCCAGCGCATGATGTTGAACCAGTTGATGACCTGCAATCCGAAGAAGAAGACAAAGCCAAGGCCGAACCAAGGGTGCAGCAGGCGGGTCATGGCTCCGCCGCCGAAAAAGGGCGTGAAGAAGCGGAAGATCCCCGGGGCGTAAATGCCGAAGCCGGAAAGCAGAGCGAGGAAAAAGAAGATGCCGTACATCCAGTGCAGAAAGCGGGTGTAAACCGGATGGCGCATGAGCTCGCCAACGTAGACCTTAGTGCGGCCGAGGCGATCGATGGCGTTCATTTGGTGCTCATACCGATTGACAGGGGTTGCCATCTAGCTCTCCTTCCCTGGTGCGGGTCGCGAAACGATGCTCTCGACGGGCGGTTCGGGTTGCGAGCGCAGCGGGCCGGCGAAGACATAGTGAATGACGACACCGACGAAGCCCATCATGGCGCCGATGAGGCCAATGGGCTTAAACCAGTTCTTCCAAACGGTGAAGGCAAGCGGAATGCGCGGATTCGCCGGAAGGTTTCCGTACTTCTCCGGTTTGGTGATGTCGTGCAGGACGTAAATCACATGCGTGCCATCGATGCTTTGGGGGTCGTAAACGCCTGCTTCTTTGAAACCCGAGACGTCACGGAGCTGCTTGGCGCGTTGCTCCGCCATATACTTCATGTCATCTTTGGTGCCGAAGTGCAGGCAGCCTGTGGGGCACGACTTGATGCACGCGGGCTCCAGTCCCGCGCTGACGCGATCGGAGCATAACGTGCACTTGTACACCTTCTTAGTGCTGGGATTGAATTTGGGGATATTGAATGGACAACCAGAGACGCAGAACTGGCAGCCGATGCAGTTTTCCTGCTGGAAGTCCACGATGCCGTTGGCATATTGCACAATGGCCCCGTCAGCGGGACAGGCGCGCAGGCAGCCGGGATCTTCGCAATGCATGCACTGGTGCTTGCGTACGAGCCAGGCGAAGCTGCCGTCGGAATGCTCGGACTCATTGAACTTGATGAGGTTCCAGTAATTCCAGTTGGTATCGGGCATGGTCTGGTAGGTGTTGTCGAAGGTGGTGTTCTGGAACGGCATGTCGTTCCATTCCACGCACGCCACCTCGCAGGCCTTGCAACCAATGCAGGTCGTGGTGTCGATGAGCTTGCACAACTCCGACACCCGCTGCATGCCAGCGCCGGCGATCGGTCCGGGGTGGGCCGACATTTGCTTGATCTGAAGAGTCTTTCGATCAGCCATCTCAGCCTCCCTATGCTTTCTCGAGCTTCACCAGGAAGCCCTTGAATTCCGGCGTGTATGCGTTGGGGTCGATCACGGTCGGAGTGAGAAGATTGGTCGGCGTCTTCGCCGTCTTGCCTTCATCTTCCTGAATTCCCAAAAAGCCGAAGTGAATAGGAATTCCTATCTGATACGTCTTTTTGCCATCAATCATCATTGGCTTGATGCGCTTGGTCACCATGGCCTGGGCGATGTAGGTGGCACGGGCGCTGGTAACTTTTAAGCGTTCGCCTCCGCGGATTCCCATCTGGTCGGCCAATTCCGCAGGAACCTCGATGAACGGCTGAGGGATGAGCTCGACGTTCATGGGATTGTTCTTCGTCCAATAGTGATAGTGCTCGGTCAGCCGGTAGGTCGTGCAGACCAGGTTGTAGCCCTGCTCCACCGTGCCGTACTTATCCATGTTCGTCTTGAACTTCTTAGCCACTGGATTGTTGGACTGCTGGGGATGGAGCGGGTTGACGATGGGACTCTCGATAGGCTCGTAGTGTTCGGGGAACGGCCCATCGGCCATGGCGCCGAGGGGAACGAACAGCCGACCCACACCCTCGGGCAGCATGATGAACGGGCCCATGTGCTCCTTTGGGTTGGAGTCAGCCTTAAAGTCAGGAACGTCATTGCCCACCCATTTCTGGGCCGTCTCGCTCCACCAGATCTGTCTTCGGTCGGGGTCATAGGGCTTTCCGTTCAAGTCACACGAGGCACGGTTGTACATTACGCGGCGATTCGCTGGCCAGGACCAAGCCCAGTTCGGGTAAATGCCCAAACCGGACGGGTCCTCCGTGCCGCGACGCTGGAGCATCGGACCGGCTTCGGTCCACGAGCCGGACCAGATCCAGTTCCCGCAAGCGGTTGTGCCGTCGTCGCGCAACATGGCAAAGCCGGGCAGTTGCTGGCCCGCCTTCAGGCTGACGCCTGCTTTTTCGTCGCTGATGTCGGCCAGGGCTTTGCCGTTCAGCTCCTTCGCAACTTCACTGAGCGAAGGATGTTCGGGCTGGGTGTAATTCCATGTCAGTTTCAGGATTGGGTCGGGGAACTTTCCGCCCTCCTGTTTGTAGAGCGCGCGAATTCGCAGGAAAATCTGCGCCAGGATGTCCTGGTCGAGTCGGGCATCCCCCGGTGGCGGCACGGCTACATATTTCCACTGCAGCCAGCGCGCGGAGTTGACCATGGTGCCGTCTTTTTCAGCGAAGCCGGCACCGGGCACGCGGTACACAGTGGTGTTGATCTTCTTCTGTTCTTCGGCGGTGATGCCGGGGGCTTGCCAGAAGGCACTGGTTTCGTCGGGATAGATATCGCAGACGACCAGGAAGTCGGCTTTCTTGAGGGCATCGATGTTCTTTTTCGAATCGGGCCCGATCATGACGCCGTTCATCCCGAAGGCGAAGAAGCCTTTAACCTTGCCTTCGTACATGTCGTTCCAGATATCAGTCCAGGAGTAACGGCGGTCGATTTTGGGGAGATAGTTAAAGGCGAAGTCGTTGTCTTTTGTGGCCGCGTCTCCATACATCGACTTCAGCAGGGAGACCATGAACTTCGGCGTGTTCGAGTAGTAATTGTAGGACTCCCATTCGCCTGGCTTGGAAGCCGTCGGGGTTACGCGAGTGAGGTAGGTCTTTAGGTCAGTGTCTATGACGCTGGGAACCTTCAGATATCCCGGCAAACTGTCGAAGACTCCGCCGATGTCGGTAGCACCCTGAATGTTGGAGTGGCCGCGCAAAGCGTTGACTCCGCCACCGGCACGCCCGATATTGCCCATCAGCAATTGCAACATTGCCGCGGTGCGGATGATCTGCGTTCCGAAGCTGTGCTGCGTCCATCCGACGGCGTAGATGATGGTTCCAACTTGCTTCAGGTTGCCGTCCTTACGAATTGAGGTGTACATGTCGGCAGCTTTGAGGAAGTCGGCTTGCGAAATGCCCGTGATGCGCTCGACCACGGCAGGTGTGTATCGCGAGTACTGCTGCTTGAGTAATTGGTACACGCAGCGGGGATGCTGGAGATCGAGATCGAAGGCGGCGTTTGGCGGCAGCGATAGCGCAGCCGGAGTAGCACCCCCGGTGGCAGTACCGTGAGAACCGGGCTGGTCGTGCGCGGCGGCGCGAACTAAGCGTGCGTCGCCGGCAGTTGCGCCGGCAGCAGCGGCTGCCACGGACTTGCCCGTCAGGTTTCCGCCGGCTTCATAATTCCACGTTGCCTTGTCGTAGGTGCTCTTCTCGGCGTCCCAACCGGAGAAAAGTCCATCGTCGGGAAGCTTGAAGCCTTCTTTGATGATGAGTGAGGCGTTGGTGTAGTTGACGAGGTATTCCTTGGCCACGCGATTGTGCTGCAAGGCGTAATTGATGACGCCGCCAAGGAAGGCGATGTCGGAGCCTGCACGAATCTGAAGGAAAAAATCAGCCTGCGTGGCTGTGCGGGTGAAGCGCGGATCAATCACGATTAGCTTGGCGTTGCGGTTCCGCTTCGCCTCGACCACCCACTTGAATCCACACGGATGGTTCTCAGCGGGATTGCCACCCATGATCAACATGATGTCGGCGTTCCTGATGTCGATCCAGCCATTGGTCATGGCCCCGCGTCCGAAAGTTGGTCCCAAACTTGAGACCGTGGGGCCGTGTCAAACACGGGCCTGGTTTTCCAGGCCGGCCACCCCCAAGCTCCGCATCGTTTTCACGGCGAGGTAATTGAACTCATTGGTATCGGTACAGCCGCCGGTGAAGGCGATTGACTCGAGCCGGTTCACGGTACGGTCTTGAGCGTCCTGCTCAATAAAGGTTGCGTCACGGGTCTTCTTGGTCCAGTGCGCAATTTCGTCGATCGCCTGGTCCCAGGAAATGTCTTCCCATTGCGTGGAGCCGGGGCGCCGCACCTGAGGCTTCAGCACGCGGCGGTCATTGATAATATCTTGCTCGAGAGAAGCGCCCTTAGGGCAAAGCGTGCCGCGATTGATGGGATGATCGGGATCCCCTTCGACATGCACTACCTGTGGAGTGACGTTCTTCGCCTTATCGCCGATGGTGTGGATGATGACGCCGCAACTCACGGAGCAGTAGGGACACGTGCTTCGAGTCTCGGTCGTTCGCGAGATCTTCAGCGTCTGCGTTTGAGCGTAAATCGGTTCGCCATCAAAGCCGAAAGCGGCGAGTCCTACGACTCCCGCGATCCCCGTCTTTACGAACGCACGTCTAGAAACGTCCATAGCGTGATCCTCCGGGAAGCAAACCAGGGCACACGAATTTCAAAGGGTACCGGTTAGGGAAGGAAAGGTGCGATCCGAGGCAGTAGATTTTCGAAATGGCCTGCAGTCGATTCACAATCCTCACCAGTCGTGACTCGATACAGAAGAGTGGCACTGCCAAGATTGCAGAGAGATTACATCGCGCGGATGCTTTCGGTCAAACCGGATCCTGGCATTGCCAAAAGCTAAAACGCGGGATCCGGCGAGAGAGCTAAAAACCCATCAAATTGAGCTGGACCTTACGGTAGTCGTGCTCCACTGCCCAGAGGTCAAGTGGGGCGGTCGCGATTTCGTCGACGACTGGAACGGCGAGGCCATCGACGGTCATATCTATCGATTTGAGATAGCTTCTGCAGGCGTCACAGCTCTCTACACGCACCGCGGGAATTCCGTCGGCCGTGTACCTGGGCAGCTTTTCGTGGTTGGTTTCGCCACAAACCGGACACAAGATTCGGCGGAAATCCCACTCCGATTGGCAAAGCGAGCACAGCAGCATTCGCTTTCCTCCGTCGCCTTCGGGCCGAATGACTGCAAGTTGGGGTCTCGAATCGCAATATGGACAGCGGTTGCCTGAGAGGCCCTCTTGGGGAGGAGTCTGCGTCTGCGCCAGTCGTTCAGCCTGCGGTTGCAGCAGAATTCGCGCGAAGAAGGAACTGCTTTCGTGCGATGCATCGGCCTCGGCCAAAAATTGCTCGAGCAGGCCGCGAACGGTTGCAGGAGCGGATTCGCGCAGATTACTTGCCTCCTCCGCCAGCTGCGAAGGGCCGTGCATCTCGACAAGCAGCATAAGCTCTGGAAAGCGGCGGGCAGCTTCGTCGAGGTCAAGCGCCCGGCGCAGGTTCGTCGACGGCGCAGAAGTCGAATCGTTCAGGCTCTTGCTTCCGTCGTGTACTCGCTTCTGGAACTCTAGAATTGGCTTGTAGAAATGAAGTAGCTGTGCCGCCCCCGGATTGCGTTCCGTAAGCCAGACGGCCCGCTCGATTCGCGCTGTCCAAGTGGTGCGAACTCCGGTCCAGGTACTTGGCATGGATCAAGCTTATACGAACTTACCGGGGCTCATCTTTTGAATAGGAGTGTACCGAAGGCGCGAATTCCGCTTGGAGACAAGCTCTCTTGATTAGGGCCGAGTTATTGACTTGACACAATTTGTTGGTTCCGAGAAAACCTCTGCGGTAACCGGACTGGGGCGATGAACATTGCACGCAGGAATCAAACTTATCTCGCCGTCGTATTCACGGTCTTTTGCGCTGATGACCCGGGCGTCTACCCTTGGATGCCAGCCCGTGGCCCAGGCCGAAAAGCCAGCCATTGCGTTCACTACTCCTTACCAAGCCGTCTTGCTGTCAAACAATTCCATGCACTTTGGCAAGCTGTCGGGCTATAGAACGTCGGACCCGGTCCTCACTGACGTCTACTACATCCTCAGCAAGCCAGACCCAACCACACAAGCAAGTGCAGAACGTACTTCTGAAGCGCGGCAAGGAATTACCCGGCCCTGACCGCATGTATCTCAATGCCGACAGCATCATTTTTGTGGAACCGGTCAGCACTGACCCCAAGGTCGCGCGGCTCATTCAGAAGCGGATCAGCAGAAGTAGCCTCGACGACAACGCGCGCGCGTCCCGGCATGAGGCGGCGAGTTGGTAGCTCTTCCCCGCTCGCCGAACTTCTGTGCCCCGCGACCATCGGCATGACATTCCATGTCGTACACTAGAGTCCTTCCATGATGCGACACGTTGGTCTTCGCAACCGAATGAATCTCATTCTCGTTGTTCTTAGCCTCTTAGCGGTCGCCTCTGCGGCCGACTTTCGCTACCTGGTTTATGTCGGGACCTACACTGACAAGGGCAGCCAGGGCATCTATGCCTACCGGTTTGATTCTTCCAGTGGTGAACTGGGCGACGTAGGCCTGGTTGCCACGACGGACAACCCATCGTTCCTAGCGGTCGCGGCAAATAACACATACTTGTATGCGCTGAACGAGATCAATAAATTTGACGCGGGCGAGACCGGCGCTGTTACCACTTACAGCCTCGACCGGAATTCCGGCAAGCTCACGCAATTGCAGCAAGTGTCTTCGCTTGGGCCCGGACCTGCGCACCTGTCGCTCGATCGCGCGGGAAAATTTGTGCTAGTTGCGAACTACGACGGCGGGAGCATTGCTGTTTTTCCCATCGAAAAGGATGGGACGCTTGGTACGCGTACGGCGTTTGTGCAGCATACCGGTTCGAGCGCGAATAAGGACAGGCAGTCCTCACCGCATGCGCACGAAATTCAGGTGACCGTCGACAACAAGTTCGTCTTGGTTGCCGATCTCGGCCTGGACGAACTACTGGTTTATCGCTTCGACGAAAAGAAGGGTGCGTTGTCGCCAGCGAATCCGCCATACGTGAAGGTGAGTCCAGGCTCAGGACCGCGACATTTCACCATCGCACCTGGCGGCAAGTTCGTTTATCTGGCCAACGAGCTGTCGTCCACCGTCATTGTGTATTCCTTTGATAATTCGTCGGGGCGACTCACCCAGCTGCAAACTATCTCTACGCTTCCGAAGGGCTTCCAAAGAGAGAACACGACGGCGGAGATCACAACCGACAAGGCCGGGAAATTTCTGTACGTCTCCAACCGTGGCGACGACAGCATCGCCGTATTTGCCATCGACCAGGGAAATGGGAAGTTGTCCTTAGTGGAACGCGTTAAGACCGGCGGCAAGGAGCCGCGACATTTTACTCTCGATCCGACCGGCAAATGGTTGTTCGCGGAGAACCAAAACAGCAATGACATCCGCATCTTTCGTGTCGATTCGGAGTCCGGACGGCTCACTCCGACTTCGCACACGATCCAGGTCAACTCGCCCGTCTGTGTCGTCTTGGTGCCGATCCAGTAGCGCAAGAATTACTGTCCGGCAGCGGCTTTATCTGCGAGCACGACGGTTTGGGTGCTGCTGATTCGTCCTGCAGGAATCGTCGGATCACCCGCCTGCAACCGTGGCAGCATCGCCGCCTTTTCCGCACCGGTCAATAGCCACAAAATTTTCCGCGATCGGTTCAGCATCGGATAGGTGAGCGTCATGCGCCGGTGTCCCATGTAGGCTTGGGTTACGCCGACGTCTGCATCGGTGATGTTGAGCACAGGATCCCCGGGTACCAGCGACGCCGTGTGGCCATCTGGCCCAAGACCCAGATGCGCCAGGTCAAGCACGGGCGGCGTTCCCAACACCCCGCGTAGTGTCGCTGCATATTGTTCCGCCGCAGCATCCAGATCTGGCAAAGTCACGGGCATGGCGTGAATCTGTTCGCGTTTGATTGGAGCGCTAGCCAGCAGACTCTCCTGGAGGTGCGTCAGGTTGCGGTCGGGATCTCCCTCGGGAGCTACTCGCTCGTCAACCTGAAATACCTGCACTGCTGCCCAGGGAACATCCTCGTTGGCCAGCGCGCGCAGCATGATCCAGGGAGTATGGCCTCCACTCACTGCCATCGCGAACTTACCTCGCGCCGCAACTGCAGCGCGAGCGTCGGCGGCAATGATGGCCGCTGCGCGTTCCGCCGTGGATTGCGGATCAGGCAACACTTCCAGTGTCATCTCAAAATCTCCAAAGTAACCTGCCGATGGCCAAACGACTATTTCTTCTCCAAGTGCCCGCCAAACTCGAACCGCATCGCCGAGAGCAACTTGTCGGCGAAGTCGGCCTCGCCGCGTGAACTGAACCGCTCGTAAAGCGCCGAGGTCAACACCGGAGTCGGCGCGGCCTCATCGATCGACGCTTTGATCGTCCAGCGCCCTTCGCCTGAATCGGACACACGTCCGCTGAACTTGGAGAGCGTTGGATCGCCGAGCAGCGCCGACGCCGTGAGATCGAGCAACCACGAAGCAATCACGCTACCGCGCCGCCAAACTTCGGCGACGTCGGGCAAGTTGAAGTCGTACTGGTAATGCTCGGGATCGCGGAGCGGAGTCGTCTCGGCATCGACCTCATGGGTCCGCTTCCCGACGTCGGCCGACTTCAACACATTCAGCCCTTCCGCATAGGCGGCCATGATGCCGTATTCGATACCGTTGTGCACCATCTTGACGAAGTGTCCACCGCCGCTCGGCCCGCAATGCAGATAGCCCTGCTCGGCTGTGCCTCCAACTTTCTCGCGGCCGGGCGTCCGGGGAATATCTCCAGGACCTGGGGCAATCGTCTTGAAGATGGGGTCGAGATATTGCACAGCCTTGTCAGGACCGCCAATCATCAGGCAATATCCGCGCTCCAGTCCCCACACGCCACCGCTGGTACCGACATCTACATAATGAATTCCTCTTGGCTGCAGGTCCTTCGCGCGGCGAATGTCGTCAATGTAGTACGAGTTACCGCCGTCGATCAGAATGTCGCCCGCTTCCAGGTGGGGAGCGATCTCGGCAATCGTCGGGTCGACCACCGCCGCCGGAATCATCAGCCAGATCGCGCGCGGCTTCTGCAATTTGGTTATGAAGTTCTGAATCGATGACGAGCCGGTTGCGCCCTCGCCTGCCAACTCCGCAACCGACTTCGGCGACCTGTCGAAAACGACGCAGTTGTGTCCACCCTTCATCAGGCGCCGTACCATGTTGGCGCCCATCCTGCCCAGACCTACCATTCCCAGTTGCATGAAGTATTCCCCTTCCTAGAAATTCATTGGCACTGCTATTTGCGCGCACGATAACGGCGAATCTGGTTGTTCGTTGCGCTGTCGTGCTTCAGCTCGGGCTCGTCCTGGCTCTCAAGCTCAGGAATAATGCGTTGCGCCAGAACCTTGCCCAGCTCCACGCCCCACTGATCGAACGAGTCGATGGTCCAGATGGCACCTTCAGTGAACACGGTGTGCTCATAGAGCGCGACGAGCTTGCCGAGTGCTTCGGGCGTCAGCTCGTCGAGCATGATCGTGTTCGTCGGCCGATTGCCGGGGAATACGCGGTGCGGCGCCAGCCAATCAGGCGTGCCTTCCGCTTTCACTTCCTCCGCAGTCTTGCCGAATGCCAGCGCCTCCGTCTGCGCGAAGACATTGGCCATCAGAAGGTCGTGATGCCGCCCCAGCGGATTCAGCGTCTTATAGAAGCCAATAAAATCGCACGGAATCAGCTTTGTCCCCTGGTGAATCAGTTGATAGAAGGAATGTTGCCCGTTCGTACCTGGCTCGCCCCAGTAGATGGGTCCGGTTTGATAGTCGATCTCTTTGCCAAGCAGCGTGACGCGCTTGCCGTTGCTCTCCATCGTGAGCTGTTGGAGGTACGCCGGGAACCGCTTCAGATACTGCTCATACGGCAGGACAGCTACCGTCTGCGCTCGGAAGAAATCGTTGTACCAGACACCCAACAACCCCATAAGCACCGGTAGGTTGCGCTCGAACGGCGCGGTGCGGAAGTGCTCATCAATCTGGTGAAAGCCACTCAGCATGGCGCGGAAGTTTTCGGGGCCGATCGCCAGCATGGTCGAGAGACCAATCGCCGAATCCATGGAGTAGCGGCCGCCGACCCAGTCCCAGAACACGAACATGTTGGCTGTATCAATGCCGAATTTCGCCACTTCAGCGGCATTGGTGGACACCGCGACGAAATGCTTCGCGATGGACGACTCGTCTCCGCCAAGACCGGCGAGTGCCCAATCACGGGCGCTGTGGGCGTTGGTCATCGTCTCCAGCGTCGTGAAGGTTTTCGACGAGATGATGAACAACGTTTCGGCTGGATCGAGACCATAAACCGCTTCTACAAAGTCGGTGCCGTCAACATTAGAGACGAAGTGGAAAGTCATGTCCCGCTGGCTGTAGTGCCGCAGCGCTTCGTAGGCCATGACCGGTCCCAGGTCGGATCCGCCGATGCCGACATTGATGACATTGCGAATGCGCTTGCCCGTGTGACCCTTCCATTCGCCGCTGCGGACGCGATCGCTGAACGCAGCCATCTTGTCGAGCACGGCATGCACTTCGGGCACAACATTCTTGCCATCGGTCTTGATGACTTCATCCTTCGGAGCCCGTAGCGCCACGTGCAGAACCGCACGCTTTTCCGAGACGTTGATCTTCTCGCCGCGAAACATCGCGTCGATGCGCTCGCGCAGCCCCGACTCTTCGGCAAGCTGGAGCAACAGGTTCAGAGTCTCGTTGGTGATGCGGTTCTTCGAATAATCCAGAAAGATGCCGGCTGCCTCGGCGGTGAATCTCCCACCGCGCTTGGCATCGTCGGCGAAAAGCTGGCGGAGATGAACGTCTTTGATTTGCTTGTAGTGTGCGGCCAGCGCCTTCGCAGCCGCGCGACGCGTGAAGTTCTTCAACCTGCCTGCCATTCTCTGGCTCCTCAACGATCTGCATTGCGCCGCGATGCGGGCGCAAGAGGACATGTCTGCTCATGGCGCAAGGGGCCGCCTAAGAGAGGGTAAAACTACCTGCTTTGCTGTCCGATTGCCGCGAGCACGAACCTAACCCAATCCGCGCTCGCGATTGCGAATTCTTGGCCTCTACTTCAGTACTGCGCTCTTCGACTCGATCACACCCAGCAGCTCGTTCCACGACTTCACGAACGCTGCCGCACCTTCCGACTGCAATTGCTCGCCCAGCGCGTCAATATCGATGCCAGCCTTGGCGAACTGCGCCAGCACTTCCTCGCAATTGCCGCCGTCCGGAGGCATTACGCCCTTGATCTCCCCATGATCCGCAAAAGCCTTTAGCGTCGCTTCGGGTATCGTGTTCACGGTGTTGGGCGCTGCCAACGCCTGGATGTACAGGATGTCGGAAGCCTTGGGGTCTTTTGTTCCGGTGCTTGCCAGTAACAAGCGCTGCGGATTGTATCCAGCCTGCTTGATCTTCTGCCAACGAGGCGTGGCGAGCAGATCGACATACGCCTTGTACGTCCGCTGAGCAATGGCGATTCCCAGCTTGTCCTTCATGTCCTCGGGAACCTTTGTGCTCACTGCCACATCCCAGCGGCTAATGAACACCGATGCCACCGATCCGACGTTAGTCGGCAAGCCGGCCGCGATTCGCCGCTCGATTCCCTTGGCATAGGCGTCGGCTGCCGCCAAGTACTGCTCGCGCGAGAACAGCAGCGTGACGTTAATGGATACCCCGGCGGAGATCGCCTCTTCGATTGCCGGCAGGCCTTCGGGAGTACCCGGAATCTTAATGAAGAGGTTGGGGCGCCCGCCGCGCGAACTCAGGTCCTTGGCTGCCGCAAGCGTGGTGGCGGTGTCATACGCCAGCAGGGGCGAGACTTCCAGCGACACCCATCCGTCCACGCCTTTGGTCTGGTCGTGAATCGGCCGAAACAGGTCGGCTGCCCGCGTGAGGTCGTCAAGCGCCAGGTCGAAGAATAGGGTTTCGCCCGACAGGCCGCGAGCCATCCCGTCGTGAATGGCAGGGTCATACAACGCGCTCTTCTTGATCGCCTGGTCGAAGATCGTCGGATTCGACGTCAATCCAGTCACCGACAGCTCGTCGATGTAGCTCTTGAGGGTGCCGTTATCCAGGATGTCCCGCGTAATATTGTCCAGCCAAAGACTCTGTCCCAGATCATGTAGTTGTTTCGTCGGTTTCATGATTCCTCCTCACGCCTATTCGCCGCGGCCATCCGCGCCGAGTAATGCACGCCAGCATTCCGTCCTGCGCATCCATGATCCCACAGAACGGGCTATTCCACACGCCCCATAGGCGTAAATTGACGGCGCCGGGCCACGGAATGAACCCGTTTACATAGCTGTAATCCGGTGGCTTTGTGGCCCCAGAAATCAATTGCAGCTAGGATTGAGCATCATGGAAGCAACCCCATTGGCTGTTAAAATCAACCAGAAGCACGGAATTCCCGGAATCGCCGAGGTCGTGAACGGCAACGGCGGGCTGCCAAAGGTCCGGATCACATCGCGGGCCGCCACCGGCGAGATCTACCTGCACGGTGCGCATGTCACTTCGTGGAGCCCCGAGGGAGCCGAGGAAGTGTTGTTTCTGAGCTCCCGCTCGAAGTGGAAGGACGGCATGGCAATTCGCGGAGGAGTTCCGATCTGCTTCCCGTGGTTTGGCGATAAGGCCGACGATCCGTCAGCACCTGCACACGGATTCGTGCGCACAAAATCATGGTCGCTGGAGTCGATCGCGAGTTCGGCGGACGCGGTTACGGTCAGCATGTCCACGGTAAGCGACGAGACCACGAAGCGCTGGTGGCCGGCAGATTTTCGAGCGGTTTATCGCGCGTCGTTCGGCGCCGAATTGATGCTCGAGCTTGAGGTACATAACATGGGCTCGACGGCGGTGCACTTTGAGGAAGCTCTTCACGCTTACTTCAAAGTCGGTGATGTAAGGTCGGTGCGCGGGAAGGGTTTGGACGCAGTTCACTATCTCGACAAGACCGACCACTATCGTGAAAAAGTTCAGCACGGCGACGTCGAGATCACATCAGAAACCGATCGCGTCTATCTCGATACTGAGAGTCCGCTGGAGCTGTCGGACCCGATGCTCCGTCGCCACATCCACATCGCGAAACAGAATTCCCGCACGACCGTCCTCTGGAATCCCTGGTCGGAGAAGGCCAAAGCCATGTCGGAAGTAGGTTCTGATCAATGGACCGAGATGCTCTGCATCGAAACCAGCAATGTGCTAGCTTACTCCGCGGAAGTGGCCCCTGGCGATTGTCACCGCATGAGTGCCGTGATCACGACTGTGAATAAGGCGCCGATGGGCGAGATTGCTAATCGCTGACTTATAAAGATTTCGAAGATCGGCTGAAACTCATAGAACGCTCGATAGTGCTCTGCCCATCGGCGGATGGCTTGCCAGCGTGCTCGGCCGCAAGCGGTTCTTCATGGCGTGCCTGACGATTTTCACCGTGAGCTCGCTGCTGTGCGGATTGGCGCCGAGCATCATCCCGCTTGTGCAGAGTGCCTCGCAATCTACGTTAAGCGCTCTCTGACGCACGATCAAAAAGTCATGCTGTGGTACCCAGCATGGGTTTCTGCACCGTGGCTGTCTTGAACTATACTCATGCGTTATTTTCCTCTCATAGCAACAGAGCCGGAAGAAGGATGGTGTCGCGAACCGCACGAACCTGCTAGCACAAGGCAGGACTGCCCAAGTTGCGATTCCATGACCGGCGACATACAATCATCACTGAGTTAGCTGAGTCTGGTGTTTCCGATCATGTCATGGAATCCATCAGCGGCATCTTTCGCGCCGGATGCTGGAGCATTATTCGCACGTGCGTGTCGAGGCCAAGCGGGAAGCTTTGACGCCTTCGATGCCCGTCGACAGGCAAAGTTCGAGGAAATTTCTAGCAAACTGAGGACTCAATAAAGGGCTACGTCACAATTTACGTCACCTGTGGCCAGCGAGAGTCCTGCTACCCTATTGATCCAGCTGGTACGGAGAGATGGCCGAGTGGCTGAAGGCGCACGCTTGGAAAGCGTGTATACGGGAAACCGTATCCAGGGTTCGAATCCCTGTCTCTCCGCCAGTTTTCAATAACTTACAGACACGAAAAGTGGCTAACGGGTTTATCGTTAGCCATTTAAAGTGTATACTGCCGTTTTGGAGAATCCAATGCGGCGTAAACGGCGAGAGCAGAACGGTGGGGTGTTCCTTAACAAGCAGCGCGGGATTTGGTATTACCGGCGCTCGGTTGACGGCAAGCGCCAATGCGTCCCAATCGGCAAGCTTTCGGAGTATCCAACTAAGGCCAAGGCTGTTCGCGCCTCACACGAACTGATAAAGCAACCCGCCAAATCAGCGAAGCCAACCCCGGCGAAACCAGCAAAGACGACGACGAATGAGATCAAAACGACGTTCGCTGGGGCAGCTGTGCTGTACATGACCGAGAGAATGCCGTCGCATCCTCCGACAATGGCGGCCTACCGCAATTATCTGGAAAACTACTGCATTCCGCGCTGGGGTGACTCAACTCTCGTTGCGTTGGCTGAGAAGCCACTTGAAATCGAGAAGTGGCTGGGTGCCATCGACCGCGCACAGAAAACGAAGGCGCACATCAAGGGCGTCATGCGGCTGGTATACGAGTATGCAATGGCTGCCGGAACTTACCCAATCATGCGCAATCCAATCGAGCTGGTCAGAGTAAAGGGTGCGACCAAGCGTATGGAGCACGTACGCATCCTGACTTACGAGGAATGGGAGCGGTTTATTGCCAACGTGACGGCAGAGCCGCAGCGTAGTGCCATCATCACCTGTATGTGTCTTGGGGTTCGCAGGGAAGAGGTTTGGGCGTTGAAATGGAGCGATTTCAATTTCGTGGCAGGCACGGTAATGATTCAGCGCACTATCATCGGCGGCAAGGTCTACGAGAAGACCAAGAACGAGGCCAGCGAAGCACCGCTGCCGCTCGATGAGAGCCTGATTCGCCTTCTGCTTGACTGGCGCAATAAGTCTGAATTCAACAAGGATTCCGATTGGGTTTGGGCATCGCCATGGAGTGGCGGCGAGATGCCTCTGTACTTCAACGCCATTCAGCGCGATTACATCATCCCAGCTTCCATCAAGGCCGGACTAGGCAAGATCGGGTGGCATTGTTTGCGGCATACTTATCGCGCTTGGCTGAATGCTGCTGGGACGCCGCTGGGAGTTCAGAAGGATCTGATGCGGCATGCGGCCATCGCTACGACCGCCAACATCTACGGAGGCGGCGTCGCCGACGCCATGCGGGAGTTCAATTCGCAGGTAGTGAGACGGATCATTCAGTAACTATTCCCGGTTTCCTGCTCGTCCAGCCATTGCTGTAGCCGTGATGGCCGGAACCTCCACACCCGGCCTAGCTTGACGGCTGGAATACGCGCCTGCCGGGCAAATTCGCACACAGTCACCGGGTGGAGGTTTAATAGTCTGCCTGCTTCGACGGCGTCGATCAGTGGCTCGAAGTCGATGCTTTTGTTTGTATCTTTTACCGTCACTGAATCCTCCTCGCAGCCGTCTCGCTGATGTCGGTCAATCCACACGTCTCGCATTCGTAATCGCCGACATTGTTTCGGCGGTAGAGGGCATAGCTGGCACACCGGGGGCAGTGCGGAAAGACTCGTGGATCTGGGGTAATTAATTTCTGGAATACGTATACCCCCTCGCCCTCAAAACCATCAAAAGTCGGGTCCGGAGTACTTTTGCACGTTTTAGTGGTTCGCTATCTGCGCTACGTGCCGATTTCGGCGTCCAAGTTAGCCATTTGCTTGGCATGGCCGCACCTCCTTCAGCCGTGGATTTATGGCGTAAAGTTCGCTGGGCCTTCCTCTCTTGCTTTTGTCAGCGAGAGGGCAAATCCAATTTGCGTCGGTAAGCACCTCGAAGGCCCCGCGAGTCCTCTCCGGGGTATCGAGACCACTCCACCCATTGACGTACACGTCGCGTGCGGTGAACTGTCCTTCTTGATGCTTCCATCCCTCCTGAATGCGGCGGCCCAGCTCGGCGGCGGCCCGAAGCTGCGGCGATACGACCAGCGAGTAAATGCGCTTCGCATGCGCCTCCACGTAACAGCACCAGGCTGCTGCCTGTTGAGCGTGGGCAAGGGATATGGTGTGCTGGCTGCTGTTCGACACCAGTCCGAACAGCAATGCAAGCGCAGGCATCAACGAGCGGTACTTCGAGATGTGCGACACCAGTGCAGGATGAAGGGTTCCATTATGTATCTTCAGATTTTAAAGAGCACCTCTGGCGAGAAATGAGCGATTCCCGCTGAGGACGCAACTTGTCACAGTCTCGGGTGACAAAGGACACCGACACCAAAGTGCTACGACAGGTAATCTCCTCTCCGTAGTCGAAATCCACCATAATTTTTGGAGACAAGAATGAAATCACCACTACATCTTACAGCTTTAGCTTTATTGTCTTGTTTTTTCGTCGTTGCGGCTCTGCCGTGTCTCGCTCAAAACGGAATGGGCAACAACTGCACCCTCGCAGGTACATGGTACGGGGGCAGCCTTGTTGCCTATCAAATGACCATCACTCCTAC
>Ga0306921_10003037_pt1 | contig 16941 bp, 15 predicted proteins | sample sta12Cox44000080_FD_203760 | JGI IMG/M metagenome (GOLD analysis project Ga0306921, IMG submission 203760) | Lab enrichment of tropical soil microbial communities from Luquillo Experimental Forest, Puerto Rico - statoxic.12C.oxic.44.000.080 (v2)... | ecosystem: Environmental > Terrestrial >... | reverse complement strand
TTCGTCGCATGTGCCCAGATCGCCCGTGCCGGCTCCGCAGCCAACCATCAAAACGCGCATGGTGAGGAAACGCGGGAAGATCTTACGGATTCCATCGACAATTAAGCGGATTTTGCCCGGCACGCCTTCGACTAAGTTTTGACGGACAAAGAACACCGGCTGAACTGCGGTTACTTCGCTGGAGTGGGTCTCAAGCACCAGATAGTGATGCTCAAATCCGCATTCAAGCGTTTGCTCCACGACCTCGTAGTAGCGATGATCTTTGCATTTATTCTGGAGCGTTCGTTTCCAGGCGTCGCAATTCTGCAGGTCACGCAGCTGCGCCACCTTGGCTACCCCGTCATCGAATTGGATTGTATGGCCGTACGACATGCGAAAGCGGTCGGTTCGATCGAGAAGGCTGTCTATGCATGCAAGATTCCCAGAGGTGTCATTCTGAGCGAAGCGAAGCTGTAACGCAGCGGACAAAGTCCGCGAGGCCAGGCTTTCAATCGCTGGTCACTTCTGGATCGGGTTGCCACAACAACAATCTGAGATGTTTGAAAGCCCGGCCTCATGGTTCGCATTTCGTTGCAGCGCTTCGCTCGACATGACACGGCTGGTGATGAGATGAAATGCTAGGCCGCTGATCCGGGTGTGTTGTCTTTTTCTGTGACGTTTTCCACCTTGAGTGTTCCGCTGCGGATATGCAGGTCGCGTTGCGGATTTGGGATCTCGATGCCGGCAGCAGTGAGATGTTCGTAGATCAGGTAATTCAAGTCGCTTCGGAACCGGCGTGGGCTGTGACTCATTTCATGGCTCTAGGCAACGAGCTCGAAATCAATGGTACTGTCGCCAAACTTGTCCAGAAACGCGGTCGGCTCAGGATCTTTTAAGGTGGCTGAGTGCTCGCGTGCTGCCGCAATCAGCGCGTCACGAACTTTGTTCACGTCGCTGCCATAAGCCACGCCAACCGGAAGACGAAACCGCACACTTCTATCGCCATAGTGCCAATTGGTGACCGGCGAATCTATGAATTTTGAGTTCGGCACAATGATTGCGATATTGTCGTTAGTCACAATCACGGTACTTCGCGCGCGGATTTGCCGAACTATGCCCAGGATGCCCGCTACTTCGACGCGATCTCCAATCGTGATCGGTCGCTCCGCCAAGATGACAAGACCGCTGATGAAATTGCTGGCGATGTTTTGCAGTCCAAATCCGACACCGACGCCGACCGCACCAGCAAAAACCGCCAGTGCGGCGAGATGAATACCAGCGTTTTCCAGAACAAAGAAAATGCCAATTACCAACACGATGTTGCTGATGACTTGAGCAATGGCGTACTGCAACGACCGATCGAGCCCACTGTGCGTAAGCAGCCGGTTGAAAAGAAAACGTTTCGTCCCCGAGGAAAACCAAAACACCGCCACCAACAGCGCGATCAGGAGGAAAATTTGAACGAGGCTCAAATTGATTACCGGAAGCGGCGCGGTCCAAGCCAATGGAATTCCCGCAGCGTTCACTGCGGTGACGGTGAAAAAGACAATAACCACCAGACTCAGCATCGTGGTGACGATCGCGACGAAGTTTGTGTCGATCTTGAACCGGCTGAAGAGACGCCGAACGATTTGGCTCTGCAAAAATCGGGCAATGATCACTCCGGCGGCGAAAAACCCCACGAAGGCGATGAGTCCAAGGACCGTTATGTAATGACGACCGAGGTGAAACAGCGGCCGCTGCAGGAGCGTCATGTCCACGTCCTAGTGTGAACGTGTCATAGGGGTTCGCAACCAGCGCGTTGCAGAGACTTGCGCCTGTTGAAAGGCTGAAGTTTGGAAATCGACGGCGATTGCGATTCGAAGGGCGCTACTGCTGTTTGGACGCCTTCTCTTCGATGTATTTGATGACGTCGCCGACGGTTTGGAGCTTTTCCGCATCTTCGTCCGGCACTTCCACCCCAAATTCTTCTTCAAAAGCCATCACCAGTTCGACGATGTCCAGTGAGTCCGCCCCTAAATCCTCAATAAAAGATGCCTGCGGCGTGACCTGTTCCGGGTTCACGCCGAGTTGCTCGACGATGATGTCCTTGACCTTCTCTTCGATCGATTTTTCCGCCATAAAATTTGTTCGGTTGGTATTAGTCGCGCGGGGGTTAAGTCCGGCAGCTGCTGGACCATCCGGGCACAGCATCGCAAGTAAATGAATTAAAGAGGATGTCAATCAATTTCGGGTAGTGGTAAAGGCGACGCTCAGCTTGGCGTTTGCTTCCCTTTGCTGTTCGAGTAGATGAACGTGATGAGCGCTTCGCCCGTCGAACCTGCTGATCTTCTTGATCTGAAGTTTCTGCCTGCATGGGTGAAAGAACCCGGTGTAACGAATCATTGCGGCCGTTACACGGCAGAACAGGCGCCCGCCGAAACGCGCGGGCACGACCGGGGTGGCAGACACAAGGATCGAAAATTCCGCTCCCCCCAACGACGACGAGATACGGAACCTTCGACATCGAAGCCCGACAGGCGTCACCGCGGCAGACTGGCCAAAAAAGGAAGCGGCAGGCGTCGCGATTTCGATCGAACTAATCGTCTTCGTTCACCGGACCGCGTTGCACAGGTTCCGCCAAAGCTGTTCGAGGGAGCGGTTCGTTTTCTCCCGCGCCAGAGCGTATTCGAAAATGTCGTTGCGCAGATCAAGTCCGGCTCGGTTGCCTATTCACTGTTTGTTCTGGCTCGCTTGTTCCTAGAAAAACCAGGGCGGTATGAAGTTCGTCTCACGGCAAAGGCTGCAGCGCCGCTTTATCAACTTGGCGAGGACGGCGGAATCTCCGTGGATCGGGAATTTATCGAGCGTAATGCATTCCGGTTCGCGCAACGCGACTTTTACCAGGTCAACGTTGTAGAAAGCGATCCGATAAAAGGAAACTTCTCGAACGTCGCCAGGTGTCGGTTGAGCGGCACGCTTCTGGGCCCGACCAATCACCATGCTTACCAGCCGCAACTGCGAAGCTTGTACGAGCAACGCTTCAGCCGGCGAATGAGCTTTGCTGATTATCAGCGGCAAATAGAGATCGTCAGCGATACCGCGGTGGTCGAGCGCTGGAAAGAGGAGGCCAGAAAGGTCACGACTTACACAACCTTGCGTGAACAAACACCTCTAACGTTTTCATCTGCTGCGGAAACGGAACGACATTTTCGTTCGCACTATTTCCCGGCACTAATCCGCAACGTGGACGACGTAACGGTCGGCGGGGCCGCAAGCCGAAGTTTGCCGGACCGGATACTGAACCGGGTTATCGAACAGGCGTGGGTGCGCGAAACTCGCTCGCCTTCAAACATCATGCAGGAGCTAGCGAGCCGATTGCGACAAAACGGCCTGCACATTTTTCGTCATCGGCGCGGCATGTTGTTTGTCTCGCCAATTCGCGTCCGCGCATTTGTTCATGAACACACCGGCGTGTCTCCTTTGGTGAACGCGATACTTGAAGCAGTCTCGGCGACGGCGGGAATCAATCGGAAGCAGCTTTTCGAAACCTTGACTGACAATGGGGCGAGCGAAGACGCAGAGCCGCGCAGACTGGCGCTCGCATCCGATCTGCGTTGGCTGATCAACGAAGGTTACGTGATTGAGTTCAACGACGGTTCACTTGATCGGCCACGGATCAAATCAAAGCAGAAGCCGGGAACTGTAGAGGCGCTCGCCGCGTTGGCGGTTGACACAACCGCCACTACCATGCAATGGCCGTTACAGCTTACCTGGCGAGAACCTTAGCAATTCCTGTAGGGCGTCTCTCTGAGACGCCTTCGCGTCTGACACCAACGCCCTACAATATCAGATGGCGCCGGCTTTCTTCAGCGCTTTGTAGGCGCCTTGCTTGTTGATCGTCTTGAGACCGCGTGCCGTGACGCGAACGCGCACAAATTTTTTCAACTCCGGCACCCAAATTCGCTGGCGCCGCAAATTTGGCAGGAAATTGCGCGGCACCATTTTCGTGATATGCCGGCCTACGCCACCTTTCTTCTTAGCCAAACCGCGCCGGTGAATCACGCTGCCACGTACCGTTCTGGATCCTGTGATGTGACAAACCTTCATGTCGCAAAAAAAGCCGCGTAACCTGCCGTCTTTGAGCGTGGAGGTCAAGCGGATCATTCGCTCGGCGCTCCCTAGGGAGTGGCCAAGCCATTGCTCTTTACGTTGAACGCGCAATTGTGCGCAGCGGTCAAACCTAGCTCGACCATTAACCAATCGCCTTTGCAGCGGCGATCATCGCTCAGAGCTAATGCACAAAAATAATCACAAATTGAGGATCGGAATCGTCGGAGCCGGCAACATTGTGCGCACCCGACATCTGCCGGCGCTCAAAAAAAATCCCGACGTGGAAATTGTAGCCGTTTCAAACTCCACATACGAAAGCTCGGAACGCTTCTGCCGCGAGAATTCGTTGGCGGCGCTACCGATACGCGATTGGGCGGAGTTGGTTGCGACGCCGGACATCGATATCATCTGGATCGGCACAACGCCCTACATGCATTCGGCAGTCACGATCTCTGCGCTTGAGGCGGGCAAACATGTCTTTTGCCAAGCGCGCATGTCGATGGACCTGGCGGAGGCGGAAGAAATGTTGGCCGCGTCCAAGCGATATCCAGAGTTAGTGACGATGCTCTGTCCGCCGCCTTTCGGACTGCGAGGCGATTTGATGGTCAAAAAAATCCTCGCCGAAAATTACATAGGACAGCCGCATCACGTGCGGCTGCAAAGTTTCCACGGAAACTACCTGGATCCCGACGCGCCGGCGCATTGGCGCCAAAAGATCGAGATCAGTGGACTCAATACGCTCACGCTGGGTATTTACATTGAAGTTTTGCAGCGCTGGCTTGGCGACATCACCGGTGTGTTTGCGCGCGGGAAAATCATTCAACCGCTCCGCGAAGCTTACAACGTGATCGTTCCCGATTTGCTCACCGTGTTGTGCAGCTTTGAAAGTGGTGCCGAAGGCGTGCTTGAGTTCAGCGGAATCAATGCGCTGGCGGAAGGTGATCGGCTGGAAATTTACGGCAGCACGGGGACGCTAACGTATGATTTCACGGCGGACGTCATGCAGACGGGAAAGGTTGGCGATCGCGCATTACACGTCCTGGATGTTCCCACCGAATTGGAAGGCGAATGGCGCGTGGAAGAAGATTTTCTCGCCGCGGTGAAGTCAAAGGGACGCGTGCTTCCGCATCCAAATTTCGAGGACGGTCTGCGCTACATGCGCGTCGTGCAAGCCGTCTCCGATTCTCGCGCGCGGAACGAGTGGGTGGCAATTAAGAGCTAGGCTCATTTTTAATTCGCGGAAATGGCCCACACGCACGCCGGTGTCACTGGGCTCCGACGAGAATTCGCCTTACGACAAGAGCCCAAGCCAGCAGTGTGATCAATTGGTACCACGCAAAGAAACGATCGTACCCAGGCCGGTGTGCAATGAGACCGATGGCAGCGAGCACGGCGTATTGTCCGATAAAAGGCAGATACCAAATCGGATGAAATAAGTCCGCGTGGATTCCGGTTTGCGCGATGTCGAGTAAGCACATCGCAATAAAGGCAGAATAATAGCCCGACCGGTTTCGTTCGAATCGGCCTTGGTGTTCTTCCGCTTCCGACAGATCAGGCGGATAAAGAAAAACCGTGAGCATATATAGCGTGATGGTCCAAACGATGAGCACCAGGAACTTGTCGAAGCTCCAGTTCACCTCGGTGTTCCATTTAAACGTGACCCACCATTGCAAACTCAGCAGCAGCAGTGTTGCGATGGTTAGGACAATGTGGACTTCGTCCATCGGATTTTCTTTGCGGCGGTAAAATGCGCGGCCGGCTCCGGCCAGCAGATTGGTCACACCCAAACCGACGATTATTGACATCAGCGCGGCGATGAACTCGAAGCTGCTCATCAGGTTTTGAGCGTTCTGCATGGCGAGTCCTCTCATAAAGGTCATTCTGAGCGAAGTCGAGAAATCCTGTGACGACACCAACCTTTAAGTCCGTGGGATCCTTCGACTGCGCTCAGAATGACGCGTGGATCTTAACGGGCCTTCGCCAGCACCCAACCGAGCGCGTCATTCAAATCCGCCAGCGCAGTCCCTTCGACAGGATCGTTGTGATGCGCGCCGCGCAATTCGATGATGCGTTTTTCTCCGGCGTATGCCTGAACCACCAACCGGTGAAAACGAGGCGCAACGATCTCGTCTCTTTCCGCGAGCAAAAAGATTGCCGGCGTACGAGTCGCTCTCGCGTTTGCAATGGAGTCAAGATCTCGCGGAATCTGTAACGCCACCGGACCTGCTAACAGCCACAGATTCCACCAACCAAACTGGCGCAGGATGACTTCGCGCAGCGGCGGTGGATTGTGTAAAATCAATCCGGCAATTTCGGTCGGGCGGGATGCAGCCGCGTGAAGCGCGGCTGTCACTCCAATGCTCGCTCCGTACGCGATGATTGGCGCATCAGCCGCTTCATGTCTTAACGCGTCGAATGCCGCAACCGCGGCTGGTCCAATGCTCGCTAATCGCGCCGGTCCTGTGCTGCCGCCAAATCCGGGATAATTCATTCCCCAGATTTCCACCGCGCGATCGTTCCACATCTCGGCCTCCATGGCAGCCCTGCGATCTGCGCGATCCGCGTTCCCGTAGAAGCGCAAAATAAACACATCTACTCGATTCTGTTGCCGTGCGCGTCTCGATTTCGCCGTCCAGATTTCCAGTTCGCCATTTTCGAAAGGAATCGTTCTACGAATTGCGCTGCCGGCATCAATCGGTGCCTTTGTCGGAAAAAGAATTAGATGGTCCGCCAAATGTCCGAAGAACATGAAAGCAACGTATCCGAGGCCAAATATCAGCCACATCCAACCCGTTGGAACAATCTTTGGTTTCACATTTCTTTAGCCCACGAAAAACGCGAAGTACACGAAATGAAGCGACTAAGAAGCTGATGAGGAGGTCATCCGCCGATCTTGGACCGAAATTTTTCGTGTCTTTTCGAGTGTTTCGTGGGCACAAGAACTCTGACGTTGATCATTGTTGTTGCTGTTTCGGCAGGAAGCGCGACATGATCGCGAGCAGCACGATCACGACTAACGCCAGCGCACCCCAAAAAATAAAGCGAGTCGATCCGGTTAGTGTTTGGCTAGCTAACGAGGGTTTTGGCGAAAGATTTTCTTCCGCGCCCGCAGCGACCGTGCCGCGTTCAGCTCTCAGAAGTTCTCCGGCAACCAGTGCGAGATCGTAACGCGGAGCAGTCGCATCGAGATTGCCGTAATACAGCCAAACCGGTTGCGCGGACCCCGGCGTCGCTTTGAATACGACATGGGTTACCGGGTAGTAACTGCGAAAATCGCGTAGCTCGATTGCGGGATTGTCGCCGTTATCTGTTTCGAGAAACAACGTATCGCTTTGCGGGCGCGCGTTGAGCTCGATAACCAGATCGCGTTTTGGATCGTCGGGCGTTTCGTCCCACGTGGCGTGGCCGAGTTCGGATGCAAATTTGTCGCCGCGCTCGTCGGTGACTTCTTCCCACAATCGGATTTGCCGGTGGAAAAGAGGTGACGACGAGGTGCAGACCAGTCGCGTGATCGGCACACCGGGCTGCGGGAGTTGTACCGACCAACGCGAAAAGGCAGGCTTCTTCGGATCATTCGCTAAGGCTGCACTAAGATTGATCGGGCGCGACAATGAAGTGCGTTCAAAAAGGAACGGCAGCTGATATTCGCCGCGCACGATGCGGATGTCGCGTTGGTCGGGTTGCGAACGAGCCAACAATTCGGGATCCAGTTCGACGTGTTGCACGCCGTTTTGCGTGAGCGGTAGAAGTTTGCGGAATTTCCATTTCGCGACGTCGATTTTTGCTCCGCTCAATGGGAGCGCGGCGAGTGCTTCGGGCGGTCTATAATTTAGATTGGGAACAAGTGCTGAGGGAACTACGTCCGTTGCGGTTGCGTTCCTGAGCTTTCCGTTCAGCGCCGAAAGATCGTATCGCGGCGCGTCGCATTGGGTGTTGCCACTGAGAAGTGAATACTGTCCGGGTTGGTTTGCGAAAAAGGTCAACCGCACGAGCCGTCTGTCGGCGCGCACGGTATCAATCGAAATCGGTGGGCTATCTTCATTTCGAATTAGCACCAACAACTCGCGCGTGCGGATTTGGGATTCGAGTGGAATCTCCAGGCGCGCTTCATTTTTGCCGTTCACATTTACGCGATAAATCACAGCGTTGGCGATGTTGCGTTCGCGAATGCCGTCGTCGCCAACCTCCGGTACGGCGAGGGTAACAGCGCGTGTGAATACCGGTTCGTTACTCTCGATGCGCAGAGATCCCAAAGTCAGATTTGCTGCGCCCAGATCGAGAGCGAGTCTCGTTGTGCCGGGACTTTCGTCTCGCGATTTGACTGTGACCGCGACCGCTTCCGCAGGCGCGGTTGTGCGCGCCTTGTGCAACTGCGCTCCGGTGAAAGGCACCGGTGGCGACCCCAGATCGTCAATGGTGACACGCAGGAATTGCCACGCGCCTGCAGGGAGCGAAACACGCAGTTTTGTTGCGCCGTTCGGCAACTGAAATAGCGAATCTCCGCCGGCGAGTTTGGTCCAAGTCGTTTCGTCATTGGATCCTTCGACGTCCACAGCTTTCATGAAGCGAGTCGCCGGCGTTTCGAGACTCACGCCGACGACTGGCGCGCTTGTTCCTGTTTTAAGGACAAGGCGTGTTGCACCGTTCTCAATGGTGCTGCGAAATTCCGTTGGCTGTAAGGTTGATTCGGGGTCCGGCAGCAATCGCTCGATCAGATAAGGGACCTGGTTCCTTGTAGAATCGACTATACGCAGGTCCTCGAGCCCGGGCTGCGCTGCGTCCAACGTTGCAGCCGGAACATTCACGCGGACGAGTCCCTTCGCCGGAATCTCAAGCGCCTGCGTGTTACGCCATTCGTTAGGGTCGAACGCCAGACCCGTCTGCGCGGCGACGAGGAGCGCCAACGCGACAATGACGCAGACGTTATGGAGCGGATGAGACTGCGGTATTCGTTTCATTGTTTTTCGTGGCTCCGGCGAGAAACCGCTGATACAGAAACGACGCAAGAATTGCGATTACTGCCACGGCGATGAACGCGCCGATGCGATAAAGTTGATCAAGCTGAGAAAGATCGTGAAAGAAAAGTTTTAGGACTGTGATGCCAAGCAATGCCAGGCCGGCGTAACGCGTCGCCGCAATTCGTTTTCGAATTCCGACTATGAGCAGCAGAAGAGCGAACAACGCCCATGCTATGCTGTAACTCATGTCGCGCGCGAAGTTCCCTGAGAACTGAAACGTCAACGCCGCGACGCCGGGTGTGCTGAAGTAATCCGCGATCTCGATGTTCACGGTGAAAAAGGCGAGCACGGTACCGAGCGTGTAAAGCAACGGCCGCACATTGTGCCCGAGAACACGATTGCGCGGCGGCGCCAGTAATCGCGCAGCAGCGAACAGACAAGCCGTTGCGATCCCGTATGTGTAAAAATACCAATTGAAAATCGGAAACGCGGCGCGCGGATGATAACTGAGCACTGCCGGATTGAGCGCCAGGCGAACGAATACGACGACGAGCAAACCGATACCGGCCAAACGTAGTCCGGGATGCGGCACGCGATGAAAAAGCCAGCAGAGCGCTGCGCCTTCCAGTGCCCAACCCACTGTAATCCATTGTCGATCGAATTGGATTGGGAAAATCAGTGTAATGAAAAACAACGCAGCGCCGCCGAAGAGCGCCAGTTGCGCGTTGCGTGCCTGGCTGGTGAGCGGTGTGCGTTTCAGCAGGAGGAACAATCCAAGCAATGCTGGCAGCGCAAATGCGGCTGGCACGAGACCGGGAACTCCGCTCGGGTACGCAGTGCGAACGAGCTGGTAGATAAGATAAAAGTGCAATGGACCTGCAAGCGCTGCTGTCGCCCAAGGAACGGTTTTTCCGGCAAACCGTTGATGGAAAACGAACGGAAAGATCGTGAACAGGGCATAAAACCCGAGATACCAGATCAGCGGCAGCGTTGCGCGGGCCGGATCAAAATGTTCAAAATGCCACGCATGCTCCAGCCCGAGTACGGAGACGAGCGCGATGGCCGGGAGCAGATCGAGCGAAAAGATTTCGCTCATGCCGAGAAGCAAGATCACCAGCAACAACCCCAGACCGAATACAGGCGACGGATTTACCAGTGGTAACTGCAGCGCCACCATGATGAGCAGCAGAAACGGCAGCGTCGCCGAGAGCGCGGGAAGTTGAACCGAAAGATTTGCCGGGTCGGTGATTTTGCCGAACAGTTTTGGCGTTCGTGTTTCCGGCGCCATCAAACGACGGCCCGCCCAACTTAACGCAACGAAAAAGAAAATCGCGAAGCAGGCGAATATGAGCAGCGCCGTTGGCAAGCCAGTGAGCTCAGTCGGAATTCGCAGCAGCCAGGTGCCGACTGCGACGAGTGTGAGCACGAGCACCGCGATAATAGGCAGCAGAGTCGCAGTCGTTATCGCCAGAACGATTGCAAGAATGTCGATGATTAACACGAACGGCCAGACCAGCAGTGAAAGCTCGGTGACTCGAAATATCGGTATCAGCACAAGCAGAAGCGCGAGTGCAGGAAAGATGTGAGTCCACCGTGGAACCTCGATCTTGTGCAAGCGTTGTAACGCGATCGGCGCTGCTGCATGAAATAGCGCGAAGACAAAATAGAATCCCAGCGCGGTATAAATGTGATTGGTCGTTAGGTAATTGCCCGTCCATGCGCCGAGAAAAATGAACGCCGCCAGTCCTGCCAAGGCTTGAACAGTCGAGAGCCTTTTTTCGATCAGCGTTAGTGCCAGTAAGCCAAGGTCGATGACGAAGAGATAAGTGAACAACAGCACGGGCCGATGCGCGACTGTATGGAAACCAAGAAGGTAAAACGCCGAGAACATCGCCACCGCCCCGAGACCGATCGCGCACGCGAAAACTGTGGTATTCGTTTTTCCGGTGCGCTTGGCCCAGGCTGCTGCGGCCAAAAACAGCGCCTGAAACCCAACAAACACCGCCATGAAGATGAGGACCCTGTTACTGGCAAAATATTTCTCGGGAACAAAGAACGCGACGACCCAGGCGAATTGCATCAGCGCAGTTCCAATCGCGCCCAGGATCGGCAGCGCATTCCAGCGTTGCCGTTGTGCGAGCGCGAGCAGAGCGATATCGAGGAGCGCGATGTAACCGAAGAGTCCCAGCGGATTGTCCTGGTGCGTCGAAAGCAAAATCGGCGTGAGAAATCCACCGGCGATCCCGAGCACCGCGATGATGAGAGCGTTCAACCGAACGGAAAGCAGAAACGCGACTGCTGTGATCAGCGTCATCAACAGAAACGTTGGAATCAGACCAAAAAACGCGAAGTGATAGTAAGCTCTACATGCAAAGGTCACGGCGTAGAGCACCAGGATGCCGGTCGCGCAGAGCGTCTGCGCAGTGACAGCGTTTTCTTTCCGTTTCAGAAGCAAACCGCCAACAACAAGTCCGGCGCCGACGACGAACCCGATCGCAACCCGCAGCTCCGGCGGGATTAAATTGTGCTCGAACGAATATTTCACGAAAAATGCGACGCCGAGGAAAAGCGCGAACCCGCCGATCCAGGCGAACAATTTCGCGCCCATGACTTGCTCCCAATCGATCGGCGGTTTGGGTGGTCTGGCGATCTGCAGCGCGCTCGGTTTGAGGAGCTCTTGTGGGATTTGCGGCGGCTCTGGCATTGCCTTGGATACGACGGGAGCGGGTGTCATCGCCGGGATCGGCGGTTCAACGGCTTCCACTTTTGGCTCGGGTGCCGCTGCCGGGACCTCCGGTTGCACAGCCGAAACCGTTTGCGGCCGCAAGTTGCGCAGTTCGTTTTCGAGCGATGACAATCGCTTCACGAGATCGTCAACACCGCGTTTTGCCCTGTTTGCTTTCGCTAACGCAACAAACGGCAGAACGAGAATCGCGATGACAAGACCGATTATGAGAAAACCTAGAAATTCCATTGGTTGTTGGGGTTTGGCTGGATCACTCCGGCTTTGCGACAGAGGATAGCTGCTTTGCGCTGCGACTGTGAATTGATAAAGATGACGGATTTCATCAACCCTTTCGATCATGAACATTCATCATCTGGAGTTGTTCTACTTCGTCGCAAAACACGGCGGCATCGCCGCAGCGGTGCGCAACATTCCCTACGGCATTCAGCAACCGGCTGTTAGCGGGCAAATCGCCAAACTCGAGGAATCGCTCGGCACCAAGCTTTTTCAGCGGCGTCCATTTGCACTCTCGCCCACGGGCACGGAGCTTTTCGAGTTCATCCGGCCGTTCTTCGAGAACATTGATGTTGTCGCCGAGAGGCTCCGCCAGAACAGGTCGCCGCAACTGCGGATCGCGGCTCCGGCGATCGTGCTGCACGATTATCTGCCGCAAATCCTGCAACGCGTTCGCGCAAAATTTCCCGCCTTCCGGCTTTACCTCCATGAGGCCACCCGCACTGATGCCGAACGATCGCTTTTGGCTCGCGACGTCGATCTCGCGATTATGCTAATCGACAAAAAATCGCGTGCGGGAATTCAGGTACGACCGCTGTTGGAGTTGCCGCTCATTCTGTTGGTGCACAAGAAATCCAAGCTGTCGCGTGCTGAAGAGTTGTGGAAACGCGACAAAATCGAGGAAACACTGGTGTGCTTTTCACGGAGCGATCCCGTTCATACGTATTTTCAGCGCGGCCTTGAGCGTCTCGGGGTAGAATGGTTTTGCGGGATCGAAGTCACATCAGAGCGATTGATCCAGCACTACGTCGCCAGCGGTTACGGTATCGGTTTGACGGTCGCAGTGCCCGGCTTCAAGCTACCGCCGCAACTGCGCGCACTTCCGTTATCGCACTTCCCGCCAGTGGTCGTGGGTGTTGCCTGGTCCGGCAAACTTTCCGACATCACGCGCCAACTACTTACGGAGCTCGACATTGAGGCAGAGAGGCAACGGGCGCGAATCCGAAAAAGCGCACCGCGATCCGCGTCGACTTTCAGTCGCGCTCGTCTTTGAGCATCTGCTTAATCTGCTCGCGCAACTCTGGCGTGTTCTCGTGCCCGTGAACGGAGGCGGCGTGCTGCACCGCCGCGTCGAGCACTTCTTCTTCGGTGCCGGAGATTTTTAGCGAGCAATTCTTTTCGCTCGGGTAATCCCTGCAATCGATGGATTTTCTCTGCGTTGCCATCAGTGACCTCCAGTTTAGCTCAGCTCTTCTTTAGCTCCGCCAAATCTTTCAACACTTGCTCGCTGTGCTCGGCTGGCTTCACGCCGGTGTACACCTTTGCGATCTCGCCGTCCGGATTAATGATGAATGTGTTACGTGCCGCGAGCTTTTGGCCCTTGTAATCCATCACTGAACCGTACTCGGTAGAAACCTTCGCGTCGGGATCAGCGAGCAATTTGAAGTTGAGCCCTTCTTTCGCGCAAAAATCTTTGTGCGATTGCGCGGTATCGACGCTCACTCCGAGGATGACTGCGCCGACGTCACCATATTTGGCGATGTCGCGCTGAAAATTGCGCGCCTCCATGGTGCAACCGCTGGTGAAATCTTTCGGATAGAAATAAAGAACCACCCATTTACCGTGATAATCTTTCAGGCTCACCTGCGAACCGTCACCGGTGGTGAGACTGAAATCCGGCGCGGGTTTACCGACTTCGGGCTGCGTTTGAGATTCTGTTGCCGCCATGCACGTGAACGTCGCAAGACCGATGATAGCTGACAAGATCGTGTTTTTGATTTTCATGATTAAGTTTTCAAGCGTAGACGCATCCAGTCAAGGAAGGGAGATTTTCAGGGCGTTACGCCTTGAATTGGCTTGCCTTGGACGACAGCTTTTGAATCAATAAATGCCAAATGCCGAGGCCGGACGTTGCCGAACATCTTCCAATTAAGCCGTTGCGGCTGCTTCTGGGTGTGATCGCCTGTGTCGGGATCGCAATTACATTATTCACGCTCCTGTTCGGGTTCATGACCATCCCCGCGAACTCTGTCGGGGTGAGGACGCGTTTTGGCGCTTACCACGACATCGTGAATCCGGGTTTGACCTATGCCATTCCATACGTCGATAAGATCTACATCGTTCCTACGCAGCGTTTGCAAAAGCTCGAGTTCGGTTTTTCCACCCCGGGTGCGACCAACTTTTATCAGGGTGATCCGCAGCCGGAGGAAACTGAGACGATGATCACGGGCGATCTGAACACCGCGCTAGTGCCGTGGGTGATTCAATATCGGATTACCGATCCAAAAATGTATTTGTTTGGCGCGCGCGAACCGGAGAAAACCTTGCGCGACCTTTCCGAAAGTGTGATGCGCGAAGTGATCGGCGATCGCACCGTGGACGAGGTGCTCACCATCGGGCGCCACGACATCGAGACATCGACGTTAAAACGTCTGGCCGATCTTTGTTCGCAGTACGATTTGGGAATTCAGATTCAACAGGTGCAGCTTACGAGCGTTCGCCCGCCGCCGGCTGTGCAGGCAGCGTTCAACGATGTCAATCAGGCGCAACAGGAAAAGCAAACAGCAATTAACCAGGCTTGGGCCGTCTATAACGATGCTGTTCCGAATGCGCGCGGCCAGGCAAAACAGCGCGAGAAACAGGCGGAAGCGTACGCGTTTCGGCGGGTGAATGAAGCCAAAGGCGAAGCGCAAAAGTTTTCGTTATTGCTCGCCGAGTATCGCAAAGCGCCGGAGGTGACGCGCCGACGCCTCTATCTCGAAGCGATGCAAGCCATCCTGCCAAGCTTGCAAAAGAAAATCATCGTCGATGACAGCCTGAAGAACATTCTCCAGACGTTGCCGCTGCAGGTGCCCGGCGAATCGAGGGGTTCGCCATGAACGTGATCGATGTGACTCCGCGACCGGCTGCTGTGACCGCTGCGGTTCGTTTCTTGCAAAGCCCGTTCATGTCGATCCTGGGCATTCTGTTCATTTTGAGTGCGTTGAAATGGGGAACACTGCTCTTCGTCGTGCCGCAATACGAAACTGTGATCGTCACGCGTTTCGGCAAGATCGTCCGCACTATCACTACGCCCGGGTTGAAGATGAAGTTGCCGGTCATCGACAAGTTGCAGCGGTTCGACAAACGCATCCTCGCCTGGGACGGGCCACCCACCGAATGTCCGACCAAGGACAAGCTGTACATTATCGTCGATTCTTTCGCCCGATGGCGAATCAGCGATCCGACGCTCTATTACAATCGGTTGAATGATGAGCGGAGTGCGCTCTCGCGGCTGGACGACATTCTCGGGAGCGAAACGCGCACTGCTGTCGCCACGCACGATCTGGTCGAAATCATTCGTGTTACCAAAGGGCGAAAACCTGTGCGTGATGAGGAATTGGAGAAAACCGGCACGGTTCTGCCCACCACAATTCCCGATATCGAATTTGGGCGCGGCGAAATCGAGAAACAGATCACCGAGCGTACCCGGCAGAAGATCGCCGATTTTGGAATCGAACTGCTCGATGAACGGTTCAAGCGCAGCAAATACAATCCTGCGGTGGCCGAGAAGATCATCGAACGTATGTCGAGCGAGCGGCATCAAATCGCAGCGCGTTTTCGTTCCGAAGGACGCGGCGAGGCGGCGAACATTAACGGCCAAAAGGAAAGCGATGTCGCCTCAATCAGTTCTAATGCCACGAAAAATGCGCTTGAGATTGAAGGCAAAGCGGACGCGGGAGCCGCCGCCATTTACGCAGCAGCGTTTGGTGCGCCTGACGCGCAGGAACTCTATTCGTTTCTGCGCAGCCTCGATGTAATGCGCGCTGCTTTTGAAAAAGACACGACGGCGGTGATCTCGACCAACAGCGATCTTGGCCGACTGCTGAAATCAATGGCCGCAGCCGTGGCTCCGGCGAATCCGCCGCGTTGATCGTTAGTCTTCGCTGACTGTCAGCTTCAAGTAATCAAACCAACGGCAGGTTTTCTCGCCTCTCCCCTTTGACAAGGGGAGAGGACTAAGGTGAGGGGTTTTGAGCTCCTCCATTGGCTCAGTTAGTGGGGCCGCCAACCCCTCACCCTCCCCCTCTCCCTGTAAGGGCGAGGCGACCCGTACGCCGTAGCCCTATGCCTATCCGGCGCTGCCCTTGCTCCTGCGCAAATCATCGGCAGATTGAAATTTGCCCTTTAATGAAGACAACGCTTGCTCATCAACTTGCTGATTACGCCTGTGCGCTGCGATTTCAGGATCTTTCGCACGAAGTCGTGCACGAAGTGAAACGGCGCGTGATCGATTCCCTAGGCTGCGCGCTCGGCGCGTGGAGGGAAGAACCGTTTGTGATCGCGCGAAGAGTGGCCGCAGATTTCTCGGCGAAACACGGATCTACAATCTTTGGCACGGACCACAAGGCGCCACCGGACTGGGCTGCATTCGCTAACGGCTGCGGCATTCGCTATTTCGATTTCAACGACACGTATCTGTCAAAAGAGCCGGCGCATCCCAGCGACAATATTTCGGCTGCGCTGGCCGTCGCGGAAAGCGTGGGCGTCGGCGGACGCGATTTGATCACGGCCATCGCGCTTGCATACGAAGTGCAATGCCGGTTATGCGACGCAGCGAGCATTCGTGCGCGCGGATGGGATCATGTGACTTATGGTACGTTCTCGACTGCGCTGGCGTCCGCGAAGTTGATGAAACTTGACCCGGCGAACACTCGGCACGCGGTAAACATTGCCGGTGTGGCCGGTGCGGCCATGCGCCAGGCCCGCGCAGGCGAGCTCTCGCATTGGAAAGGCGTAGCCTTTGCTACCGCCGCGCGCCACGGTGTTTTCTCCGCGCTGCTTGCCCGCCAAGGTATGACCGGGCCGGCGCCAATCTTCGAAGGCGAAACGGGATTCGAGAAACAACTCGGCGTGTCGCTCGGCAACGTGGGTGAGAGATTTCGCGGATCGCCCGCGATGATTTTGAAGACG
>Ga0306921_10003036_pt1 | contig 16945 bp, 11 predicted proteins | sample sta12Cox44000080_FD_203760 | JGI IMG/M metagenome (GOLD analysis project Ga0306921, IMG submission 203760) | Lab enrichment of tropical soil microbial communities from Luquillo Experimental Forest, Puerto Rico - statoxic.12C.oxic.44.000.080 (v2)... | ecosystem: Environmental > Terrestrial >... | reverse complement strand
GTTTTCATCAACCCCATGAATTTGAAAGACATGTTTGGACGTATCCACACCAACTCTGATCATCGTCATTCGGACGGCTCCACTTGGCTGCCTTGTTTCATCTTCACAGCCTGGTACATCCGATGCCGTAAGGGGCCGTCCACCCCAACAGGGCAACCGTTAAACCCTTGGGGCCCTAGATTCCTGCTTTCGCAGGAATGACGATAACCTGCTGATATTGCGAAATTTGTTCTCGTTGAGCGTCTAAGGGCTTAGCGCCGCGAGAAGAGTTTGCGCGTCGGTGAGTTCGGGGAATTGTCGGGTCGGCGGGAAGCCCTCGACCGCCGGCGCGAGCACGGCGTGGGCATCGGCATCGCGGTTGGCCGCGCGATAAAGCTTCGCAAGAGACAGCGCGGCGCGCAGTTCGAAGCTGCGCGTTGTTTGCGACTGCGCGACGGCGATCGCGGCCTGCAAAGACTGCTCGGCCGCCGCAGTATCGGCCGGGTCGCGCTTCAGCAGGAGCCCGGCGCGGATACGGTGCATCTCCGCTTCGTACCAGCGCTGCTCGGTGCGCCCCACCTCGGCGAGTGCTGCGTCCAGGCGCCGGAGCCCGGCATCAATCTCACCGGCACTCGCTTCGGCTTCGGCCAGGGCCGCTTCGAAACTCGGCGAGAGCCAAACAAAACCTTGCTCCCGAACGATCGCGAGGCCGCGTCGCATCTCAGCGAGTCTCGACTTGTCGGCAGCGTCGGACCACTTCGCCCAGCCCTGCAGAAATACCGCGATGCCGGCCCAGAAGGCTGGGAGATCATATCGAGACGCGATATCGGCGAACGCCCGGCTGTAGGTTGCGACTGTTTCGGGGTCGTACCGAAAAAGCCCCAGGAAGGCCGCATACGCCAGCGTATTACCCATCGTCGTAGCATGGCCTGTCGACTCGGCGTCGGCCAGGGCGCGGTCGGCAAGCCGCAAAGCCTCATCGACTCTCCCGAGCACCCACAATATGATGGCGTCGTAAATCTCCGCCATGGCGCGGGGATCCTGACCAAACCGGTTGCCGAAATCGGCATGGCGCGCCGGGTCGTAGAGCTCGACTGCTCTTTGATAATGGTCATGAGCGCCGGCAAAATCGGCGAAATAAAAGCAGGTGGCACCGAAGTTGCGGTGCGCGATCACAGCCTCGGGACAATCCGGCCGGGCCGTGGCTTCGCGCAGGAACAGCTCGGCGATTTCGCGGATCGGTGCCGGTTCGCAGCGGGTGAAATGCCCGACCCAAAGACCGTGATAGGCGGAGAACCGTTGCGACGCGTCCTCGACGCAGCTCGCCAATTCGCGGGCGCGCGCAAAGGCAGCGCTCGTTTCCGGCGCCTGATGTCCCTTGGCCCAGATCAGCGCATTGCCGAAGCTGGTCTGGAGGTGAAGGCGCCGCTGGCGCAGCGCGGCCGCGCTCTTCACCGCATCGCTCTCCGAGAGTGCCGCGACGAGGGTTTGCGCCCCGGCGAGTTCGGGGAATTGCTCTGTCGGCGGGAAGCCGTCTACCGCCGGCGCCAGCACGGCGTGCGCATCGGCGTCGCGATTGGCCGCGCGATAAAGCTTTGCCAGAGACAGCGCGGCGCGCAGTTCGAAGCTCCGCGCTTTTTGCGACTGGGCGATCGCGATCGCGGCCTGCAATGACTGCTCGGCCGCGGCGGTGTTGGCCGGCTCGCGCCTCAGCAGGATCTCGGCGCGCATGCGGTGCATCTCCGCCTCGTACCAGCGCTCCTCGGTGCGCTCCAACTCGGCGAGCGCATCGTCCAGGCGCCGGAGCCCGGCATCGATCTCGCCGGCACTCGCTTCGGCTTCGGCCAGGGCCGCTTCGAAACTGGGCAAGAGCCAAATCCTGCCTTGCTCCCGTTCGATGGCGAGGCCGCGTCGCATCTCGGCGAGTCCCGACTCACCGGCACCCTCGGACCACCTTGCCCAGCTCTGAAGAAATACCGCGATGCCAGCCCAAAAGGTTGGGAGATCGTCGCGAGACAGAATATCGGCCGACGCTTGGCTGTAGGTCGCGACTGCTCCGGGGTTGCACCGAACGAGCCCAAGAAACGCAGCGAATAGGAGCGTTTGACCCATTGTCGGAGCATGCGCTGCCGACTCGGCGTCGGAGAGGGCACGTTCGGCAAGCGGCAAGGCCTCGTCGACTCTCCCGAGCACCCAAAATGTGATGGCGTCGATGATCTCCGCTGCGGCGCGGGAATTCTGGCCGAACCGGTTGGCGAAATCACCATGGCGCGCCTGATCGTAGAGCTCGATGGACTTCTGAAAATGGTCGTGGGCGCCGACAAAGTCGCCGAAATACAAGCAGGTGTTGCCGGAAACGCGGTGCGCGATCACAGCCTCGAGGCAATTCGGCCGGGCGGTGGTTTCGCGGAGGAAAAGATCGGCCATTTCGCGCATCGGCGCGGGTTCGCAGCGATTAATGTGCCCCACCCAAAGACCGTAATAGGCGGAGAACCGTTCCGAGGCGTCTTCCTCCCGGCTCGCCAGTTCGCGGGCGCGCGCAAAGGCCGCGCTCGTTTCCGGCGCCTGATATCCCTTGGCCCAGAACAGGGCATTACCGAGGCTCGTCTGTAAGTGCAGCCGGTTGCTGGCCGGCGCGGCGCCCGGCGCCGTTGCGGCGAGCTTGTCGGCCAATTCTATCGCCTTGCCGAGGTGGGCGGCTGCCTCCTTGAACGCCGACCGGCGCAGCGCCTGGTCGCCGGCCTTGCCCCACCATTCGATCGCCGGCTCGTCGAGCCCGGCCTGGGTCAGATGATGGGCGACGAGTTCCGGCTCGGCTGTTGCGGTCGCCGCGAACTCGTCCCGCAAGACGTCGGCGATCTGCCGGTGCAGCATCTGCCGCCGGCTCCTGAGCAGGGTTTCGTAGGCGGTGTCCTGGACCAGCGCATGCTTGAAGGTGTAGCGCGCATCGGGCGGCATGCCCGAGCGGAACAGCAGCTCCGCTTCTTCGAGCTGCGCCAATGCCGCGCGCAACGCCGGATCGTCGCGGCCGGCGACCGCGCGCAACAGCGGGTAGGAGAATTCGCGGCCGATCGCGGCGCCGATCTGTGCGATTTCCTTTACCGGCGCCAGCCGATCGAGACGCGCCGCCAACGAATCCTGCAACGTCGCCGGAATGGCGAAGGGCGGCAACGGCCCGTCGAGATGCCAGCCCTGCGGCCCCGCGATGAGCAGACCAGATTCGAGCACCGTCTTGGTCAATTCCTCGACAAAGAGCGGCACCCCGTCCGTCTTGGCGACGATCTGCGCCGTCACTTCGGGCGGCAGCGGCTGGCCGGTGACATGCTCGGCCAGGGTCTCGACCTCGGCGGGTGCCAGGCGGTCGAGCGCGATGCTGGTGACGTGCGAGAGGCCGGTCCCAGGCGCCTCGTATTCCGGCCGGAAGGTGAAGAGCACCAATACCGGCAAGGCGAGTACGCGCTCGACCGTCAAATCGAGCACTTCGAGCGAGGTCGCATCGGCCCAGTGGGCGTCTTCGAACAGCATCAAGACCGGCTTCTGCCGTGCCAGTGCTTCGAGCTGGTCGAGCAGTGCCGCCAGGGTCAGCCGGCGCTGCTGCGCGGCACTCAGTGCCAGCGGCGGATAGCGGTCGCCGGTCGGGATCGACAGCAGGGACGCGAAGAGCGGTGCCGTTTCCGCGATGCGCGCCGGCGCCAATATGGCTTCGAGCTTGTCGAGCTGCGTCTCGGCCGGGTCGTCCGGGGCGAGGCGGGCTGCGCGCCCCAGCTGCACGACAAAGGGGTGCAAGACGCTGTCGCCGTGATAGGGCGAGCATTGGTAGCGCAGCCGCGTGTGCGGCTCGCTCGCGACCTCGGCAGCGAGCTGAGCGGCGAGCCGCGACTTGCCGATGCCGGCCTCGCCCGCAAGCAAGACGATCCGGCCGGCGCCGGCCCAGGCCTCGCGCAGGCGTTCGCGCAACAGGGCGCTCTCCGACGCCCGCCCGACGAGGTCGGTGAGCCCGCGGCGTGCCGCCTCGAAGCGGCTCTCTGCTATGGCGAGGCCTTCGACCACGAAGGCTTCGACCGGATCGGCAAAGCCCTTCACCGTTTGGCGCCCGAGGTCGGTCAGCCGGAACAGATCGCCGATCAGGCGGCGGGTGGCACCGGCGAGGACGATCTGCCCGGGTTCCGCCAGAGCCTGCAGGCGTGCGGCGAGGTTGGGGGTCTCGCCGACCACCGCCTGCTCCTGCGCCGAGCCTTCGCCGACCAGATCGCCGACGACGACAAGCCCGGTGGCAATGCCGATGCGGACGGCGAGCCGCTCCGTTCCACGGGTCTCCAGGCTCGTCACCGCCGCTTCTATTTCGAGCCCGGCCCGCACCGCCCGCTCGGCGTCGTCCTCATGCGCCCGCGGATAGCCGAAATAGGCCAGCACCCCGTCGCCCATGAATTTGGCGACAAAGCCGTCATAGCGCGCGACGATGCCGGAAACAGTGTTCTGATAGGCGCGGATCTCCTCGCGCAGTTCTTCGGGGTCGAACCGCACCGACAACGCCGTCGAGCCGACGAGATCGCAGAACATCACGGTCAGCTGCCGCCGCTCGGCGGCGTCCTGCGGCTTCGCACCGGTCGATGCGGAGGGCGCCGCCAATGTCTCAGCGACGGCCAAACCGGAGATGGCTCTGAGGAGACGCTTGCGGTGCCCCAGCGGCACACCGAGCTTCTCGAGATCGGCGTCGGTCAGCTCGGGCAGGATATCGGCGTCGATTTCACTCGCGCGAAAGAGCGCCTCGTACTGTCCGAGGCCGAGACTTCTGAGCCAACCCCCGACATCCATGGCCGCACTCCACGGGCCCGAGGGGATCATCCTTCTGTTGAAGCGCCCTGTCCAGGGCCGGGCGGAGTCCTGTTCGCGAGCCGGGTGACGGCCGTCGTGATCCACCGCCACACCGCCGCGTCGTTGTGATCGCCGGCGGATGCGAGCTCGTCGGCACGAGCGGCGCTTTCCTCCAGCGCTCGCTCGCCATTCGGTCCCACGGCTTTGAGCTTTGTTTCCTGCGCCGCCCCGCCCTACCCATGTTTATTCGTGGCGGCCGAGATTGCCGGCGATCAGGTCTGATTTGGCAATAGCGTCACCAAGCTGACCAAACGCGACGAGGTCGGTTGGCGGATGGGCGAGCCGCGTCGCGCCATCCGCGGTACCGGGCGGGACCCAGACCTCGCGCGTCTCCAGCCGGTAGACGCCGTAGACCACACGCAGCTCGTTTAGCCCAAGACCGGTCAACTCACGCTGCACGGCAAAGGCGACCTGCGCGGCGTTGCCGGCAACCGAGGCCGCAATAAGCGCGTCGCGATACCCCGGCTGTTGCGCGATATCGTTGCCATAGGTGGCGGCGAGTTTGCGCGCCGCTGATTCAACCACGATCAAGAGCCGGTCGAGAATGCCACGAAGCGAGTAACTCGTTGATACCGACAAATAGCCGAGCGGGTGAAGAAAGACATCGACCGCCGCCGACACTGCACCGCACCCGCTATGGCCCAGAATCACAACAAGCCGCACGCTCTCGCGCAGATGCTCCAGTGCATACCACAGGCTGCCGAGAACGTCGTGGCCAAGGCCGTTGCCGGCAACCCTGACGACAAACAGGTCGTTTGGTCCCTCGTTAAAGATCAGTTCGATCGGCACCCGCGCGTCCGAACACCCGAGCACGACCGCAAAAGGGTGCTGAGTCGACGCGCCGTGCTCCCCCTGCAGTAAACCGAGGTCCTGCGGATCCACCTCGATCACACGCTGTGCCAGCCCGGCATCCTGGGACAAACTGTCGAGCAATGTCGCGAAACCGTCGCTGAGACGTCGCCGGGCCGCCTCCGCGTCGTGTGGCCGAGGGCGTGTCGGCGCGCCGGGAGAGGAGTATCGGTAGATGATTTCGACGGTTTTCATCCGTATCTCCCGGATCGGGACGCACGAGTACCAGCAGCCGCTAGGGTCTCTCACTGCCTAGACGATTGAACCGAACGGTCGGTGCCGGCGGCCGAGCGAGGGAGACTCGTGTAATTAAGACTCGTCAGCGGCTACGTCTCAAGGTGGTGACGGGGATGGCGCCGATACTGAGCCCCGAGGATGTCGTCAGGCGGGTTGCCACCGAGTGCACCTTTATCGACGACCGCGGCGCGGCATTGCCCTGAGCCGGCCGCAGCGACCGTACTGGGCAGCAATTCCGGGCGCCACGGCGTCAGCGCCGGCCGCCGTCGGCCAACCGCCGCCTGTGCTCTGATTTTGCGGGTAGTTTCGACCATCTCTTTTGCGATGAATAACCCATTGATTCGGCAGGCTCAGGAAAGCCACTCACAAATTTTTGAATTTTGCAAAAAACTCTGTTGCCCCAATTGATACATACCCATGCCCGGCCTCAGCATCGGATCGTTGGGCGCGCGATCGCTCGGTTGCCCGGTTGCCCGCGCTAGGCTATTGACCGGTTTCGACATCGCGAAGGAATCAGTACGATGGCTCAGCGCGGGCCACTTTCCGGCATCATCATCATCGACCTTTCCCGCATCCTCGCGGGGCCGTACTGCACCTTGCTGCTCGCCGAACTCGGCGCCCGCGTGATCAAGGTCGAGCCACCACAGCAGGGCGATGACGCGCGCCAATACGGCCCGTTCAAGAACGGAAAATCGGCTTATTTCGCCTCGGTCAACCGGGGCAAGGAGTCGATCGCGCTCGACCTCAAATCGCCGGCCGGCCGCGACATCTTCGAGCGGCTGCTCGATAAGGCCGACGCGCTCGTCGAAAACTTTCGCCCTGGCACGATGGAGAAGCTCGGCTACGGTTGGGAGAAGCTGCACCAAAGCTATCCGCGCCTCGTGTATGCGGCCGCCTCGGGCTTTGGCCATAGCGGCCCTTACTCCCACTATCCGGCCTACGACATGGTGGTGCAGGGCCTCGGCGGCATTATGAGCATCACTGGTCACCCCGGGATGCCGCTGACCAGGGTCGGCACATCGGTCGGCGATCTCGCCGGCGGCCTCTATACGGCGGTCGCGCTAAACGCCGCCCTCCTGCATCGCGAGTGGACCGGCGAGGCGACGAAGGTCGATGTGGCCTTGTTCGATTGCCAGCTGGCGCTGCTCGAGAACGCGATCATGCGCTACACGACGACCGGTGAGATCCCGGGGCCGATGGGCGCGCGCCACCCCTCGATCACGCCGTTCGAAGCCTTCCCGACCCGTGACGGCAACATCATCATCGCCGCCGGCAATGACGGGCTTTTCGTCAAGCTCGCCCACGCGCTCGACCGCGCGGATCTGGCCGAGAACCCGCTCTTCAAGACGAACGCTCTGCGCAACGAACACCAGGAAGCGCTGCGGGCCGAGATCGAGAGCGTGCTCCGCGGCAAGGAGACCAACCACTGGATCGCAGTGCTCGAAGCGGCGGGGGTGCCGTGCGGCCCCGTTAACAACATCGCCCAGGCGCTCGCACATCCCCAAACCGCAGCCCGCAACATGCTGATCTCGGTCGACGACCCGGTCACGGGTCCGCTCGAACTCGCCGGCAACCCGATGAAGCTGTCGAGTTTCGTCGACCCGCCGACACGGCCTCAAGCCCCCGATCTCGACGCGGATCGCGACCATATCCTCCGTGAGCTCGGCCTTTGATGGCGACCGCGACCCGGCCGCCCCCTCACTTCGCCATCTTAATGCCAGAATCGCAACGTATGCTACTTGCGAGAATGGCCGCCCGCGGCCGCCGTGTGTCCCAGGACAGTGCGCCCGCGTCAGCTGTCAGAAATTTGTCAAAATACCGCTGCCGGAGCGTCCCTAACGCGTCCTACTCGGTTCGTAAGTATTTGATATAAATGGATATATTGGCAATGAAGTCGATTCTGATGCGTTTCTTTCCCGCGTTTTCCCCTGTCGGCAGGGGAATTCCGTAGCGCATCCGGAGGAGCGTCGGGACAAGGTGGCGGCGTGATCCGGCGCATTTTCACAGGCCTGTTTGCGCTGTTGCTGGTCCTCGGCGGCGGACTCTACCTTTATCTGCTGTCGTCCCTACCGCAGACCGATGGCCGGCTCGTCGTGGCCGGACCAAAAGCCGAGATCCGTATCGAGCGCGACGCCGATGGGGTCCCGCTGATTGCCGCACAAGATGACGAGGACGCCGCCTTCGGCCTTGGCTTTGTTCATGCCCAGGATCGCCTCTTCCAGATGGAGCTGCAGCGCCGCTACGGCGCCGGTCGGCTCGCCGAGATATTCGGACCGGAGGCCCTGACGATTGACCGGCAGATGCGCGTTCTCGGCCTCTATCGCGCCGCCGAGGCCGAGATCCCGTTCCTGTCGTCGACGGTCAGGCGCGGGCTCGAGGCCTATGCAGCCGGGGTCAACGCCTTCCTCGTATCACGACGCGGCGCATTACCGCCCGAGTTCCTGCTGCTGCGTTTTGCCCCCGAGCCCTGGCAGACGGCCGACAGCCTCGTTTGGGGCAAGTTGATGGCCGTGCGACTCGGCGGCAACTACCGCGGCGAACTGCTGCGTGCCCGAATGGCTCGCACCGTTCCGTCAGCGGATCTCGCTTTTCTCTATCCGGAATATCCGAAGGAGGCGCCTACAACCTTGTCCGACATGCTGCCGATCTATCGCCGGCTGTCGCTCGACGCACTCTACGAGGCACTGCCACCAGCCGTGGGGCCGATCTACGCCTCGAACAACTGGGTCGTCGATGGCCGACACAGCGCCAGCGGCAAGCCGCTTCTTGCCAACGATCCGCACCTCGAATTCAGCGCCCCGGGCTTCTGGTACCTCGCCCGATTGAGAACGCCGGAGCACGAGATCGTCGGCGGGACCGCCGCGGGCAGCCCGTTCGTCCTAGTCGGCCACAATCAGCGGATCGCCTGGGGCTTGACGACAACCACAGCCGATGTCGAGGATCTCTTCATCGAAAGGGTCGAGCCGACCGACCCCGGCCGCTATCTGACCCCAGAAGGGAGCGCGGCCTTCGCGTCGCGACGCGAGACGATCCTCGTGCGCGGCGAGGCACCTGTCGACATCATCATCCGGACGACCCGGCACGGCCCCGTGCTGTCCGATGTGCTCCCCCCGGGGGCGGCCGATCCGGGATTTGTCCTGGCGCTGGCCGCGACCTTTACGATCCCGGAAGACCGCAGCGCCCAGGCGTTGTGGGAGATCAACCGGGCGACTGACTGGCCAAGCTTCCGCGAGGCATTGCGGAATTTCGTCGGACCGATGCAAAACATCGTATATGCCGATGTCGATGGGACGATCGGCTTTATCGCGCCGGGGCTGGTGCCGGTCCGGCGCGGCGGCGAAGGCTGGCTGCCGGCGCCGGGGTGGACGGGCGAATACGATTGGATCGGGTTCGTTCCGTTCGCGTCGCTGCCGAGCGCGGTCAATCCGCCTTCGGGTCAGTTTGTGAGCGCCAACAACAAGATTGTTCCGGTCGGCTACCCCTATTTTCTGAGCCGCGACTGGGATCTGCCGAACCGCGCGCAACGCATCGAAGCGCTGCTCGCCGCGACACCCCTCCAGACACCCGCCTCGAGCGCTGCCATCGAGGCCGATACCTTCTCGCTGATGGCCCAGCGCCTGGTTCCGCTGATGATCCGAGATGCCCCTCGCAGCGAGGCCTCGGGGGAGGCGATCGACCGCCTGCGAGGTTGGGACTTCCACATGGACCGGGAAAAGGTCGAACCGCTGTTGTTCACCGCTTGGCTACGCGAGTTCAGCCGGGAGATTCTGTTCGGTCGCTTTGGTGACGCCGTCTCGGGCTACTGGGATTTGAAGCCGCGGGTGATGGAGGCGGCCTTGACCGAGCGGCCGGATTGGTGCGACGACCCAAAGCAGCCCGGGCAACAAGGCTGCGCCGCGCGGCTCTCGGATTCCCTTCGAATGGCACTTGCACAACTGCGCCAAGCTTACGGCGCTGATATGAAGCAGTGGCGATGGGGGCGAGCTCATTTCGCAGTGTTCGCGAACCCGGTCTTCAGTCGAATCCCGGTGCTGCGCGATTGGCTAGGCGTCTCGATCCCGACCTCGGGCGGATATGACACGCTCGATCGCGGCCCGAGCACGATCCGTGACGACGCCCGCCCTTTCGCGCAGCGCTTCGGCGCCGGCTTGCGGATTATCACGGATCTCGCGACCCCGAATGAATCAGTGATGATGATCACGCCGGGCCAATCCGGAAGCCCGCTCTCGGGTCACTTTGCCGACCTACCCCGCCGCTGGCGCAATTTCGCCTGGCTCGTGCCTGGCCGATCCGCTTCTGTTTCCACTCTTGTTTTGGCGCCAGAACCTTTGGAGCCCAGGTGATGAATGATCTGCCGGTAACGCTCGCGTCGGTTCGCGATGCCGCTGCGGCGATCGCGGGCGCGATTGCGCATTCGCCGGTGATTGCTTCACCTGCACTCGCGGAGCTCGCGGGCACCGAGATCCACCTCAAGCTCGAGACGTTGCATCGCACGGGCTCGTTCAAGGAACGCGGCGCGCTTGCCAAGCTGTTGACACTCGATGCCGCGCAAAGACGCGCTGGAGTTGTTGCGATGTCCGCCGGCAACCACGCCCAGGGTGTGGCCTACCACGCGCTCCGGCTAGGTGTTCCGGCGACGATCGTGATGCCCGAGGGCACACCTTTCATCAAGATCGACCGCACCGAGGCCCTTGGTGCCACCGTGGTGCTGAAGGGCGACAGCCTTGCTGCGGCCCGCGAGGCAGCCGATACGCTCGCCCGCGAGCGCGGGCTCGTGCTCGTCCACCCCTATGATGATGCCAATGTCATCGCTGGCCAGGGGACGATCGGTCTCGAGCTCCTCGCCGACCGTCCAGATCTCGACACGCTCGTCGTGCCGATCGGCGGCGGCGGTCTGATATCCGGGATCGCCGTCGCCGCCAAGGCGATCAAGCCGGAGATCGAGATCGTCGGCGTCCAGTCGACGCTATACCCCTCGATGTACCGTTTGCTCCGTGGCGAAGACCCGGGTCCACCAGCTGCGGCTGCGACGCTCGCCGAAGGGATCGCGGTTAAGGAACCGGGCCGGCTGACCCGCCGCATCGTAAAGAAGCTGGTATCCGAAATCCGGCTCGTCGACGAGATCATGCTCGAAGGCGCCGTTGAGATCCTGCTCGAGCGCCAAAAGCTCGTGGCCGAGGGCGCCGGGGCGACCGGTCTCGCCGCCGTGCTCGCCGAGCCCGAGCGGTTTCGCGGCCGCCGGGTCGGGATCGTGATCACCGGCGGCAATATGGACTCGCGGCTGCTCGCCTCGATCCTGATGCGCGGCCTCGTGCGCGAGGGCCGGCTCGTCCGCCTGCGTTGCGAGCTGCCCGACGTGCCCGGCGCCCTCTCGCGCCTGTCGGGAGTGATCGGCAAACACGCCGGCAACATCGTCGAGGTGCACCACCAGCGCTTGTTCCACGACACTTCGGTCAAACGCGCCGAGCTCGATGTCGTGGTCGAGACCCAAAACCGACGCCATGTCGAGGTGCTGATCGGAGCACTGGTCGCGGCCGGCTTCCCGACGCAGTTACTGTTGAGCTCAGCCGACGACCAGCACGCAGCGAATAACGCTAGCTTGCTCCTTCCATCAGGAACAACCGTCTGCGCGAGGCCGCCTGCCGGATCTGCAGGGCGCGCTGATATTCTTCGGAACGGTACCAGCGGCGCACCGTCTCCGCGTCCGCGAATTCGATGACGACGTTCCTTTCCGGCTGCAGCTCACCCTCGAGCAGCTCGACCGGCCCGCCGCGGACCACGAAACGGCCGCCGACATCGGCGATTACATAGGCGGGCATGGGATCCTCCTGGTCAAGCTCGCGGTCGAGACTATACACAACAGAAAGGGGTGGCCCGGTAGGGTTGCGGCAGCAGCGGCTTTCCCTACATGCTGCGCGGAATCTGCAATATGAGTGTGCCCCCGATCGGCGACCTGGGGAATGCGGTGGTTCGATGTCGAACTGCGCTCGGTAACCGGCGAACGCCCGGGGTTCCTGCAGGCCCTGGCGCAGACCGCTCTCTTCTACATCACCGTCGGAGCGACTTGCTCGTTGATCTTGCTGTTCGTGCTGTTCAACCGGCGCAGGCGCACTCTGCATGATGTGCTCGCCGGCACTGTGATGGTACGCACCTTTCCAGTCTAGAAACGATCGTCTCGTAACACGTTCAATTACCGCTCGTCGGCGCTTTCCAGGCCGATTTGCCTCTCGCTCGCATGAAAAAGGCCAGGAATTTGCGCCAGGGAGAGTTTTCCCACGCACGGAGCCGGGTCGCGAGGTCTGTCCGGAGGCGATCCCGCTCGGCTATGACCTGTTGCCCTTCACTCACGGCCGCGTTCAATTCGGACCGCGCTATTTGAACTGCCTGGGAACTCTGCTCGATCCACAATCCCGCGGCGGCTTGCAAGGACGCCATGTCGCGTTCCCATCCGTCGCTCTCTGCGTCCCATTCAGCACGCGCCTGCGTCAACTCTGCCCTCAGCGCCGCGGTCTCCACGCGGGAGGCAATAGCTTGCGCCTCGGCCTCTGTCAGAGCCCGCGACAGCGTCTGTCGTTCGGCGGCAAATCGCCGCGTCTCGTCGTCGAGAGCCGCACGCAGCTGCACGATCTGGTCGCCGAGGCGCCGCGCTTCAGTCGACGCTGCGGCCAAGTCAGATTGCGCTGCACCGCGTTCGCCTTCGAGCCGGTAGATTGCCGCGTCCTTTTCTGTGCTGCGCTCGCGCTCAAACACCAGTTCCCGGCTCACTCGCCTGACCGCGGCGCGGGTTGCCGCGAGTGGCGACGTCAGATCCCGGCCAGCAAGCAATGGCATTGTGCTGGGATCCGCGTGCGATTTCTTCCCGTCGAACATCTCTATCGGATGCAGCATCAGGAAGCGTAGATCCCGAGGAGAACCTCGCTCCTCGAGGTCTTCGTATGCCGCCTCGATGCCGGGGAAAGTTGCAATAAACGCCTCGAGGTTCCAAAGAACTTCGAACCGGCGGAGACCATCAATCGGGTCGAGCTCGCGGTCCGCGTTCGCCTCGAGCCAGCTAACCATCGCCTCGGACTCAAAGGCCGGATCCGAGAGATAAATTTTCCGGTCGCGGATCTCGTTTTTTGCAGCGACGGGTCTTCCGTCCCGAAGCGCGTCGAGCACGTCGTGAAAACCGAGCGGGTAGGTCAGATTGAAAAACGCGTCATGGATTTGTGGGACGCCGTCGGTCTCGACAATGGTCACGGTGTGCGTGATGCTGCCTGCAAAGCCGAATTCATAGCACCAAGAACAAAAGCCCTTTTTGGTGAAAGCTCGCCACAGCGCCAACGCCGTCCCCCGACTGGTAGATCTAGTAGCCGCCGGGTTTTCCCGGTAGACCTTGCGTCGCAGCCTGTTCAAGCGCCGTGAACCGTCGTTCAAGTCGAGGCATTCCTCGTTGACAAGAAAGATGACCAAGCGAGCTTCAAGATACCCGCTCGTCGTCGTTGTCGTCATCCGGTCAAGGGGGGCCCGGTCGGCGGGTATTTGATATCTGTGGCGCCCGCCGAGCATAATCATCGCGATGCGTCACCTCCGGTTTGGCCCGGCCGCCCCTTCACTCTGCCTCGTGTGTTGTCTCTGGACCGGATGCGGCATTACCCGCGATGTCGGCCTCGCGGGGCGATGCGTTGACATCATGCAGCGCGCCTTCCCAAGCGCGACGATCGAGATCGGCAAGAGCGAAGCCTCAGCGACCGGCCTGACCACGATTATAGCCCGCGTCGAGGGGATCAGGAGCGATATCCCTCCGGAAGGACCCCTAAGGCGAGATTTGGCCGTCGAACGCCAGTTTGATAACAACATCCTAACAGGCTTCCGTTGGACGGTGGGCCCGCTACACTGATCGACAGGAGGATGTGGGACCGTCCAGCCTGGCGCGGCCCCTAGCTTTCGTCCATACTTGGGAGCATCAGCTGACCGGCAACGCGGCGCAGAGAGGAATGTGATGGACTTTGTGCCGGAAACGGAAAACCGGCGAAAACGCGAGCAAGCTCAGCAAAATTCGCGCGCCACGGCGATGGACGGCTTGCTGGTCGGGTCATTCCGACAATTCTTTGCCACCTCACCGGTCGCCTGCCCCTACGTACCGGGTCGCGCCGAGCGCAAGTTGATCGTCGAACTCGGCGGGCGCGGCGGCGCAGCCTTTTACGACGATCTCTCGCGTGCAGGGTTTCGGCGTAGTCACCGCTTCGCCTATCGGCCGGCGTGCCGCGGCTGCTCTTCCTGTGTGCCGGTACGGATCGCCGTCGAGCGTTTTCGCCATACCCGGTCGACCCGGCGCGTACGTAACGCCAACCGGGACATTTGCGGCAGTCTGGTTACCGCGCGCGCCACACCGGAGCAATTCAGACTGTTCTCGGCTTATCAGCGCATGCGCCACGGCGACAGCGACATGGCATCGATGCGCTACGGCGATTACCGGGGGATGGTCGAGGACACGCCGCTGCGGACCGCCCTGGCCGAGTTTCGCGACGGTTGCGGAGATCTGGTCGCGGCCTCGCTGATCGATCTCCTCGATGACGGGGTCTCCGCGGTCTACAGCTATTACGATCCACTTCAGACAAAGCGTAGCCTTGGGATCTGGAGCGTTCTTTGGCTCGTCGAGCAGTGCCAGCGCCGCGGGCAGCCTTTTGTCTATCTCGGTTACTGGATCGCGGAGAGTCCGAAAATGGCTTACAAGAACCGCTTCCCGGCGCTGGAGCGCCTGGGCGAGGGCGGTTGGACCGTGTTCGCCCGATAATGGCGATCGGCGTCCTCGACTCCGCAATTTTCGCCGATATGTTCGGCACTCCGGCGATGCGCGGGCTCTTCGGCGACGAACCGTTCCTCGCCCGCTGCGTCGAAGTCGAGGCAGCTCTCGCCCGTGCCCAAGGACGGCTTGGAATCATCCCGTTCGAAGCGGGCGAAGCGATTACGCGGGCGGCGAGTTCGCTGGCGAACGGGCGCCGGGCACTCGATCTCGCGCGCCTGAAAAAGGAAACTGAGACCGTCGGATACCCGATCCTGCCGCTCGTTCGCCAGCTCGCCGAATGGGCCGGAGACTACGGCCGTTACATCCATTGGGGAGCCACCACCCAGGATATCATGGATACGGCCGTCGTGTTGCAGATCCGCGCGGGGCTCGGATTGATCGAGGAAGACTTGACAGCGGTTCGCGGCCATCTCGCCGCGCTCGCCCGGCGCTATCGCGACGCGCCGATGGCGGGACGCACCCATCTGCAGCACGCTCTGCCGGTGACGTTCGGCTACAAAGCCGCAGTCTGGCTCTCCGCCCTCGACCGCCATGCCGACCGCCTCCGCGAGCTGCGCCCGCGGGTGCTGTTTGCCCAGTTCGGCGGCGCCGCCGGCACATTGGCCTCGCTCGGCAACGGTGAGGAAGGCCTCGAGACTCGCGCTGCGCTCGCCAGCGAGCTGGCGCTCCGCGACCCGCCGATCACCTGGCACGTTACCCGCGACGGGATTGCCGAGACTGTGCAGGTGCTGGCGTTGCTGCTCGGCAGTCTGGGCAAGATCGCCCTCGATGTCATGCTGATGTCGGCGACCGAGTTCGGCGAGGCGGCCGAACCCTTTGTCGCCGGCCGCGGGTCGAGTTCGACGATGCCTCAGAAGCGCAACCCGATCTCCTGCGAGCTGATCCTCGCAGCCGCCAAAGTGCTCCGCCAGCAGGCGGGCCTGGTGCTCGACGCGCTGGTAACGGATTTCGAGCGGGCGACGGGCCCCTGGCACGTCGAATGGGTGGCATTGCCCGAAGCCTTTGGCTATGCCGCAGGCGCGCTGCATCAAGCCCGCTTCATGCTCGGCGGGTTGATCGTCGACAGTGGCCGCATGGCGCAGAACCTGGCGATGACGCACGGGCTGATCGTTGCCGAGGCGGTAATGATGGGATTGGCGCCACACACCGGGCGCAACGAGGCGCACGACCTCGTCTATGACGCCTGCCGCGTCGCGATCGAGAGCGACCGGCCGCTGCTCGACGTGCTGCTGGAGACCCCGGCGGTGGCCGGCCCGCTCGGTGCCGAGATGGTGCGAGCGCTCACCGATCCAGCCAACTATCTCGGCGCCGCGCCGGCGATGGTCGACCGGGTGCTCGCCGGGCGCTGAGGCTTGCCCGCCGCAGTCGGTACCCTTACAAATTGTAGAGGGCCGGGTGTCTGGTATCCGGCGAAACCGGGAGCGACAGCATGCACACGTCACGCCGCAGGTTTCTCGAACTCGCCGGGCTCGGAGCGGCCGCCGCTGCGGTCGGCCAGCGGCGCGCGGGCGCGCAGAGCAAGTCGCTTACCCTTCTGCACGAGACGTCGTTCATCCCACCGTTCGACGAGTACGTGCAGAAGACATTGGCGCCGGCCTACGAAAGGGAGACCGGCGTCAAGGTCAACTACGAGTTGACCAGCGTCGGCAGCTCGCCGACCCGGATCAGCACGATCATCGAGACCGGGTCGGGAGCCGATATAACTGTTATCTTCCTGCTCTACCCGTTCCTCTATGCCGACAAGCTGATGGATGTCAGCGACATCGCCGAGGAGGCCGCCAAGCAACAGGGCGGCTGGTACGACGCGGCCAGGGAAGCCGCCGTCGTCAACGGCAAATGGAGGGCGATCCCGCACAGCAACATCGGCCAGCTGATGAACTGGCGCACCGACTGGTTTGCCGAGGTCGGGGTCAAGCAGTTCCCCGACACCTGGGAGGCGTTGTACGAGGTCGGCAAGAAGCTCAAAGCCAAGGACCATCCCTTCGGCTTCGAGTTAGGCCACGGTTTCGGCGACAACCACGGTTGGCTCTATCCGCTGTTGTGGTCCTATGGCGGGCAGGAGGTCGAGGCCGATGGGAAGACGGTGGTCATTGATTCTGACGAGACGGCAAAGGCGATCGATTTCGCCCGCAAATTCTTCAAGGATTGCATGTTCGAAGACGTGCTCGGCTGGACCGATCCGAGCAACAACAAGGCGTGGATGGCCGAGCAGATCTC
>Ga0306921_10003035_pt1 | contig 16946 bp, 22 predicted proteins | sample sta12Cox44000080_FD_203760 | JGI IMG/M metagenome (GOLD analysis project Ga0306921, IMG submission 203760) | Lab enrichment of tropical soil microbial communities from Luquillo Experimental Forest, Puerto Rico - statoxic.12C.oxic.44.000.080 (v2)... | ecosystem: Environmental > Terrestrial >... | reverse complement strand
ACACCGCGGACGCCGAAAGCTTATACTCGAAACTTGAAAACGTGATTCTTCCGCTTTTCTACGAGGAGCGCAGCCGCTACCTGTCGGTAATGCAGCACGCCATCGCCATCAACGGATCCTTTTTCAATACCCAGCGCATGGTGCAGCAGTACATCACAGACGCCTACCTGCGCTAGCCTCGTTCCTGCTTGCTCCGCTGGTTCACCAAGAGGGATTCCGTGTTTCGCCGCCCAGCGGCAGGTCTTAGAATGAGTCCCAGTTTTCCTCGTATCAGTTCGTCCGACCGGGGTTAGCCCGGCGCGCCGGCATCTTTTCCGGTGGACGCACATCCATCAGCATCACTTTGCGCGGAAGAATGTGAAAACCAGCCTTGCGGTAAAACGTCTCCGCCGCCTTGTTGCGGTGGAGCACCTGAAGCTCAATCGCACGAATGCCCCGCTCCCGGCAAAAATCCTCGATTTCATATAGCGCCAGCGAGCCCACGCCGCGGCTGCGATAATGCTTGTCCACATACAAGTCGGTCAACATACCTTCGAGGCCGCCGTATTCGAGGTCGAAGTTGTAGGTGAGAACCGCGTAGCCGACCGGCTTGTTGTGGCATTCCATCAGCCACGCTTGGCCCAGCGAGAAGTTACGCAGCAGAGTGTCGAGCCCCTTTGTCAGGGAACGCAAGTCATACGGAATCTTGTCGAAGCGGTAGTAAGCAACAGCCAGCTTCAAAACAGTCGCGTGATCTTTCGGTCCGCAGGGTCGGAAGGAAACCAGCATAACTGCCTCACTAAGCACAAGAATCAGAATGGAAAACGCATGCGAAATATCCTACTGCAAGAGCCACGGAGCCGAAAGCCTGTCGCTCCCTGCAATGTGGTCAGCGCAACCGGTTCTTGTAGAGGGCCATGCCCACGGCGGAGTCCATGCGAATTTCCTCCAAGGCGCGAATTTCGAGCATCGTCGAAATCCCACCGGCGGCAATGATAGTCCGCCTCGTTGCCTGTCGTAGGGCACGAAACCACGCAAGATTCGCTCCCTTCATCGTTCCTTCACGATCCACGTCCGTACACAAAAAACCGTAACAGAAAGGCGCCAGCGCCGACATGACTTGCGTTGGCGCAACGGACAGAGGCGTGCGCCAGCCGTGAATGACAACGCGCCCCTTTGCCGTGTCAAGCGCGATAATCACGCGCTTTCGGCCTACACGGCTCGCAAGCCTCTTCAGGAACGATCGATTAGGCCGGCCCCGGTGAAAGGCGGCGCTGCCAACGATGATCTGCTCGACGCCCAGCCTGGCGAGTGACTCAGCGCGTTTCACTGTGCGGATGCCCCCACCCACGCGAACTTTCATACCATGTTTGCGGTGAGCTTCGAGGCAGAGCTGTTTTACGAGGCGGTTGTTCTGACCCCTGCGCATGGCGGCATCGAGATCGATTACATGGAGCCAGCGGTGGTGCCCAAAGCGATTAAGCAAACCGAAGACATCGGCCACTGCAAGCTTGCGTTTACGACCGTGTGCAAGCTGAACCGCTCGGCCGCCTTGCAGATCAATGCAGGGAATCAGCACGGAAGCCTCACCGCGACGCCACTCGATCGGAGAAACTCCTTTAACCTACGAATCGATTGCACCTGGTCATGAAAGATCGAAGCGGCCAGGGCCGCATCGGCGGCACCTTCCGTGAAGACATCGAGAAAATGCTGCGGCAATTTTGCTCCGCCGGAGGCGATCACCGGCACACTCACGGCGCGGCTGATGGCTGCTGTGAGAGCCAGATCGAAACCGGATTGCGTGCCGTCGCGATCGACCGAAGTGAGAAGAATTTCGCCCGCGCCCATCTCTACTCCACGACGTGCCCAATCCTCGGCGTTCCATTCTGTAGCCGCGCGGCCCCCGCGCACTCGAACCTGCCAGATCTGACTCTCACGCCTTGCATCGATAGCCAACACCACGGCCTGGGCCCCAAATTCGCTCGACAGTTCACCGAGCAGCGCGGGACGCTCGACCGCCGCCGTGTTCACCGTTACCTTGTCCGCCCCGGCGCGCACAACGGCGCGGGCATCCTCGAGCGACCGGATGCCGCCGCCGGCGGTAAGCGGTATGGCAAGCTGCTCGGCAACGCGACCGATGGTTTCGAGGAACGTGGGGCGATTGTCGCGGGCCGCGGCAATATCGAGCACCACGAGTTCGTCGGCGCCCTCGGTGTTGTACCGCACCGCGAGTTCCACGGGGTCGCCGGCGTCGCGGAGGCCTTCGAAATGTACGCCCTTCACGACGCGCCCGCCATCGGTATCGAGGCACGGAACGATGCGGTGAGCCAGTGTCATGCGGCGAGCCTCAGAAAATTCTCAAGCAGCTTCGCGCCGGGTGTGCCGCTTTTTTCAGGGTGAAACTGCACCCCGAAAACCGACCCGTCTTCCAGAACAGCCGTGAATTCGCAGCCATGCTCGCAAGTTGCCGCTGTCTGACTCCCGCCGGCAGGCACGGCGTAAGAGTGAGCGAAATAGAAGTAGGCCTCAGGCAAAATTCCGTCGAGCAGGCGGCTGGTGCGCAAAGCATGGAGCTGGTTCCACCCCATGTGAGGCAGCTTCACGGTTTGTGGCAGTTGCGCGACGCTGCCCTTGAGCAGGCCAAGACCGACAAGCCCCGGAGCTTCCTCACTGCTTTCATACAACGCCTGCAGACCAAGGCAGATGCCGAGAAATGGAATGTCTCGCGAAATGGCTTCGAGGAGCGGCCCACGAAGGCTGTGAGCGTCGAGAGATGAAAGGAGCGCGCCGCAATGGCCAACGCCTGGAAGAATAAGGCATTGAGCGGCGGCAATGTCCTCCGGGTGATTGGTGCACGTAACCGTAGCGCCCAGCCGGCGCAGCGCGCGCGCCACGGAGGTGACGTTGCCCGCGCCGTAATCGATCAGCGTAACATTCACAGAAGTTCTTTCGTACTTGGCAGTACACTACGCAATCGTTTGTCGCGCGAAACTGCAAAACGCAGCGCTCGCGCAAACGCTTTGAAAAGCGCCTCAACCTGATGGTGCGACGAGCGGCCATAAAGCATACGCAAATGGACGTTGGCACGCGCGGCTTGTGCAAATCCTTGAAAAAAATCTTCGACGAGTTCGGTCTGAAAATCCCCGACACGCGTGGCCAAGAACTTCGCCTTGAGCACGCAAAACGAGCGCCCCCCCAGATCGACCGCGGCCGCCGCCAGAGTTTCATCCATTGGCATGAGGAAATAACCGGCACGCAGGATGCCCCGTCTGCTGCCTAGCGCTGCGTTGACCGCTTCACCAAGTGTAATTCCAACATCTTCGACCGTGTGATGTTGATCCACGTAAAGGTCGCCCGTTGCACTGAGCCGCAGGTCGAAACCGCCGTGACGCGTCACCAGTTCAAGCATGTGATCGAAGAAAAAAATCCCCGTGGAAATTTCGGCTTTGCCGCGGCCATCGAGATTCAGGTGCAAGTCGATTTGCGTTTCCTTTGTATTGCGACGTATATGTGCGCGCCGCGACATCAGCGCGCCTGGGGGCCCGGCCCGAGAATCTTCAGGAGTTTCCGTAACTCTGCTGGTGTGCCGATAGTGATGCGGGCGAAGCCGGGTCCCAGATCCCTGCTGCGCGCCCGGACCAGGATGTTGTGCCGAGCGAGCTTGCGGAAAAACGCGCGGCCGGCCTTACCGAAATCTGCGAGCAGAAAATTGGCGGAACTTGGAAAAACACGCACGTTTCGTTGCGCCAGTTCTTTGGTGAGCCAATCACGCAGGCGCCTTACATCGCGCACGTATCGAGCGACGGTCTTTCGTTCCTCAATCGCGGCGACACTCGCCGCGAGGGCGGCAATATTCACGGGATAAGGAGGCATGGCGCGGCGCACCAGCGCTAACGAATTGCGTTGGCCGATGACCGCGCCGAGACGCAGACCAGCGAGGCCCTCGGCTTTCGAAAATGTGCGCGCAACGAAAAGATGCGCGTAGCGCCGCACCCACGGGACCGCGGTCTCGACGGCAAACTCCGCGTAAGCCTCGTCAAGCACCACGACCGTATGCGTGGCGGCGCGGAGCAGTTTCCGAACCACGGTAGCCGCGACCGTCGTACCCGTAGGATTGTTGGGATTCGCGAGAAAAAACAGTCGCGGCTTTTTGCGCAGCGCCGCCAGGACCTGGTTCAGAGGGAATTCCATATTCGGTCCGTACTGCAGTGCTTCCACACGCGCACCCGCGATCTCCGCGTAGTACCGGTACATCGGAAAAGTCGGCTCGCAAATCAGGATGTGGGTGCCAGGCTCGACAAACGTGTCGAAAAACACCCGGAGAGCGTCGTCGCCGCCGTTCGTCAAAAGAACTTCTTCCGGACGCACGCGAAAATAGCGAGCAATTTTTCGTGTCGGCTCTGCATATTCAGGGTATGTGGCAATCTCCTTTGCGCTGAGGCGCGCCACCGCTTTTTTCGCGGCCGCACAACAGCCATATGTGTTCTCGTTAAAGTCCAGCCGGATCTTTCCCCGACGTCCTTCCGCCGGCGCTTCGTAGGTGCGCCGCAGTAGAATGGCCTTTCGGACGGGAAGCCTCATATTCACTTGCGCACCTCAATTGCGGCCGCGTGCGCCAATAAGCCCTCAGCGCGAGCCAACTCCCTTACATCACCAGCCAGCAGATGGTAGCCCGCTGAATCAATTCTCTGCACGCTGATGCACTTCACAAAATCGCTCGCAGACAATCCGCCCCGACGCCGAGCCCAACCCCCCGTCGGCAAAACATGATTGCTGCCGCTGAGGTAGTCGCCAAGTGGCTGTGCGCTGAATGGTCCAAGGAAAATAGTGCCTGCAGAGTGAATCTGCTGGAGGAGTCGTAAGTTACCTTCGGGCAGAGAAAGATGCTCGGGCGCAAAGCGATTGGTGAACGAGACGGCTTCCTTCCATGAGCGAGCCAAAAGGATCGCGCCGGTTCTTGCGGTGGAAGAGTGAGCTGGATTGTTGCCAGGCAGCATTTTTAGTTGTGCAGCAAACTCGCGTTGCACCTGAAGAGCCAAATCGCGTGAAGTCGTAACCAGATAGCTCCCCGCATCCGGTGCATGCTCCGCCTGCGCCAGCAAGTCGCCCGCGATCCATCGCGGGTTGCCGTGCTCCGCGAGCACGATCGCTTCGGTCGGCCCCGCCGGCAGGTCAATGGCGCAATCGGCGCTGACCATTTGCTTGGCGGCCGTGACGTAACGGTTGCCGGGCCCAAAAATCTTGTCGACCCGCGCGATGCGTTTTGTCCCGTAAGCCAGAGCTGCAATGGCCTGCGCTCCACCGATTCGCGCCAGGTGCGTCACACCCAGCAAATCAGCCGCCGCCAGCAGTTCATCATTCGCCCGCGCGCACGCGGCGACAATTCGGCGAACTCCGGCAACCCGCGCAGGCACGACCGTCATCACCAGGGTCGAAACCAGCGCAAACCGTCCGCCGGGAATATAGCATCCAATGGATTCGATCGGCCGCACGAACTGCCCGATTTGAACGCCTTGTTCGACCTGCAGCGACCACTCGCGGGGCATCTGTTGCTCTGCAACGCGCCGCACATTCGCGGCGGCGTGTGCCACCGCGCGCAGAAACCCGCGACTTACGCGTTTCTTTGCCGCCGCCGTTTCACTGCGCGAAACCCACACTCCCTCGCGTTTGAGGTCCAGGCGATCAAGCTTGCGTGACCACGCGTTCAGGGCTGTGTCACCGCGCTTTCGTACATCGGCTATTATGCGCGCCGCAGCGCGCTGCGCAGCACGGTCTTCGCCCTCGTGCAACCTCATCAGCTTCGCTTCTGTTTCCGGAGTGAGTTTCAGGATTCGCATCAAAGCACGATTTTGTTCAGAGGATATTCGACAATACCTTGCGCTTTCGCCGCTTTCAGCCGCGGCAGAATCTGGCGTACCACAGCTTCCTCGATGATCGTATTCACGGCAACCCAGTCTGAATCGCTCAGCGCCGAAATGGTCGGATTTTTCAACGCGGGCAGCACCGCCAGCACGGCCGGAAGGTCGTCGCGCCGCACATTCAGCATCAGGCCTACACGGGTGGCCGCGGCAATCGCTCCCTGCAGCATGAGCACGAGGTTATCAGCCTTCTCGCGTTTCGACGGATTTTCAGCCGCCTTCCGGTTCATGATAAATACGGTCGAGGATTCAAGCACCGTATCCAGTATGCGCAGTCGGTTGACGCGCAGAGACGAACCTGTCTCCGTTACTTCGACAATGGCATCCGCCAGTTGTGGCACTTTCACTTCGGTTGCCCCCCACGAAAACTCCACGCGTGCTTTCACGCCGTGAAGCGCCAGATATTGTTCAGTAATGCCCACAACTTCCGTCGCGATGACTTTCCCTTCAAGGTCGCGTGGTTCGCGAATTGACGAGTCTTCTGGCACCGCCAGGACCCACTTCACACGCGCAAGCCGCTGCTTGGCATAGAGAAATTCGCCCAACTCGATTACGTCAGCATGTGTCTCGACGACCCAGTCATGGCCGGTGATTCCCGCGTCGAGCGCGCCCGTTTCCACGTATCGCGCCATCTCCTGCGCGCGCACGAGTAGACAATTTATCTCGGCGTCGTCGATCGCGGGCACATAACTACGCGAACTGAGCGTCACTTTCCAACCTGCCCGCGAGAGGAGATCGATGGTCGCGTCCTGCAAACTGCCTTTGGGAATTCCAAGCTTCAGAAGGCTCATTGGGCTCCCTTCTGGCCGTAAACATCCTCGGGCCGGAACGCCTGTTCGCTCACGACGCGAGAGCTTCCGTCAGCCTCGAGCCGCCGAAAAAAGCAGCTCTGATAACCTTCGTGACAAACGCCAGGGCCAAGGGGCTCAACCAGGATCAGCAGCGCGTCGGCATCGCAGTCAAAGCGAAGCTCGCCCAGCCGCAAGACGTGCCCGCTGGTCTCTCCCTTTTTCCAAAGGCGGTTGCGAGATCGGGAAAAGAAATGAACCTCGCCTGTCGCCTGCGTCTTCGCCAGTGCATCCGCATTCAGATAGCCGACCATCAGCACGTCCTTCGTGCGGTAATCCTGAATCACAGCCGGCAGCAGCCCTCCCTGCTTTTCAAACGGAAATTCCACGGTTGCCTCCCAAAACAAAAAACCCGCTGGGCGATTCGCGCCAGCGGGCTATTCAAGCTCTTTTCGAAGGAAAGTGCTAGACAGGCCTCGGTGGGCGCGGCAACAGGCCGTGATGGTGATGGTGTCGATGCGCCCGGCGAGACATTACGCCTCAACATACACCACGAGACTGAGAGCCGCTAATCGAAACTTCACCGCCTCAGAATCAGAAATTTGAATCTTATGCGCGGGAGATGGAGCTTGGGGGCGCCCCTGAGTTGTAATTCATGGTCATTACCAGGTGCACCGCGACGCCCATCTTGCTGTTGGGCAGCTTCTCGACCCGCACAACCTCCGCGACGTATTCACAATTCATGGGGTCGGAGGGAGAGCTGAAGGGAAAGGTTACAAACACACGCATACCCTTGTAATAGGCCTCTCGCCTGGTGTGAAAATAAATACCTTCTTTTGATACGTTTACACTAACCGGCAGGTCCTCAAAGTGCACGTCGCGCGGGTCCGACGGGCGCACGCGCAGTGGCTTGGCCATCTTAGCGCGGCGGCTGCGGCGCTGCTCTTTATACTGCGTTTGGGTCTCTTCGCGCATGCTACCGGCCTAGGGCGGTGCAGGTCAGTTCCCATGATTCCGCCCGTCGTCCGAAACGTCAAGCCGATGTAGTGAATCTGATACCCAAGAGGTGTTAGCTCGAAAGGTACAGGGGGTACTATGGCGAAGAAAATCCAGAAAACCGAGGCGGAATGGCAACGCCAGCTCAGCCCCAATCAGTATTATGTTACCCGCCAGAAGGGCATCGAGCCACCCTTCACCGGCGAATACGAATCGACCGAAACTCCCGGCACCTACAAGTGTATGTGCTGCGGAAATGCCCTCTTTCGTTCTGACACCAAGTTTCACTCTGGATGCGGCTGGCCGAGTTTCTACGATCCCGCTGCGCCGGAGGCCGTCGAAGAAACCGAAGACCGCTCGCACGGTATGGTACGGACCGAAGTAACGTGCAGCCGCTGCGGCGCGCATCTCGGCCATGTGTTCGAAGACGGGCCGAACCCCACAGGGCTGCGCTACTGCATCAATTCCGTCGCCCTCAAACTTGAAAAGGATTAGCCCACTTATTGCCTCCGGGAGTTCGATGTATCAACTCCGGGTGGCAGGATGAGAAATCACTTCTAAGGATCGTTACATACAATCTGGTGATAGTTTTCGAAGGCAATGATAGAGCTGAGGGTGCTTCGAGGTGCCGGTCCCGTTAACTGCGATCGCAGGATACGTGACGTTGTTGTTTCCAACCGCCACGAAACCCTGCTGGAACAGATCCCCGGAATGCGGATTCAGCACATAATAGGCGATGCCAGCCTTGGTAGCGCCCCCGACAGAAACCGCCGAGTCAAGGGCACTCCAAAGCTTCCCGTTGGCAAAATGCACCTGCTGCATGCGCGAATCGTTGCTGGCAATGTGCTTCTCAACGTTGGTGAACGGACCGCCGCTGACGAAGAAATAACGCTAGCACCCCGTCCCGAAGGGGGTGCTTATGGTGCTATCGGAAAGACACTGTCCCAGGGGATAGTCGCCGGCCTCCTGATCTGAGCTGGGCGGCACGGCGTAGGTGTGCACGTTGATGGCTCGCGCGGAAAGCGCAACAGCAGGAGTGAGTGAGTTGAGAGAAGAGGTGTTCGAGATCATCCATTGCAGAATTTGGCTCGCGGTGCCGTCGGTTGAGAAGACAGCGAGCGAGCTCAGGAAATTTTCCGTGCCTGAATGCGCGCTGTCATAGACGCCGTCAGTCGAAATCGCCGGTCACACCGTGAAGCCGAACCCAGAAAATGGACTGGTGGGGTCATTGGTATCGAACAAGACCGCATTGACACTTGGTGCGCCGGAGACCAGCGCCTCCTTGGAAAGCGCATAAATCTGGGCTCCGTAAAAACCTGGCCCAAACAGCGAGAATTCGTTGGTCGTGATGAAGATTCCGTTGGCATCAGCGCCGATGTGGGGATAGTCACCCCAGACAAAATCCCAGCTTACAATGATGGTCAGGAGTGCCCTGGGTACCATTATTTTGGACCGGAAGATGATAAACAATCCACGGTCCGAGCGGGCTAAAAGTTGTGCTGACCGCGATGTCAACATGATTGTTGCCATCGAGCGCCGAGGTCGTGCCAACTCGATCGAGAGTCAGCGCAATGTGGAACCAGCGCTGCGTGTCGCGATCGAAATAACAACTGGGATCGGTGATGTCCGGTCCGTACGCGCCGGTAGTGCGATTGATGGCCGCCGGGTAGCCGTAGAACGTATTCAGATCAACAACCCCAGTGAGCGGATTGCCGGAGGTATCGAAAATTCGCAATACATCATTCACCGTTTCGAGGATGAACCCATTACCTGCACACAGACCCTGGTACGGCGGTTCGACCGAAAATTGATTGCCACGGTTGGCAGTACGTTGGTCGTGGTGGTTCAGCCCATCGAAGGACAATGTCAGTTCGGGATTCGATTTTGCTTTTCCATTTCCCGGCAGTGTAGGGCCGACGCCGACTTGAGTAGCAATCGAGCGGTTGATGACCTTCCCACCGCTCAAGGGAAGGTCGGTGTCAGCATCGCCGACCAGGGCTGGTTCTACTTCCGGGTTGGCGATGACATCGGGTCCCGGTGAGGTGCTTGAAAGTGAACCGCTGCCGGATCGCACTATCTGCACCAGTGTCGAGGTCTGGCCAAAGGATCTGGCGGCGGTCAGCAGCAGAAGGATGAGGCTCGCGACGCAGTTGATGCTGTGAGATTTTTCCGAGACATCGGATTACTCCTTTTCATTACGGATTTCATTCCAAGAATTCTTACGAGGCTGGGACAAAATAGAGCGCAGCTATTCACCAGATAGCTGCCTCTCGGGAGGTCTGGTTTGCGCGCTCAGAAGGCGACCGGGAGGGCGTGCCAAGGATAGTATCTTTACTCAATTTGTCAATACGGGGTTCGGAATTTCTTCGGACGTGGCGCTCGCTAGACCCTCAGCTGCCGCCTGCTGGGCAACTGGATTTCGGTAGGATGACGGCGTCTGAAATAGACTGCGGGGGCCGTAGTCTTAAGCTTGTATCTCTCCAGCCGCAGTTCTAAGCGATACTGATTGAAGGTGACTCAGGCGGCGTGGCAGGCGCACGCCACCATTTCCGCCACAGGATCGGTCTCTTTTTGCCAGGCCGCGAGCAGCAGCACTTTGTGTCCCGATGGATAGCGAAAGATGTAGTAAACGTTAGTGGCGCCATCCAGCTCATAAAAGCCGGGCCGGCGCCCGTCGGGGCGACCGACAAAGCCCGCGGCGAGCAACACGCGGAGTTCCGCCATTTGTTCCGGAGCGTGCTTCCGGAGATCTTCGACGACTGGCGGGAATTTCTGTGCAAATAACATAATGGCGTCCTTTTCCGCCGCTAGCAGCATAATCAAGCTTCATTGATAAAGACGTAAAAGCCTCGAAAATGTTTCATGAACTCCGGCCGTGGCGCTCAAATATTTTTCTCGAGCTAAGTACATCCTTTTCTCTGCATTCTGCACCTATTGGATGCGCCGGCTCGCACTACGGGTAGAAATAAAACACAAGAAAGGCACCCAGTTGCGTCGAGTGACGGCTATAGACAGGCGCAAATCAATTCGGTATCTTGACCTAAAGAGCAGTCCCCTCTTTGGAGTACCCGGTGGGTCCTTTTAGAGATCGCCCGCTACTATATCTGATGCTAGCCCTGTTCGGGACGGGGCTGGTCGCCGTGCCACCACTTCTAGCACAGGGCGCGCCTTCTCCTTTGATGCCCTACGATTCCACCGATCTTTCAAGCTTCTGGTCTGGTCCGCGCGTTCCGACAAAGGCTGCGGCCTTGAGTTTGGCTGATCCCGTCTTCCTTCGCGGGTCGTTCAATCGCCCAGTTAACGCGGTGTTTCCTTCCAGACCGTTACAGTTTAGCTCCGGGGGGATGATCGAGCGCATGGAAGCGGCATTTTACTGCAATGACACGCCGTTTATTGACCAGGTGCGCCTGCCCATGGCCGCGTTGTGGGGAGGCCGCGTAAAGCTGGTCGGCTTCGAGAGCGATGTGACCACGGCAAACTTTGTTCTCGGCCTACCCGGCGCGGGCCTGCTCACCAGTTTGAGCATGACGGGGTCCGGCCATCTTGCCATGCGCACGCCGCCCTCTGACCAGTTGGTCGGAGTGCACATGACCTTCAATCTTCACGGTACCGAGGTCGAACCGCTCGACAATAGCGGACTCCACGGAATGCAGTATCTCGTGCGCGCCAGCCGCGGTTTCCTCCAGTCGGTCATCCCCCGCTAGAACCAGAGCTTCCTTATCAAAACTTTATGCAGTTGGGGTTACTATCTTGCCTGCTACTTGCGCGGGTTTACGTTTCTTGGCATAGTGGGCAACTTAAGACATTCGTAACTCAGAGGCTTTAACTGTGGCTAAATCCGGAAATAAGCTTCCACGCAAATCAGTGCGCGACGAAAAGTCGGAATTTGGCAAGGACCGCCGCCGCCGTCACCATCACTATCTTGTCACTGTGAACTACGCTGACGGGGAAACCTTTGGACGCGTATATACGGACAAGGAAAAAGCGACGCGGTTTGCCGACCGCCAGCGCCGTTCACCGATTGTGAAGTCGGCCCGCGTAACTCAGGTGTCTTAAGGCGAGTGAAGGCTGAGTACTCAAAGCCTTCCGCGGCTTTGAATTTGTGTGCAAGCATGCTATAAAAATAGGGGTTCGAAGCGGCCTTAGTATAATGGTAGTACGGAACCTTGCCAAGGTTCAGGCGTGAGTTCGATTCTCATAGGCCGCTCCATTAAATCAACAAGTTACAGCGATTCAAGCGGCTTCTCATTTTCCATCATTTTCCAAAATGCTGTTGAATCTCGCTGTCAGTACGCACTTCGGCGGGATTTCCCTTGCGATTGAGGGCCGAGAGGAATCGCCAAGTGTGGCCAATTCAGGATGTTACGTTTTGGCGCGTTTTGGCGTCGTATTCGTTTCCCCTCAGTACCGAACCCTGCTGAGGTTCAGGCGTAGTTTCGAAGTTGGCGCGCTCAAAAATTTTCCGCCATCCAAACATTGCTATCGGCGGTAGGAGCCAGAATCGCAAGGTATTTTCCATTGCGCGAAGGAATGGCCCAGCTAGCCCAGACATGATTCACTTCCCAGATCTGGTGCGCATTGCCCGCTAAATCCACGTCAGCAAGCTTTGCCTGAAACCCGCAGGATTGCTGCTGACAAACAGCCCCTTCGAATCTGCCGCCCAATCGAGGGACGTGAAGCCACTCCAGTTTTTCACCATAAGCTCGCGACTGGGTTGACCGGAAAGCGAGAGCAGCCGGATTCGGTTGTTGGTGGCGCCGAAGGTAAACGCCGCGATTGACTTTCCGTCCGGGGAAAGCCCCCAAAGCCCAATCCCCTATGCCTCGGATCTCTGGACCGATGAATTCGGCCGTTTGCTTTTGAAGCGTCGCTACTTCGTGCGGCTCGCCGATGGCCGGATCAAAAACCGAAATCACTAACTCTTTCGGTTTTTCCTGGCCGAAGGCGCAGATGGTCGCCGGTGCATGGGAGCACACAAAGTTACCAATCGCCGGGGCCTCAAGTACAGTCTGAGGCGGGCCGCCATTAAGCGGTGCTCGCATTAGCCGTACCGGCTGCAAATTGTCACTTGGATTGGTGGGTACTGAATATAAAATCTGAGACCCGTCTGGGGTCAATCGGCAAATCGCCGATTTTTTCTCCTGATCAGCAACCAGCATTTCTGCTGAGGATTCATCTATTCTCTGTCGAAAAATGTTAATCGTGCCGGTTCTATCAGAGATGAACAGAACCGACTGGTTGTCAATCGTCCAATCGAAAGGAAGGTCGTCGGCCTCGTCCAACGTAAGCCGGCGTGGTGTGCTGAGCCGGGGTCCTTTTGCAGAAAACTCGGAGATATAAACATCCGCCTGAGGCTTGGCCCGGCTAAATACGAGATGTTTGCTGTCTGCGGTTACACTGGGTTTCGCTACAAAGCCATCGCCAGTGGTGATTTTTGCAGGAGTTCCTATGAAACTCCCCTTGCTCAAGTCTAGGCGGGCTGCCCAAAGGTTCGAGCTGTTTTGGCTCGGCGGTGGATCCTCCATCGCATAGACCAAACGTCCATCCGGCAGCCAACTCAAGCCCCAACCAGTTAGACGTTGCTCCGACAGGACAATCCTCGAAGTGCCATGCTCCAGATTATAGAGTTCGATCCAAACGTCATACATGCTGGGGCCAGTCTTGAATTTCACATATGCAATCCAGCGTCGGTCGGGCGACCAAACTGGTGAGGCGAAGCCTCCCTCTGAAAACGACATTACTCTTCGCTGATCGGCACCGTTCGACCGCATCAGCCAGATTTCCTGCCCGGTTTCCCCAAATCCTGCTCCCTTCAAAAACACGATTTGCGAGCTGTCCGGGGAAACCGAAGCCGACCAACCCTCCTCGCTCAGTTGCCTCGCATTCCCACCAAATATAGACACAGCCCACAGACTTTTTGGGGCCGGCGGGTTTGCCCACGATGCCAATAACCGGGTGCTGTCTGGGAACCAGCCCAAGAACGTGACGTCAGAAACCTTCGGTAGTAGAGCGTGCAGCTCACCCGTCGAGAGGAGACGCAAATAGATTCCGGTTTTGTCGGAATATGCCAGGTACTTGCCATCAGGAGATATGGCAGAGGCGATGATCCAGTTTTCGGCCGCATTGGTCGTCAAACGTTGCAATGTCACCGAATCTTGCGTCAATTTCCATCGTGACTCCTGTCGCCAAAACAACAAAACTGCGGTGATGCAAGCCAAAACAACAAGCGCCAACAGCGCCGCACCGAACTGCGCCTTCCGTGCCCAAGGGCCGGAGGCAATCGTTAGCAGCCGGTCGAGGTAGGACGGGGCTGAAGCGGACGTAGCCTGAACCTCCGCATTCCCGATGAATCGGTATCCGCGTCGGGCAACCGTCTCCACAAATATAGGTGTTTCTGCGGATTCTCCCAGCGCGTCGCGCAACCTCTTGATGGCGGCATTCAGACCATGATCGAAGTCGACGAACGTGTCCACAGGCCAAAGCTTATTGCGCAATTCATCGCGGGTGACGACTTCTCCGGGTCGTTCGAGCAGAGCAGCCAGCACCTGAAAGGGCTGTTCCTGAAGTCTTACTTTGTGTCCACGCTGACGCAGCTCTCCTGTTTGCAGGTCCACTTCGAACGTGCTGAACCGGACGATTCGGGGTGAGGGCTTTACCGCCACGACGAAGCTTCCACGCCGTCGAAGTTTAGCACCTTTCCCCGACGTTACCGACCTGCCCAATGAACTTGAGGATGACTGTGAAGGCAAGGAAGGAGATTGTTCTTTAGCTTCTGAGTTCCTCCGCGATGGCGGTTGCGCAGACCTTGTTGCCGTGCTTATTGGCTTTGCCCTTGTGGCATTTGTCGCTACTGCCTTCTTTGGCTCGTATCGTCCAGCCCGAATAACGGCGAACGTCGCTTTGTGCTCAATTCAGCATTTGTACTCGCAAGCGGAGGAATACTTGCTGCTGTCGGCGATGTAACAGTTGCTTTAAATACGGGCGAGCGTCAGAATTTAGTTAAGACAGATCCAACGAAAGGTGTGCACTGCGAAAAAAGGATACCACTTGAACGCCACTCCTGGCGGTGGCCGATGCGGTGTGCATTTTCCATCTTCCATTTTCCATCCATTTTCCATTTGAGGAACCTCAAAAACGTTGAAAAAGCCGCCATTTCCTGCGTTTTTGAACCGGGCTTCGGCGTTGGTGAAGCCATTGGGTTGAACCCATGCGACCGCCCACCGGAACTTTCTCGCTGACGAACAGCTTGGTAGCGGGATTCTTGCTGGCCTATCTCGGGATGAAAGATCAGGATGCCGTGGCGCTTTTGAGGGAAAAATGGACCGGCGCGTTGTTCAACGAAAACTTCGCCGCCTATCTCACGGCATTAAAGCCCTAACGTTAACCAAGCACTTGGCAAGACACCTGAAAGGTCTCATGAGGTTATAATCCCCACCGATGCCTCTTGCTCCAGGTACAAAGCTCGGACCGTACGAGATTCTGGCACCGTTGGGCGCTGGCGGGATGGGTGAGGTCTATCGCGCTCGGGATACCCGACTAGGTCGTGCAGTGGCGATCAAGATTCTTCCTCCATCGGTTTCCGAGGATCCGGAACGTCTTAATCGATTCGCCACTGAGGCACGCGTCTTGAGCACGCTCAATCATCCCAATCTGCTAGCAATCTACGATGTTGGAGCCCAGAACGGCATACACTTCATTGTCTCCGAATTGTTGGAAGGTGAGTCGCTCCGCGAACACATTCAGGGAAGTAGAATTCCCCAGCGCAAAGCAATTCAATACGCGATTCAGATTGCCACAGGACTCGCGGCTGCACACGATGAAAGAATTATCCATCGCGACCTCAAGCCTGAAAATCTGTTCGTGACATCCGATGGCCGAGTGAAAATCCTCGATTTTGGTCTCGCCAAACAAACGGCAGTCAACGAAACCGTTGATGATACGACACTGACCTCTCCGGTGACGCAGCCGGGCGCAGTTTTAGGAACCGTCGGGTACATGTCACCCGAGCAGGTGCGCGGAAAGACAACCGATTCGCGCAGCGACATTTTCAGTTTTGGGGCGATTTTGTACGAGATGTTTTCGGAGAAGCGAGCATTCCAGGGTGGGTCTTCCATTGAAACGATGAATGCGATCCTCAAGGAGGATCCACCCGAGATTGGGGGCGCGAGCAAGAACATCTCTGCTGCGACAGATCGTCTTATCCGGCGCTGTCTTGAAAAGAATCCACAGGAGCGTTTTCAATCGGCGCGCGACCTATCGTTTGCATTAGAAGCTCTTTCAGGCGGTTCGGGGGTCGAACCAGCCGCCACAGTTGCTCATCCCGATCAAAACCTGGTTTCCCTTTTTAGAAACCAACGATCTTGGGCGGTTGTAAACTCTTGGGAAAGGTTCCTGTAACCATCGCTATAACTGGTGCACAGCTGCAAGGTATGAACTTCTTTTTGATCGGCCCTGGCGGTGCCCCGTTAGTGATTCACGAACAGAGCTCTTCTCAGGTCTACGCCCTAAAGTTGAAGAATCAATAGCACCTCCCGTTCGCAGTTGCCAGGAGGGCCGATCACTCCAGGTTGGCCGAGTATTCGGGAGTCATTTCGTCGGCACGATTAAGCAACCAGCAGATTGGTGAGCCATAGGTCAGGCGACACCGACATAGAGAGCCGACCAACTCAGAACCCAATCCGTTATGTCTCACAAGCATATCCATTGACGTCCTATCCATAGACAATCTACGATTAAACTTATGCACAAGAAGCCCGAGTTATTGCCTGGAACGCTCGACATGCTGATCCTGAAGACCCTGGCGCGAATCCCGCTGCACGGATACGGTATCGCGCTTTCAATTAAACGGCTTTCCAGCGATGTCCTGACGGTCGAAGAAGGTTCGCTCTATCCTGCATTGCAGCGGTTACTGGTGCACGGTTGGGTGAAGGCCGAGTGGAAGATGACGGAGACGAATCGTCGCGCACGTTTCTATACGTTGACGGCAGCGGGCCGCAAGCAGTTGGGCACCGAATTGTCCCAATTTGAGGAGATGATTGCGGCGATTGGACGCGTTTTGAGTGGCGCAAACGAAGAGGTCTAGATGATGAATATCATCGCCAGATTCATGAGGCGAGTACAGATTTTCTTCAGGCGTGAGCGGTTTGTGCGCGAATTGGATGAGGAGATGGCATTCCATCGCGAGCAGGCGGAGAAAGAATTGATGGCGGAGGGAATGACGGCGAAAGGCGCGGATTACGCGGCAATGCGGCAGTTCGGAAATGCG
>Ga0306921_10003029_pt1 | contig 16954 bp, 36 predicted proteins | sample sta12Cox44000080_FD_203760 | JGI IMG/M metagenome (GOLD analysis project Ga0306921, IMG submission 203760) | Lab enrichment of tropical soil microbial communities from Luquillo Experimental Forest, Puerto Rico - statoxic.12C.oxic.44.000.080 (v2)... | ecosystem: Environmental > Terrestrial >... | reverse complement strand
CGGATCGCCCCAGCCCGGCGCAGGTTCCGGTTCACGGCGAGGCCGTTCTTGCGGATGATCCGGTCGATGGCGACCGTCTCCGGGTCCTTGGCGGCGAGGAGCGCGATGTAGACGTCGACCGTGTGCGGGCGGACCCGCTTCACGTTCATGTCGGCGAACAGCTTCGCTTCCCGCTCCCGGCTCAGACCGTGGAACACCTGACACGGAACACGTTCGTGTTCGCCCCACAGGTCCAGGATCGCGGCCTGCCGGTGCTGGCCGTCGAGGATGACTTCCTCGCCGGAGTCGCGGCGGCTGATCGTGAACACGCCGACGAGGTCCGGGTCGAACTCCCGGGCGATCTTGTCGACGCGGCGACGATCGAGGCACCGCTGATACTTCGGGTCGACGGCGAGGTCTCCGACCGGGAGCCACTCGAACGTCTGCTTGGTACCGCCTCCTGCGAGAGACTTCTCACGCGGAGCCATCATTGGGTTCCCCTTCCGGGTCGTGGCCGTCTCCCAGGCGGCCGAGGTTTGACGGGAGACCTGAGTCGAGGCCGTCGTTGAGGACCTCGATGAGCGGACGGGGCGCAGGCTGTTTCCAGTAGCCGTAGACGCAGCGCGTCCCACCGCGGGAGCAGTCGTACGTGTCGTGGAGGACGCCGTCGATGACGGCGGCGATGTGGCGGGAGAGGCGGACGACGAGCCGTCCCATCGGGAGTTCGATCTCGCGCAGGTGGATCCGGCAGCCGGAGCCGATGCTCATGGTCGGGTGCCACTCCCAGCCGAGCGTCTCCTCCAGGTACGGCCGGTAGACCGACTTGTGGACGCCCTCCCGGGCGGAGCGCGACTTGCCGCGGCGTGCCATGCCGAACGCCATGTCGGCATAGACCGTCCGGTACGAGATGCCGGAGGCGATCGCGATGGCCCGGGTGACGCAGTCCCCGGCGGAGCCCTTGAACCCGGCTTCGGCGCGGCCGCCGTCGTCCTTGACGAACGTGATGGCGTACCGGCCGTCGTCGCCCATGATGATCTGAGTCACGATGCCTCCGGGGCGGGAGCGCCCGGGTAGTCGGCGTCCCAGTCGGGATCGTCGGCGGGTTCGGAGCCGTTGCAGACGCCGCACCATCCCTGCGGGTCGGAGGCGTGCGAGCGGGCGAGTTCGAGCGTCGGGTGGCCGACGAGGCGGTTGTGGTCCTCGCAGACGGTGAACCACTTCACGTTCGGGTCTCCGGTGTCGTCGAGCCCGGCCTGAGCGCCGTGGTAGACGCCGACGATGGTGCCGGACTGCCGGGTCCGGGACCGCTGGACGCAGCCCTCGAACCCGGCGTGGCAGTAGTGGCGGCTCATGCGAGGGCCTCCTCGGCGTCGAGGGTGCGCTCCCACTGCGCCGCCTCGTAGTCGTCCTGCGAACGCCACGCTGCGATCTGCTCGGCGTGACCGGGGCAGGCGCAAGCGTCGTGGAGAACCGGGAGGCCGCAGCGACCCGACGTCGGACCGTCTTCGGTCCAGACCTGGATGATCTCGCCGCAGACGACCGGGACGGCCGTACCGCCCGAGGCGGGAGCGACGTACGTGCGACCCGACGCCGCGACCCGGACGACGTAACCGGCGTCGAGAGCGAGACGAACGTGATCGGTAGCGACGCCCGGGCGATCGAAGTCCGGGCCGTAGGTGCCTTCTACGAGTCCTGAGATGAAGCGGCGCATGGTCCCTCCTCGGGGTCCGGTGGTTGGCGACAAGGGCAGTCTAGACGATGCGGGAGCGAAAGTCTAGCCCCCAATTTCTGCGGGCTCAGGGGCGAGCCCGAAATCCTCCTCGGAGAGCAAATCCACGACGATCGAGCGGACGTAGTCCCGGTCGGGGAACGGGTCGACCCCGGCGAGCCAGGCGCAGCGCGTCACGATCGGACGGCCGTACGCATCGGTGCCGTCGAGCAACTCGACGCCGATCTGGTTGAACCCGAACTCGAACAGGTCGTAGACCTGCTGGCGGTACTCGGCGAACGCCGGAGTACCACGCCGGACGTCGCCGTCCTCGACGTACGGCTGCCACCACAGAGCGGCCCGAGCGTGGCGCATCAGGATCTCGGCGTTGCCGTCGAACCCGTCGGGGCGTGGGAACTTCCAGCGTGACGCCTCGGGGCCGTCAGCGTACGTCTCTTGCCGTTCGACCCACTGGGCTCGACCGTAGACCCAGCCCTCCCCGAACGAGTGGATCGGGTCCTGCTCATCCGGCTCGATGCGGAGCCGGAGGATGCGGCCGTCGGGCAGCGTGTAGCTGGCGTCGTCGGCGAGGGCGTCGGCGATCTCGGACGTGGTGGTCATAACGCCTCCTTGAGCGCGGCTCGGACGTGACGTTCGGCGGAGGCGAACGCCTCCATCTCGCCGTAGTGCCAGCCGGACGATTCCCAGCCGCAGGTGCAGTACGCCTTGTAGTCGGCCGAGCCCGGCCGGGAGCGGAACGCCTTACCCCAATCCATGCCGGTCGTGATCGTGTGGCCGGGCACGTCGGCGTTGCGGACGAACAGAGCCGCCGCGCGCCGCCGCTTCATGTACCGGTCGACGGAGTCGGTCACGGCCGAGCCTCCCGCTCGACGATGTCGAGTCCCTTCGCCCGGAGAGCGGCGAGGAAGTCCGGCGACTTCGCCATGACGGACAGCGGGATCGTGTCGAGGACGTCGAGGATCTGCTCGTCGGTCACGGCTGGACGACCTTGATGATGCCGTCGCGGGCGAGCGCCCGGACGAGCCGATCGGCCTCGACCTTGGCCGGGTCCGGCGACCACGGCCCGGTCGGGTTCGGCCAGGGCGTACCGGGCTCCGGCAGCGCCGGAACGTCGAACAGGGTGAGAGCGGTCATGGCGGTTCCCTCCTCGGGAGACAGTGTGCGGGTCGGGTGTGTCACCGGAGCTTCGCTCCGGCCTCGCGGTCGGCCTCGGCCTGGAGGCCGAGTTGGGCGATGCGGAACGTGAGCGCCGTCACGTCCCATCCCGCCTCGTCGTACGCCTCGGCGTGCCGGGCGCAGACTTGCGACACGTGGTCCCCGCTCCGGGCCGTGTGCGTGTACGGCGAGGAGCAGCGGCGGCAGCGGTCGCGTGCGACGGTCATCGCAGCACCAACCATGCTGCTTCGCACGCCCCGGCGATGGCCGAGTTGAGAGCGACGAGAGCGGCGGCTGCCTTGGCGGCGGACTCCTCGTCCGAGCCGAACAGGTCCTCCTCCGAGCGGAACTCGTCGACGTCCTGCATGGCGTCTTCGAGAGCGCCGGTCTCGGCCATCTCGTCGGCGTCGATGACGGCCCGGAACAGGTCCGAGTGGAGCGCGAGCCCGACGTTGTAGCGGGCGTCGAGTTCCGGGAACTGCATGCGGGTGGCGGGGTTCTTGCTCATGGTCCCTCCTCGGGGTCCGGTGGTTGGCGACAGGTCAAGAATAGACCCGGCGGGAGCCGTTGTCTAGTCCCTAGCGGGGCCGGATGATGAAAAGTTCGGTGAAGGTCATCCCGTTCCCCTTCGCGTGGGGGATCAGGTCGAACTCCACGTCGACGAGCCCGGCGGCCTGGAGCACCTCGACCGTGCGGCGAGCCCGGCCGTTGCGGCGAACCTCGCCACGCTCGCGGACGAGGGCGAGGAGCGCCTCCTGCGGGGCGGTGAGCTTGGTCATCGGACGAACTCCTTCTTGAGTGACGAGCGGACAGCGCCGCGCTTGCCGATCTTCCGATCGCGCTGCTCGGCGAGGTAGAGCTTGTGGCCCTGGTAGCGGGACGGGTAGTGGACTGAGCGGCTCACCGGGCGACCTCCTGCGTGGTGGCGTCGAGGACCTCGTCGCACAGGGCGAGGAAGTCGTCGATCCGGCGGTTGATCCGCTCCCGGATCTTGGTGGTGGGGTTCTGCTCCATCGGGACCCTCCTCGGGCTCGTTCCTGCTGGCACCCCCGACACTAGACCAAACCGGAGCCGATGTCTAGACCTTTCGTCCGGGTATACAGGTCCGCGTGGTCGACTGGTGGCGGCGGGTCCGCGCTTGGTTCGAGCGGCTCGCCGACGAGACGAACCGGCCGGTCGCCATCCGGCGCATGAACGGCTGGGCGGCGATCGTTTCGCTGATCCTCATCGCTCCGACCGTGTTTTGGCTCCAGGACTCGATCCTGTGGGTGGCGTTCCTTTCGATCTGGGCGTTGTTCGCGACGCACTACGGGACGTGGTTGACAGCCCGAGTCGAAGTCCGCCAGGAGCAGGTGCAGGCGACGCTCCACGTCGAGCCCGGCGACGAGCCCGGCGACATCGACGTGTCCGGAACGATGGAGACGAGCCCCGTCGACGAGGACGAACCCAGCTAGATCGCCATGTCCGGGTACTCCGGGCCGTCGATGCCGAGGGCGCGTTCGCGCTTCTCGATCCAGGCGATCGCGGCGGCGAACACGTCCTCGGAGATCCGGCCGCGTTCCCGCCACCAGTAGACCTCGGCCCGAGCGGTCCGGGCGGTGATCGCGTCGATGACGACGATCGGGTTCGGGAGGTTCAGACCCACGGCATCGGGGCGAGCGGGAGCGTGATCGAGCCGACTGGCGGGAGGAGCGCCGGGACGTGCGTCTTGGTGACGTTGACGCCGTGCGGGGCGGATTGGGAGCCGTACTGGAAGCGTGCGCCGTCGGGGAGGACCCAGGCGAACAGGATCGTGACCGGGCCGGGGATCGGGTCGAACTCGACCGTCTGCGGGACGGTCAGGTCGAGGTCGCCGTGCCAGACCCGAGCCCGAGTGTCCATCCGGTAGACGGCGCACTCCGTCACGATGCGGCCAGGGCGTTCCAGGCGTAGACGAACGCGACGAACGCGAGCCCGGCGGCGACGAGGTTGAACCGCTCCGGGACCCGGGCGAGCGCCGCGACAGCGAACAGGACGAGAGCGATCAGGAAAAAGATCGCCTGCGCCGTCTGGCTCATGGTCGAGAGGGCGAGCACCATCGGTCCTCCTCAGAGCGGCCGACCGTCGATGACGACCGGGTCGTGTACGAGCGCCGGGACGACCTCCTCGTCGATCGACTCGGGATGGGTCGGCCGAGAGCGCCAGTACCACTTACGGTAGATCCCGGCGATCTCCTCGTCGGTGAACTTGTCGTACCCGCGCCAGTGCGCTCCGAACTCCTCGCCGAGCGTCGTCGCCCGGTACGCCGCCGCACCGTTGCGGACCTTGCGGATCATCTGCGCCTCGGAGCGGTACGGGAAGTGGCGGACCTTGAGGACCGGCGTCGGCGTCGTCAGCCCGTAGTTCGCGCCGTGGTTCCCCATCTCGATCGTGACCGGCATGACCGGCCGGACGGCGACCTTGGGGAGCGTGATCGGGACCGGGACGCGGTACTGGATGCGGCGGACCGGGTTCGCGTCGCCGTTGTCGAGGGCGGTCGCCCGGTAGTCGTAGACCCATGCCTTGGCGATCGACTCCGAGCCCGGGAGCGAGGCGAGGACCTGCGCGACCGTGCCCCACTCCGGCTCGCGGGAGTACCAGAGTTCGTCGGCGTCGAACGGGACGACCCAGTCGGCGTCCCAGACCATCCGGACTTCGTGGGCGAGCGCCGTCATCTGCGCCGACTGGTAGTAGCCGACCTCGTCGTCTTCGGTGACGATCAGCCGGGAGCCGACAGCGGGACCGCCGCGGTACTCGTCGGCGAGCCGCCGGAGGATCGCGAGCGTCCCGTCGGTTGAGCCGTTGTCGGCGATGAGGACCCGGTCCATCTGGGCGAGGGCGTGGCGGACCGTCGTCTCGATGATGTCGGCCTCGTCCTTGACGCGGCAGATTCCGGCGACGAGGACCATCAGACCGCTTCGCAGACGGCGACTTGCGTTGCCATGCAGGACCACGACTGGTCGTGGCCGCGGGTGAGGCCGAGGAACCGGATCCGGAACCCGGCGTCGTCGAGGAGCGCGTGGAACTCCGCCGCGTTCCACTCACGGACGTGGCAGATGTTCGGCGACGGTCCCCGATGCTCATAGCCGTGCTGCAAGTCCCGTTCCGGCGTCGAGAACACGTAGACCGACCGGTCGAGCTTCCGGAGAGACTCCAGGAGCGGCCGCGGGTCCATCAGGTGCTCGACGACGTCGGAGACGACGACGACCGCCTGATACCCGACGACCATGTCGAGCCGGTCGAGGCAGCCGGACGTTTCGAGGTTCGCTTCGATCCAGCGGCCCCACGGATACGTCGTGCGGCAGCGGGCGAGGTTGGTGCCGTAGTCGACGCCGACGAACGTCCAGCCCGGGTGCCGTCCGTGGATGGCGGCGAGCTTCTCGGCCCAGCCGCAGCCGACGTCGAGGATCGCCGGAGTCTCGGCTTCGAGGATCGTCGCCGAGGCGATCCACTCGGCGAGCCGGTAGACGTCCGGCTGGAACGTGACCGTGATGGCATCGTCCCAGTCGGCCGAGCGGGGCGAGTCCTCGAAGTAGATCGGGACAGGCCGCTCCACGTAGTCGGGCGGCAGATGCAGGCCGGGATCAGGCATCAGGGTCTCCGTTGGGCGATGGTGAGGCCGCGCGGCGTCGGCAGGTCGAGCATGAGAAGCCGGTCGCCGAGGCACCGGTCGAGTTCGTCGCGCAGCGATAGGCCCGAGGCGATCCGATGGCCGCCACGGCCGGGAGCCGTGTCGTGGAAACAGACGACCGCTCCCGGCGCGAGGAACCGCTCGAACCGCTCGAACTCGGGGACGCGTAGCTCGTAGAGCGAGTCGAGCCAGACGAGCCCGAACCGGACGTCGTGGGGCGGCGTCCAGTCGAGCGACGAGGAAGCGATCCCGTACGTGTGCCCGATCCGAGCGAGTCGCCGCTGCGCGTAGGCGAGGCGCTCACCGTCCGGGTCGAGCGTCCAGAGGACGCCGCGCCCGTTCTCCCGGAGGCCGAGCGCGATCTGCTCGGCGGTCTGGCCGAACGCGGTGCCGGTTTCGAGGACGTCGTCGGGTTGAAGCGCGCGGACGAGCCCGTAGGCGACGTCGGAGACCTCGATCTCCGTCGAGTCGCCGTCGGTGGAATGCCACCGTCCAGGATGCGGGCAGCGGGCGTCCGGGGCGATGAACCGCGACTCGGGGAGCGGGTCGTCGCCGGGGACGTCACGGCCTGGTTCGCCTGCCATGCCAGTCGGGACGAACGGCTCCGCCATCAGTCGACCTTCCGCGTGTATCGGCCGAGAGCGTCCCGGCCTCGATGCTGGCGTCCCTTCCGGACCTTGTCGGCGTTGTTCTCGGCCGCCGTCCCCGCGAACAGGTGCGCCGGATTGCAGCACGACGGGTTGTCGCATGAGTGGCAGACCTGGATGCGCGAGGGGAGCCGGACGCCGTTTACGAACTCGTAGACGAGGCGGTGCGCTGACGTGTGTCCGCCGTCGCGTCCGGTGCGCCGAACGATCCCGTACTGGCGCGACTTCCCGCCGCCGACCCGGCCGAGCCACGGCCAGCACTCGTCCGGGCCGCGCCGATCAACCATCGCCCAGAGGCGCTCGCCGAGCGGGATCCGTGGCGGAGCCATCTAGTAGCCCGTTCCCACGCGGTGCTGTCCCAGATGCGTTACCCAGGGCGTCCCGTCGCCCCAGTAGCCCGAGACGACGTCTGGGTGCGTCTCCCGGTAGCGGTGCCAGAACAGGCCCTCCGAGTTCGGCTCGGTCGGCCAGCCCGACGCGCAGAGCCGCCGCCGGTAGATCGACGGGTTCGTCGTGAAAAACAGGCGGTGCTCCAGCCAGGAGACCTCACGCGAGCGGCCCTCGGCCTCGGTCGGGATCAGGTTGATCGTCCGCCGGACGTACTCGTCGGGATGCCGCTGGACGACGCCTCCAGCCGCCTGCTCCTCCGGCGACCATGCCTGGCGGACGAGCGCCATCTGGACGAGGTTCGGCCGGTACTCCATGACCGCTTGCAACTCGACGACGTCGACCGGCCGGTCGAACCCGAAGTCGTCCTCCAGGTGGAACACGTAGCGAGGCGGGGCGTCAGGAGCCCAGATGTTCGCGAGGTAGTCCCAGGCGCGGCGGATCGTGCCGCCGAACCCGAGCCTGCGCGCGTTGGGGAGAACCGTCCACCGTTCGCCGTACTCGACGTTGAGGAACTCCCGGTAGAGCGGATCGGCGGAGTCGTCGAAGATGAGCCGCCAGTGGCGGCCCGGGCCGAGGTCGACGAACTGCTCGAACGAGTCGAGCGTCTCGGCGATGCACTCGTAGCGGCCGTCGGTGAAACAGACCACCGCGACGCCCGGGGCGGTCATGAGACGACGATTTCGGCGTGGCGGCGACCCGGGAGCGGGACGACGCCTCCGGGTGTTTGGACTTCGACGAGGGCGGCGAGGTCAGCGACCGCGTAGGAGACCGTCTCGCCGTCCCAGGGTGCCGCCTCCGGCTGCGAACGGATCGTGAGGCCGTTCGTGTCCCAATGGATGCCGACGCAGCGTCTCCAGCCGCTCAGGCTGCCGGAGGGCGGGTCCTCGAATCGGAACACGTCGGACGGGACGAGGTCAGCGACGCGGATCCAGGCGAGGCGTACCTCGCGGCGGAGATGCTCGGTCATGAGTTCCTCCTCGGGCGGATGAGCGCCGTTCCGGCGACGATCTCAGGCGGGAGGAGATGCGCGTCGACCTCGACCCGTTCCGACGCCGGGAGCGGCTCGCCGGTCTCGTCGACGTAGACGATCTCGACCGGGCCGAGGATCTCCAGCGTCAGCTTCGGCGACGTGATCGGCATCGGGACCGGTTCGCCGTCGGGTCCTTCGCCGAGCTTCACGGCTTCGACCGTGGCGCGCAGAATCGACCGGACCCGGACGCCGTCGATCTCGACCCACCAGAGGCCGAACCCGGCGTTGACCTCATCGACGGACCGGGCTGGACGGTCGAACGCCCATCCGGTCTGCGCGATGCGGATGCGGCTCACCGTTCGAGCCCGGCGTAGTCGGTGTGGTCGTACGCCGTCAGGTACGGCGAGACGCCACGTTCGCGGGCGGCGACTTCGCCACGGCGAATCACTTGGTACCAATGGTTCGACAGGCCGGGCGACTGGCGGTTGCGGGAATGGGCGGTGACCGTCGCGTCGTACTCCGCGCCGGGCGCGTGGACGAACTCGATCCCGGCGCGTTCCAGACGGAGGAACACGTCCCAGTCCTCGTAGATGGGGAGTTCGGGGCGGAAACCGCCGATGCGGAGGAACGGGCCGATCGGCGTCGCGGAACCGACGACGAAACAGTTGATGTCGAGGAGCGGGCGGCCGTCGCACAGGTCGCGAGGCGGCCCGACGATGCCGTCCTCGACGTACCGGACCTTCGGGTAGAACACACGGTCGGGTTGCGGCGCGTCCGGGTGCGGAGCCGACGCGATGAACATCAGGTCGGCGTCGCGGTAGGCGTCTTCCATCGCCCGGACGTAGCCCGGGGCGAGCAGGTCGTCGCCGTCGCAGTAGACGAGATGCGTCGTGTCGGGGTAGTGCTCGGAGACGTGGACCGCCGCGCCATTCCGGGCTCCGGCGAGCGTCCCCTCCGAATGCCAGCGGACGTAGTGCGCGGCGGAGCCCTGCTCGCGCATCAGGCGTTCCATGACCTTGTTGCCACGGTCGAGCCAGTCCTGGCCGACCTGTTCGATCCCGTACGTGCAGACGCAGACGGCGACCTTCATCGTTTCCTCCATCGACGGGGCGGTCGAGACTTGCGGGGAGGCGGACACGGAATCCGGTTCCCGGCCGCATCCTCGCACCATGTCTCCGCCGGAGCCCGGGTGACGACCTCGTCGGCGGGAAGGTTCGTGCGTTGCGTCGGGTCGGTGAGCGCGGCTTCCCAGCGGTCCATGAACGCGTCGGGGTCGGCGATGGAGCAGACGAGCATCGTGTCGACGATCGCGACCTGGATCGCTTCGAGGCGCGGCAGCGGCGTCGGGCCGGAGGCGGAGAGCCGGTCGATCTTCTCGCCGAGGAGCGGAGCGAGCCGCTCGACCTGCGCCATCGTGAGCGGCAGGACGTCTTCGACGTCGTCGATCTCGTCGTCGCTCATCGTTCCCGCTCCCAGAGGACGTCCTCGATCCTCGCCCGGCGGACGGTCGGTTCGAGCCGCTCCCACGGCGTCAGGTCGACACCGTTCGCCTCGGCGGCGGCTTCGAGCCGGGCGTAGTAGGCACGTCCGGCGGCGACCTCGTCGGCAGTGAATTCGCCGAGGACGATCTCCTCCCAGGCGTCGCTCATCCGTCTCCTCCCCACAGATGCTTGCGGCGGTCGAACTCCGCCCGGCCGAGCCCGATCCGGCGGCCCTGCTGCCGGTAGACCGGGTCCGTCGCTTCCTTCCCGCAGGCCGGGTGGAGATGCTCGACTCGGGAGTGTTCGGCGTGGGCGTAGACGCCGCGGTAGCGGGCGGTGCGGACAGCCTCGTCGTCGACGAATTCGTGGACGTAGCCCTCGTGGTAGATGCGGCCGAGGACGTCGGCGGTGCCGCGCTCGTTGACGTAGGAGCGGGCGAACAGGGAATGCGTCGAGTGGGCCGAGCCCCGGTACGTCCCGGCGGTGCGCGGGTTGCAGAGGTCGTTGGTGCCGACGACGAGCGCGCCAGTCGCGTGTTGAACGCGGGCGGCTTGCGCGTACCAGTCGGAGCAGAAACACAGGTCGATCGCTCCGGTGAAGATCCAGTCCCGGTCGGAGTGGGCTGCGCCGTGGTTGATCTTGCGGGCGTAGTCGCCGGACGTCCCCGCGCGCGAATCGACGAGGGAGGCGACGACCCGGCCGTCGTTGATGCGGGCCGGGTCGAGATGCGCCCGGCCGGAGGCGTCGTCTTCGGAGACGAGGAGCCAGACCTGCGCCTCAGGTGTGGCGGCGAACGCCGAGTGGAGGAGCCGAGGGAGCCGATCCCAGCGGCCGAGCATCGGGACGAGGATGACGAGATCCGCTCCGGTGACGTTCACAGCCACCGTCGAGGACGCCGGGCGAGCTTCCAGTGGCGGGTCGAGTCGTTCCAGCCTTCGGCGTTGGAGCGGCAGCCCTCGACGAAACAGATTCCCTCGAAGTGCTCGTACATGCGGTGGCCGCAGACGCACCGTCGCCTCCAGCGCCACCATCGCCGCAGACGAGCCCGGCGGGACAGGCGCGGCAGTCCGTACCGTTCGAGCTTCGCCCGGACCCACGGATGCCGAGACTCCGTCATGGTCTGGTCGTAGCTTCGCCGTCGATGGTCGTCGCGTCGTCGTAACTCACTGGGCGCGGTCCAGTTTGCCGAGCGCCTCGTTGAGCAGAGCCCGCTCCGCGTCGGGCAGCCGGTCGATGAACCGGCGGAGCCAGTGACGCAGGTCGTCGACGTCGACGAACGTCTTGCCGCGGACCCGGATGGTGCGGACGAGCGACGCCGTCGACGCGCGAGCCCGGAGTTCATCCATCGGCCTCCTCCCAGTCAGTCGGGAGGTCGCGTCGCCACTCGTCGAGCCGCTCCTGGCTCCAGACGGGCGTCTCGATCTCCTGGACGTGGTTCCGGCCGGAGACGACGTGCTCGCCGCACTCCCGGATCCGGAGGTCGTACGTCCGGACGTACCGGGCCGGGAGACCGCACGCGTACGGCGACCCGGCCGGACCCGGCAGCGAGCATTTCGGCCAGCCCGGCGGCGGGTAGACGATCCGGAGGACCCGGAGCCGCTCGACGCGCCAGCCGTCCGTGTATTCGGAGACGCGGCCCCAGCCCTCGACCTCGACAGCGACGTGGATCGTGTAGAGGACGTCGCTCTCGTCGATCGTCGTCGGGACGTAGCTCCGGTCGTGGACGACGTAGAACCCGCATTGGCCTTCGGCCGAGGCGACCGGATGGTAACGGTCCCAGGACTGCTTGCCGTGGTCGAAACAGTGGCACTCGGCGACCGCCTCGACGCCGGAGTCCTGTCCGTACGAGCCGCGGAGCATCCAGCGGCCGCGGTGGACGAGCGACGAGCGTCGCCAGCCGTGGATCAGGCCGTCACGACCTCCGCCGGGTCCGGCGTCGTGATCGGCTCGACCGGGATCGTCGCCGACGGAGGCGGCGGCGAGTTCTGCGGGATGTAGTCCGGCACCGGGACCGGAGCCGGGACGATCCGCTCCGAGAGGTACTGACCCAGATTCATTGCGCCTCCTGAACATCAGCCGTGGCGACGCTGCTGCGCGCGGCGTTGCGCCCGGTTCATGTGGCTCGGTCCGCCGGGGAACGAGCCGCCCGGCTGGAACTGCGGCGGGAGCCCAGCCCCAGGAACGAGACCGCCGGTCACGTTAGCGAGAATGTCGTTGGCGAGAGCGGCGAGCATCTTGGCCGGGAGTTGCAGGTGGATCCCGGCGTTCGGCGTCGCGAGGTTGAAAAACCAGACGTCCTCGATCTGGCCGGTTTCCGTGTTCGTCGCCTCGGCGATCCTCGCCATCTGCGTCGAGAACGGCGTCGGGAACTGCGGTGGAGGCCCGACGAACAGCATCGTCGTCCCCTCCGGGATCGGCTGCGTAGGAGCGCCAGTCGACGCGTCGAGTTGGGCGGCGACCGTCTCCGGCGATGACAGGTGCGCGGCGATGAGAGCGACGCCGAGCGGCCCGTACTCGCCGCCGAGCGCGCGGAGCGCCTCGACGAGCGCCGGGCTCGCGTTGTCGAGCGGTGACGGTGCGGGCGGCGTCGGGACGGCGTCGACGATCGGGTCGGGCGCGTCGATGATCGTCGGTTCGTGGTCGTCGTCGTCGCCGATCCACGCCTGCGCGTCGGGTGCGCCGAACCCGCCGGAGAGGACGTCGCCGTGTTCGATCGGTTCGCCGCGCGTCGGCGGTCCGATCGGGCCGGGCAGGCGCGCGGCGGCTTCTTCCTCGCGGATGCGGCGCTTCAACTCGGCGATTTCCTCGTCGCTCAAGCGGCGGGGGTCGTTGGGGCTCGGCGTTGAGCCGTCCCACTCGTCAGTCACGATGACGCCTCCAGGACTCGGACATCTTTACCCTCGGGACCTTGCCTCCCGGGGCCGACATCGAACACGACTCGTTGGCCGACGATGAGCGCCGGGCCGGAGAGGGGCGCGTCGACGATCTGCGAGACGTGGACGAACACGTCGCCGCGCGGTCCGCCGAGCGTGGCGTCGTCGGGTGTGATGAACCCGTAGCCCTTCTCGGCGTTGAACCATCGGACCGTCCCCAGGTTCACCCAGGCTCCTCGACGACGAGTATCGCCGGGTTGGGTTGCGGCGGGAGTTCGACGAGTCGCCGGGCCGCGTTGACTCCCCAGCCCCACTGGAATCCGGTGATGCCGAGCCCGGCGATCTCCCGTTCGTAGATCCCCCGCTCGCGGAGCACGTCGTCGAGCCCTTTCGTGACGACGGTCGGGTTGTCTCGGTCGGTCCAGTCGTACTCGGTGTCCATCGGGAGGGCGGCGAGGCCCGGGTCGGCGAGGAACGCGGCGAGGACGGCGTGCGCGATCCACCGACAGATGTAGTCGTAATCCCCGTCGACGTAGTCGTGATCCGCGGACATCAGGCTCTCCGCCCCAGCCCGAGACGTCGCGAGCACGGCCGCGCGCATCTCCTCGATCCCCTCGGCGTGCTTGGAGGCAGCGTCGCCGCCGCCGAGGATCACGTCGAGAGCGTCCGTCGGTTTGATCCCGAACGCTGCGCCGTCGCTGCTCACAGGTCGATCCGCTCGATCGTCGATTCGAGGCGCGCCTCGATCCGATGGGTTGCGGCTTGGAGCGCGGCGGCGAGGCCGGTGATCCGGGCAGTCAGGTCCGAGATCGGCGGTGCCGGATCGGAGCCCCGGTTCTCGCCGATCACTCCGGCGACGATCTCCGGGCGGAGGACGACGGCGAGACGCTCGTCGAGCAGGTCGGGGAGCGTCGACGCGACCTTGTCGGCGTGGGCGACGGCGACTTCGAGTAGCTCCATCGCCCAGCCGACACCGGTCCGCCGGACGGCGGCCTCCACGTTGTAATCGTCGGATGCGTAGCCCTCGTTCATGGGCATGGGGAGCCTCGATTCAGGAGCGGGGCCGGGACGTCCTCGACCCGGGCGACGTAGACGCAGATGTGGCACCAGACGGCGGAGCCGGACACGTTGAGCGGCCGGTGGCAGGCCGGGCAGAGCAGACGGCCGCCCGAACGGATCGGTCCCTCGTAACGGCGTCTTGCTTGCTTGCTGCGTCCACTCGACCGCGAGACTAGACCGGAGCGGAAACCCTGTCTAGTCAGCGGAACGTGAAGTTGATCGTCCACGAACCCGAGCCCGAGTTGCCCGTCGCCGTCGTCGTGGCGCTGTTCGTGGCGACGAACCATCGGCCGGTCTCCAGAACGTGCGGCCTCCAGGATTACCTCCTCCGCCGGGCGGTGCAGCCCCGGCAGGATTGGGGCGTCCTGGAGCCGGATTCCCGGAGGCGGCCATCTCGAAGGCCTCAGGATGGTTCTCGCGGAGCATCGCTGCTCGGGCGCGCAGGGCGTGCGCCTCGGAGGGGCCGACGGCCGGGTCGTCGGCTTTGCGGAGCAGAGCCGCGTGGAGGCGTCGGTAGTCTCGCATCAGCCTCCGCCGCGGATGCGTAGCTCGACGATCCCGGGGATCGCCCACGTCTCGGAGACCGGCTCGCGGCGACCGTCCCGGCGGAGGCGACGCCATGAGGCGATCTCCGCTGCGGTCAGGTCCGCGCCGGTCGTCACTGGTCCCTCGCAGAGTTCGGCGGTCCAGTCGGCCGCGCCGAGGAGCGCGCAGCCGAGAAGATCGAGTTGGGCTCGGAACCGGGCGACGGCGTCGACCTCGTCGTCCATGCCGGACTCCGACTCATACGCCTGCGGCGAGGTCAGCGGCGCGCTGCTCGGCGGTCGTCACGACCGGGTAGATCGCCTGCGCGACCGCTTCGGGGTTTGCGCCGAGCCCGGGGATGCTCCGGCCGGGTTCGTTGGTGACGGACGGTTCCTGCGCGTAGCGTGCCTGGATCGTCGGGACCCACTCGCAGGAGCAGCCGTCATGGTCGCCCGGCTGGTAGAAGTCGCCGTCCGGCCAGCCCTCACCGTTGGCGAGGCCCGGGTCGGACTCGATGTCGGTCGTCGTGAACTCCGCCGCGCCGAGTTCCTCGTGCGGCTCGAACGGCGTCAGCGGGTCGCCGTAGAACCCCCAATTCCACGTGTACGAGACGTCGGGCTCCCCGTCGGTTTCGGGATCGTTGCCGACCGCTTCGGCGATCCGGTTCGTGAGGTCGTTGTCGGGGATGAACACGACGTCGGGTAGCTGATCGGGCGAGTCGGCCGGGATCTGCCCGGCAGTCCCGTCGGCGAGCGCGAGCGTGGAGCGGGCGAACGAGGCCGGGACGATCCCTGATGCTTCGCCCCGGTCTGGCATGAGGGGATGACCGTCGGCGGCCCGGCCGATCGCGAGGGCGAGGAGCGCCGCGGCGAGGAACCCGGCGGCGGCGTCGATCCGACTGTCGTCGCTTCCAGTGTCGACCTCGTCGAACCCGGCAGAGTCGAGCGCGGAGCGCGTCGCGGCCGATTGGCGGCGGAGGATCTCGGTGATCTGCTGCGTGAACGTCGGGCCGAACGCATCACGGAATAGCTCGTCCTCGCGGATCCCGACCCGGGCGAGATGCGGGCGGAGCGCCCGTTCGGGGCCGAGGTAGCCGGGATCGTTGCGGAGCCGTTCGATCGCCGCCGCGGCGGCGGTCTTCGCTTCGTTGCCGATCGCCCGAGTGGAGGCCCGGTTGAGGACCTTGATGTCGGCGCGGCGGAGCGCGTCGCGGAACGTCGCTTCGGCCGCAGCCCGAATCTCCCGTCCGGCGTCGCGGCGGGAGCGGAACACGGCCCGGAGCGCGCGCTCCGCCCGATTCGCGACAGGCGGCCGTGCTGCCCGGGTGGCGGCGGTGATCGCCGAGGCGAGCGGGACCGGCTGCCCATTCACGTTGACGGTGACTGCGCCTTGCGCCGGAGCGGTCGGTCCGCCGACCGGGAGCGCCGGAGGTCCCTTGACGACGTTGCCGGGACCGACGGGAAGCGCGCCAGCGGGGCCGGTCCCGGCACCGGGAGCCGGATGGCCCGCGGACAGGATCTTGAGGAGCTTGGTGATCTCGTCGGGTGGCATCAGGTCCGACTGGTCGAACCCGAACACTTCGAGGAGCTTCTCGAACGAGAGGACGCCCATCTTCGACAGGGCGATCGCGTTTGCGCCCTGGTCGGGGCGGACGATGACCGGGGCCGGGTCGTACCAGACCCGGAACCGCTTGAAGTCCGTGACGCCGAGCATCCGGAGGACGTACCAGAGGAACGTGCGCGTCAGGTCCCGGCAGATTCGGTCCTCGATCGGGGCGATCGTCTTGAAGTAGTCCTCCTGGACGAGCCAGGCGGTCCAATGGTTCCCGTCGGCGGTGCCGCCGCCCTCGACGAGCATCGCCGGGATGTTGACGCCGCGGGCGAAGTTACCCCTCGCTTCCTGGAGGTACTGGATGCCGTTCGGGTCGAGGCCCTGCCCGATCTTCACGTACTCGGGCGTCTTCCACTCGTTGTTCCAGTGCATGACGAACGGGGCGACGGAGGCGATCGAGTCCGTGTTCGACAGCCTGCGAGCCGCCGCCTCGTAGTAGTCGCGCAGAATCGAGCCCGAGACGGCTCCCTTCGACGCCGAGGGGCCGACGCTCATGTCGGGTTCGTCGCCGGAGCCGCCTGCCATCTGGCGGACCGCTTCGCCGGGGATCCAGAGGACGCCGTTCATCGCGACGGCGGAATCCGCCGTGTTGCGGTAGTAGCGGATGAGCGACTCGTACAGGTGCAGGTCGTTGACGACGGCGGCCATCGGCGACGTAGCCCAGCCCTGCCACTCCTCGTCAGGCGTCCAGAACCGGCGGATCTGCTGGCGGGGTACAGCGAACGCCGTCCCGGCCCGGATCGACCCGTTCGGCAGGTCGAGGACGATGGCGGAGTCCCGGTTGAACCGGACCGCGTTGGCGGAGTACAGCATCCACTCGACGCCGTTCGGGCCGTCGCGGAGGACTTGGTACATGTCCCCGACCGTCTCGTAGTACCAGGCGTGG
>Ga0306921_10003025_pt1 | contig 16963 bp, 15 predicted proteins | sample sta12Cox44000080_FD_203760 | JGI IMG/M metagenome (GOLD analysis project Ga0306921, IMG submission 203760) | Lab enrichment of tropical soil microbial communities from Luquillo Experimental Forest, Puerto Rico - statoxic.12C.oxic.44.000.080 (v2)... | ecosystem: Environmental > Terrestrial >... | reverse complement strand
GGCTTCGCGGCCACGGTCGCTCATCGGGAGATGGCGACCGCCGAGACGATGCAGCACTACCTCAATACGCCGGCCGGGGCGGTGTACGGCTTTGCACCCGAAACACTCCGTTTTACGCCGCGCACCACGGTCGCGGGGCTGTGGCTCGCCTCGGCTTTCAGCGCCACCGGTGGATTCACAGGCGCCATGCTCGGCGGAGCCACCGCAGCGCGAGCGGCCCTGCGCGAGCGCGGTCACCCCCGCACGGCTGCGGTCACGCCGCCTGCCTGAAGTCTCCGATCTGCGCCTCCAGCGCGCGCTTGAAGGCCGGCCGCGCCTCGCAGCGCGTGATGTAGGCGGCCAGGCGCTTGTCGCTCTTGACGATGTCGGTGTGATTGAGGATGCGCAGCACGGTCGTCATCATCAGGTCGCCAGCGGTGAAGCGGTCGCCGTCGAGATAGGGCTTGTCGCCGAGCGATGCGGAGAGCGCGGTCAGGCGCCTCTGCACGAACTCCACGGCACCCGGCCGGCGCTGCTTGGCCCATGGCTCGTTGGCGTAGAACAGATCGATAAGCGCCACGTTCAAGATCCAGGGTTCGAGGGAATTGAGCGCCGCGATTAGCCATTGCGTCGCGCGTCGGCGCGCGTTCGCGTCGCGCGGCAGGAGCGCCTCGCTCCGTTCACCGATATAGAGGACGATGGCGCCTGACTCGAACAGCACGAAGCCGTCTTCCTCGAGCACCGGCACCTGCCCGAACGGCTGCAGGGCGCGATAGTCCGGCTTGTTCTGGTCGCCCTGCTCGAGCAGCCGGGTCTCGTAGGGAATACCGGCCTCCTCCAGCGCCCAGCGCGGGCGCAGGTCGCGCACCTGGCCGTGGGCAAAGTCCGGAACCCCTTTGAAAGCGGAGATCGTGATCATGCGAGAACTCCCTTGCAGTGATTGCAATAGTTAACCATATTGTTAACTATTGCAGCTCTGTCAAGCGGCCCCCCTTGAGTAACATCGCAACACAGGAACCAGGACCATGCCCAACACCGTCCGCCTTCATCGCGTCCTCGCCACGACGCCCGAGAAGCTCTACCGCGCCTTCCTCGAGCCCGACGCGGTGGCGAAGTGGCTGCCGCCGAACGGCTTTGCCTGCACCGTCCATCACCTGGAGGCCCAGGTCGGCGGCAGCCATAGAATGTCCTTCCGCAATTTCACCACCGGCAATGGTCACTCCTTCGGCGGCCGATACCTCGAACTCGTGCCCAACGAGCGCCTGCGCTACACGGACAAGTTCGACGATCCCAACATGCCGGGCGAGATGACGGTCACGATCATCCTGAAGAAAGTTTTGGTCGGCACCGAGCTCAGCATCGTCCAGGACGGCGTGCCGGACGTCATCCCGGTGGAGGCCTGTTACCTCGGCTGGCAAGAATCGCTTGAGAACCTGAAGAGGCTGGTCGAACCGGACATACAGCCCTGAAACAGCTGTAGCGAGCACCCTACTCCAGCGCGCGGTCGAGGATCGCCTGCAGCGTCTTGGCGCCGTGCGCGCCCGGCGGCGGCGCCTGGCCGGTCTCGGCGATGCGCCGGCGCTGCGCGTCCTCCCAGTGACGGCCGTCGAAGAACCCCTTGGGCGTCAGGGCGCTCGCGTCGATATCGTCCAGGCAACGGGCATTGACGCTGATGCGGTGCGGATTGGCGCGCGGGATGTAGAAGGCGTGCATGCCGCAATGCGAGCAGAAGGTGTGCTGCGCCACGCCGGTGCCGAAGGTGTAGGCCGTGAGCGCGGTCTTGCCGCGCAACAGCTGGAACGTGGCCGGGTCGGTGCCGAGGTGCAGGATGCCCTTCTTGGTGCAGATCGAGCAGCTGCAGTGCGACAGCAGGTCGAGATCGACCTCGGCGCGGAACCGCACGCGACCGCAATGGCACCCGCCTTCCCGCGTTTCCAGCATGTCCGCCTCCTCACCTTCAGCGTGGCATACTGTTACGCGCGACGGCAAGCTGGGGGCAAGCTGGAGGGATGGTGGGGAAATTCGAGATCGGCGTCGATATCGGCGGCACCTTCACCGACGTCGTTTGCCGCGACGGCAACGGAGCGACGCGGCTCGTCAAGATCCCGACGACACGGCGCAATCCGAGCGCCGGCGTGAAGGCTGCGATGGACTACATGCGGCGGGAATGGCGCGTGTCGCCAGATGAGATCGTTCGTTTCGTGCACGGCACCACGGTCGCCACCAACGCCGTGATCGAGGCGAAAGGAGCAAAGATCGGCCTGCTCACGACCGCGGGCTTCAAGGACGTGCTTGAGATCGGCCGCCAGATGCGGCACTCGGTCTACGATCTCCTCCTCAAGCCCGAGACGCCGGTGTTCCTGGCGCCGGGCGCTTTGCGCAAGGAGGTGGGCGAGCGCCTGACGGCCACGGGGGAAGTTCTCGTCCCGCTGGACGAGAGCTCGGTCGTCCGCTCGATCGACGAACTGGTCGCGCAAGGCGTCGAATCGATCGCGGTCAGCTACCTGTTCTCTTTCCTCAATCCGGCGCACGAACGGCGGACCCGCGAGATCGTCGCCGAACGCCATCCAGGACTCCTGGTCTCGCTGTCCTCCGACGTCGACCCCGCCTTCCGCGAGTACGAGCGCACCTGCGTGACGGCGTTCGACGCCTACATCAAGCCGGTGGTCGGACGCTATCTCGAGAATATGGAGCAGGATCTGGCGGAGGGCGGCGTGCAAACGCCGCTCCAGATCATGCAGTCGCGCGGCGGCATCAGCTCCTCCCGCATCGCCCGGCAACGTCCGGTGCGGCTCTTCCTGTCCGGGCCGGCGGCCGGTGTCATCGGTGGCCTGGAGGTCGGGCGCGCAGCCGAGATCGAGGACCTGATCACCGTCGATATCGGCGGAACGAGCTGCGACATCGCTTTGATCAGCCGCGGACAGCCGCTCATCCGGGCGGAAGGCGAGATCAGCGGCTATTCGGTCCGCGTGCCGATGGTCGATGTGAACGCCATCGGTGCCGGCGGCGGGTCGATCGCGTGGATCGATGGCGCCGGCTCGCTCCGCGTCGGGCCGCACTCCGCGGGCTCGGAGCCCGGTCCCGCCTGCTATGGCCGCGGCGGCGAGCGGGCGACGGTTACCGATGCGTCGATCGTGCTCGGCTACATCAATCCGGATTATTTCGCCGCCGGTTCGCTAAAACTTTCGTCGGACCTCGCGCGCCAGACGATCGAAACCACGATCGCGCGTCCGCTTGGCCTCAGCCTTGAACACGCCGCGCTCGGCATCCATCGGGTGCTCAACGCCCAGATGGCGGAGGCGATCCGGCTGGTCTCGATCGGTCGCGGCATCGATCCCCGGGGCTACACGCTCCTGCCGCTGGGCGGCGGCGGGCCGCTGCATGCGACGGCGCTGGCGCGCGAGCTGGGCATCCGGCGGATCGCCGTGCCGCCGCATCCCGGCGTGCTGTCGGCGACGGGCCTGCTCTTCGCCCCGATCGAGCATGAGAGTTCCGTCGCCTTTCCGCGGCCGCTCGCGGGCCTCGAATGGCCGGAGGTGGAACGCGCCCTCGCTGACCGCGACCAGGCGTGCACCAAACTGATGCGCAGTGAGGGCGTGCCTGCCGCGCAAACGCAAATCCTCTACTTCGCCGATGTCTGCTACGTCGGCCAGGCCTACCACCTCGAGATTCCGCTGCAGACCGATGCCGCCAACCCGATCGAGGCCCTCTACCGGGACTTCCTCACCGCGCATGACCGCATCTACGGCCACAGCACCGAGAGCCCGGCGCGCGTCGTCAATCTGCGCAGCATCCATCGCAGCGCCGCCAGCCGACCGGCCGCGGCGGCCTCTGCGCCCACGCAAGGCAATAGCGCTCCGAAGGGCACGCGCGACATTCTCACCGCCGAAAGCGGCCGCTTCATCCCGGCCAAGGTCTACGATCGCTCGACGCTGGCGGTGGGCCACGAGATTCGCGGCCCGGCGATCGTCGAGCAGCCCGACACGACGACCTTGATCGAGCCCGGCTGGCGCGCGACCGTCGCCGCCGACGGCGCCCTCCTCATCACCGCCGATTGAAAGAACGCGCGATGACCTCCGAAGCCCTCGATCCGATCACCGTCGAAGTCGTTCGCTACAAGCTCGACGGCATCGCCAACGAGATGCAGTCGACCCTGCTGCGCAGCTCTTTCTCGCCGATCGTCAAGGAAGGGCTCGATGCTTCCGCCAGCCTGTTCACGCCCGACGGCACCACGCTTTCCCAATCCTGCTCGATCCCGATCCATCTGGCGACGCTCATCCCGGCGGTCGCCAAGGTGCTCGAGATCTATCCGGTCGGCGGCATGCGCGACGGCGACATCTACGTCCTCAACGACCCCTACACCGGCGGCACCCACCTGCCCGACATCGCCGTCATCATGCCGATCTTTCACCGCGACAAGGTCATTGCGCTGAGCGGCGCCATGACCCACCACCAGGACGTCGGCGGCATGTCGGCGGGATCGGTGCCGACCAACGCCACGGAGATCTACCAGGAGGGCTTGCGGATCCCGCCCCTCAAGCTGCGCGACGCCGGCGTCTTCAACGATACCCTGGTCAAGATGATCCGCCAGAACGTGCGCATCCCCGATACGGTGATGGGCGACCTCAATGCCCAGGTCGCGGCCTGCACGGTGGCGGCGCGCCGGCTCGGCGAGCTCGCCGACGGCTACGGCCATAATCAGCTGGCCTCGATCTTCGACGAGCTGCTGCAGCGCTCGGAGACGATGACCCGCAAGGCGCTCCGCGCGATCCCCGAGGGCACCTACCGGTTCGTCGACTACCTCGACAATGACGGCATCGAGCTCGACAAGCCGATCCGCATCGAGGTCGCGGTCACGGTCAAGGACGGCGACATCGAGTTCGACTTCGAGGGCACGTCTCGCCAAGTGAAAGGGCCGCTCAACTGCGTGCCGTCCGGTTCGCTGGCGGCGGCGTGCTTCGCCGTGCGCGCCCTCACCGACCACACCATTCCGACCAATGGCGGCTGCTTCCGGCCGATCAAGCTGCGGCTCCCAGAGGGCACGATCGTCAATCCGCAGGAACCTGCTCCCGTCAACGCCCGCACATCGACCATCAAGCGCATCACCGGCTGCATGATCGGCGCGCTCGCCCAGATCCTGCCGGAGCGCGTGCCGGCCGCGTCGGCGGGCGAACTTTTGGTCCTCGCCTTCGGCGGCAGCCATCCGAACGGCGGCGGCCGTTACGTCGTCGGCGAGTTGATCGCCGGCGGCAGCGGCGCCAGCGCAGGCGTCGATGGCGTCGATGTCGTCGAAACGGATGCCACGAATTGCATGAACCTGCCGGCCGAAGCCATGGAGATGGAGGCGCCGATCCGCGTCCACCGGGTGGCGCTCCGGCAGGATTCCGGAGGCGCCGGGACGTTCCGCGGCGGCCTCGGCGTGGTGCGCGAATACGAAATTCTCGACGGCGAGGTGTCGCTCTCCCACCGCGGCGAGCGCCACTTCTTCAGCGCCCCCGGGCTCGACGGCGGCTCGGAAGGCGCCAAGGCGCATTCGGTCATCCGGCGCGCCGACGGCAGCGAAGAAGTCATCCCGTCCAAGGCGGCCACGACGCTGCACAAGGGCGACCGTCTGGTCGTCGAGACCGCGGGCGGCGGCGGCTATGGCGATCCGCGCGGGCGGGCAGCTGAGCAGGTGCGCGAGGACGTGCGCAACGGCAAGGTCAGCGAGGAAGCGGCTCGTACTGCCTACGGTCAGGCGAAACAGCACTGAGCGTTGCCAGGTCCGGTCATTCATGGGAAAGACCGGCCCATGCAGATCGCTGTGCTGACCTTTGACGGGTTCAACGAGCTCGACTCGTTCATTGCCGCGCACATCCTGAACCGCATGAAGGCGAAGGGCTGGGCGGCATACATCACGTCGCCGACACCCGAGGTCACCTCGATGAACGGCGTCGCCGTGCGCCGCCAGCGGCCCTTGGAGTTCGTCGCCGAGGCGGATGCCGTCATCATCGGCAGCGGCGTCAAGACCCGCGACATCGCCGCTGACGCGGACCTGCTGCGGCGCATCGTGCTCGATCCGTCGCGTCAGCTGATCGGCGCGCAATGCTCGGGCACTTTGCTGCTCGCCAAGCTCGGCCTGATCGGGCAGCTGCCGGCCTGCACCGACCTCAAGACCAAGCCGTGGGTGGTCGAAGCGGGCGTCAACGTCATCGACGCCCCGTTCGTGGCGCACGGCAACGTCGCCACCGCGGGCGGCTGCCTCGCGTCGCAGTACCTCGCGGCGTGGCTGATCTGCCGCGGCGCGTCGCGCGCCGATGCCGAGCAGGCGTTGCACTACGCCGCGCCGGTCGGTGAAAAGGAATTCTATATCCAGCACGCCCTCGGCGTCGTGACGCCGTTCATCGCGGCCGCGCCGGCCCTGGTCGCCTGATGACGCCGCGCAAGATGCGGCTCGGTCTGTCGATTCGCGGCCACGGCTATCATCCGGCCGCCTGGCGCCATCCCGACGTACCGGCCGACGGCACCTTGCACGTCGAGCACTACGTGCGCAGTGCCCAGACCGCCGAGCGCGGCAAGCTCGACATGGTCTTCTTTGCCGACGGCGCGGGCATACGCCAGGGCGACACGCCGCGCGGCTCGCTCAGCCATACCGGACGCGACATGGTCGAGCTGGAACCGATGACCTTGCTGCCGGCGCTGGCCATGGTCACGACCCATGTCGGCCTGGTGACGACCGCATCCACCACCTACAACGAGCCGTACAATCTGGCGCGCAAGTTCGCGACGCTGGACCTGATCAGCAAGGGCCGCGCCGGCTGGAACGTGGTGGCGTCATGGTCGGAGCTCGAAGCCCAGAACTTCGGGCTGGAGACGACGCTGGACTACGACACGCGCTACGCCCGTTCCGCCGAGTTCGTCGAGGTGGTCAAGGGACTGTGGGACAGCTGGGACGACGGCGCGCTGGTGTTCGACAAGGCAGGCGGTCGGTATTTCGACGAAGCCAAGATGCATGTGCTCGATCACCAGGGGCGGTTCTTCAAGGTGCGCGGTCCGTTGAATGTCGCGGGCATGCCGCAGGGCCATCCGGTGATCGTGCAGGCCGGCGCTTCGGAACAAGGACGCGAACTCGGCGCCGCCACCGCCGAGGTCATCTACGCCATCAGCAGCTCGCTCGAGGGAGCGCGCGCCTACTACGCCGACGTGAAGGGACGGATGGCGAAATACGGCCGCGAGCCCGACGATCTCAAGATCATGCCGGCGCTTTGCCCCGTGGTCGGCCGCATGCGCAGCGAGGCGCAGGCGAAGTACGACGAGCTGCAGGCCCTGATCGATCCGCTGGCCGGCCTCGGAGCGCTCTACAGCACGTTCGGCGACCTGTCGGGCTATCCGCTGGATGGCCCGCTGCCCGACGGCGCGCTGGGCAGCCACGAGATGCGCAGCGTCAGCGCCCTACTGGTCGAGCGCTTGAAGCGCGAGAAGCCCACGATCCGCGAGCTCTACCTCAAGGTCGGCCTCACCGGCTCGGCGCGGATCGGCACACCCAACGACATCGCCGACGCCATGCAGGAGTGGTTCGAGGCGTCAGCCTGCGACGGCTTCAATATCACGCCGGCCACGCTGCCAGGGGGCGGCGAGGATTTCGTCGAGATGGTCGTTCCCGAACTGCAGCGCCGCGGGCTGTTCCGAACCGAATACGAAGGCAGCACCTTGCGGCAAAACCTCGGCCTGCGACCCGCGACGAGCCGTTACAGCCGGGATGATCGTCGGGCCGCCGAGTAGGCGCGGCACAAGCGGATCAGTGGATCCAGCGCATCGAAGCGGCCCTGCGCTGGCGGTGCTGTCTTGCCAAACCTCGGCCCCTCGGCTACGCAGTGCGCCGTCAGTAGAAAGCGGTCGAGTCCCCTTGCCTAAGTAAACGCCGGTCTCAGCAGTTCCCCGATCGTGCGGCGACGCTCATGCGACGCCGTTCGTCTTTGCGCACAAGCTCGCCGGGGCGGCGGTTCGAGACCGGTTTGGCATTGCTTGACCGCGCGGGTCCATCCGACCGCCGTCTGAGCTGTTCGCTGTCCGCTTCTCGATCGTCTCTGCCACGCCGCGCCCTTCGTGGGCCTCGCTCCTGCCGTCGTTTCGCCGAGCTTCCCAACGGGAAGAGCAAGCCGGCGTGTCCAATACCTTACGCGTGCAGTGGACGATTACTCCTCGAACAGCCCCTCAACCTCGGCTCAACTGCAGCCGATGTCGCGGTCCTCGATGCTTTCGCAGTAGCGGCAAGATCAGGCTGAATGCGAACGGCAGGCGCATCGACGCCTGGCTCATCTATCGCTGCATGGTCTGCGACAGCACCTGGAACCGACTCGTCGTGGAGCGTCGGGAGGTCTCCGCAATCGGCGGTCAATTCCTCCTCTCGCTTCAGGCGAACGATCCCGATCTGGTTAGCGACCTGGCCTTCGACGTCGCCGGGCTGAAGCGCTGGACCGGACAGGTGCAGGAATTCGACGACGTCGTGGTGACCAAGCGCGTGCTCTCGCAGAGCTTGCGGCCCGTCGTGCTACTGGAGATCGAGTGCCGGGTGCCGCGAAAGATCGGGCTGCGCGCCGATCGGCTTCTGGCGCGCGAGCTTCGGCTATCGCGCAGCGCGATTCAGAGGCTGGCGACGGCGGCTGAGATCCGCACGGTTCCGCCCGGATTTGATCTCCGCAGCTCGCCGCGTGACGGCCTGCGGCTGATCATCGGCGCCGCCTCCATTCCCGAGGGCAGCATCGACCATGCGGTGTGACCCCAAGTCCGTCATCAAGGTGTCGGAACACCGATCGATTTCAGCCGCGCATGGGCGCGGCCGGCGCGCGCCTTCAGGCCTTCGAGATAGGTGCTGACGTCGTTGCCTGGCAGGTTCAGCACCTTGCAGCCGAGCCGCCAGTATTCCTCGATCTGCGCCTCGGTTTCCGCCGACCCGCGGGCCAGTTTGTCGTGCGTCTTGCAGGCCTCGGCGATCCGGCGCACCGCAGCCTTGAAGGTCGGGTGCTCGAGCTGGAGATGAACGCCCAGCCGCGCACTGAGATCGGAGTGGCCGTAGGCGATCATGTCGATGCCCTGCACGGCCGCGATCGCCTCGACATTCTCCAGGCCTTCGAGCGATTCGATCGACACGCAGACGATGATGTTGGCATTGGCCCACGGCGCATACTCGGTCGCGTGACGGGCGCCGTAGCTCCGGTAGCCGGTGTGCATGCCCTGCCCCGAGATCCCGCGATGGCCGATCGGCGGAAACTTCGCCTCGCGCACGATCGCCCGCGCCTCCTCGGCATTGTCGACGTCCGAAACCTGGACGCCCATCATCCCCTGGTCGAGGAACCGGCCGATCTCGTGCGTGAAGGACTTGTGGATGCGCACGATCGCCGAGACGTCAGTGGCCTGGAACCAGCCAGCGAGATCGGCGATCGTCTCGAGGTCGAAGGCGCCGTGCTCGTGGTCGATCGCGACGTAGTCGAAGCCGGACGCCTCGATGATCCACGGCACCCCGCGTGACGCGAATTCCTTTAGCTGGGTTCCCAACGCGGCCCGCTCCTCGCGCACCGCCCGCCTTATGCTGTTCTCTTTCATGGATTCTCCAGAGTTGGCTAGAATTCGCTGAAGCGCTTCGGGGGGAGCGAGCCATGACCGCGATGCGTGACACATCCTGGATCAAGTATTGGCATCCGGATCTCGCCTATGCGCCCCTTTCCTCCACCCAGCGGCTCGACCTCTATCTGCCGAACGATACGCCCGGCCCCTTTCCCTGCATTGTAGCCATCCATGGCGGCGGATTCATTTTCGGCGACAAGCGCGAGGACCAGGTGAACGCACCGGTCGAGGCGGTGCGTCAAGGCTACGCGGTGGCCGCGATGAACTACCGGATGGCCGACGAGGCGCTGTTTCCGGCGGCTGTCCAGGACGTCAAGGCGGCGATCCGGTTCCTGCGCGCAGAGGCTAAAAGGTTCGATCTCGATCCGGCGCGCTTTGCCGCCTGGGGCAATTCGGCGGGTGGTTATCTGGCTGTCATGGCCGGCGTCACCGGCACGGTTTCGGCGTTCGATGACCCGGCGCTCGGCAACGCAGCCCATCAAAGCCACGTGCAGGCGGTGATCGACTGGTTCGGCCCGGTCGATTTCCGCTCCCAGGATCGCGAGCTGCGGGCGTCCGGCAAGGGCCAGCCGGTGCATGACCTGCCGGATTCTCCCGAATCACGTTTTCTGGGCGTTCGGTTGCCGGAGGCGAGCGAAGACTTGCTGCGACGCACCAATCCACTGACGTATCTGGGGCCAGACTTGCCACCATTTCTGATACAACATGGCGCCGATGATGATCTGGTGCCGGTGGAGCAATCCATGCTGCTGGCACGCGCGCTACGCGGAGTGCTGCCTGAGACCGACGTCCGATTCGATGTTATTCCCGGATCCCTGCATGGCGGTCCGGCTTTCGAAACAGAAGAAAACATGGTGCGCGTGTTCGCCTTTCTGTCGGCCGCCCTGGCGCCTTCAGTGTAGGATATGCCCAGTATGAGCGCCGGTTGGGGGACAGGCCTTGGCAACTAAGTCGTGGGTTGGCTTGCTCAGCAAGACAAGGCGAGCTGCGCTCGTGAAACCGGACAATTTGGACACCACATCCCGTCCCAAGATGGGGATGCTCGGCCACGGGCTGTTTCTCTGGCGGTTCATCCTTTTTGCCCTGCCCTTCTTCTCGTCGCAGCACAAATGGATGAACCGGGGCCGCCTGGCTTTGATCGCCGCCCTGACGGTGGCGCAGGTTGCGGTTCAGGTCGGTCTGAATACCTGGTCGGCGGACCTCTACAACGCGATCGAAGGCCGCCACCTCGAGGCGTTCCTCGAGCTGATCGTGACCTTTGTGCTGTACCTTCTGGCAAGCATCCTGGTGTTCTCGATAACGCTCTATACCAAGCGACGCCTGCAATTTGCCTGGCGTGTCTGGATCACCAGAAACACGTTGTCGGTCTGGATGGCGCAAGGACGGCACTATCAGCTCGGCCTCATCGCGAGCGAGCACGACGACAATCCGGACGGGCGAATCGCCGAGGATATCCGCGTGACGACCGAGTCGGCAGTCGATCTGGGCCAGGCCCTGTTCTACTGCATCCTGCTGTTCGGCACGTTCGTCACCGTGCTGTGGCGGATCTCCGGTGTCATCCACGTCGAAATCGGCGGGACCGACATTGCCATCCCCGGCTTCATGGTCTTCATCGCGCTCGTCTATTCGGCGATCGGCACCAGCCTCGCGCTATGGGCGGGCTTCCCGCTGGTCGGCGCCTCCAATCTGCGGCAGTCGGTGGAAGCCAATTTCCGGTTCGGCCTGGCGCGTGCCAGGGAATATTCGGAAAGCATCGCCTTGATCGGCGGCGACAGCGATGAGCGAACGCGTCTTCAGGAGTTGCTGCGCGGCGTGCGACGGGGCTGGGAGCGCCAGACCTACGGTCTGGTGCGCATCATCGTGTTCACCACGGCGTACGGCGTGCTGGCGAACCCGTTTCCGCTTCTTGTCGCGGCGCCGCGCTATATCATGGGCTTCATCTCGCTCGGCACGCTGATGCAGATGGCGCAGGCGTTTTCACAAGTCACCGCCGCGCTGGCGTTTCCCGTCGACAATCTTTCCGGCATCGCCCAATGGCGGGCCTCCGTCGAACGCGTGATGGCGCTGCAGGATGCCCTGGCCAGGCTCGAGGAGAAACTCGGCACGAACCGCATCGAGGTGGCGCACGAGGGCAATTCGCTGCAGTTCGCCGGCCTGCGCGTGATGGAGCACGATGCGACGCCGCTGACGAAGGAGATGACGGCCGAGATCCGCCCCGGCGAACATGTGCGGATCGAAGGCAGGACGCCGATCTGCCACAAGCTCCTTCTCGCCGGTGCAGGGCTTTGGCCATGGGGCGCCGGAAAGGTGACGCTGCCGGCGGGCGCGAGAACCTTCATTGCCACCGACCGGCCCTACATACCCGTGGGTCCTTTGGGTGAAGCCGTTTGCTACCCGACGAGACTTGGCAAGTGTGCCCCCGACGACATCAATTCGGCGTTGCGTCACGCCGGCTTGGGCGAATGGGCCGGACAGCTCGACGTGGTGGAGAACTGGGAGGCGGTGCTCTCCCTTGCGCAACAGCAACGGCTCAGTTTTGCCCGCATGCTGCTTCATCGGCCCGACTGGATTTTCCTGTCGGAGGCAACCAATGCGCTCGATCCAGCGGGCCAGCGCGAAATTGCCCAGTTGCTGGTCAAGGAATTTCCGTCGGCAACGGTCGTGGCCGTTGGTCGAACCGCGTTGTTTGACGAATTCTTCCAGCGCGTGCTGCACGTGGAGGCAGAGGCCGCGGCCGGCGACGTCGCCGCCGACGTAGCCGCCGACAAACCGCGCGTTGCGACGCCTACGTGAGGGGATAGCCCATGAGATCGGCTCGAACTGAAGCTGGGCCGGGAGCCTCTGCGCCGTCCGCGCCTGTACCTTCCTTGGCGCTGCCTGCATCGTTCAAGTGGGGCGTCTCCACGGCCGCCTATCAGATCGAGGGCGCCGTCGCCGAGGATGGGCGCGGACCCAGCATCTGGGACCTGTTCGGCAAGCAGGCCGGCAAGATTGCCAACGGCGATACCGGCGACGTGGCGTGCGACCACTACCATCGCTACAAGGAAGACGTAGCGCTGATGAAGCGCCTCGGCCTGCAGGTTTATCGGTTCTCCGTAGCTTGGCCGCGCGTGTTGCCGCAAGGGCGCGGCCAGCCCAACAGCCTCGGCCTCGATTTCTATGATCGCCTGATCGACGAGCTGCTCAAGAGCGGTATCGAGCCCTGGCTGTGCCTGTATCATTGGGATCTGCCGCAGGCGCTGGACGATCTCGGCGGCTGGCAGAATCGCGACATCGCGGGTTGGTTCGCCGACTACACCGCCTTGATTGCACGCCGCTACGGCGATCGAGTAAAGCACTTCGCCACTTTCAACGAACCCAACGTGACGACGCTGTTCGGCTACGCCATGGGCTGGAATGCGCCCGGGATCACCAACCGGCGGAGTTTCTTGCAGGCGGCGCACCATGTGAATCTCGCCCATGGCGAATCGGTCCGCACCCTGCGGGCGCTGGCGCCGAGGTCGCTTCTTGGCGCGATCTATAATCGCCAGCTTTGTGTGCCGATCAGCGCCGCGCCGCAGGACGCGGTGGCGACCGGTCTTCTCGATGCCTGCTGGAACCGGCTTTATGCCGACCCGCAAATCCTTGCCGAATATCCGCCCGAACTACTGGAAGGCGTGCAGGAATTCATGCGGGCCGGCGACATTGCGCGCATCGCCCAGCCGATCGACTGGTTCGGCCTCAACCACTATTGCCCGATCTATGCGCGCGCCGATCCGGGGCCGCTCGGTTTTGCCTGGGCCGATGCGCCGCATGACGTCCCGCTGACCGGCGTCGGCTGGCGCATCGATCCCAACGCGTTTCGCGAGGAACTGATCACGGCGTATCGGCGCTACAAACTTCCGATCTACATCACCGAGAATGGCTACGGCGCCCACGAGACCCTGGACAAAGCGGGCGGCGTGAACGATCCCGGCCGCATTGCCTATCTCGCCGACTATCTCAAGGCGGTGGAGCAGGCGTTTGCGTCCGGCGTCGATGTGCGTGGCTATTATCTCTGGTCGCTGCTGGACAATCTCGAGTGGGGCGCCGGCTATGCCAGCCGCTTTGGCATCGTCTACGTCGACTACCCGACCCAGAAGCGCGTTCCCAAGGCGTCGTTCGACTGGTTTGCGAAGTTGATCCGGGCGCAGCACAAATGAGCGCAGCAGGAATGATCGAGGGCTGGGTCACGCGCAGTGCCAATGCGTTGCTGCAACCCATGCATCCGGTGGCGTTTTCCACATCCGTGCCGCAAGATGCCCTGCCCACGATCGACGTCGACCATAGCCAGACCTTTCAGCCGATCGAAGGCTTCGGCTTTGCCCTGACCGGCGGCAGCGCCTATTTGCTGGCGCAGCTTGCCGCGCCAGCCCGCGCCGAGCTGCTGCAGGAGTTGTTCGGCTTGACCGAGGCCTCGGTCGGGCTGAGCTGCCTGCGCGTGAGCATCGGCAACTCAGACCTCGACAAAAGCGATTTCGACTATTGGGATCTGCCGCCCGGAGCGGTCGACCCTGACTTCGCGGGCTTCAATCTGGCCGTCGGCGATCCGGAAGTGGTTCCCGTGCTGCAGGAGATCTTGGCGATCAATCCGGCGGTGAAGATCATCGCCTCGCCGTGGTCGGCGCCGCCATGGATGAAGACCAACGGCAGCTACATCGCCGGCGAGCTGAAGCCGCAATATTATTCGGCCTATGCCCGCTACTTCGTGAAATACCTGGAGGCGATGCGCGCGCAGGGCATTCACGTCAGTGCAGTGACCCCCCAGAACGAGCCGCACAATCCGAAGAACGAGCCGAGCATGGTCATGACCGCCGCGGCCCAGACGGACTTCATCAAGGCTTTCCTCGGACCGGAGTTGCGCAAAGGCGCGCCCGACACAGAAATACTGTGCTGGGACCACAATTGCGACGAACCGGACTATCCGCTGGCGGTGCTGGGCGACGCAGCCGCGCGCGCCTATGTCGCCGGCGTGGCCTGGCATTTGTACAACGGATCGCCGGAAGCGATGTCGAAAGTGCGGGCGCACTATCCCGACAAGAAAGTCTACTTCACCGAGCAATGGGTGTCCGCCAAGGACGATTTCATGGGCGCGCTCCGCTGGCACACCAAGAACGTCATCATCGGCACCTTGCGAAACTGGTGCCGGACCGCGCTCGAGTGGAACCTCGCCTCCGATCCCGAGTACGCCCTGCACACCGGCCTCGGTGCCGTCGGCGCCATGGGCGGCATCACCATTGGCGCCACGATCCAACGCAACCCCGGATATTACCTGATGGCGCACTCGGCGCGGTTCATCCGGCCGGGCTCGCTGCGGGTCCATTCAAGCGAGGTCGATGTGCTGCCCAACGTGGCGTGCCTGACGCCCGATGGGCGCATGGTGATGGTGGTCGTGAATGACGCCGACGGTCCCAGGCGCTTTCGCGTTCAGCACCAAGGCGAGTACGCAACCCTGGAGCTCGGGGCGGGCGATATCGCGACGCTGCGGTGGAACGCGGCAACGGCGGTGGCCTAGAGCGTTCCCGCGCGGATCGCTTGCGGCTGGCACTGATGCCGACTAAGATCCGCTATATCTCAACAAATACACCGAAGCGAGGGCCGCCGCCGGCTTCACGACAGGCCGGAGGCGTGCTCGCGGCGATACTTGGAAAATGGCAACGACGCACGCCACAATGGGTCATCACTTGTCGAAACCAACAACCTCCGAATACATCCGTGGCGCGCTTTACGGCCTTGCGGCTGTGACCATGTGGGCAGGCTGGGTCGTGGCCGTGCGGCTTGGCATCAGGACGAGTCTCAAACCCTGGGACATCACGGCCATTCGTTTCGCTGTCGCTGGATTGATCTTGCTGCCGTATCTGCTCAGGAAGGGCCTTGCCGTCGACCGCCTGGGAGGATGGGGATTGGCAGCGATCATGCTGGGCGGCGGGGCGCCGATGGTGTTGCTTGCCTACGGTGGTTTGCTGTTCGCGCCGGCTGCACACGCGGCAACTCTGTATACCGCCCTCATCCCCGTATACGTTGCGATCTTGGCCGCGATCGTGCTTGGCGAAGCCTTCACCGTTGCCAAAAGGATCGGGCTCATCCTGATCGTTGCCGGCGTCCTCGGCATCGTCTGGGGCGCAGGCGGCACGATCGGATCGCGCCAGAACATCGGCCACGCCCTGTTCATCAGCGCGGGCATGTTGTGGGCCTGCTACACGGTGGCCTTGCGGAAAGCGAGATTGGAGGGGCTTCACGCTGCTGCCATTGCCGCGGTCGCATCGTTGATCGCTTACGTGCCCCTGTACGCTGTCGTTTTCGGGGCTAGTCTGTTCAACGCGCCTTGGCGCGACATCGCGTTGCAAGCCTTTGTTCATGGAGTTCTGGTGGCCGTGATTTCGCTTGTGCTTTACGGACGCGCCATCAACCTTCTCGGGGCATCGAGCGGCTCGGCGTTCGCCGCCCTAGCCCCTGCGATAACCGCGATCTTGGCCATTCCGATTCTCGGCGAGTGGCCAGCGACGCACGACTGGATCGCAATGCTTCTGATTTCGGTTGGCGTCTACATTGCAAGTGGCGGCCTGCTTCCGGCTCGCCGGATTCGGTTGGCTCCTCAACCACCCGCGGGCTGAGACGTTGGGCTACCCTCAATGGCATAAGCGGCGAGGAACATCCGCACGCTTTGAAGCGCATGGCGTCGAAGTTCTGCCTTTGTGGGAATCGCGTCGTCGCCCAACAGCATCACCTTGTTCAATGGTTCGCCCATGATCAGCCAATTGAACTGAGACGCTGCAAGCCCTGGATCGTCGATCGCCAAAAGTCCGCGATCTGCCAAATCCTTCAGCGCTGCTCCGAGCGCTGAGACCGCCCGTTTGGGTCCCCCGTCGAACAGAGCCTTCGCGAGCCCCGGGAAACGTCCAACTTCACCGATCACCAAACGGCGCAGCTGCATAATTCTTGGCTGAAGCACCACCGTGAGCTGTCGGTACGCATAGGCTCTGAGATACTCCGCAGGGTCTTCGCCAACGCCGAAGCCGGGCATTTCGTTGTGAACCTTGTCGCTGGCCTGGTTGGTCGTACTGCTCACGATCGCAACGAACAGCGCCTCCTTGGTCGAGAAATGCGCGTAGACAGTCTGCTTCGATACCGCTGCAAGCCCGGCGATTTCATCCATGCTGGCGCCAAGATAGCCCTTCTCCAGAAATACGTTCGTGGCCGCATCGAGTATGGCGCGTCGCTTTTGTGCCGACCGGCCGTGATCCTCAGCGCCTCGCGCAACGCCCGCCAATTTGGTCTTCGCCATGTCCCCACCTGGTCTCAGTGTCGAATTGACTCTATCATACTGGACGGTCTAGTTTGATTAAAGCGAACAAGCTAACGG
>Ga0306921_10003024_pt1 | contig 16963 bp, 13 predicted proteins | sample sta12Cox44000080_FD_203760 | JGI IMG/M metagenome (GOLD analysis project Ga0306921, IMG submission 203760) | Lab enrichment of tropical soil microbial communities from Luquillo Experimental Forest, Puerto Rico - statoxic.12C.oxic.44.000.080 (v2)... | ecosystem: Environmental > Terrestrial >... | reverse complement strand
TTATTTTCCAGGACGGAGCGGGGATCTGTACATCCTGCAGCAGCCGTACTGGTTGACGGACTCCTGGGTGGAAGCGACCAAGATGCACAACGGCACGGGTCACGGCACGGCATATTATTACGATCAACGCGTGCCGATTTTGCTCATGGGATTTGGGGTGAAACCGGGAGAATACTTTGACGCCGCGACGCCCGCGGACATTGCGCCGACATTCGGGGTCTTGACGGGGGTAACGCTAGCCACCAGAGATGGGCGGATGTTGAGCGAAGCCTTGACGACTGCGCCGATTCCGGCGAGGCACGCGGGCCGATAGCGAAGCGAGGAAGCCGACGCCCGAGAACCGGCAGCGCTCGAAAGACGGCAAAATCGTGGTAAGCTCCCGATCCGAAGTGAATTCTTGCGATCCCGTCGACCTCAGCGTGCAGGTTGGCGCTCTGCGCCTGCAAAATCCCGTCATTACCGCCAGCGGAACCTTTGGTTACGGGGTGGAGTTCGCTCATCTGGTCGACCTCAGCCGTCTCGGTGGCATCGTGACGAAAGGGATTTCGCGGGAGCCGATTGAGGGCGCTCCCCCTCCCCGCCTTTGCGAGACGCCCTCCGGCATGCTCAACGCGGTGGGGTTGCAGAACGTCGGCGTCGACGCCTTCCTCAGAGAGAAATTGCCAGTGTTGCGAAAATACAACACTCACATCATCGTCAATGTGTTTGGCTACTGCCTGGAGGACTATCTGGAGGTGGTTCGGAAGCTCGAACAGGCCGAGGGGATATCCGCGTATGAGCTCAATATTTCCTGCCCGAATGTAAAAAAAGGCGGAATGCAGTTTGGGGGCAGCGCCAATTCGGTGGCGGAAGTGGTGGGAAATGCGCGGAAGGCGGCAGCGAAACGGGCGCTTTGGGTGAAGCTCATGCCCCTGGTGACCAACATAAGTGAGATCGCGCTCGCGGCGGAGGCTGCCGGCGCCAATGCGTTGACCGTGGCTAACACGTATCCCGCGATGGCCATTGATTTTAGGACCGGGCGCTCGCGCATCGGCAATTGCACGGGGGGATTATCGGGCCCGGCGATCAAACCCATTACTCTGCGGCTCGTCTGGGAGATATATAAGGTGGCGAAAGTCCCGATTGTGGGGCTTGGCGGTATTGAAACGGCGGAGGACGTGCTTGACTATATGTCGGTGGGCGCGTCCGCGGTACAGGTGGGGACGGCCAGCTTTTCTGACCCCAAGGCCAGTGAGAGAATTGTGGGAGGTTTGGCGAAAGCACTGAAAGAGGTAAAGGCGTTAACCTTCAGTGAGATACGCGGTAGAGTCCCGGTAGAAGATAGTTGACATAATGCGGCAAATCTGCTACACTTTTTAGAATTTCGTAGCAAAATAAACACACTATGAGACGACCACTCTTTGTTACTTGGGCTGCGATTCGCTGGGTGCCGCTGATGTTCCTGGTTTGCCCGGCTATGGAAGCTCCACTCGTGGCACATCTCAGTGCGCCGGTGAAGCCGATCACGTCATGGGTGGGTAATGCCAGCTGGTACGGACCCAACTTCAACGGCAAGAAGACCGCCAACGGGGAACGCTTCAACGCCGAGAGCCTGACGGCGGCTCATCCGAACCTGCCGTTTGGTTCCTGGGTGCGCGTGGTAAACACCCGCAATGACAAATTTGAATTGGTACGTATCAATGACCGGGGTCCCTATCAAGAGGGACGCGAAATTGATGTATCCTATCGCGTAGCCCGGAAAATCGGTCTGATCGGCTCGGGGGTAAGTCAGGTGCGGCTCGAACTGATGCAACTGCCGCCGAAGTATACCCAGCCGGATCGCGCACCGAACTAAAAGCGCCGGGTCAGTCCCGGACCTTGACCTTCGACGCACATCCACGCAGCAGTCTGATCGTAGCTCTGGATTTTGATTCCCTGACCACGGCCCTGAAATTCGCGGGGCCGCTGGCGGATCTTGTCGGGATGTTCAAGATTGGCAGCCAGCTGTTCACGAGCGCGGGACCGGAAGCGGTTCGCGAAGTGGCGAAACTGGGCCCGGGGATATTCCTCGACCTGAAATTCCACGATATACCAAACACGGTAGCGGGAGCCGTATTGGCGTCCGCGGCGATGCCGGGCGTGCAGCTGGTCAACGTGCATGCGCTCGGAGGCGCCGTGATGTTGCGTGCGGCGGCGCAAGCGGTGAGCGCAAGCGTAGCCATGGGAGCGGACCGCACGCGGTTGCTGGCGGTGACCATCTTGACGAGCATGGATCATAACGCGACCCGCGAAGTGGGCATCGGTGGCGCCCCGAAAGCGCGGGCGTTGAAACTTGCAAGGCTGGCGCAGCAGGCGGGTGTCGACGGCGTGGTCGCATCCGTGCAGGAAGCCAAGGCCATCCGCAAAGCCTGCGGGCGGGAGTTTCTGATCGTGACGCCGGGTGTGCGGCCGAAGGACAAGGGCGTCGGCAAGGGTAAAGATGATCAGACGCGCACCGCGACGCCTCGCGAAGCGATCAAGGCGGGAGCGGACTTTATCGTCGTGGGCCGACCGATCCTGGCGGCATCGGACCCTCGTGCTGCGGCCGAAGAGGTGGTGAACGAGATCGCTGCGGCCAAGTCGTAACGCAACAAATTCAGCACACCTGGAATTTTTCGCACCTCAGTAAAACTCCGGATGAATTGAAGTTCGATACTTCACCTTGACGGTTTGCCGCAGGAAAGTGCGCCGCCGGACAAGCGCAAGAGGAATTCCCCGCTGTGCGGACTCCGTCTGGAATGACGGAGTGCGGGTGGACTTGTTCAGGTCCGGGTGGCGGAACGAAGCGAACGCGAGAGGCCGGCGATGGCAGCGTCAGTTTCCCGCGCCAACCGCGCGACGAGTTCCGCGGCCGACTGGCGGCGCGCCAACCGAACGCCCTGGCCAGCCCATAAAGACAAAAATTCAGGTCGGCCCTGTTTGGCGGCGGCGCTCCGCAGCGGGCGGGTAAGTGCGTTTTGCAGGGGGAAAGGCAGAATGGCGTCCTTGTCGCCGGCGATTTCCACTTCCATCATGAAACGATTTTGAATGCCGCGAGCGGGCCGGCCGGAAAAAGCGCGTGTTACGCGGGTGTGATCCTCGTGTGCGCGCAACACCGATTCCTTGTACGCGGCGGGGATTCCGGATTCGTAGCAGGTGAGGAATGCGGTACCCAGTTGCACCGCACTTGCGCCCAGCGCTAACGCGGCGGCCATGCCTCGACCATCCATAATTCCCCCGGAAGCGATGACCGGCACCTTTACGGCGTCGACCACCTGCGGCACGAGGGCCATCGTGCCGATCATGGCGCGTTCGAAATCGACCGCGAAGGTGCCACGATGGCCGCCGGCTTCGGCCCCCTGGGCAACGATGGCATCAACGCCAGACTTTTCCAGTAGCGCGGCCTCCTCGACCGTGGTGGCGGTACCCGCAACATAAAAGCCGCGCGCATGCAGTGCACTCAACGCATCGGGCGGAGTCAGCCCAAAGGTAAAACTGAAAGCAGAGGCGCCGGACTCGAGAACGGCTGGGAGTTGATCGGCGAAATTGTGGTGCGGTTTGCCGGGCAGGCCCGGTGCCGGCAGGCCGAGCTCGCGGAAATAGGGAGCGAGACGGTCGATCATGCGTTTGGCGTTGCCGGAAAAACCCGTAGCGGGCTGCGGTGCGAAAAGATTGATGCCGAAGGGCCGCGAGGTTTTTGCGCGAACGGCACGGGCGGCATCAAGGATTTGTGGGGCATCGAGATAGGCTGCGCCAATGAAGCCGAGCGCGCCGGCATTGCCCACGGCCGCGACAAGCTCGGGAGTGTCACCGCCACCCGCGAGCGGTGCCTGGATGATGGGATACTGGATCTTCAGGGTGTGCAGGAAATTGCCTGGCCAAGACATGAGAACCTCCCGAGCCGAAGGCCTACAGATTCAGATGAAGAGATGTGCGTGCGGTGTACATCAAAAGAAGAAGGCGATCGCCGGCGCTCGCAATCACTTCGGTGGTGTTCGCGTTCCGCTTGGAGGCGCCGGAAATACACACTCGGCGGTTTGACCGCAGGTTTCGCGGTTGCGTAACATCAAATCCTCGAGATCCGCCATGGCCCTGACTCGCAAAAGCGTCATCGTCGGCACCGCGGGGCACATCGACCACGGAAAGTCGACCTTGATCGAGGCCCTCACCGGGACACACCCGGACCGCCTGGAAGAAGAGAAACGCCGCGGCATCACGATCGATTTGGGATTTGCGTTCCTCGAAGAGAGTGGAGTGCGCTTCGGATTCGTGGACGTGCCGGGGCACGAACGGTTCGTGAAGAACATGCTTGCGGGCACTACCGGGATCGATCTGGTGTTGCTGGTGATCGCATCGGACGAAGCCATCAAGCCGCAAACGCAGGAACACTTCGACATTTGCCGGCTGCTGGGAGTCGAGCGCGGGGTGATCGCGCTGACGAAAACGGACCTGGTCGACAGCGACACGGCGGAACTGGTGCGACTGGAAATTGAGGATTTTGTGAAAGGCTCGTTCCTCGAAGGCGCGCCCATTGTTCCGGTGAGCGCGAAAACGGGCGGCGGGCTTGCGGAACTGAAAAACGCGCTTCGACAAGCGGCCGGTGAACTATCCAACAAGCAAGCGGACCGTTATTTTCGTTTGCCGATTGATCGCTCTTTTGCGGTCAAAGGTTTCGGCACGGTCATAACGGGCACGTTGATCTCCGGGCAGGTGGCCGTGGGCGAGGAGGTCGAACTGCTGCCGGACGGCAAGCGGCTGCGGGTGCGTGGCGTGCAAACCGGCGGTACACCGGTCGAGCAGGCGGACGCCGGGCAACGGACGGCTGTGAATCTGGCCGGGGTCGAGCACACCGCGGTCGCGCGGGGTATGGTGCTGACGGCGCCCGGGCGGTTTGCGAAAACGCGTCGAGTCGACGCGCAGTTGCAACTGCTGAAAAGCGCTCGAGCGCTCAAGCATCGCGCCCGCGTGCATTTCCATACCGGAACCGCGGAAACGATTGCCGAGATTCTGCTCCACGGAAGGACGGAACTGAAGCCTGGGGAAAGCGCCCTGGTGCACTTGCATTTGACGGCCGAGGTGGTTGCTGTGCGAGGCGATCATTTTATTGTGCGGCAATTTTCGCCGGTCATTACCGTGGGCGGCGGAGTGGTATTGGATCCGCTAGCCCGGAGGCCAACGCGAAAGGACCGCGGCCGCGTAAGGTTTCTGGAGACCCTGGACCGCGGAAGCAACGAGGAGATTTTGCGCGCCATGGTGGAGCGCAGCATCTTCGGCGTGGGCCTCGGAGAGATCGTAGCGCGCACCGGCTGGAAGCAGGAGGATGCGCGTGCGACGGCGGAAAACCTGGTGCGCACGGGTGCGGTTCGCAAGCTGAATGAAGCGCCATTGCTGCTGCTGGCGGAACCGCTGTTCCAGGAAATTACGAAAAAACTTCTGGCGCGTGTGGAGTCCTACCACAAGCAGAACCCTCTGTCGCCGGGCATTCCGAGGGAAGAGTTGAGAGTCAGTGTGGGCCGCCGCATGCGCAGCGAGACCTTTCGCACCGCGATTGAGGAGCTGGTACGGCAGAACCGCTTGTTGGCGCAAGGCGAGTTGATCAAGAAACCGGGTACGGAAATCACGTTGACCGCCGAAGAGCTCGAAGCCAAGCGGCAAATCGAGCAGGCCTTTGGCAAGGCGGGGCTGGCGGTGCCCTCGGTGAAGGAGGTCCTGGCGCAATTGGCGATCGAGAGCCGGCGCGCGGAGAAAATCCTGCAAATCCTTTTGCGTGAAAAACAGCTGGTGCGCGTTTCGCCGGAATTGATTTTTCATGCCGAGGCACTCGGACGGCTGGGGCCGTTGCTGCGGGGTTACAAAAAGACCCGGGGCGAACGGATCGGCGTCCCGGCGTTCAAGGAATTGACGGGAATCACGCGCAAATACGCGATTCCGCTGCTCGAATACCTGGACCGCCAGCGATTGACACGGCGCATGGGCGACGAGCGTGTTATTCTATAATTCACCGGAAAGCGGCCCGCGAGAGCTAACCAAGGGCGCCAGGTTCGAGGGCAATCGGGGAGCAAACCGCGTGGAGGTAGTGCATGGGCGAATTCAGCATTTTTCACTGGCTTGTGGTGTTGGCGATCGTCCTGATCTTCTTTGGCGGGCGGCGCATCCCCGAAGTGATGAAGGGCTTGGGCGAGGGTATCCGCAGTTTCAAGGACGGCATGTCGGGCGCGAGCGGGACCGCTAGCGCGCCTTCCGCGGTGAACGCTCCCGGCAATCTGACCGCGAAGGCCGGCAAGGGCCAGGTGCAATTGAGCTGGAGCACGGCCAGCGGCGCGAGTACCTACCACGTGTTGCGCTCGGGAAGCAGCGGCGGTCCGTACGCACGGATTGCTTCTACTTCGTCGACCAGCTATGCGGACGAAGGTCTGTCCAGCGGAGCGACGTTTTACTATGCGGTGTCGGCGGCGAATGCGGCGAGCGAAAGCGGAAATTCGACGGAAGTCAGTGCCACGGTGGCGTAGTGCCAGCGTAACGTCGTTTGAATCCTGAAACCCCCTGCCATAAGCATTTCTTATAGGTGAATCCCTTCCGCAATCCACTTTGCTTTTAGGCCCCCGCCCTTCTCTGAGCGTGCGCCGCAGAACCGCGGTGCGCCTTACCGAGAGCGGTACCCGCGGCCTGTAGAAAGCACGCAACTTTTTCCTCCCGCCCGGGTACTACCAGCTAACCCGGCAATTGGTCGAGACAACAGAGACAAGGAGAAACGGTCATGAGCAAAATGGCGAAGTGGTGTGTGTTGCCCGCAACGGTGCTGCTGCTTGGCAGTGCAGCGCTCGGGCAGGATCCCTCTTCCACAGGTTCCCCGACCGGAGGGTCGAGCCCTGCGTCGTCCACGGCGCCGAAGCCGCCGACGGTCGCCGAGCGCAAGGAAAACCAGCAGGATCGCATCGCGAATGGCGTGAAGAGCGGGCAGTTGACGGCCGGCGAAACGGCCAGCCTCGAGAGCAAGGAAGCGGCCATCAATGGCGAGACCCGTGCGGACCGCGCCGCGAACGGCGGTAAATTGACCAGCGCGGAAAAACAGCAAATCAACCGGCAACAGAACCAGCTTTCCAAGCAGATTTACCAGGACAAGCACAACGCCAACACGGCGCACTACGGAAACAACGAAGTGGGGCAGCGTCGCGAGAACCAGCAGGACCGCATCGCGCAGGGGATCAAGAGCGGGCAGTTGACCGCCGGCGAAACGGCCAAGCTCGAGAACCAGCAAAAGGGCATCAACCAGCAAGTGCAGGCAGACCGCGCGGCGAATGGCGGAAAGCTGACACCGGGCGAGAAGAAGCAGATCAATAAGGAACAGAACGCGGCTTCGAAGAATATTTACAACAAGAAGCACAACGGCAATACGCAAGGGACTAAGAAGTAAGAATCCGACCAAGGAACCGGCAAGGCGCTCCGAGCCATCGGGGCGCCTTTGTTTTGCGGCTAGAGCGGTTCGGACTGTTCCGACCAACCGAGTTCGCGAAGTGCGCAGACCACGTGGGCGAGGGGCAGACCGACTACGTTGAAATAGCAGCCTTCGATCCGCGGAATGTATCGGCCGGCATGCCCCTGAATGGCGTAAGCTCCGGCTTTGTCGTAGGGTTCCGCGGTCGCCAGGTAGCGGGAGATGTCTTCGCGCGAGAGTTTGCTGAAATGGACGAGGGTGGTTTCGACAAACTGGCGGCGCTCCATTTCAGGAAGGCGCAACAGGGTGACGCCGGTAATCACCGAATGGGTGCGGCCGGAAAACAGTTCGAGCATGCGGCGGCCCTCGTCGGTCGAACGCGGCTTGCCCAGGATTTGGCCGTCGAGAACCACGACGGTGTCGGCAGCCAGGATAATCGCGGGACCGACGGCACGCGCGGCGACCAGTTCGCCCTTGGCGTCGGCGAGACGCTGGACGTGTTGTTGCGGTGTTTCGCCCGGAACTGCCGATTCGTCGACAGCGGAGGACAACACAGAAAACGAGATGCCTGCATCGTGAAGGATCTCGGCGCGTCGCGGGGAGGAGGAAGCAAGGATCAGCTTCATTCGAGTGTTCCCGCGGGAAGAATACTACAGAGGCGATGAAGGGACAGCCTGTGCTTTGGGACAAGGGGAATCGCTGTAGGGCCGAAGGGCCCGTCCCGGGAGAGTCAGATGACGACGGATTCGTGGTATTCGCCATAGACGCGGCGGAGAGTGTCGGAGATCTCGCCGACGGTGGCGAGCGCTTCGACGGCGGCGAGGATCGCGGGCAGCAGGTTTTCGGTGCTTGCGGCGCAGCGTTCGAGTTCGGCCAGAGCCGCTTGTGTTTTGGTTCCCTCGCGTTTGCCGCGAAGGGCGTGGAGGCGAGCGACCTGGGCCCGTTCAATTTCCGCGTCGATGCGCAGAGTGGGGATGCGGCGTTCCTCCTGGGCCACGAAATCATTCACCCCCACGACCACCTGCTCCTGGTTTTCGACAGCGCGCTGGAACTCGTACGCGGCGCGCTGAATCTCGCCTTGCACGAAGCCCGATTCAATGGCGCGGATCATTCCGCCGAGCGAATCGATCTTCGCGAGATAATCCCTGGCACGCGCTTCAATTTCGTTCGTGAGCGCCTCGATGGCATAGGAACCGGCCACGGGATCGATGCTGTTGGTGACCCCGGTTTCATGCGCGATGATTTGCTGCGTGCGCAAGGCGATGAGCGCGGACGCTTCGGTGGGAAGTGCGAGAGCCTCGTCCATGGAATTGGTGTGCAGCGACTGGCAACCGCCGAGAACCGCGGCGAGCGCCTGGAGCGCGACGCGGACGATGTTATTTTCGGGCTGCTGGGCGGTCAGCGAGGAGCCCGCAGTTTGCGCGTGAAAACGAAGCAGCAGCGAGCGCGGATCGCGGGCCTCGAAGCGTTCGCGCATGATGTGCGCCCACAGGCGCCGGGCCGCGCGATACTTGGCGATTTCCTCGAGCAGGTCATTGTGGGCGTTGAAGAAAAAGGAAAGCTGCGGAGCGAAGGCGTCGATATCGAGTCCGGCGTCCAGCGCGGCCTGCACGTAGGCGATGCCGTCGCCGAGGGTGAACGCGACTTCCTGCACGGCGGTCGAACCGGCTTCGCGGATGTGGTAACCGGAGATCGAAATGGTGTTCCACTTCGGAAGCGCATCATGGCACCAAGCAAAAATGTCGGTAACAATGCGCATGGCATGCTTCACCGGATAGATGTACGTGCCGCGCGCGATGTACTCCTTGAGGATGTCGTTCTGAATGGTGCCGGAAAGGTTCGGGAGCGATGCGCCTTGCTTCTTGGCTACGGCGACGTAGAGACAAAGCAAAATGGAGGCCGTGGCGTTGATGGTCATGGAGGTGGAAACTTTTTCGAGCGGGATCCGGTCGAAAAGAGCCTCCATATCCTCGAGGGAATCGATGGCTACGCCAACTTTGCCGACTTCCCCGAGCGCGAGCGGATGATCCGAGTCCATGCCGATCTGCGTGGGAAGGTCGAAGGCCACGGACAAACCCATCTGGCCCTTGCTCAAGAGATAGCGGTAGCGCCGGTTGGATTCCACAGCGGTGCCGAAACCGGCGTACTGGCGCATGGTCCAGAAGCGTCCGCGATACATGGTGGGATAGATGCCGCGGGTATACGGGAATTCGCCGGGAAAGCCGAGCGTTCCTTCCGGAGGCCCGCCACGAGCGGAATCGGCGGTGTACAGGCGTTCGAGCGGGAGACCGGAAAGGGTGGTGAAACGCGCTTTGCGCTCGCCCCGAGCCTCGGATTTGGACTTGGTTTCGGCCATGCGGAACCGCTACTCGAGCGACCTAAGTTTACAACTGGCGAGCGCGGCGGAACGAGGACACGGCAAAAAAAATGAACAGTAGCGCGATCGCAATGGATATGCCAATCAGCCAGTGCGCCACATCGCGGGTCCACGCACGGAACGCGGAATTCAGCCACCCGAACGCCAGGACCGCAAACGCCGCGCCAACGACTTCATAGAAAAGCTGTCTGAGGACCCGCCAAAGCCGCCGGAATCCACGCGGTTTGGCCGGGCGGCCCGCCACGCTTGGCGCCGTCGACATACGGCCATCTTAGCAGAAAGACCGTGTAATCTTGCGAGGGGAACACCGTACCTGGGGACAGGGAAGGGCTGTGGATGGATTAGACAACGCCGAGAGCGGTCGCTTGTATCGAATAATAATCGGGCCTAGAATCAAACTCAGAAGTACTGGGGAGCCTGCCTTGCAACTCGACGATCACCTGAAGAACCTTTTGCGGGAACTGGGGCATGCCATCAATGACACTGTTTCCGAATCCGAACGGATCACCGGGGCCATCGCCGGTGTGCGGGCGCACGGCTACGATATTGTGCTCAAACTGGATGCCACCATCGGGCTGGCCAAGCGAGATGGCAACGGTGATTCCCCGCGCATGACCACCCAGGACCGCCGGTTTCTGGAGTCTTTGCGCATCCAGGTGGACCAGGAGTCGCTAGAGCAAGAACCGGAAAAGAAACCTGCTGCGCGGCTGACCATGACACCCCAGGACGTGCGATTTTTGAAGTCCTTGAGGATCCAGGCGGACGATATCGAATGAAAAGCGTCTTTCGATCGGCGGGGCTTGGCGCGCTGGGCTTGCTGGCGCTTGCCGGTGTGACGCCTTCGCGTGCCGCCGCACAGGACCCGATTCTCACGCCGATTATCGTGAGCGAGGCGGCACCCATCATTGTCAACGTGATCAAGCCGAAGCCGAAGCCCGGGGTTCAGAAGTTTGAGGGCCTTTTCCTGCACGCGAATATTGCGCAGGTCACGGTGAAGGCCCGGGGCGACGATCCCACGGTGCAAACCTTTGTGCTGAGCCAGGCCGCTGCCGATAAAATGCAGAAGATCATTGATAGTGGCGGTTATCAGTACGGCGACAAGATTACGGTGTACTACGATACGCAGTCGCTCCAGGCATTGAAGGTCAAGGGAAAACCGTCGCGACCCCTCTAAACGGAGGGCGTCCATGTTGCGCCTCCCCGCTGTTGCCGGGCAGTTCTATCCAGCCAATGCAGGAGAACTGTCGGCCCTGATCGAACGTTACTTGCAGCACGAAAAAACAGAGGAGCACAAGCACGTGCGTGCGTGCCTTGTGCCGCATGCGGGATATATGTATTCCGGTGCTGTGGCGGGAGCCGTGTTCGGCCGCATCGCCGTTCCGAAGAAGGTCCTGTTGATCGGCGTGCGGCACTATCCGCGCGGCGAAGCCTGGGCGATCTTATCAGCGGGAGCGTGGCGAACGCCGTTGGGGGATGTACCCGTGGATACGGCACTCGCGGCCAAGGTGCGGGAAGCCTGCCCCGTGCTGCGCGAGGACAGCGTAGCGCATAGCCGCGAACACTCGCTCGAAGTGGAGTTGCCGTTTCTGCAGCGGCGGAGTCCCGGAGTGACCTTCGTGCCGATAGCGGTCGGAACGTTGCAATTCGAAGAGCTGGTCGCGACCGGTGAAGGCATCGCCAGAGTTTTGCGGGAGAGCGAAGAGGAAATACTGCTGGTGACGTCGTCGGACATGAACCACTACGAGGGAGACGAGCGGACCAAACGCAAAGACCGCATGGCCATCGAACAGCTGTTGCATCTGGACCCGCGGGGACTGTACGACGCGTGCCGAGAGGAAAAGATTTCGATGTGCGGACTGGGACCGGCGGTCACCATGTTGACGGTGATGAACGCGCTCGGCGTGACGACCGCCGACCTGGTTTGCTACATGACTTCAGGCGATGTGACCGGCGAACGTGATCGCGTGGTGGGCTACGCCGGTATGGTGTTCGGCGAGTCTTGAAGCCGCCAGACGAAAAAGGCATTTCTCTGTCGCGAGGCGCCGCACTTCTGAACTAGTGGTGGCCGCCGCTGGCGCCGCCCGAAGAACCATGGCTGGCGCTTGCAGAGCCAGAGCTGTGCGTTGCACCGGGCCCGCTCCACGTCGCGCCTCCGCCGGAGTGGCCGCCGCCGTGCATCGCGGACGACGGGGACGGCGGTGTCACGTTCGGGCGCGGCACGTTCGCACGCACAACGGACGGTGCATTGCCCCGGTTGTTTGGACCGCCCACGGTCGCGGCGGTTGTCCGTTCCTTGCCCGGCAACACCGTGCCGTTTGCAGGCTTTCCGGCCTCGACCACCGGCGTGCGCGCGGGGTCCCCGCTATTCACGAAACGGTGCTGGCCGGGATCGTAGACGATCGAAGAATCGCGACTTAGCGTGACCGGGCGGCTCCCCGAGTTCCCCGTGAGGAGGGTCCTCGAGACCTTCGTGGGCGCGGGGACCGGGTTGCTCGGCGCGGTGCTCAGGATTTCGCGCGACGGTCGATTCACCACACCCCACTTTTCGCCGCCCGCGGGCGTGGGGTTCGCCGCGATGGTGTTGCCGTGAACCGCATATACGCCCTGGTTGAGGTTGAGGGGCGGCTTGCCGTGCTCGTCGGCCGGATGCCATGGCACGATTGCGTTGACTCCACCCGAATGAACCCAAACGCCGGTGACCGGGCGATAGACTACCGGCCCGTGACCAGAACCGAACGTCGGGACCCACATCCAGCCAAGCCCGGGATTAAACACCCATCCGCCGTAGTGATACGGCAGCCAACCCCACGGAGCAGATCCGATGAAATTCCAGCCCAGAAACGGATCGTAGCCCCAGCTTCCAAACGCGAAGGGGCACCAGCCCACGCCTACGCCAAAAGGCTGCCACGCGTAACCGTAGCCGGGCAGGTTGTACCAGCTGCCGTAGGTATAGAGGTCCGCGAAGCCGGAAGAGTAGGAAGGAGAACTCACGTAATCGTTCGCGTAGGTTGTAGCGGTGACCACGCTGTCGATGCGCCCGGAGACCCACTTGTCAAAATCATCGGAATCCGGCGAGCGCCCGAGAATCGCGTTTTGGCTCTCGTTCAGGGCGATCGAGTAGGACTGGCCCTTGGCAAGAATCTTCGTTTCTTTCTTGTGCAGAACCGCGACCTGTCCCTGCTCGACACTTACCATGCTGCCGTCGTCGTAATTGTCCAGCCGGACGCGGGAACGGCCGTCCGCCTGCACACTGAAGTCGCCGCCGGTGACGCTGAAGTAGTCATCCCGCCCCGGATGCACGTAAAAGATCGCGCTGCCTTGACGAAGAACCAGACGCGTAATCAGGGCACCGTCGTCGAGCGAAAGGTCGTAAAACTCGATCACCGTATTCCCGCTGAGGAAGGCCATAGCACCGTTTTCGAATTCGACTTCGGCGCGCGCGGCATTGTCCGTGGCAAGGGCCAATCCCTCGCGGATCGGCAGGTTAAGGGGAGCGGGCTCCCAGATCGCTTTGGTGTCGTCCAGGGCGTCTTTGCGGTACTGACGCGCGTAGCGAACGTCACCTTGCACCAGACTCAGCCGCACGATACGAGCATGACCCGCATCTGCCAAAGCCGGTGCCGGTAAGAACACACCACCGCACAAAGAAACCAAGAGCAGGACGAAAACCGAGCGTCTCATAAGCCACCTCTAGGCGGTCGGGACCGGCGTGTAGTTTAGACGATAGCCGAAAACAACCGGTTGCGTTAGGGAAATTCGCTCCCGGAGAGCCGAAGGTACCTGGAGCGCGGTTACCGGCAGACGCCCTGGACGGATAAGTGGCACAGATGAAACTCATTAAAATTACTCATCGCCAACTTCTTGACAGTAATTGGTTTAGTGGTTAGTTTGCTGCCATGGGGCTGGGGATGTGTAGCTACTTCCAAAATTGAATCCACGCCGGGCGAACCGGCATTCGCACGACAAATTTGCGGTTGGGGCTTCCCATTGTACCGGCTTGGGACGTAGCGAGGTTCAGAGCTCTCGAGGGGGAATTATGAGAGGCATTATTCGGAGTCTTTTCTTCGTGATTGTGTTTCTTGGGTTGTTGCTGCCGCCGACGGTTTACGGGCAGGGGGGAGCCACCGGGGCCATCAGCGGTACCGTGTTCGACGTCAACGGTGGCTCGGTAGCGGATGCCGATGTGCAGATCATCAGCGCCGCGACGCAGGGGCTGATCCGGCACGTCAATACTAGCGCTGACGGCACGTTTACCGCGGCGCTGCTCCCACCCGGGAACTACATCGTGGTGGTGAACAAAAGCGGGTTCTCCGAGGCCAGAGCCAGCAATATTGAAGTGCGCGTTACGGAAACGACGCGCATGAGCGTGAGCCTCAAGCCGGGGACGGTCAGCGAGAAAATCGAAATCTCCGCCGAGGTCGCCACGGTGGAAACCACCAATGCCACCACCGGCCAGACCATCAGCGAGCAGACCGTACGCGACCTGCCGCTCGCGACGCAGAATTATCAGCAACTTCTGACCCTGAGCACCGGGACCTACAGTGAGCTGAACGCTTCCGCGCAGTTGGGGCGCGGCACGACGAAGGTGTTTGTGAATGGCCAGCGCGAAGATAACAACAACTATTTGATCGAAGGCATTACGGCGACCGACTACAACGTGGCGCAGAACTATTATGTGCCGCTGCCGAATCCCGACGTGATCCAGGAATTCAAGGTGCAGACGTCGCTGTACGATGCGACGCAGGGCCGCAACGGCGGCGCCAACGTCAATGCGGTTTTGCGCAGCGGCACCAACGAACTGCACGGCGACGCCTATGAGTTTTTTCGCAACACCGCGCTGAATGCCAACGAATATTTCCACAACGCGGCCGGGCAGCCCCGTCCCCCGGTGAAACAGAACATTTTCGGCGGCAGCCTCGGTGGACCGGTGGTGAACGAAAAGTACGGATTCTTTTTCGTGAACTACCAGGGCACGCGCCAGAGCAGTGCGCTTTCTCCAGGCACGCAGATCAACAACCCCGGCTTTCCGGTGATACCCACGGACCGTTCCGCAACGTCCATCTCGCAGGCGTTTTTTGGCAACCCCAACGAGGCCATCGACCCGGTCGTGCTGAAGCTGCTGCAATTCAAAAGCAACCAGTTCAACGATCCGAATGGCTACCTCATCCCTTCGATCCCCGGAACGCCCGGAACGACCGGCCCGTTGCTGGTGAGCAAACCCGGTACGTACAACGATAATCAGTTCACCACGAATTGGGACCGCGACTTTAACAACAGCAAGGACAAGGTCGGGGTGCGCTTCTTCTTCTCGAATTCCGAAACCTATCTGCCGTTTGGCGCCGGTGGGTTGCAGGCGTCGCTTGGCGGAACGCTGTCGAGCAGCATCAGCGCGACGGACCTCGATTTTCCCTACGACATCCCGGTCGCCGCGCGCTTCTTCAGCGTCGATGAGACGCACCTGTTTTCGCCGACGCTGGTGAACGACTTCCGTTTCGGCTACATTCGCATGAATTACAGCTTGCTGAACATTCCACCGGTCACCGTCGGCGATTTGGGCATTGACCGGCCGACCAACAACCTGACGCAGTCGATCTATAAATTCACGTTCAACACTTCGGGATTCCAGATCGGCCCGACGCCTCCCGCGAACCAATACCAGATCCAGAACAATTTCGACTTCGTGGACAACGTGAGCTGGGTCAAGGGACCGCACGACTTCCGGTTTGGCGGCGAATACACGCGCGTCAACCTCAACAAGCAGTTTCCGCAAACCTTCAACGGGCAGCTGTTTTTCGTGAATCAAAACGGGTTGACGGACTGGCAGAACTTCCTGCTGGGTGCTCCGGCGTTCAGTTTCGGCGGCGGCGGCGTGTACAACCATCAATACCGCACGAATATCTACGGCGTATACGCGCAGGACGACTGGAAGGCGACGCGAAAGCTGACCCTGAACCTCGGTTTGCGCGTGGACATCAACGGCGCGTTTTACGACGACCTCTGCCATATCGGCAATATCGATCAGTCGCTTGCGGCCGCGAACGAGTATCCCATGGTGTACGGCGCTTGCGCCAACCACCTGGGCGTGCCGGGATTGACCGGCAGCGGCAGCGACACCACCTTTCACAACGCGTATTCCACGGGACTGGCGCCGCGCGTCGGTTTGGCCTACGACCTGGGCGGACGGAACGACACCGTCGTCCGCGCCGGCTACGGCATTTACTACGTGCGCGAGGACGTCGGCACGGCGGACCAACTTTCGTTCCAGGCGCCGTTTTTGCCGATTACCTTCGGCGCGCTCAATCCCGGCTGCCTGAACGAATTTTTCTCGCCGAACGCGCCGCCGTCGTGCTGGCCGGCGGGGGCGACGTCGAGCCCGAACGCGTTGCCCCCGGCGGGACAACTGAATGCCAATTTCCTGCCCTGCCAGGCCGCGTTCCTCGGATTCCCCGGGGGCGACACCACGCAAGCCGGACAGTTCGGCTGCGCGAGCGGCAGTCCCGGCTCGATTCCGACGCCCTACCTGTTCGTGCTGGCGGTGCCGCGGCACTTCGTCGTGCCGAACACGCAGCAGTGGAACCTGACGCTTCAGCACGAGATCGGGAAATTGTGGGTGATCGAAGTAGGATATGTCGGAACCCACGCGGTGCACCTGCGGGAAACGCGCACCAACATTCCCGCGAATCTCGCTAGCCCGACGAACCCGATCACCGTTACCGACGTCAACGGCGTGAAGTACTCGATCACCGAGGACACCATCGCGAACGGCCCGATGCGCAGCCCCATCCCGGCGATCAACGGCTACGGCGGCTTCCAGATTTTCGCCAACGACGCCTACTCGCACTACAACTCCCTGCAGGCCACCGTTTCGAGGCGCTGGGGGCAGGGTTACTTCCAGGCGGCGTACACCTTCTCGAAATCGACCGACGCGACGTCCAGCGGAAATACCGCGCTGAACACCGCGTTTAACAATGAATCCAACCTGAAATGGTCGCGGGGCGATTCCGACTTCGACCGGCCGCACCGCCTGGCGGTGAGCTACGTGTGGAACCTGCCGTTCTTCTCGCATTCCCAAGGCTGGCAAGAAGTGGCGCTCAAGGGTTGGGCCCTCAGCGGTATCACCATCATTCAGTCCGGCGCGCCTTTCACGGTGTTCG
>Ga0306921_10003023_pt1 | contig 16965 bp, 15 predicted proteins | sample sta12Cox44000080_FD_203760 | JGI IMG/M metagenome (GOLD analysis project Ga0306921, IMG submission 203760) | Lab enrichment of tropical soil microbial communities from Luquillo Experimental Forest, Puerto Rico - statoxic.12C.oxic.44.000.080 (v2)... | ecosystem: Environmental > Terrestrial >... | reverse complement strand
CGGCATATCTGGAGCACCTTAGCCGGCTGCTGCTCGCGGGCAGGGGGCCGCGCCACATCCTCGATGTGCTGCAGATCGGCGCAGCGCGGGTGCTGCTCGAGACCCAGCACAGCGCCAATTTTTCCATCCCGCAGCACTGCTACGAGTACTGCAACACGCTGGGCTGGTTCTACGACACCTTCGAGCACCCGCAGCGCCTGAAACTGCTCTACTCGGCGGCTGCCTTCCTCAACCGCAATGCCTGGCACCAGAAGAACGCCGGTGACGGGCGCGCCGATCTGGCCGCGCCCCCGGCCGGCGCCGAGCGCATGAGCGAGGAGCGGCTGCTCGAGCGCATCACGGCCGCCATCGTCGCACTCGACGGACCGCAGGCGGTCGCCTGGGCCAGGGCCTATCTCGCGCACAGCGCCGACCGCCAACCCCTGGTACAGCAGTTGGCGCTGACCGCCTGCCGCATCGGCAATGATCCCCACAACCAGGAGATTTGCCAGTGCCTGCTCGAGGACTACGCGAAGAACCGCGGCTTCGACCGCGACCGGTTGCTGCTCGCCTGCGTGCAGCACACTGCCGGGCACAGGAAATACGGCGATTTTCTTGAGTGCGGCCGGCGCTATGGCCGTGCCATAGGCGTTGCCTCGCTCATCTGACGAACGTCCGCCGCCCTTGCTGCAATGCTGTTGCCGGCACGGGAATCGGCAAACGAACCAAGCTGAGGGAAAAATCTCATCATGCCGAGGGCTGGAATCTGTTGATCGACTTCGCTAGCCGCAAGGATCCTTCACGCAGAGAGTTTCGGCGTCCTGTCCGAGATGGAAATGAACCTCAAGTTCAACAAGGCGCTTGGCATCGCAATGCCGGAGTCGTGCCTGCTGCGCGCCGAATGAGGTGATCGGATAATGAAGCGGCGCGAGTTCCTCACGCTCCTTGGCGGCGCGGCGGCATGGCCGCTCGCGGCGCGCGGGCAGCAGCAGCCGATGCCGGTGATCGGCTATCTCCACAGCGGATCGGCCGGTCCGTATGCACATCTCGTAGCGGCGTTCCACGAAGGTCTGAAGGAAACCGGCACCGCCGAGGGCAAGAATGTCGCGATCGAATACCGCTGGGCAGAAGGCTATTACGACCGGCTTTCCGCATTGGCGGCAGACCTCGTGAGCCGTCATGTGGCACTCATCGTGGCGCAAGGTGGTGATCCTTCGGTATCGGCGGCCAAATCGGCGACCGCGACGATACCTGTCGTGTTCACCAGCAGCAGTGATCCGGTCAAGCTCGGCCTCGTCGCCAGCCTCAATCAGCCCGGCGGCAACGTCACCGGATTTTGGTTGTACACCTCTCTGCTTGGGACCAAGCGCCTCGAGCTGATGCAGCAACTGCTTCCCGCGAACACATCGATCACAGTATTGATAAATCCGGACAATCCGAATGCCGATATCGATATGCCGGAGCTCCAGGACGCGGCACGCACGCTTGGACAATCGATCGGCTTTGTGAAGGCACGGAGCGAGGCGGAGATCGACGCGGTCTTTGCGACGCTTGGCGAACGGCGCGCCTCCGCGCTCCTCGTCAATACCGACCCGTTCTTCCTGGCGCGGCGCGGTCAATTCGTTTCGCTGGCGGCACGCCATGGGATTCCCGCGATCTACGCGCAACGCGAGTTCGTCACGGCTGGGGGCCTGATCAGTTACGGAGCAAGCCTTGCCGACGCATACCGCCAAGTCGGAATTTACGCTGGTCGAATCCTGAAGGGCGAGAGGGCCGCCGACCTGCCCGTCGTGCAGCCGACCAAGTTCGAGATGGCAATCAACCTGAAGGCAGCGAAGGCGCTCGGAATCGATGTACCGGACAAAGTTCTCGCCCTCGCCGACGAGGTGATCGAGTGATTTTGCTGCAGTGCATGTGTCCGGTCTCGTGCACGACCCGGCCCTAAGCATTTGCCGTGTTATGTCCGCAGCGGGCGGAAGCTGATTAGCGGCTAGTCCCTTTGAGACGGCCGCTGCCGGGTTAAGCATGATCATCGCAGCGAGGATGGCAAGACGATCCGTCCTGTGATCGAGATCACTGGCCATCCCGCGCCGCCGCCGGCCATTGGCAATGCAATCACGGGCGGCAATTTGCCCAATTACAGTCGCATGCTAAAATTGCATGCTTAGCGGGCCAGGTCGATGACCAACAGCATTACACGGACAGTGGTCGCGGCTATTGTCACCCTCCTCGCCATCGCCGGAATATGGTGGCTCACCACCGCGTTGGGTTGGCTGATTGGTTAGTGTTCGCCGCAAACTCGGCCTCTGTCCCGGCATGCGCCTGGGAGCGACATATAGATGTAGCCAGCGAGGCGTTGAGGCTGGTACGATCCGCACGTGACTCTCGTCCTCCGTCAAGCCGGCGCCTCCCCGATCTACAGAGACCGCTTTGATTATATCGTGACTGAGAACGGCCGTGAGATCGGGCGCATGTGCGAGGATCGACAAGCACCCCGGGAACTGCGCTGGTTCTGGTCGATCACGGCTGACGTTGATCCGAATATCGAGATCAGGATGAAGGGGCACACGACGACGCTCGATCATGCGAAAGAGCAATTCCGGCGCAGCTGGGAACGTTTGCGCGCGATCCAAGGCTAACATCCCTACCCTGGCACGGTGCGCTCCCTCCAGGACCGCTTCCCGCGTACTCTCCATTGCCGACGAGGTATCGAACAAAGGGCTGCCTTGCTGCGTTTGCTCACGACCGGAATTGGCACGAAAGCGACCCGCGATTTGCCGCAGCGAACTTCTGTCCTTTGATTTGAAGCGCGCCTTTCTTCGGTCTCCGCATGATTCAGAGTGGACTTGGTCTAATGTGGGGCTATCTGCTCGATCCAATCTACTACTGCTTCGATCCTGCCAAGCGTCCTAAGCTCCGAATGCATGAGAAGCCAGAGCTCGCGACTAAGTACCGGGGTGCCGAGCTTAGCATCAAGCCTCTGCAGGCGCGGATCGCCCTCAGCGACAACGCAAGGCAACAATGATCGACCAAGTCCGGCAATCACGGCTTCGAGCAAAGCCTCAGCGTCATTGACGTATATCGCAGCGATCGCCTTATGGGTTCGGACAGCAGTTTCAGCAATCCAGCGCGCCTGCGGTAGATGAGCCATGGCCTCATCATAGGTGACCCAGGGCAGCGTCTTTGCTGCGCGCGCTGAGGAGGATGCGGATGCATACACTCCACATCGTACGGCGCCGACTCGGCGCGCCAGCACCTTTGTCCCTCCTGTTTTCGGGCGAGCGAGACGCAGGGCCAGGTCGGCTTCACGGCGCGTCAGACTGAGGTCCCTTGCGTCCGCTACGAGTTCCAAGCGCAGTTTTGAGTGACGCTTCAGCAACGCTTGCGCCGCTGGAATGAGTATGTGATTGACGATGATCGGAACAGACGTAACACGCACCGTACCAGAGACCGCGTCGTCAACGCCAGCAAGGGCAACATCAAGCGCACCGATCTCGCTCTCAATTCTTTCAGCGTGCAGCACTGCCCGTTCGCCTGAAGCCGTCAACCGCAGCGTGCCGTCCGTCAGGCGCTGGTAGAGGCGCGTGCCGATCGCTTCTTGCATCGCAGCCAATCGCCGCGCAACCGTCGTCTGGTCGACCGCGAGCACCCGTGCGGCGGCCGCGAGCGTTCTTCCTCGCTCGATGGCGAGGAGGTAGCGAAGGTCGTTCCAGTTGATCTGCATATTTGCCGACTCGGACTGCGATAATGCTGCTTCACCCGACAATTTTGCAGATGCAGGACTTACCAGTCCAGGTCTCGGTCGTTTGGAGAAGTCAGGATGCTTTATGTCGCTTTATTCGAAGACAGCCCGAATCTTGGTGCGGATGTTCGTCGCGAGCATATGCCGGCTCACTTGTCATTCCTTGAGAAGAATGCGGCACGCATCAAGGCCGCCGGACCGTTGCGAGCACCATCGGGTGATCCTGCCGGCGGGTTGTGGGTCATCGAAGCCGACGGCCCCGATGTGGTTGATACGCTCGTGAAAGCAGACCCATTTTGGCCGACCGGATTACGACAATCGGTTCGGATTCTGCGATGGTTTCAGGTTTTTGCGAAAGGCAAGCGGCTGATTTTAAGCCCGTGACCCGAGCTGATGATTTTCTACCAATTTTACTGTGGCGCATACCGACCTCTCGATGTGGTAGTGTATGCTCGTCGACCCGTGGGAGGGCTCGGTGACACGGTAAGTTTGATAATCAGACGCCTCGGTAATAAATTACGGCGTGAACGCCTTTTACCGTATTGTGATCAGCTCCCAATATCTTTGGAAGAAGCGTTATCTCGACGGTGATCCTGGAAACTCCTTGTTGTGCAAGCACCAACGTTCCCAAGATCGCAAATCTCATCATTAATTTGTGCTCATCGCTCCAAAGCGGATTTGGTGGTTCTCGCGGTGGCCGCGGGTCTATATTAAACCCGGAACTTCGAAGTGTGGTCTCCGCATCAGCAAAAGACGTTCCAGCGGGAATATATTTTTTGACTATCGAAGACACGTCATTGCCAGCGGACTTGAACTCTCCTGTGTGCCGCAGATCCTGGTAGGCACGTTCCAGCTCAAGCCGCAGCCGCGCCCCGCGTTCATGAAAATCCAAAGCGTTTATCTGATTGCGCTGGCCCTTGGCGTCGGCGTGAACGGCTATGAGCAACGACACGCAAATAGCAGCGAACTTCATTGTCGCACGCATCCGAGAATCCCTTGCAATCGCGCCGATATAAGAACCGGACCAAATTCGAGCTGTCAATCAACATGAAAACTGCGAAGGTGCTTGGCGGTGAAGCAGACGTAATACGCGTACAGTCATAACCGCCGTTATTGATTGATGCTGTCGAAAAGATTTTGCGCCGACGATCACGGCGCTTTGACGATCTGCCTGCACGCGGGGGGCAACCCGGCCAGCGTCAAAACCGGCCTCGGTTTGCTCGGCGGCGGGTGCAGGGTCGATTCCTTAAACCAGAAGTCGAGCTCGCGACCGCAGCCGTCGCTTGGAAGCGTCGGTGCCGGCGGCTTGCATTGCGCACTGTCTGCCGGACAGGCAGTCTGGACATGGAAATGCTCGGCGTGACCATACCAGGGACGCACCTTGTAAAGCCAGGTGTGATCAGCTCCGGCCTCGCGGCACAGCGCCTTCTTGATCGCGGCATTGACCAAGATGCGGATAACCACCGGATCCTGCGCAGCAGCTCGGATGAGCGCAGTATGTCCGTGGGTCCACAATTTCGGATCAATGTCGCGCAGATCGGGCGCGACCACATCGGTGCCCGGGCCGAACTCGCGCTCCTCGCGGCTTTGCACGTGGTCTGGCATCGCCGCATACCAAATATCGACATCGAGGCCGATTTGATGGCTGGTGTGATCGGAAAGCATCTGCCCACCGCGCGGCTGAGACATGTCGCCAACCAAAAGACCGTTCCAGCCAACGTTTTTTGCGTTCGTGGCAAACCGTTCGAGGAAGCGAATAAGTTGCGGATTGCCCCAGTTGCGATTACGCGACGGCCGCATGACTTGCCAGGTCGGACCAGTGATCGGCAGTGACACGGCGCCGGCGAGGCAGCCGGCGAAATCGCCGCCGATCGAGCGCGGCGGTCCGGGAAAAGGCGTCGATTTGCGCGCGAACAGCTCCTTGGCCGGCGTTGACGGCGCGTCCGGATTTTTCAGCGCCGGCAGCGGCTCGGGATTGAGCGAGCCGGGAAGCATCGGGTCAATCAAGTGCTTTTTCTGCGCGAGGGCGGAACTCGCGGCGGCAAGGAAGAGGACGGCGAGGAGGCAAGCGACAGCGGGCATAGCAACCATACTCCGCAAGGGTCTGCAGGAAAATGGAATCAAATTGCAATCATGCCCAAGCTTTCAGAATTGGAAGAACCAGACTCTGACGCCTAACGATGGGAAGCCATTGCTCGACAAGACATGGAAGCTGCCTGGTATCGGAACACTCGTCGCTACTCGCCATGCCCGCGATTGGCGGTTTTACACATGGCCTCAGGCAACCTTATGTCCGAAGCCGGCACGACCCGATCCCAAGCCGATGCGATGCAGTACCGGGGGGCGCCAAGGGGCGCCAAGCCGAGCTTCCACGTCGGGGACCCGGAGTACAGTTTTCGGCGGATTGCATCAATAATCAGCCGGCAGCGAGAGCTTGTGCTACAGTGTCGCGGCGCCCACCGGAGATCCCGGAAGCTATCCGTCCAATGATGGGGCGCCGGGGCCGAGCGCATGCCCGCGACAACGATACGGGAGGAAGGCGATGATCGATTCAAGCCGACGCACTGTCCTGACAACAGGCACCGCGGCAGCGGCGACGGCAGCCGCAGCGCAGGTGTTTGCCCAGGCGCCGCAGACAGGCGCCCCGCAAGGCGCGCCGGCGGGCGCCAAGACCGGCTACTACGAGAAGGACAATGTCCGCATCCGCTACGCCGAGATCGGCACGGGGTTTCCACTGTTGGCGACGCCCGGCGGCGGCTTGAACTCGCGCATCGCGATCTGGGCGAACGCGGTGATCAACATCCCGGAGGAGTTCAAGAACGACTTCCGCGTCATCACCATGGACCAGCGTAACGCCACGGGCGGCGAGTCCACCGGTCCGGTGCCGGTCGACGATCCCTGGGGCGCGTTCGCCGACGACCAGCTCGGCCTGATGGACCATCTCGGCATCCGCCAGTTCTTTTTCTTCGGCAATTGCATCGGCGGCCCGTTCGCGATGAAACTCATGGAGCGCGCGCCGCAGCGCGTCGTCGCCGCGCTGCTGAGCCAGCCGGTCGGGCACCGGCCGGAGCAGCCGGACTACATGTTCAACTCCGGACGCGACGTCTGGGCCAAGGAGCTCCGCGAGCGCCGGCACGACGTGCCGATGGAAACGACCGAGAAATACCTGCACAACCTCTACCGCGTGCGGCCCGATTTCGTGTACAGCGTGTCGCGCGCCTTCGCAAAGGCGTGCCAGACGCCGATGCTGGTGCTGCCCGACGACGTGACGGCGCATCCGCTCCAGGTTGCGATCGACATCGCCTCGCTGGCGCCGAACGCCGAGATCACGGTGTTTCCCTGGAAGGATCCGCCGGAGCTCAAGGCCCGCACCATCAACCGGGCGCGCACCTTCCTGAAGCGGCACCTGCCGGCGTAAGCCCGACGTATTGCTTTGCAGGCGGTGGCCCGCGGGGCGCTTCGCTCGCACGGGTCGCGCGCTTCGCCGCTCCTCGTCGCGGGTGACGTTATCGCGATCCCATGCGGTTTGAGCTGATGATCAACCTGCAAAGGTCACGCGAAAACGATTTCAAGATCGATCGTATCGGCGTTCTCGCCGAGAACATTGGCTTCCTGAATCGATTCAGGCATTTCCCATCGAGTCCTGGCGGCCGTAGACATCCTCACTTTCAGCGACTTGGCTTTGGCCTCGTCAGCAGCCGCGATGAGTTCAGCGAGAACCCTCAACTGGTCCACGACGGTCGGCCTCCCCGGGAATAAATACCTGAACGCTTCCCGGGCAAGATAAGGGACGCCGCCGACAACAATCCACATAAGATCGGTCGGCGTGAACCTCGCGCGGAGTACTACCTTGGATGGCTGCATTGTCGTCAGATCAATGAGTTCGTCGATCATTATGCTTGGATGTCCAGTCAGGCTGATTCCAGCGTCGCTTATCCAGACCGCGTTTGAGCCCGGTCGGGCGCATGCCTGCTGGCAGCGCAGTTGCCGCCCTGCGTTTTCGGGGATCAGCCTGGTCGCCGCTAACGCTCTTCTTTCTTTTCCTTCGATGAGGCAAATCCAACCCCCGCGCCCACGATCGCGCCGATCACGGTCCCGAGCCCCGGCACAACGGTCCCGGCCGCGCCGCCAATGAGGGCCCCAGAAATTGTGCGGTTCTTATCGGCCCAAGCTTTGGTCCGCGTCCACATACCAACCGGCTTTGTTTCGTCGTTCATGTTGCTTCCTCACTGAAAGAGCAGCTCGGATGTTAGCGGATCCGCCGCATCGGCGCGAGACCGTGATGCACACAACGACGCGATGGCGTCCTCGCCGCACGCAACCGCCTCGCCGTCGATAATGCAGGAGTACGTAGTGTGACGAGCCCGTCGACGATCAACGGAAAACGCTCGGTGAGGTCATTTCCCCCGACGGCTGTGGAGCCTTACCCGTTTGCCGTCCTTGTGGGGGCGATAACCCGCAAGCCATAATGCTTGATTTCATGCAACCACGGCGCCCCGGAAGGCGGCCAGGGCGCCGATGCGGCAAGGCACGGTGCAATGAAGCCCGCCGGCAGGGCACGCGAAAGCGAGGGCATGACCGGGACGAATTAGGGATCGAGACGCGAGCGGTCAATAAGCTACGGCCACGGCGTATGTGTCTGCGCAGTAGAAGACACGACCCCGGGGTGGTAACCCTCTCAAGTCCACGAAGTTATCCAAAACAAGCCAGATACCATGAGATGAAGCATGCCTGAAGCCGACAATGAAGGTGCGAGATTCTATGCAGACCAGCCCCAGGCCGCTCCAGGTTTTTTCCTGAAAGGCTCACACCAGCTCGATTGGGGCATGAAGAACAGGCTGGCCCGTGTTTTTTCTCCCTCCACAGGTCGCACCGTGATGCTCGCCGTCGATCATGGTTACTTCCAAGGTCCGACCAGCGGTCTTGAGCGTATCGATCTCTCTATACTGCCGCTGTTGCCTTATTGTGATGCACTATTTTGCACACGCGGCGTCTTGCGCAGCGTCATTCCGGCAGAATCGCAAAAGCCGATGGTGCTGCGCGCAAGCGGTGGCCCCAGCATCCTCAGGGAGGAACTTTCCGACGAACAGATCGCAATGGACATTGAGGATGCGGTCCGGCTGAATGCTGCTGGTGTTGGCATTCAGGTGTTTATCGGCGGCGACTTCGAGACACGATCCATTCACAATATGACGAAATTGGTGGATGCGGGGCTCCGCTATGGCATCCCGGTGATGGGCGTCACGGCCGTCGGAAAGAACATGGTGCGCGACGCAAAATATTTCCGGCTTGCCTGTCGCATGATTGCGGAACTCGGCGCACAGTATGTCAAGACCTACTATGTAGACGAGGGCTTTGAGACCGTAACCGCCTCCTGCCCAGTACCAATCGTGATGGCTGGAGGAAAGAAGCTTCCGGAGCTGGAAGCGCTTACCATGGCCTACAACGCCGTCCAGCAGGGCGCCGCCGGGGTCGACATGGGGCGCAACATCTTTCAGTCGGAGGCACCCAAAGCAATGATCAGCGCTGTCCACGCCGTGGTGCACAAGCATCTCAAACCTGCGGAGGCATTGGAATTATTTAATTCAAAGCGAAACAATACGCCGATAAGCTGTCGCGACCCCAACGGTAAAACGTAATCGAAAAGGATGACTGCCATGTCAGAGAATGCCAAAACGCGTTCCCTTCCCGAGGCAAGACAAGTCAACGACCAGGATTGGATGGTGCAGCGGTTTCCGGGGCAGACCTGCAAGATGCTGTTCCATCCCAATCCCGAGCGGCCGACGGAACCGAATGCCGGGATCGTTCGCTACGAGCCCGGGGCATGGCACCCGCGTCACAGCCACGACTTTGCGCAGGTCTGGTACGTGCTGGAGGGCACCTTCCAATACGGGGAAGCAACCTATGGGCCCGGCACGATGACCTACCATCCCGATCCTCACACCGAGCCAGAGATGCGGACCGAGACGGGCGGGGCGATCCTCTACGTCCAGTACATGGGACCGACTACCAGGGAGGCGCCGATCTATGACGGCCGCTTCAACTTGACAAAACGCCGGCCGGTCGAGCTCGAACGCACGGACGTGTGAGCTTCTGTGCTCGCGCAAGCACGCTCGGCGCACCGCGTTCCGTGCTCCAAGACGGATGCCGGTGCGAGGTCTCTGAAAAGTCTGCATGGTCATGGCGATTCTGCCCCAGCTCTACTTTTCGCAGATGAGGTCGTCGAATAATGAAGCGGCGCAGGTTCATCACGCTGCTCGGCGGCGCGGCTGCGTGGCCGGTGGCGGCGCGCGCCCAGCAGGCGACGCGGCCGGTAATCGGGGTTCTCCACGCGACATCATTTGTGCCCTTTGGCCCCGCATTCCTGCAGGGTCTACGCGAAACTGGCTATGTAGTTGGTCAGACCGCCCTAATCGAATATCGCGAGGCGAGAGGCGTCTACGAGCGGCTATCGACATTGGCAGCCTCGTGACTATGCACGTTGACGTCATCTATGCCGGAGGCACTCCCGCGGCGCGCGTCGCGAAGATTGCTTCAATCAGGACTACGCCACCCATCTCGGTCGTATTTGCGATGGCGAGCGACCCGGTCGCCGAAGGGTTTGTGGAAAGTCTTAACCGGCCTGGCGGAAACATAACCGGGGTGACCAGCATTGCCGCTGCGCTCGCGCCCAAGCGTCTTGATCTTGTGCGCGAATTCCTGCGCGACGATGCTGCTGTGGCGATCTTGATCAATCCGGTCAATCCACTTAGCCAGACTGAGCGCATGGAGACCGAGGTCGCGGCCGACGCGATCGGCCAGCGGCTCGCAGTCGTGACCGCAAGCAATGAAGGCGAAATCGACGAAGCGTTCGCGACGATTAAGCGGCAAAAGCACATCGGCGCGCTCATTATCGCAGCCGATGTTTTCTTCTACTCGCAAATGCAGCGACTAGCTACCCTTGCAACCCAACATGCGTTGCCGGTGATCGGTCCGCTACGCGAGTTCGCCGCCGAGGGCGGCTTGTTGAGCTATGGTGCCAGTATTGCCGAAGTCAATCGTCAGGCGGGCATTATCACTGGGAAGGTGCTCAAGGGCGCGCGGCCAGGCGATCTGCCAGTGCAACAACCAACAAAGTTTGAACTGGTCCTAAACCTCAAGACCGCAAAACGGCTCAGCATTGAGATTTCGCCAAAGCTGCTCGCGCTTGCTGACGAGGTCATCGAATGAGACGCCGCCAGTTCATCACGCTGCTCGGCGGCGGGACAGTATGGCCGCTCGCCGCTCATAGCCATGCTGGTCGCCACGTCTGCCGGTGCCGCTCATCGAGCGATGGGCGTGCATTGCAGATCAGCCCCAATGATCAACGGACCGGTATATGCCGTCTTGAGTTCGGCAATGGCGGCATCGAGATCGTACACTCCGAGGTGACTGACGACCAATCGTCCGACGTGCGCCTCCTGCGCGATGCGCCCCACGACCGCCGGCGCTGCATGCAGCGGACTCGCAGGGGCGCCGGCGGCGATCGCGAGGTGCATGATGAGGACATCGGCATTCTTGGCGAAATCCACAAATTTCGGATTGGTGCCGTTCTGATCGGAACTGAACACGATCGTCCCGTCACGCGTTTCGACACGATACGCGAGGGTGGGCATGTTCGCATGGGGTATTCCGAACGCCGTCACCTTCAGGCCCTCGCCTTCGAACACGGCCGACGGCTCCGCCTTCAGCACATCGACCACGCTGACCTTCAGCGGCACGCCGTTGCCCTTCGTGGCGCCCAGCGCACCGCCCATCACCTGAAAGGCGCCATTCCTCTCGTCGAACATGCGCGCAAGAAACGTCGCAAAATCCGGCGCCACGTCGTTTCCGGAGGGCCCCGAAACGCCCAGGCCAGCCGAGGGACCGGCGATGGGCAGAGGTTCCTTGCGTTGCAGATGGCTTAACCACAGGAGCGCGGGCAGGTCGGACACATGATCGGGATGCAGGTGACTGATGCCGATCAACACGAGGTCGCTCAGCTTCGCGCCCGACTGAGCGAACCGGAGATAGGCGCCGCCGCCCATGTCGACGAGCATTCTGGCCTTGCCGTCGATCCACAACAGATAGCTCGACGACGCCCGGTCCCTGTTGAAGGCAGGACCCGCCGATCCCAGAATCTGCAGGGTCGCCGGCCCGGCTGCGCAGCTCTGCGCCGAGGCGCCCGAAGGAACGGCGAGAACGAGCACGCCGCACATCATGAAGGACCGGAGGAGCGTGATCATGAGCCACCTGTATTGCTGAAGCGCGCCGGATTTGACCGATGTCTCCGACCGGACCCCGTCGGCCCTATACCATGGCCAGAACAACCACAAGCGGCCAAGGCTCACTTGAGCGCTTTCAGGAGGACCGCTTCTGGCAGATATTGCAGAAGTCGCTGCGGAGTGACCTGTTTTCCGGCAGCAGGCGGCTACCATCCATTTAGCAAATAATAAAAGTCGGTCGGAATGTTGCTGTCATAGTCGCGTTCGATCTTTTGATACGAGCCTCGATAAAAGATGAGAGGGCGAGGATCGCTGGCGGTCGTGGTCGTCAGGGCGCAAACCTTGCCGACAAGAATCAAATGGTCGCCACCATCATATCGAGCGTAATTCTCGCATTCAAACGAGGCAAGCGCGCCGGGTATGAGAAGTCCCCCGGTATGCCCTGCGAGAGGGACGGTACCCTCCCATTTTTCCGCGACAGTGCGGGCAAATTGCTTTGATACGGCATGCTGATGCTCGTGCAAAATATTGATCGCATAGGTTTGCGCATCGCTCCAGGCCGCAAACGAGTTGGAGGTTCGTGCGATGCTGAAGAGCACCAGCGGCGGCGATAATGACACTGAATTGAACGAGCTCACGGTCGCTCCAACGCGAGTGCCCTCTCTTGTTATCGTAGTGACAACGGCAACGCCGGTCGGAAAGAGGCCAAGCGCATCCCTGAAGCTTCGCTCCGTGAATGTCATCGTGCTGTCCCTGGATGCATTAGCGAGCCAGGCAAGGAGACGCTCGACCTCGCCAATCCCGACAAGCTGCTCGCGCTTGCCGACGAGGTCATCGAACAGGCGAGCGTACCGCAACATCGCCGCGGTGCCGCAATAGCCTGCCTGAGACGATGGCTAGGGTAAGCAGGTCCAACGGCAGCTCCGGAATGATGGTGAAGGCGGGTCATGCCCTCACTTCAGCAGATCGGCCACCTTGTCGATCCCGGCCTTGACGCAAGCCTCGTCCTTTTCGCCGCCCGGCGCGCCCGAAGCGCCGGCTGCGCCGATGACCTCGTCGCCCACCTTGATCGGCAGCGCGCCCTGGTTGGCTATGACGTTGGTGAGATGGATCAGGCCGAGCGTCGGATCGGCTTTGAGACGCTCAACGAGTGCGCCGGACGGCGAACGGAACGTGCGCGCGGTATAAGCCTTGCGCATGCTGTTCTCCACGGTGTGCGGGCCGGTGTTGTCGCCGCGTACCTGCACGATGATCTCGCCGTTGCGGCCGACCACGGTCGCCGACACGGCGTAGCCGTTGGCCTTGCAGGTCTCAATCGCAGTTTGCGCGATGGTGATTGCCATGGAAGCGCTCAGGTCCTTGTGGTTGAGCAGCTGCGCGCCCGCCGTCTGGGCGGTGGCGGAGGCAAGGACACACCCGAGCATGAGCGCGCCGGAGCGAAGCGTAGATGGGAACATTCTTCTCCTCCCTGATGCGGCCGTGGTGACGCGGCCGGAGGGGAATTATAGCGGGATTTTGCGTATCGCAATCAGGGGGCTGTGGCGTAATTCCAGGCTGACCAAGCGAATGCGCAGAAACTCTAACGGCTTTTGCCGACCATCTCGGCGTCAATGAGCACGAAAGCCACATAGGCCGGCTCATCGGTCCGATTACTCCAAGCATGATTGGTGCCGCGCTGGATCAATACGTCGCCGGCCTGGAGCACGACCTCGCCTTCATCCATCAGCGCAACGATCTCGCCGGACAGCACGATCGCGTAGTCGACCGAGCTGGTCTTGTGGAAACCTGGATGGCGGGGATTTCCGCGATCCAGGGCCTCGTGCCGTCCAGAGCCATCGGGGGGAGCATCGCGTTCATGCGCGAGCGCGGGAACGCGTTGCTTGTCCGGCGGATATTCGATGATGCGCAGCACACTGCCGTTCTTCGGCGGCGGTAAGCGGAACGGGCGGCGTATGGAATCCTCATTGCCGCGATTGTCGGCTGGCGTCCCGCGTGTCTCCCATAGCTCGGTCACCACCACGCTTCCAGTCCCACGGCTGAACACATGCGGCGAGGGCCCGTCCATGATGAATATCGACTTGCCTTTGGCGCTGTGCCCGGTAACCACTCGGCGAATTTTCTTCTGCATCCGAACCTCGTACAACCTTCGTGAAAAGAAGCATATTATCACTCGCTCAACCTGAGCCCGGCCGCATGCCGCCTCCCCTCAAGCCGGCATCCATCAGTGGCGGGAAGCCCCTGCTCGGATCACCATCTATCGGCAACGATGGGCGCACGAAACCAGAAACCCGGAAATCGGAGGGAGCGATGACCGCCACGCTGCGCCGCTTATTTCTGCTCGCTTGCCTGCTCGCGAGCCCCGCCGCGCTGGGGCAGAGCTACCCCGACCGCAACGTCACCATCGTGGTGACCTCGGCAGCTGGCGCCTTGACCGACACGCTCACCCGCGCCGTTGCACAGCGGCTGTCCGAGATGTGGAAGCAGAACGTGATCGTCGAAAACCGGGGCGGCGCTGGATACTCGATCGCGGCCCAGTCCGTGATGCGGGCCGAGCGCGACGGCTACACCCTGCTCGCTTCGGAGACCGGCTTCTACACGACCCAACCGCACCTCTATTCTGAAGGCAAGCTGGCCTACGACGCGGAGAAGGACTTCGTTCCGGTCGCCGGCTACGGCACCATTCCGACTGCGTTGCTGGTGAATCCGTCGGTGCCTGTGAATTCGGTGACCGACCTGATCGCGCTCGCCAAGAAGAAGCCCGCGGCCGTGACGTTCGGCACGGCCGGCGTCGGGACTGCGCTGCACATCGCCGGGCTGGAGCTGGAGAATCTCGCTGCCATCAAGATGACGGCGGTGCACTATCGTGGCGCGGCTCCCGCGCTGAGTGATGTGATTGCCGGACACATCAACGCGGTGATTATGGGCCCCTCCGTAGCGCTGAGCTCGGTGAAGGCCGGAAAGCTCAAGATGCTCGCTTTCGGCAGCGAGAAGCGGGTGGCGGAGTTCCCCGACGTGCCGACCATCGCCGAGACCGTTCCGGGATACGAGGCGAGCGTGTCGTTTGGACTGTTTGCCGTGGCGGGCACGCCTGCCGGCATCATCAAGAAAGTCAACGCCGACGTGCAAACGATTGTCAGCGATCCCGAATTCCAGAAGAAGTATCTCGAGCGCTTTGCCGTTGAGCCGGTACCAGGGCCGCTCGACGCCTTTGCCGAATATCTACGCAAGGACTCGGCCAAATGGGGCGAGGTCATCAAGGCGGCCAACGTGAAGATCGAATGACGCATGAACGTCGAAAAGTATCCGCGAAGTAAGTTTCCGTCGCATGATCCACCGCGCCGAACGTTACACCGAAGACTGCCAGTGCGCTCGGCCGGCACCTCTTCAGCCCAAGTCGGATATATCCGACTTGGGCCACTTTTGGTGCCGAACTCGGGCAAGCCCGAGTTCGGGCAGGGGAGAGGTCGGATCGCGCTTGCGCGATCCGGGTGAGGGGGGCCGGCTCGATAACGGTTTGTGACCCCCTCACCCGGAATGTGCGCGCGCGGCGCGCACATTCCGACCTCTCCCCTGCGGGGAGAGGTAAACCGCGGCTGCCTCAACGTCAGCGAAACAAGCTCTAATTTGAATTCAATCACAGGAGAACCACCCATGTCCGACAACAAGCCCATTCGGCGGGTCGCCATCATCGGTACAGGCGTCATCGGCGCGAGCTGGACCGCCCTTTTTCTGGCCAAGGGCCTGGAAGTGGTGGCGACGGATGTGGCGCCGAATGCCGAGGCCGCACTCAAGCGCTTCATCGATGCCGCCTGGCCGGCCCTCAAAAGACTGGGGCTTGCACCGGGTGCATCGCAATCGAAGCTGAAATTCACGGCCGACCTCGCGGCGGCTGTCAAAGGCGCTGATCTTGTCCAGGAAAACGGGCCCGAGCGGATCGACTTCAAGAAGAAGCTCTATGCAGAGCTCGACGCGCTGTTGCCGCCCGACGTGATTATTGCGTCGAGCTCGTCAGGCCTGACCATGAGCGAGATTCAATCGGCTTGTGCGTCTCATCCCGAGCGCTGCGTCATCGCGCATCCCTTCAACCCGCCTCACCTCGTCCCGCTGGTAGAGATCGTCGGCGGAAAGAGGACCTCGGAAGAGACGATTGCGCGCGCCTCGGAATTCTTCACCTCCATGGGGAAGCAGACAGTGCGCCTGAACAAGGAAGTGCCGGGGCACGTCGCCAATCGCCTGCAGGCCGCGCTCGCGCGGGAGGTCTATCACCTGGTCGCGGAGGGGGTGGTCAGCGCAGCCGACGTCGATACCGCGTTGTGCTGGGGACCGGGCCTGCGGTGGGGCATCATGGGCAACATGATGCTCAACCACCTGGGTGGCGGAGAGGGCGGCATCGAGCATTTCTTTCAGCAGTTCACCGGGCCGATGACGGCCTGGTGGAAGGTTCTCGGGCAGCCGGTGCTGACGCCCGAAGTGCAGAAGAAGCTCATCGACAGCGTGCACGCCGAGGTCGGATCGCGCTCCGTCGACGAGCTGGCGGCCGAGCGGGACGAGATGCTGCTCGGGCTCATCGAGATGCGCACCAAGCCTGCGAAAGCGACCGTGTCACGCGTCGCGTAGCACTCGGGGGAAGGGAGCGCACCAGAGCATGTCCCGCAAAAGTGGGAACCGGTTTTGCGAAAAAGGACATGCTCAAACAGAGCGATAGAGCAGGATGACGATTCGAAGGAAAGTCATCCTGCTCCAAGTGTCAGGCTCAATTGCCGGTCAGCTTCGAAAGATAAAGGAGAGCATGAGATGACAGACGTCGTCGTTATCGGCGCCGGACCGGCAGGCGTGGTCGCAGCTGTCCGTGCGGCGGAGCTCGGCGCGCGCACCTCGCTGATCGCAAGCGGCGAATTCGGCGGGATGGCAGACAACGATGGACCGGTTCCGGTGCGGGTGCTGGCCCATACCGCCCGGTTGATCCGTGAAGCACGCCAGCTCGGCCGATACGGCGTCACCGTCAGCGAGCCGGTGCTTGAT
>Ga0306921_10003022_pt1 | contig 16967 bp, 14 predicted proteins | sample sta12Cox44000080_FD_203760 | JGI IMG/M metagenome (GOLD analysis project Ga0306921, IMG submission 203760) | Lab enrichment of tropical soil microbial communities from Luquillo Experimental Forest, Puerto Rico - statoxic.12C.oxic.44.000.080 (v2)... | ecosystem: Environmental > Terrestrial >... | reverse complement strand
GATCAAGCGTCGCCGACTCAGTAATGTCCGCATGTTTATCGACGATGCGCGCCTGTTGATCGCGGCGTTGCCGACGGCGACGATCGCGCGCGTCTTCATCCTGTTTCCCGACCCCTGGCCGAAGCACCGCCACCACAAGCGGCGGATCGTCTCTCCCGACACTCTCGACCATTTGGCCAGGATCATGACCGGCGGGGCGGAACTGCAGCTGGCGACCGACGACCCTGGTTACTTCTCATGGATGCTCGAATGTGTGACCGGCCATCTGGCATTCACCTGGCTGGCCCGCCGCCCATGTGATTGGCTGGAGCGTCCGCCAAATTGGCTGCCGACGCGCTACGAAGAAAAGGCGCGCGTCGCCGACCGCCCTCCATTCTTTCTGCAAGCCTGCCGGCACTCACGGGCGAAGGCTTGATTCTGCAGGTGGACGCGCCAATCGCCGCAGCATCCGAGCGGCGACACAGCGCACGACGGCCCTGGTCATTAGGCCCGAGGCTATGAGGCGCCACCAATATTTGACGATAACATGACTAGTTTTGGACGCATCCTTGCTGCGGCCTGCTTAATTCGAGACATCCTCAGCGCTGCCGGGAAGAATGGCCATGGCGCGTGTATCACCTCGAATTTCGCGGCGGATCGGCGCGCGGCGACGGTGGCTGCCGATGTTCACAGACTCCTCGTGACTGCTGGATTGAGGCTTGAGAGATATGCCTTGCTGGAACATTCGAGATATTCGAAGCGCGACCGGAATGTGCCTAGATGCTCACCGGTCGCGCGCCTGCTCTCTGGGAGGACCAACAGTTGGGAGCCCTGGAATCGCGTATCGAAGGTGTCATCTTTGACGGCAGCGGAGAAGCGTTACCGCCGGCACATCTCGCTCGGCGGCTTGGCTGCCAACTCAGCAATATAGACGTCGTCGCCTATGCCGTAGGAACGCTTGGCTTCGTGCATGTCGCGCCGATTCGTGATGCTCTGCTCGTCAAGTTCGACCCGTCTACTGTCGATCATCTCGCTGCGTTCGCTGCTTTCTACGAAATTGTCGGAAAGGCCCCTGAACGGCTCGTTCTCGCCTACCCCGGTAAAGCGGGGGGCCCCGAACAGTATGAGATTTTTAACAGCCTGATTTCCGGTCTAAAGCGGGTGGAGGCCGCATTGAATAGGACCGGGAACGACATCGGCCGCCCGGCTCGGCGCTCCGAAAATTCTTCGATCGACCGGGGGCCGTTTCAGCCTGGGAAATCAGCTCCCAACGTAAAGCCACCGACGGCAAATTCGGGAACCTGTGGATTTGCGGTCAAGGCGCAAGGAAGCGACTATTCCCAAAGACTGTGGAAGCCGCTCGATGCGATCACAGTAGAGGATCAGTGGCTCGGTCAGCTGTTGCACATTTGGCGAAATGCGCGTCAGGGATCGCGGCTGCCGGCGAGCGAATCCCTCGATCCGCTTGAAGCGTTGAACATCGCACGTGGTCGCGCGCACATCGTGGATACGCGCGACAGCGATCCGATGGGCTATCGATTTCGCCTATGGGGCACCGTCAACCCCTATCGCGGCGAGTACAAAAACCAGACCCTCGCCCAGATGCCAGCAGGTTTGATGCGGGAGGACGCCGTGGAGGACTATTGGGAAGCCGCAGCCAGCGGCGTCCCGACCTATCAACTGATTCATCGCACCGAGAAAAATCAGCTATTGTCATATGCTCGGTTGTTGCTGCCCCTCGCCACGGACGGCCAGCGCGTCGACCAGTTGCTCGTGCTGATAAACGAGCGGCGGCTGCCGGAGCTCGAGACGCCTTAGGCCCTCCGTCGCGATAGTCGACAGCGGCGTCGCCAGGGAGGCCAGAGCCTCGGCCCGTGTCGAGTGACACAAATGCATGACGGCGTCGCGACCCTCCGGCGGGAACCACCCATTGACGAAACGGCACGCCCGGGCAAACCCATAGGCTCTCACTCCGAGCGACACTGCTTTGCGGTCTGCGATTTCGGGCGAGTCTCGAGGATCGATGCGTATCATCGCGCTGTCGTGGTCGAACGGTCGGTCTCGCAGCGTTATTGCGCATGCAAGACGCGACATGACGGTGCTCAATCGCGGCTGTCTGTAGGCGCCGCGACAATCCTCGCGGACCCAAAGCCCACCGGCGTGAGCCACCTCGCCGCCAAATCGTGGGATCTCGCATTTGACGACAAACCGCGGATCGACGAGCGGCGGTTCGCCAAACCACAGAGCCTGTGATTCGATCAGTTGATAGAAATCATCGACAACTAGTCGACGCACGCAATAGGTCGCGATCGGCTCCCCGCGCCGGTTTTGCGCCACCAACCAGAAATCGTCGGGGCCAAAGCGCGTGAAGGCCGGGTCGAAAGCCTGGTTAAGGTGAGTGTCGCCGTGCGCGTGGCGGATTGCAGCATAATCGCCAAAGTCCCGGCGCTGGCGCCACGACATTTCGGCGCCGCCCAGTGCTGCACTGTACCTCTCGATTGCACGTTGGACTCGGGCGAATTCACTGGCGCTTAATGGGCTCACGGATTTTCCTCTCGCTAGATAATCGCTGTGCCACCAGGCTTTTGAGACTGCCGATATGGAACAAATAGTGAACTTGTTGCTTATAAGAATGCTTAAAGTGCTCTTTCTACCTGACATTTATCTCACAAATCTTAAGATATGATTAAGTGTATTTAAGATGATATTGAGGCACTTCAGTAATAATCGGCGCGATGCACGGAGATGCTAGGACAACGTCTCCGAAGTCGACAGTCGACGATGGTCGTGTTTGCCCGCCCCGCAGACGGGCCAAGCCAGTCCCAGGAAGCGCAGGCGCTCGGAACTCGGTGAATCGTTCCGGGCAATTCCACCCAGCGATCGGATAGGTTGCTATTATATGATGTTTATATCGCATTAATCCGGATTTGTCAATATCCGGGTTCAGCCGCTGACGCGCCATTCAAAATCAGAAGGCATTGACAACAATCGACATACGCCGAGCGAGCTCAGGACGACCGCCAAAGACGGCGCATTCGGCGCTGGCTGGACCCGTCGCTGTTCGACCATTATCATTGCCCATGAAATTTGCGGTCCTGCAGTTCTTCAGCTGGCCCGAGCGGCGCGTCGATCTGGCGACGGTTTATGCCCGCGCTCTCCAGCGGATCGAGATCATGGACCGCAACGCCTACGACGCGGTGTGGCTTGCCGAGCATCACTTCAGCAGCTTCAGCGTGTGCCCGTCGGTGCATATGGTCGGCGTACTGGCGGCTGCGCGCACCCACCGGCTGCGCATCGGCACCGGAGTATCGCTGGCGCCGTTTTATCATCCGCTGCGGCTGGCCGAGGAGGTGGCGCTGCTCGATCAGTTATCGGGCGGACGGGTCAATTGGGGCGCCGGCCGCGGCTTTGCCCGGGTCGAGTTCGAGGCGTTTGGCGTCCCCCCGGACCAGAGCACCGCACGGTTCCACGAGACTGTCGAAATCGTTCTCAAGGCCTGGACCGATGAACGCCTGACTTTCGCCGGCGAGCATTTTCGGTTTGAGGACATCGAGGTGCTGCCCAAGCCTGCGCAGCGCCCGCATCCACCGGTATGGGTGGCCGCGAGTTCCGAAGCCGCCATCGAGTGGGCCGCGGACCGCGGTTTCTCGATCCTGATGGACCCCCATTCCGCGGCCACGGAGATCGGCCATAAACGCCGATTCTATGACTGGCGACTGACCGCCGCGGGCTTCTCCGCGACCGGCCGCGACATTCCTGTGGCCCGCCTGATGGCGCTCGCCACGACTGCGGCCGAGGCGGCGGCAGTGGCGCGCAATGGCGCCCGCTGGATCGTAGATTCCTATCTTGGCGCCCAGCACCGTCCGGTCATGTCGAATTTCACGCCCGAAGGCGTCGACCCTGTCCAGCGTTATCTCGACGAGGTGATCCTGCACGGCACGCCGGAGGCGGTAACTGAGCACATTCTTCGGCTGCGCGACGAGATCAGGCTCGACTATCTGCTCTGCGCGCCGCTCAGCCACGAAACCTTTATGCTGTTGACCGAAAAGGTGCTGCCTCGACTCGCTTGAGGATCTTGTGTTTCACCCGAGTTCGATGTGGGCGAGCGAGAGTTGCCACTGGCCATACCCCGGGACGGCAACGGCGAGGCGGATATGGGACAGTGGCGTCAGCTCCGCCAGCCGCCAGCGAGTGGGGATGCCTAAGTCCTTGGCGATGATCGCGTGGCGGCGCTCCGGGTGCACAGTAAAAAGCTGGGGTTCGATGCGCAGCCCGTGCCCGGTGGCTTTGACGATCGCCTCCTTTAATGTCCAAATGCGGAAGAACATCTCGGTTCGGCGCGTTTCGGGAAGCTGCTCCAAGAGCTGGCGCTCCGCAGGGGCGAACCAGCGTGCGGCCATTTCTCCAACGTTGATGGGCCGGCGGATGTCCTCGGCGTCGATGCCGACCGGCGCACCGTCCAGGATCGCGCACGCGGCAAAATCGCCGCTGTGGGTCAGGTTGAACGACGGCGCCGGCGCGCCGTAGCGTCGGGGTTTCAGCTCCGGCCGGCCGAGCGGGTTGCGGACAAAGCGCGGCTTCTCGCCGCCGAGAGCCTCTCGCAATACCCGGCGCAGCATTGCGTGGGCGGCGATATAAGTCGCGCGGTCGCGAACGAAATGAAACGCCCCGGCCTGACGCGCTTCTTCCTCCGACAATTCTGCTGTCAGACGCCGGAGCGCGGCAGGATCGAGGCCATCTGCCGTGGTCCAGTATACCCTCGACTCCGGCGGCGGGCTCGATGCCGCGGTATCATTGGTTGATGGCGGGGCGGCGCTGTGCTGGGATGGGGGCACCGACATTCGGGAGGACGATCAATGACCATCAAGGTTGACGACAAGTTGCCATCGGCGACATTGCGCTATGTGGGTCCTGACGGGGTCCAGGCGGTTACCACGGAAGAGTTTTTCCGCGGCAAGAAGGTCGCGCTGTTCGGCGTGCCCGGCGCCTTTACCCGGACCTGCTCGGAACGGCATTTGCCCGGCTATGTTACGCACGCGGATGAACTCAAGGCCAAGGGCATCGATACGATCGCCTGCATCGCGGTCAATGACCAGTTTGTTATGGATGCTTGGGGTAAGGACCGCGGCGCCAGCGGTAAAATCGTCATGCTGGGCGACGGCAGCGGCGACTTCGTGCGGGGGATCGGGCTCGAGCTCGACCGCGTCAAAGAAGGCATGGGCATCCGCACGCAACGCTATTCGATGCTCGTCGACAACGGCGTGGTCAAGGCGCTCAACGTCGAGCAGCCCGGGCAATTCGACGTCTCTAGCGCCGAGGCAATGCTGAAGGCGCTCTAACCCGGCGCTCTCGCCCGCTTCGGTGATCCGGCGGACTTGGCATGAACTGGGCTCGGGCGGCTTTCGGCGCGGTCCTCATCGGTGCCGCGTGCGCGCTGCCGGCCCAGGCGCAGCAGACGATATCGGGCTCCGGTTGGGCGCCGCCGCCGTTCACGCTGCCGCCTCCGGCCTATGCCGGCAAGCCATTGATTTACGATCCTCAATTCTTGGCGCATCCGGATCGCGACCTGCGCGACGGGTGCACGCCGGCGATGCCGTCATGCCCAATGCAGCTCTTGGGGGTGACCGGGAGGGATGGCGGGGTGATGCTCAGGGGTAAGGTGCTGAGCTGGTGAGGTCGGCTGCGCTCCAGTCGGAGGATGTCGAAACATGGCGAGAACATCGCCGGTTGGGGTACTCGGAACGGTTGACGCCTGCCCCTGCCCAGGACGCATTCGTCAAGTAAAGGGTAACCAAGCGCCATGCGCGGACTCGAACCCATCCCCTATTCTGACACGCAACTCCGCGCGATTCTGCGGCGCGTCAAGACGATCGCTTTGGTAGGCGCCTCATCGAACTGGAACCGGCCAAGCTACTTCGTCATGAAGTATTTGCAGAACAAGGGTTATCGGGTAATTCCGGTAAATCCTGGGATCGCCGGCCAAACGCTGCTCGGCGAAAAAGTTCACGCCAAGTTGCGCGACATCCCCGAATCGGTCGACATGGTCGATATGTTTCGCGCTGCGCGCGAGGCCCCGGCGATCGTCGAGGACGCGATCGCGATCGGCGCCAAGGTGCTGTGGATGCAGCTCGGCATCCGCAACGACGCGGCCGCGGCGACGGCGGAAGCAGCCGGCATCGAAGTGATCATGAACCGCTGCCCGAAGATCGAGTTCGGGCGGCTCGGCGGGGAATTGTCATGGAGCGGAGTCAATAGCGGCATCATCCGCAACCGCCCGCCCGAGCCGCCGCTGGCGCGCCGGGTCAAGGAGCGGCCGTCACCCCCACCGCTCCCTCCCCCGCGAGCGGGGGAGGGTCAAGGTGGGGGCTATGGCTTCGAGACCCGGGCGATCCACGCCGGCGCGGCACCCGACCCAGTGACCGGCGCGCGCTCGACGCCGATCTACCAGACCGCGGCCTATGTCTTCGACGATGTCGACCACGCCGCCGGCCTCTTCAACCTGCACAATTTCGGCTACATCTACGCGCGGCTGAACAACCCGACCGTTTCGGTATTGGAAGAGCGGGTCGCCAGCCTCGAAGGCGGACGCGCTGCAGTTGCCGCCGCCTCGGGCCATGCCGCGCAGTTCCTCATCTTCTTCACCTTGCTCGAACCCGGCGACGAATTTGTCGCCTCGCGCAATCTTTATGGCGGCTCGCTGACCCAGTTCGGGCTATCGTTCAAAAAGCTCGGCTGGAAATGCGATTTCGTCGACCCGGCAGAGCCCGAGAATTTTCGCCGCGCCCTGACCGCGCGGACCAAGGCGATCTTTGTCGAGAACCTGGCCAACCCGGGCGGCATCATCGTCGATCTCGAAAGGGTGGCGGCAATCGCGCACGAGGCCGGGATCCCGCTGATCGTCGACAACACCCTGGCGACGCCCTATCTGTGCCGCCCGTTCGATTGGGGGGCCGACATCGTCTGCCACTCGACGACCAAGTTCCTCTCCGGCCACGGCCATGCGCTGGGCGGCATGGTCGTCGAATCGGGCCGTTTCGATTGGGCGCAGGGCGACCGCTTTCCGTCGCTGACCGATCCCGAACCGGCCTATCACGGCCTCAAGTTTTACGAGAATTTCGGCGATTTCGCGTTCACCACCAAGGCGCGCGCGGTGGCGTTGCGCGATTTCGGACCGACTCTGTCGCCGATGAACGCCTTTCTGACCTTGACCGGCATCGAAACCCTGCATGTCCGAATGGACCGACATGTCGAGAACGCCGGCAAGGTCGCCGAGTTTCTCTCGGTCCATCCGCGCGTTGCCTGGGTCTCCTACGCCGGGCTTAAGGACAGTCCCTATCGCGACCTCGCATTGAAATACCTACCGAAAGGCGCGGGTGCTGTATTCACCTTTGGCGTCAAGGGCGGCTACGAGGCCGGGACCCAGCTGGTCGAAAATGTGCAGCTGTTCTCGCACCTCGCCAATATCGGCGACACCCGGAGCTTGATTCTGCACCCGGCCTCGACCACGCACCGCCAGTTGACCGACGACCAGCGCCTGGCCGCCGGCGCCGGCCCGGACGTGGTCCGGCTGTCGATCGGCCTCGAATCCGCCGAGGACTTGATCCGCGATCTCGACCAAGCCCTCGCCGCCGCCGATCCACGCTGATCTGCGTCGGATCTGGCCTGAGCGTTTCTCGACTTTTCGTGTCGAGCACCGGCCGCGCGGCCGAAGCCGTTGCCGGATCGGCAGGGGCGCAGTCAGCCGCTCTTGGACTTGGCCGCGTCCTGTGAGCCACCCATAAAGACGCGCGACGATCTGTCGATAAGATCTGTGGCAAAGCGTTCGCTAAACCCCGATAAGAATCCAACCAGGGCCGAAAGAAAAGTGTTGATGTAAGCTCTCGTCGTTATAATCTGTCCGCTGCCGGCCCAGATCTCTTCTGTCGGCTTGGAAGATTGCACTTGTGCCAATGTTTCAATCGGGTTGTCATTTAGTCCAGAAATAGTTATTATTTTTGTTTGGAGGATGCTATAGGTTATAATGCCGAACATCGCTCCGATATAAGGTTTTACCAAATTCGTTAAATACAATGGCATTAGTCCCACTCGTTCGATCTCGGTCGTATCGAGGCGGAATGCAATGCTCACCATTGCGCCGAGGAAAGCAAAACTGACGGTCGTCATAAATTGCGAACCGGCAAAAATAAAAAATAAAGGAAGACCGATTGTCTTTGATATGGCAGCGTATATTGCAAATAATATCAGGAACGAAACCAGGGAACAAACCAGAGCAAAATAAACTGCGACCAACGGCGATCCATTGGTTATGGCGTAGAAGCGGCCGAGTATGCCGCCTCGTGCCTTTAACAGGGTATTCCCGATGTTTGCGATCGCTCGCTCGACGAAAGCAATATTAGGGGTGGCTGCCGTCAGCGCCGGAAGGATGGCGCCGACCTGTGCGCTGACCTTCTCCAAGTCCGCGGGGGAAAGCTGGTCGATCAGCGCGGCAAATCGGGATAATGCTATTTGCGCGGGTTCGTTACGTTCCGCCCCAATGTTGGCGATAATCGCGGCCCTGAGACTTCCGACAAGATCGTGCACGCCCGAAGGCGCCACCACCAGTTCTTGCCCTTGCCCTTGTTCCTGGCCTTGCCCCTGCTCCTGGCCTTGCTCGTGACGGGTCTGAGTCTCGTCCATCGGGTTGCCTCCACGCTGGAAGCGGTCTCGGATCTGAGGGCGGTGCACCTCTGCCTGGGCCGCTAAAAATTCAGCTGGGTGTAAGCGATAGCGACGATATCACCAGTTCAGTGTGAACCGGATCACATTTAGCTGAAATTTTCGCCGTTGAGACCCGGTATTAACGTCCAAATCTCCTGAATGGATGCGAGCCCTCGCTATTCGAGCGGTCGTCGATCACCCACGGTTCGCGGGAACGGAACCGGGCTGATTTTCGCGTCCGGAACCCAAGGAGAGATTATCTGCCGAAAATGCCGTTCAGCACGCCAACAGCGCCTTGGCCGACGCCCTTGAGGGTCTGGCCGACGCCTTCGAGGTTCTTGCCGAGGCTGCCGCCGGCGGAGTTGAGAATGGCAGCCACGTTGCCCGGTGTTTGCGTCAGCATCGCGGTCAGGTCGGGCTTGTAACTCAGATTGTCCACGGTGCCGCTGACCTGGATCGGTACGACGACGCCTCCGGCGAGCTGCAAGCTTACTCTGTAATCCACAACCCGTGTCCGCAGATCGACAATGCCGGTCCCGGTCAGCGGGATAGCGCCCAGCTGCACCCGCAAATCATTGTTGCGCACCATCCCGTTGGCGACAGCGCAAGTCGCCGACAGTGTGGCGAAATTGGAGACGTTGCCGCCGCCGGTCAGGCTTCTCGCCGCGTCCGACAGCAGCGCGAGCGGGCCGACCTGATTGATCTGGCCGCGGGCGAGCAGATTGAGCGCGCCCGCCACATTGAGCGAGCTGATCAGGTCCCGACCGATCCTCGCCGCGCTGTCGGCGAGCGCCGGCAGATTGACCCCCTCGATCCGCCCGTTGGCGAGGTGGAGCGCACCTCTGCCGGAGAGCGTATTGATCCAGTCGCGCCAGTTCCCGCCGCGGGCGGTGACGGCAATGTCGAGATTGCCTGATCCGGTGAGCCGGCCATTGCCGATCGTCGCCTGCGCCAAAGGCAGGATCTGCACCTGGGCGAGTGCGGCATCGAGACCGACGCTCGGCACGGCGCCGCTGCCGTCCACGGTCACCTTGCCGCGGCCATTGCCTCGATAGAGCTCCATCCGGCTGAGCTCGGCGGTCAGCCGCCGGTCCTTGACGCGGAAGTTTCCGGCACTCGGGCCAATCTGGAATTGATGATAGACGATGCCGCCGACCGTCAGCCTGAAATCGATATTGGCGAGCTTGAGCGTCGACAAATCGATGGCCCCACCCGTCCGGCCATTTGGCACTGCCGCCGAAGGCGTGGGAGCGAGACCGCCCGCTGCGGCCGGCGGTGTGGCCGATGCCGTCGCCGGCATCAGGTAGGGGTTGATGTCGATCCGGTCGACATCAAGCTTGCCGGTCAGTGTGGGCCGCACGCCGGCACTATCGATCGATATCGAGCCCTTGGCCCTGATCGCGTCGAGCGAGATATCGGCGTCTGTGAAGCTGGTCAGCGTCCCGGTGATCGCGACCGTGCCCTTGACTCCGAGCAGACCCAGGCTGTTCCCGCTGAGGCTGATCGGCGATCCCGCCCATTGCGCCAGCCGGCGCAGCGAGCTGCTCTCGATATCGATGGCGCCGCCCAGCCTCAGCGATGGCGACCCCGCGACCCGGCCCGAGAAGTCGAGCGTGACCGGAGCGGCGGCGAGCTTGACCGCGACAAGGCTCTCGGCCCCGACAAGCAGTGCGCGCGGGCTGGCGATATTGACCGCGAACGTCACCCGCTCGCGGTTCCAAGCCGCAGAGCCGTCGCCCGCGAACGCGCCGCCGAGACTGTGCAGCAACAGGGTCATGTCGATGCCGTCGAGCCGCTCTGTCTTGCCGGTGCGCTGGTCGAGGTAGCTGATATTGCCGTCGACGATCCGGACTTTTCTTAGCGTGAAACTGGAATTATTGAGGCCGCTGCCCGTTTGCGCCGGTCCGGCGGCGCCGCTCGCCGGCGCCGTCGAAGCCGCCAGACCGAATAGCCAGTTGGGACGCCCGGTCTTGTCGACCTCGAGCGCGATTACCGGTCGGACCAGATCGACGCGGCTCACCACAACTGCACCGTGCAGCAACGACCATAGCTGGAGCCGCAGCCGCACCTGCTTTACCGCCACCATGTCGGGCGCGTGGCCGCCCGGCATATTGGCGAATGAGACATCGTTCGCGGCGAACCCCAACGCCGGCGCTATCGACAACTTCACCGGCCCGGCGACCCTGAGGTCGCGGCCCGTCGCCTGTTTGACCAGCGCCGCGACACGCCCCTCGTAAACCCACACCGGGACGGCGATCGGAATGACGATGGCTGCAGCGATGACCACGCCGAGAACCGCCGCCACGCCGATCAGCAGTTGCCTCATCGGAGCGCCTCCCCGCCGGCAGATCGCCGCAACTGACGCCGCCTCACCTTATTTAAGCACTCCGACTTACGATAAGGGGCCCCACAAAACAGGAGCTGGCAGCGGTCCGACCGACCGCCAGAGCAGCCCGAAGGATGACCAGGTTTCCCGCGCGCCTAAAATTACAGGGGCGCTTTCGGACCTCTAGCGGCGGGTCGTCAGCCGTCGATGATGGCGATCGCCTCGATCTCGATCATCGCGTCGGGATCGGCGAGGCGGCTGATCTCGACCGTCGTGCTGGTTGGCGTCGCTGGGCCGAAATAGCGCATCCGCATATCGGGATGCTTGGCGAACTCCTCGTAATTGGTAACGAAGGTGTTGGTTTTGACGATGTCGGCCAAGGTCGCACCGGCGGCTTCGAGGCAGGTTTTGATGTTCTCGCCGACCTGCTGGATTTGCGCGCGCATATCGCCTTTGCCGACGCAAACCCCGTCCGCGTTGCGCGCCAGCTGGCCGGCAACGAAGATCATCTTGCCGGTGCCGCTGACGGTGACGACCTGACTGTACCTCGCCTGACCATTGACCATGCGCACATGGATGCCGTTCGGCTGGATCTTTTCACGCTTGATCGCCATCTTGCCCTCCCGCTGTTAGCCATGGACGATCGCCATGCAGGAACAGTCGTTCTCCTGCCGCGCGATCTTCGCTAGCATCGCCCAATGCGCTGTCTCGCGGGCAGTTCGCCCGCCAAAAACCGGTAACTCAGCGAGGGTGCGATGTCACTGACCAATCTCCGCCACGGGATCTTTCTGCCGCCGTTCCATCCGAACGAGGAGAACCCGACCCAATGCCTCGAACGCGACCTCGAACTGATGACTTGGCTCGACAAGCTCGGCTTTCATGAGGCGTGGATCGGCGAGCACCATTCCGCGGGCTACGAGATCATCTCCTCGCCCGAAATTTTCATCGCCTTCGCCGCCGAGCGCACCCGGCACATTCGCTTCGGCACCGGCGTCATCTCGCTGCCCTACCACCACCCGATGATGGTCGCCGACCGCATCGTCCAGCTCGACCACATGACGCGTGGCCGGATCATGTTCGGCGCTGGCCCCGGCCTCCTCGCCGGCGACGCGATCATGATGGGCATCGACCCGATGACACAGCGCGACCGCATGGCGGAAGCGATCGACGCAATCCTGCGCCTGTTCCGCGGCGAGATCGTCACCGAAAAGACCGACTGGTACACGATGGAGGGCGCTCGGCTGCACCTGCTGCCTTACACCCGGCCATATCCCGAGGTCGCGGTGGTCAGCTCGAACACGCCGTCGGGCGGGCGGCTTGCCGGCAAGTACGACCTCGGCATGATCTGCGTCGCCGCGACCAACCCGTTCGGCTACGAAGCGTTGTCGGCGAACTGGCAGATCGCCAACGACGTTGCCGCCGAACACGGCCGCACGATGGACGTGAACCGGCTGCGCCTAGTCGGCCCGATGCACATCGCCGAGACCCGCGCGCAAGCCTACGAGAACGCCAAATTCGGCTTCGAGCGCTATCTCGGCTACGCCAACAACAACCAGCCGCGCTTTATCGTGCCGGCAGGGCGGGACCCGCTCGAATGGTTTGTCGAGAACCGCTACGGCGTCTGCGGCACCCCGGATGACGCGATCGCGTTGATCGACCGGCTTTACGAGAAGCAAGGCACCTTCGGCGCCTTTCTGCACCAGGCGCATAACTGGGCCGATTGGGAGGCGACCAAGCGCTCCTACGAACTCTACGCCCGCTATGTGATGCCGCATTTCAGCCGGGCCAACGCGCCGCGTGCCGCCTCCTACCAATGGGCCGGCGACAACCGGACAGAGTTCAGCGCCAAGCGCCAAGCCGCCGCCAAGGCCATGTTCGACAAGCACGAAGCCGAACAGGCGGCAGTGCGCGAGGTGAGCCGCCCGACCCGCGGCGGCCGCGAAGCGTGGTAACGCTGGGCGGCTCAGCGGCGGAGGTTACAACACGATCTCGCGGCTGACGCCGCGGACATCGACTTCGACCTCGAGGCCCAGGACCGGCGGCCGGGCATAGTGCCAGGTGAGGCCCGCCGCGATCGCGCCGCGGCGCACGAACTCCTCGGCGAGGGCCGGGTAGATGTCGAAGACGGTGTAGAGCTGGGTGGCGGTGACGTCGTCCCAGGAGCGGCCGAGTGACGCCATGCGCCGCTCCATGGCGCCGAGCACGAAGCGCGCTTTCTCCCGCAAGCCGTCGGGCGAGGTGTCGCCATAACGAACGATCCGCTCGGCGTAGGGGCCCGAGGCGCCATCGGCCTCGCCGCTGCCGGCGGCAACAAAGTCGGTCCTGGCATAGCCCGCTTCGGCCGTCACCGTGTAGCAGAAGGCATAAAGCGACGGCATCGCCGGCGGGTCGATTTCCGGGCACACATTCGAGCGCGCCACCGGGTTGACCTCGTCGCGAAAGATCCCCCAGCTTTCTAGCCGCTGCACGTAATGCCGGTTGAAGGCGATGAACCCGGTATCGGTGAACTGGGCCGGCGAGCGCAGCTCGCAGGCGCAGAATGCGCCGGGCGGACGCCCGCGGCGTCGCAGATGGGCCTCGATCGCGTCAAATCCGTCGCCGAGCGGCAACATCCGGGCGAGCCGCACTCGCTCGATCGCAAAACCCGGCTCGGCCGCGACCCCGCCCGAATACTGGAACGCATGCTCGATGAAGCGGTAGCCGCCGGGCTCAAACGTCACGACATTCGCCATCGTCCGATTCCCATTTCCGTCAATTAGGAACGACTGGATCATACGTCATCGGCGAATAAATCCGCCCTAGGAGCCGTGATGCGCTGCCGACGCGCCCGGCGCGCCGACGCGAAGCGTGCCAGCGCCGGGGCCTTCCTTCGCGTCCCGCGAGCGCCGGGACTCGGGCGCGGCTACTTCGGTTTGTCGGCGTCGAGGATGGCCTGTACCCGGTCCGGATCGACGGCGGGCGGCTGGACGCCGGAGCGCTCGACCTGCAATAACTGACCGACCGTGCTGTTGCGCGTGCCCCAGCCACGGTTCATCGCTTCGGTCAATTCCTCAAAGGCCATGTTGGCGAGCCTCATTGGCACGCCGATCTCGCGCCCGAGCCCGACGGCGAGCCCGACATCCTTGTGCAACAGCCGCAAGGCGAAATCGGCCGGGTCGTGCTTGCCGGACAGAAACCGGCCGAGCCGGTCGAAAGTTCGCTGCCGGCCGGTCGCCCCCTGGCGCACCGCCTCCCACAATTCCAGCGGTTCGACCCCGGCCTTGATCCCCATCGTGAAGACCTCGGCAAGCGCCACCCCGAGAACCGCGCTGGTGCAGTTGTGCACGAGCTTGGCGATCGTGCCGGCGCCGATCGGGCCGATATAGGCGGCCTGGTCGCCCATCGCGTCGAGCACCGGTTTGTGGCGGTTGAACTGCTGCTCGTCGCCGCCGGCCCAGATCGCCATCTTGCCGCTCGCCGCCCCGCCGGGGCCGCCGCTGACCGGCGAATCGAGCATGTAGAGGTTTTTCTCGGCGAAGGCGGCGTTGATCTTGCGCACCATCGCCACTGAATTGGTCGACATGTCGAAGAAGGCGGTGTCGGGGCGCATGCCCTCGATCAGCCCGTTTGGCCCGAGTGCGACCTGCTCGACATCCGCCGGCACCGGCAGCGAGGTGAAGACGATCTCGCTCTGCGCGCCGACCTCTCTTGGCGAATTCGCCCAAACCGCACCCTTCGCCAGAAACGGCTCGGCGGCAGCGCGGCTCAGATCGTGCACGACCAGATCGTGCCCGGCCTTCTGCAAATTGGCCGCCATGCCCTTGCCCATCATGCCGAGGCCGATAAATCCGACGCGCATCTTCCCCTCCGCCCATCACAAGCCGCTACTGGACGAGTTTTGCCCGCGCCGCGCCCGAGCGCAAGGATCACCCGTTTCCCGGTGCTGCCGGAGCTGAGGGGACCTCTTCCTCCACCCCTTCCCGTGGCCCGTGGCACGTGGCCGGGGAGAGGGTGCAGCCCGGGTCTGTCAGCCGACGAGATCAACCTCGACCGCCTCGAACATCCGATACATGCCGTGCGCGATTTCGACCCTGGCGCGCGCGACCGGAATCAGATCGGTGCCCCGCAGCGCATAGCCAAAGGCGAGACTGTCCGGGACCAGCCGGCTCGACGCACTGTCGCCGCCGCCCGGGAAGGCTCCAGATGCCCGGCGCAGCGCCGTCAACACCTCGCCGAAGGTGGTCAACTGCGGCACCCGCATCGTGCCGCCCGAGGGGGTTGGCGTCGCCACTGCCGACGGGCCGCTGTCGCGCAATTCTGCAACTTCGAGACGGGTATCGACGATGCGGCGGACCCGCCCGGAGGCGGCCACGGTGACGCGCGCTTCGCCGACGCCCGGCGTCAGGATCGGCAAGCCGGCCACCGACTGGCGATAGACGACGATATGCTCAAAGGTCTCGGGCTCACTGACTCCAGGACCGCCCTCGGCCGGCGCGCCGGCATGTTGGGCCGGCATTATCGCGACCAGGCCGAGGCCGGCGGCGCCGTCGAGCGCGGCGGTGGCGGTGGCGAGGATTTCTGCCTCCTTCAAGGTCGACCGGACCGGCGTCGCCGGTGCGAATTCGACCACCGCGCCGCCGGGCATCATCGCAAAGCGCTCGTCGCCGGCGGTGACCCGCAACCGGTCGAGCGGGGCGTCCGGCAAGGTCACCGGGACGGTGAAACCCAGCCGCTTCATCGCCGAGAGCACTCCTGAGCGGGTCACCAGCCGGGGAGCAACGCGGGCGAATTTGATCTTCGCCGGAAATTTTTTGACCATTTGAACCCGGGCGGCGGCAGGCGCGTTGCCGACCCAGCGCCACCAGTACCAGTTGCGGGCGGCCGTAGCGTTGGTGAAGAACCGCTCGTTGAACAGCCTGGTCTGCGCGTCGGCGGCTGACGAACCGACCGCGGTCGACGCCGGTTGCTGGTCGGAGGAAACGTCGAGCAGGCTGTCCTGCCAAGCCTGGCTGAAGCTGTCGCCGCTGTTCCAATGGTTCCAGAAGTTTGTACCGTAATTGGGATCGTCATAGATCAGCCCGGTCGCGCCGAACAGCAACCGGAAGCCGCGATTGCAGACGTTCCAGGTGCGGATCGGATTATTGGGCGCAAAGACCATGCAGCCGTCGCAGGTGGCCAGAAACAGATAGCGGAGCCGCTGATCGCCGATCGACATCTCCGACGAATTCAGGAAGATGACGTTGTCCCAGGCGGCGCCGAGCGGGGCGCTGTAGTTGCCGGTCGAAGCGTCGGTGCCGCCGTGGCCGGCATGGTAGAAGACTTCGACCGAGTCACAGCCATAGTTGTTTTGCCAGTCGTCAAAGGGCGGATCGTATTGCCACCATTGCACCTGTTGGTCCTTGACCCGAAACGAGGTCTGCTCGAACTGATTGACATAGGCGAGAAAACCATCGGCGCTGGCATGCGTGTGGTAGGCCACTTGCCCATCGGCATAGACCTGCATGCTGGCGGCGCCATGGGTATGCTCTGGCGGCAGCACGTCGGCGATTTTGCGCTCGCGTGCGAACGGGCTTTCCAGCTGCGTTGAGACGATAGCAGTAGTCGGGCGTTCGAGGATCGTGTTGGCCGTGGTCATCCTTGGCTCCTATTCGCGGGAGGAGGTCGAGCAGCCGCCTTTCGACTCGAAGCGACACGCTCTCCGATGACCCGAAATTACTGTTGTTCGATCCGTTCCGCGTGTGAAGTCGCTCACACAAGACCACCGATTACATGATCAACATTTCATATTATTTGAAAAACTAGCGAAAATTGTGAATATCTGCCGCGAAGCCGGAGACGGCGCGGCGCTGGGCGCGACCCCTCGCGATGCCGTATGATCGGCCCGATCCGGATGAGGAAGCCAAATGTCCGAGAATCCGTTTTTTGAAATTTGGGACACGCCGTTCGGCATGCCGCCGTTCGATCACATCCGGCCAGAGCATTTCCC
>Ga0306921_10003021_pt1 | contig 16967 bp, 15 predicted proteins | sample sta12Cox44000080_FD_203760 | JGI IMG/M metagenome (GOLD analysis project Ga0306921, IMG submission 203760) | Lab enrichment of tropical soil microbial communities from Luquillo Experimental Forest, Puerto Rico - statoxic.12C.oxic.44.000.080 (v2)... | ecosystem: Environmental > Terrestrial >... | reverse complement strand
ATGGTCAGCATTACCGCGATCTCGCTGGCGGCCGGGTCGGACCCCGTAGTCGGCACCTGGACGCTGGACCTCTCGAAGTCAACGTTCCCTGCCGGAATGGCACCAAAGAGTCAGACACGAACCTACTCGCAGTCCGGGCCAAGCATCACGTTGGTCATGAAGACGGTCGGTGCCGATGGAAAAGAAGCCACGGCTCAGACAACGTATCAACTGGATGGCAAGGATTACCCGATTACGGGTTCTCCGGATTACGACACCCTGACGGCCAAGCAGGTTAATCCACGGACGGCGTCGTTCACTTTGAAGAAAGGCGCCAAGGCGGTGGGCTCGACAAACCGGACAGTCTCCAAGGACGGCAAGATCCTGACGTCGAAGACCAGCGTGACGACGGCAAAGGGCGATAAGTCCGAAAGCACGATGGTGTTTAACAAGCAGTAAGCAATGGACGCCGGGTGCAGCGACCGATCGCCGACTCTGGCCCGGTCGCTGCACTGGTTATGGCGGACTGCGCCGGACTGGCGCCATGCGGCCATCTGGCGCGATCCGTTGGTGCGGGCAGCGGCTCAAAGAAAGCATTAAGGGGGTTGGCTAATGAGCTTCGACAGGAAATATCTGGTCTGGGCGCTCGGATACGCGGTGGCTGGAATGTGCGTGGGTTTATACATGGGTGCGTCGGGGAATCACGGGGAGATGGTTGCGCACGCTCACATTCTGCTGATTGGCTTCGCGGTGTCGCTCTTTTACGGACTCATTCATAAGCTATGGTTGGCCCGGCCACCCAGAACGATCGCGCGCGTACAGTTCATCCTCCACCAGGCCTCAACGCTCGTCGTGTCGCTCGGCCTCTTGCTGCTCTACGGGGGCGTACTGCCGGACGCCACGGTTGGCCCGGTGCTTGGAATTGCGTCCGCAGGAGTACTGGGAGGCGTACTGCTGATGCTGTACATGGTGGTCAAGGCGGACGCCGCGCCAGCGTAACGATCGCGGAAGCAGGGCCTGCGGATCTGGCCGGTACTCAGTCTGGAAACCTCAGTTCCCGCTCGATTGCCCGGAAGCGTGGCTCCGAACGCAGGGGATCGAACAGCGGGTCGGTCTTCAGGTAAATCAAGCCCGAGTCATGCAGCCTCACTGCCCTATCGAGCCATTGCAGCGCCTTGGCCCGATCGCCCCACTGCGCATAGATCGTAGCGTACTGGTAGGCACCGGCATCACCCTCCGTTGCGCGGTACTTTGCGAGCACTGCTTCAGCATCGGTGTGCCGTCCAAGCTTGTCGTACACGACCGCCAGGCACCACTGGCTTACCCAGTGGTCGGCCTTGGTTTCGCATGACGAGCGTGCGCTCTGCAAGTCACCAAGGCCGTAGTAGGCGAGTCCTCTGATCCCATAGAACTCACGATAGCCCGGGTCAAGGCTGATCGCCTCTGCGAATGCGGAGACTGCCTCGCCATAGCGTCGTGCCGCATACAGCCCCTGCCCAAGCAGGTAATAGCTGCGTGGATTAAGTGGATCGAGCGTGACGCCACGCCGGGCAGCCGCAATCCCCGCGTCGCTGTGTCCCATCGATATCGCAAAATCGGCGCTACTGCGTACCACCTGTACGTTGCCTGGTGCGAGCGCCAGGGCGCGCTCGTACGCCTCGTTCGCAAGTCCGAAGTCGCGTGCTCCACTTTCAAAATAATGTCCCAGGGCCGCGTGTCCCTCGGCGAGCTCCGGGGCGAGTGCGATCGCCTGCCGCGCATCGGCCTGCGCCTTATCAAACGCCTCACGAACCGCTGCTCCGCTCGCGTACTCCTCGGCGTAGCTCGAATAAGCGTTGGAGCGCCCCGCGTACGCAAGTGCGTACTTGGGGTCCAGACCGATGGCTTCCGAGTAGGCGCTGATCGCGGTCTGCGCGTCGTTGGCGTCCTGTCCCGAAATGTGTGCCTTGGAGCCTCGCAGATACGCATCGAACGCGGCAGCATTGCGCGTGCCACCCAACTCAATCTTCGGTGCCTCGTCCCCCAGCAGTTTGGCCTGCAACTCGTGTGCGACATGCGTGGCGATATCTGTCTGGAGCAGCAGGACATTGTTCAAATCACGATCGTAGTCCTGGGACCAGATATGAAAACCGTTCACCGCATCGATGAGCTGCGCGGTAATCCGTACCTGTTTTCCGGAACGTCGAACGCTGCCTTCGAGGATGGCGGCCACATTCAGCTTGCGTGCGATCGTGCCAATGTCCGCGTCCTTACCTTTGAATTGGAACGAAGATGTCCGCGCAATCACCTTCAATGCATCGATCTGACTCAGGGCATTGACCAACTCCTCGGTGATGCCATCGGAAAAATATTCCTGATGGGGGTCTCCGCTGAGATTGCTGAATGGGAGCACTGCCACAGAGTGAGGTGGCGGCGCAAATACCGGGCTGGTTCCCTCGCCTCGAGTAGTTGGAACGGGTGCACGCATGGCGGAGCTACCTGCCGGACGCTCCAGGCTCGGGCGCAGGAGCAACCACCCCGCGCCGCCCGCCAATACCACTGCCGCCAGCCAAATCGCCCGATGGGGCCATGCTCTGCTGGGCTCCACGGTTTCGCCGGCATCAGGCGGCTCCAATACTGCAGGGTCAACCTGTTCCTCTCCCGACACCGCCTCCGCATGCCAGTCGACTTCCGGGGTGGACTCAGCCGGCACGGTCGGGAGGCTCTGCTGTTGCGCTTCGGCCTCAACTGGCGAGATCAACCGGTATCCACGTCGAGCCACACTCGCGATGTAGGCCGGCCTCTTTGGATCGTCCCCGAGCGCCCGCCGCAGGACGGCGATAGCCTGATAAACCGAGGACTGGGTAACCACCAGGTCCTTCCACACGGTGTCGAGTAACTCATTGACGCTGACCACTTCCCCGGCATGGTCAGCGAGACACACCAGAAGGCGCATCGTGCGGGGCTCGAGCTTGATGGTCGTGCCGTCCCGCGAAATCTCATCCAGAGCAGGATCGACTCGCCACTGCCCGATGCGAAATGCCACATCGCCAACGGAGCTCATGGAAGGCGTTCGCGCTAAGTCACTGATGGATTGACCGTTTTTATGAGTATAGCGATGCCGTGCGCTCCGCAGCCAATTTGCCGGCGTGCAGCAGGTCAGGTCGGTGAAAGGCCTTGAGCCTTCCTTAAGCGATCCTTTAGCCGCAGATCAGCTCGCCCTCAGGACCTCCGGACCGTGCATCGGCATGGTCGCACCCCCGGCAGCTCCCCGCACATACATCGGGGAGGCCACAAACCTGGTTTGATCCATCTGGAGGCTCGAAATGGAACTGGTCATCATGTCGCTTGGCGGGTCGTTGATCGCTCTGTGCCTGCAGCTCTCAGAGCTCATCGGAGGGCGGACTGTATACGCGCCGGTTCATGCCGCGCCTGGCATTGGCGCTGGCGCAGGCCCCTGTGAGAGCCCGGCTCGGCTGAGTTGGAAAGCGCTTTTCGTCTTGATTGCAGCCGCGCTGCTGTAAGCCTCGAGGCCCTCCATCTTGCTCGCCGAGGACGGGCGTATAGCCGGTGTGTTGATGACACCGGGCCGTAAATTAACGAAGCCCCGATTCAGGGGAAGTCGGGGCTTCGAACGGTTTCCTTGCCCTTGCCGCTCCTCGCACCGCCCCTGGCAAGTAAGGGCGGTCAACGAGTCGACGGCTCGAGCCGGTCGCTCGGGTCATCCGGCTCGTGTGATCCCGTAGGCACCGTTGCATCCTGCGAGATTACCGCGGGGAGAAGACTACGCGTGCAATGCTCCGCGCCACATCGCGATGTCTACCTATGCGGTATTTGCGTGTTTGGTGCAGCGCGTATTGAGTTGGCACTCAGGCAACGATCAGCCATTCCACAGTGGTCCATCACGCGCCGCTGAAGGGCGACCGGTCCTTGCGGAGCCCATGGAATGGCTGATCGTGCTTGGGATACCGTACGTACACAGTGTGACCAAAATGTCGTCGGGAACGCGCCCACAGCCGAGAGGCCAAGCTCCAGGCTGAGCCAGCCCGTGAGTGGGAAGGGCATGAGCTATGCTCGAGCCGTGTTCTCCAAACGCACTAAGGCCTATCCGATGTTTCACAAACGTGGTTTGCGATCGGCCACTCCCGGCTCTTTCGTCGCGGTGCCATGGCTTATCCTGTTGGCGACGATCGTGCCGCCTGGCGCGCAAGCCGCATCCGCTGGCGGTGCGCTCAAGGTCTACATTTCCGTCGACATGGAAGGTGTGGCGGGTGTGGTCACCGGCGACCAGCTTTCGCCGGCCGGCTTTGAATATCAGCGCTTTCGCAAGTTCATGACTGATGAGGCCGTCGCCGCCGTCAAGGGGGCGAAAGCTGCGGGAGCTACCGAAGTCGTCGTTGCGGATTCCCACGGTAACGGCGAGAGCCTGCTCATCGAGGAATTCCCGGCTGACGTGCAGATCGTCCGCTCCTGGCCACGCCATGGGGCCATGATGGGCGGCCTCGATGGCAGCTTCGCTGCCGTGGTGTTCGTCGGCTATCACGCATCGACGACGAATTCGCAGGGTGTCCGGGCGCACACCATATCGAGTGCCCATTTCACCCGAGTGGCTTTGAACGGCACACCCGTTACGGAGGCGGAATTCAACGCGGCCTACGCGGGAGCGCTCGGTGTGCCGGTCGTCTTCATGTCGGGCGATGACGCAGCCGTCGCAGAAGTATCCACGCGCCTCGGGCGTCTCGAGTCGGTGGTTACAAAGACGAGCCTCGGCTTCCACTCGGCGCAGACGCTAACGCCCGCTTTGAGCTGTGAGCGGATCTACCAGGGCGTGACGAAGGCAGTAACGCAGAGAGACCAGCGGCGTCCCTATGTACTGGCTGCGCCAATCACCCTGGATGTGTCCTTCAAGAACTATCAGCCGGCAGAGATTCTCAGCTATCTGCACACCATCACGCGCACCGACTCGCACTCGATAAGGTTTGTGGGGCGGAACATGAAAGAGGTGTCGGATTTCATGGACTTTCTCGACTACTACAATCCCGACGCCGCGCCTTGATGGTTGGCGAGGGTACCCAGGTCGCCGAAAGCCAGGTGAAAACCATTCCTTTTCTGCTATGCGCTATCTTGGCGTCGCGGGTCAGCTACGCCGACACAACAACGATCGAACTGACTTGCGACCTCGAGGTCACGACCGAGTCGCCTCACGGCGACTCCAAACGGTCGCACGAGACCGTTGCGGTCGAAATGCTGCTCGATCCGGTGACGCGCTTTAAAGCCATCGTCATCCACTCCGTCGCCATACCCGTGGCCGTGGCTAATAAGCAAGGAGGCGCGGTCACCGCGTTTGTCGACAACAGCGATGAGAACCACTGGGACATCTCGAATCGCCGGGACCGGAGCAAAGTGGCATCAGATCAATCCGCGGCAATCGACCGCACGACCGGTCACATAACAGCCCACTCCATCACAACGGTCGGTGAGGCCTCGCAACACGTCGAAGCGCGCGGAACCTGTGCAAGAGTCGATGCCGGCAAGCAAAAGCCGTAGAGGCGGTGGCTCTTGAGCCATTACGATCGGCCCGAACGCTCCGGCCAGCCACCCGGCGGCATTATCGGAGCCAGAGGCTGAATGTCGGGTGTTTTGTGACGCATCGCACGCCCTGCAGGGAGTGCCCTCAATAGGCTGCCGAATGCCCACGCCGGGCGACTCTTGGTCCAACTGTCGATTGAGGTAGGTATGAAGCACACCCTGGTCGCGCTCGTCGCACTTGCCCTGTCGGCTTGCTCCAGCTACGCGCCGGATGCGGGCTATGAAGTGGTGCTCGTGAAGAAGCCGTGGTTTTTCGGGCACGGGGGCGTAGTCGATACGCCGGTGAAGACCGGGCGCACCTACGCAGCGCTCTCGACGGATGGCATCCTCGTCTATATACAGCCGAAGAAGTTCGACACCGAAATGCACGACACCATGACATCCGACGGGGTGCCGATCAGCTTCCACGCGATCGTAGTGCTGCAGGTCACCGACTCGGTCGCACTCATCAAGAACTTCGGTCCGAACTGGTACGCCAACAATCTCGAGGAGCAGTTCAAGACGATGGTGCGTCAAGCGGTACGCAAGCGCGGCATGAACGAGACCGCCATCAGCACCTCGGCGCTCGATGCGATTGACGCCGAGATTCGCGACAGCCTGGTGGAGTTCATCAAGGAGAAGGGTCTGCCGGTGCGACTCGTGACCATGACGGTGGGCCGAGCGAATCCGCCCGATGCCATCAAGAACCAGCGTATCGAGACCGCTGCTCAGGAGCAACGCATTCAGACCGAGATCCAGATCAAGAACGCGGAAACCCAGCGCAAGGCGGCGGAGGAAGCCCGGGCTGCGGCCGACAACGCCTACCGTCAGGCGATTGGCCTTTCGCCTGAGCAGTATGTACAGCTGAAGCGCGTCGAAATGGAGCTGAAAGTCTGCGGTGAGGGGAAATGCACTTTCATCGAAAACGCGGGGGCCATGCCGGCGCTGTCAGTGAGATGAGTTCAGACGACGCGTCTGCTTGAGTGTCGGTCGCCGTTTCACTCCTCGCTATAACAAAGTCCTGACCCTCCCTAGGGGTCATTAACTGACTGGCCGGGACCGGCGAGAGAGCGCGCCGGCCCGGATGCGATGCAATTATTCCAATAGTCGCCCCCCGCGTTGCGGGCTACACGCTTGGGGATGTCGCGCAGGCCCCGGAGGGAACGTAAAGAAGTGATTTGACGGCCGCGCTGCACCACGGGGTAACATTGACGACCCGATGACCCGGGTCTAAGGAGAGTCATGCGAGGTCTGAAGGACAAGCGAGTGTTGATCACGGGCGGGGCTTCGGGGATTGGCGCGGCGACGGCGACAAGATTCCTGGAGGAAGGATCGCGTGTATGTGTGCTCGATCGCGACGCAGCGGCATGTGCACGCATCAAGCATGACCTGGCGGCGCTGCGAGCGGCGCTCGTCGCCGATGTGACGGACCTGCTGCAGGTGCAAGCGGCGTTTGCCGAAGCGATCCGGCTCATGGATGGCGTCGATGTGCTGATCAACAATGCCGGAATCAGCATCCGGCACAAGTTTCTGGACATCGCGCCCGAGGAGTGGGAGCGGGTAATCGCCGTTAATCTGACGGGTGTGTTTTTCGTGGCGCAGACAGCAGCGCGGCACATGTGGGAGCGAGGCAGCGGAGTGATTCTCCAGACGGCATCGACGAATGGCGTGATGGGATACCCGTATTACGCGGATTACAACGCGACCAAGGCCGGAGTGATTGAGCTGACACGATCGATGGCGCTGGAACTCGCGCCGAAGGTGCGAGTATGCGCGGTGGCCCCGGGCTATGTGCTCACACCAATGCAGCGGGCAGAGTATACCGATGCGATGCTGGCGGAAGTAAATCGGAAGATTCCGATGGGACGGCATGCATCGCCGGAGGAGATCGCGGGGCTATTCGCATATCTGGCGTCGGCTGACGCTGCGTTTGCGACCGGCCAGCTGTTCACCCTCGACGGAGGAGAGACCGCAGGGGGCCTGGCGAGCCGGTGAGGATCGGCCAGCGCTTGTACGTCAAGGATACCTATGAAGCTCAAGGATAAAGTTGCTCTCATCACCGGCGGGACCTCTGGTATTGGCGAGGCGACCGCGCTGCTGTTCGCGAGAGAAGGTGCGCAGGTGGCGGTCACGGGTCGCAACGCGCAGCGTGGGGCAGAGGTCGCGCAGCGGATCGAACAGCTGCAGCGAGAATCCCCCGCGTCGCAAAGCCGGCCAGAAACCGCACAACCGTTATTCGTGCGCGCCGATGTCAGCGTGGCATCCGACTGCCAGCGCGCAGTGGATGAGACCGTGCGGACCTTTGGCAGGCTCGACATTCTCTTCAACAATGCGGGTGTTTTCTATCCACAGACAGCTCTGGAATGTTCTGAGGAGCAATGGGACGAGCAGATCGACGCCAACCTCAAGGGCGTCTTTCTGATGTCGAAGTGTGCGCTGCCGGTTCTGATCGCGCAGAAGAAAGGAGTGATCGTCAACAACGCTTCCGGATGGGGAATCGTGGGCGGCGATCATGCGGTGGCGTATTGCGCCTCCAAGGGCGGCGTGGTGCTGATGACCAAGGCGATGGCGATCGATCACGGAGCGCAGGGCATCCGGGTAAATTGCATTTGTCCGGGGGATGTGGAAACCCCGATGCTACCCGCTGACGCCAAGATGCGCGGCTTGAAGTGGGAGGACTACATTGCCGGCTGCGCCAATCGTCCCTTGGGAAGGGTCGGGACGGCGGAGGAGATTGCGAGAGCGGTGCTCTTCCTCGCCTCCGATGACTCTTCCTTCATGACGGGAGCAGCGCTGGTGGTGGATGGTGGGGGAACGGCAGATTAATTGGTTGCGCCCGAGGCTGCGGGCGGGTGACTCGACGGCCGCTTTTCCCGCGTATTCCGCTTGGGTCGCATCTTTATCTCACTGCGGCAGGTTCATCTTGCGCAGCACTGCTGTATAACGAGGATCTCCCCGTAACCCGGCAAACATTGGGTCCGTCTTGATATTGACTATTCCGGGATCCCGCTGGACTGCCGCTCGATCTATCCAATCGAGAGCCTTGGCGCGCTCGCCGCGGTAAGCGTAAGCCTGCGCAATCTGCACCGCTGCCGTCTCGTGGTACGCCTCAATCAGTCGAGCGAGCGCCGCATCCGACTCCGCCATGCGTTTGGCCGCGAACGCCACGATTGCCTGGCCTTCGAGCCGGTAATACTCGCCGGGTTCCCGCTCCATCGCAGCGCTCGCAGCGTCGAGGTGGCCTGAGTTGAGTGCAAGCAGCCCGAGTAGCAGGTGCGCCTTGGACACGGTGGGGCTGATGGCGATCGCGGTTTCGGCGGCGGCACGCGCTTCGCCCGGACGCCCCAGAGCGTCGAGCAGCATCGCCAGTTGAACGCGGTAACCAACCCGCAGCGGGTCGAGCTCGAGGGCCTTGCGGAAATAGACCAGCGCCTGATCCGGGTGGCCGAGCGCGCGCTCGAGTCCCCCGAGTCGAGCCAGTGCGTCGGGATCGCGAGGCGCGGACGCGAGCGCCTCGTCGAGTTGCGTCTTCGCAGCGGTCCAGTCCCACAGGAGGATGGCTAGATTGCTTCGCACGTCTTGCGCCTGCCGCAAACTTGGATCGAGGCGCAGGGCCTCATTCGCCTCCGCGGTGGCGCGGTCCAAGCTCCCCGGTGCGCCGCTCCCGAACGTATGTACGTACAGGTAGGCGCCGGCAAGCTCGGCGTGGGCGGGTGCGAAGTCAGGCGCCAGCGCAATGGACTGCTTGAGGGTCACGATGCCCCGCTCGACGTCCACGTCGCTTGCGCGCCGGGCGAAATATTGTCCCTGCAAATACAGGCTGTAGGCGTCGGTGTTGTGTGGCTCGGACTCGGCTTTCGTGGCCGTCGACAGGAGCTTGAGCTGGAGTGCCTTCACGACCGCCGCAGCGATCTCGTCCTGGACCTTGAACACGTCCTTCAGGTCGCGGTCGTACGTGTCCGACCAGAGATGTACACCGTCCTTGGCCCGGATCAGCTGCGCCGTCACGCGCATCGTGGGACCGGCCTTGCGGACACTCCCCTCGAGCAGATGCGCCACGTGCAGCGTGTTGGCGATCTCAGCGATCGTCGCCTGCTTGCCTTTGAAGTAGAAAGATGAAGTACGCGCAATGACCTCGAGTCCCTCGGTCTTGGCCAACAGGTCAAGGAGCTCCTCGCTCAGGCCATCCGAGAAATACTCCTGATCGTGCTTCTCGCTCATATCCACAAACGGCAACACGGCGATCGACTTCTCCGGAATCTGCACGGGCGTGACAGTCTGGGCAGGCGGAGCTGCCGCCTGTTGGGTACCCGCCTCACGTTTAGACAGCCCGAACTTGTCCACTGCGAAGTAACCGAGACCGATGACCGCGACCGCCGCGATCACCAGCAGCACGGATTGCATCGGTGGTCGTGCGGCAGGAGTGGAGGCAGGTTGGTGCGATACCGCCGCACCCTGTGCGGCTGCCGCAGCTGGCGGCCTGACGCCTGCCGAGGCGTGAAACGCTTCGGGCGAGAGCAGGCGCCTGATCCGTTCGACGAATGCGGGCGGCGGTGAGCCACCGGGCAGGCGTGTCCACTGCACCCGCTTAAACGACTCTGGAACATCCGCGGCTGCTTGCGTAGTCGTGTCCAGGCACACTGGCACAACGAATACGCGACTGCGGGCCATCCTGTGAGATCGCTGATCTGCAAGATCCCACTCGAGCCGGAAATAACCTTCGTGCCGTGAGGCCGTGTTGGCCGAAATCAGCGGAATGAAGAGCGCACAGTCGTGGATTTCGCGCTGAATCTTTTGATCCCACACGTCCCCGCCCCGCAGTTCGCTCTGGTCGAACCACACTTCGATTCCTGCCGAGCGCAGTGCCTCACAGATGCCCTGAGCTGCCTCGGCATCCTGCGAGGCATAGCTCAAGAACACCGCCCCTGTGGGTGTGCTTGCGGGCTTAGGCGACTCCTCACCCATCCGCGCCTCTTGATCGTGTGCGGGCTGCGGGAGAATGCCCTGAGGAGCCCGTCTCAGGCAACGTGGCGGTGCGACCTTTCGCTTTGCGCTTGCTCAAGGCCGCTCCGCGCTTCTCAGAGCCTTTTCGGGCTGCTCCGGGTCGATAGCGGCCATCCTTGTAATGTCCGGCTACGGCCAGGAGCGTGAAGGCGAGCCGGCGCTTGGTTTTCGCAGCGCAAGAATGAGACTGGCTGATATGAGCAGTGAGATACCCGTGACGACGAGCGCCGCCTGAAAACTCCCTGTCTTCTTACTGATCGCGCCCATCGCGTACGGCCCGGCAAACCCGCCAATATTTCCAAAGCAGTTGATGAGGGCAATTCCCGCCGCGGCAGACGAACCCGTCAAAAACTCAGTAGGCAGGGACCAGAAAGGACCCCACAGGCTGAAAATCGCAGAAGCGACGAGACTCCAGAGCGCAACTGAACAGAGAACCGAATCACTGGCGGTCGTCCCTAGCAACATGAGTGACGCAGCGCCGACGGCCAACGGGAGGGCCGCGTGGTATCGGCGCTCCAGCCGCCGATCCGAACTTCGCCCGACAAGGATCATGACTGGCAGCCCGACGAGATAGGGAATCATGACCAGCATGCCCACAGTGGTGTTGGAGAATTGCGGAGAGAGACCTTTCATCAGCTGCGGCAACCAAAAAACCATCGACCAATTGCCGAACATTGCCGCGAAATAGATCGCCGTCAGGTGCCAAACCTGTCGGTGTACGAGTGTATGACCCAGAGTAACCCGACCGCTTGCCACCTTCGCTTGCTCTTCAGCCGACAATTCAGTCGTGATCCAATCCTTCTCCTCCGCCGTCAGAAATTTCGCCTCCGCAGGCCGGCCTGGAAGTAGGAAGTAGGTCAGGGCACCACCCACTATTGCCGGGAAGCCTTCCAGGATAAGCAGCCAGCGCCAACTACTAAGGCCGAACCAATGGACCCGATCCAGAATCACGCCGGAAAACGGAGCGCCGATAATGTTGGCTACAGGATTGGCAGTCAGGAATAGCGCAACGGTTTGTGCCAGCTGCGACTGCCGAAACCAGTACGTCAGATAAAGAACGATCCCCGGGAAATACCCCGCCTCGGCAACGCCGAGCAAAAACCGCGCGGCATACAGCTGATGCACAGACTGTGCGAAACCGGAAAGCACCGTGATGATGCCCCACGTAATGAGGATTCTTGCGATCCAGATGCGCGCCCCGATCCGGTGTAGCAGGAGATTGCTGGGTATTTCGAAAATGAAATAGCCGAAAAAGAATATCCCGGCGACAAGTCCATATTGTTCACTGCTTATCGAAAGTTCCTGTTTCATCGTCAGCGCCGCGAAACCGATGTTGTTTCGGTCGAGCACCGCAATCACAAAAAGAATAAAGACCAGCGGGATGATTCTGGCCCTCACCTTGCGCAGTGTTCGAGCCTCAATTGCCGCGGGCGCACCTGCTGTGCTCGTTGTCACTGCCGTACACGCAAACAATCAGGCCACTGAGCGCATCACGCTCGCACCGGTGATGTCAGCGAGCGTCGGGGTGCCGGCCTGGCGCATGATCGTCACGAGCTCGCGATTGAAGATATCGAGCACCGCCTCGACCCCGCTCTGACCGAAGGCAGCCAACCCCCAGGCCTGCGGCCGGCCGATGCCGACCGCGGTCGCCCCGAGCGCGAGCGCCTTGAAGATGTCGGTGCCGCGGCGGATGCCGCCGTCAACGAACACCGGGACTCGGCCCTTGACCGCTGCGACCACCTCGGGCAGGCAGTCGATGCTGGCGCGCAGCGTCTCCTCGTCGCGCCCGCCATGGTTCGACACCACGATACCGTCCGCGCCGTGCTCGAGTGCCAGTGCCGCATCCTCCCCGGTGACGATCCCCTTTATGATCAGGCGGCTCTTGACCTGCGCGCGCAGCCGGTCGAGGAATTCGACCGTGATGTCCGGAGGCGCCAATGTCGTCACGTGCGACACGTCGAGGCCCGCAAAAACCGGGCCGCGGCGCCACAAATCGTGGGTGTTGTTCACATGACAGGTCGTGCACTGGCGGCTGTCCTCACGCATGGCACGAAGGAGCGTCTCGTTGTAGCGCGGATAGGAGCGTAAGTCGACCGTGAGGGCTATGGCGCTGCATTCAGCCGCCTCCGCGCGGCGCAACAGGCCAAGGGTGACCGCCCAGTCGTCGGTCGGATAGAGCTGGTGCCACAGGGGCGCGCCATGGACCGCGGCGCACTCGGCGAGCGAGACCGACGACCCGGTGCAGAACATGAACTGCGTGGTGCGCGATTTGCAGGCGCGGGCCACGGCGAGCTCGCCTTGCGGGTGAAAGGCCCGCTCCGACGATACGCAGGACACGTACAGCGGGCTCGCCCACGTGGCCCCGAACACCTTGCGTGTGGTGTCAATGCGTCGCAGATCCGTGAAGCGCCGAGCGCGGATCTCGTAGTGCGCAAAGGCTTCGTGGTTGCGCACCACGGTGCGGTCGTCGTCGATGCCGGAGGCGATAAAAGCAAAGTGCGCCGGCGGCAGCGCCGTGCGCGCCAGGGGTTCGAAGTCCATGACGTTGATCACCTGATCGGCAGAGGTGATGGGGGGCGGTGCACGCCGATACAGCACTGACGGTGGCGGCGTCTCATCCGCCAGCGCCCACGACCAGAAGGCCGGCAGCGCCGCAGCGCCGCCGAGAAACGAACGCCGCGTGAACGGCCCTTGCACCCGTCGCATGGTTCGCCCTCCTGACCTGGTGCCGTGGAGGTCTTCTCACCGCCTCCGTGGGCGTCAGCTTAGCCTAATTGGCTGCAGGAGGTTGAATCCGACATGATGACTCCGTGCGGGCGTCGCCTCCGCCTCTTGGTCCAGCGGGAAATGAGCTTCAGCCAGGGCGTGAAGTGGAATCCGCTCATGAGCACGTACATCGGGACCATTCCTGTGAGCGGCGCCATGTGCGTCGTTGCGGAGCACGTCATTTGATGTGCGCCGCTCTCGAGGCAGCCCGTGACAACCGCCATCAACGCGAAGGCCGGCGCAGCCACTAGCGATAGCCAGTCGGCCACGCGGAAGGGCTCGAGTCTTCTCAAAACGTCCATCATCTTTCTCTCCTGGCTACTGAGGCCTTGGATCCTTCCGTTCGCGCCTACGTGTGTCAGGACGGGCCGCCCGACGGCGCTGCCTTCGTGGCCGGCGCCGGCTCGTAGCGGTCATGGTGGCGCACCCACGCCATGGGCCCATCGTGCTCGTCGCGGCCCTTGGGTGTGAGATCGAGCAGGTTATAGGTGCTCATCATGGCCTCCACGCCGCGCCGGTAGGCCGAATAGGTGTGGAACACTTGGCCCGCGTCGTCCCTGTAGAACACGCTGATGCCGGGCAGTTCGTCGGACTCGAAGGGCTGCATGTCGTAGTTGTAGTACACCTGCCCCTGCGCCTCCTGCTCCGCGAAGCTCACATGGAAGTCGTGGTTGAAATCGCTGCCGAACGAAGACACCCATCTGAACTTCCAGCCCATGCGCCGCCGAAAGCGTTCGATCTCGGCCAGCGGCGCGCGCGAGATGGCGACGAACGTGACGTCGCGATGCGCCAGGTGGACGTTCATGCCGTCGGTATGGTCGGCCATGAAAGAGCAGCTCTGGCAACCTTCCTCCCAGCCCGGGCCGAGCATGAAATGCTGCACCGTCAGCTGGCGGCGGCCCTCGAAAAGATCGCCGAGCCTGCGTGCGCCCTCGGGTGTGTCGAAAGTGTAGACCTTGTCGATGCGCACCCACGGCAGCGCGCGCCGCTCGCGGGCGACCTGGTCGCGCAGGTGCGTCAGCTCCTTCTCACGCCCCAGCAGCTTCTTGCGCTCGGTGACCCACTGCTCTTGGGACACGACGGGATGATTCGTGATGCTCGATTTGCTCATGGCTGTGTTCATGATGTGCTCCTGGTTATTTGCAGCGCCGTATGGCGCGAACCCTTGCGCTCGCTCCGCCGCCTTGAGGTCATCGCTCGTTTCCGTTTTGACAGGCTATCCTTTTGGCCGCGAGGCAGGGAGTAACAAGATCGTCGTGATCCCACCAGCGGCGGGAACGGCAGCGTTCAGGACTCTCCTTGATCCTGTTTCAGGCCGCGTTGCCAGGCACGAAGGCAGCGAACTGCCGCTCGAGCGCCTTGGCTGCGCCATTCCGCCAACCATCCGCGACCGACTGGGATGCCGGATCGGGGAAGATGTCCTCCTCGCTTCGCTCCAGTCCATCGAAAATCCCGCGCGCCGCGGACTCGGTCGTCGCCTTCGGGATGTCGAAGCCGCGATTCATGTCGGTGTCGACGGGGCCCAGAACCACCCCGTGCACCTTGACCGCATCGCCCGCGAGCAGCGCGCGGAGCGACTGCGTCAGGTTGAGGGCGGCTGCCTTGGAGATCGAATAGGCGGGGATCAGCGGCAGCGCGGCCAGCGCCACCATGGACAAGTGGTTGACGACGGCGCCCCTCGAGCGCTTGAGCAGCGGCAGAAAGGCGCGGGTCACGTTGAGTACCCCGAAAAGGTTGACGGCAAAGGTGCGCTCGACGATTTCGGGATTGCTGAGGTCGTCGTAAGGCGCTATGCCGGCGTTGTTGACAAGGAGGTCGAGGCTGTCGATCGAGCCGGCGGCGCGCTGAATGTCCTCGGCGCTGGTGACGTCCAGCTTCACGGCCGTAACGCGAGCGTCTGCATGAGACAATGGCCCGCGCGTTCCCGCGTACACGCGCCGCGCTCCGCGACGCAGCGCTTCGTCGACGAGTGCCCGGCCGATGCCGCGGCCGGCGCCTGTGATCAGAATGGTCTTGTCTGCGATGTTCATGTGACTCTCCTGTGAGTGGGTTTGTCTGGCCTGAATTGCGGGTTCCTGTGTGGAAGCGGTGGCGAAACCGGATCTCATCGGTCGTGTGTCACGCCCTCGCCTGAGAATTCGCTGGTTTTGCATACGTGCGGTAGAGCCAGAGGAGCAGTGCGATCAGCGAGCCGCCGGGCAGCAACAGCTCGATCGCCAGGTAGGGGCCGAAGCTGCGGCCGGCTGCAATGACTTTCAGTGCAAGAGGTCTCACGACGTTTTTCCCGTGGTGCCGAGCAGTCAAGAGTCCTGATCTCCGCTGCAGAACCGGCCCGGCACCTGAAAGCCATCAGTGCCGTCCAGACTCAGGGTGTCGAACAAGAACATCTGGACGTCATTTGCATGGGGGACGAGCTGCTGCCGGTCGGCTGCGCATGCGCGCCCGCACTCGGACATGAATGCGGAGTTAATGTCAGAGAGTGAGTCAAAGTGCAGGGTCGACACAAAGTGAGCCTCGACGGCTCCGTACAGGGAGATGATCGGGCCGCGGCTGGTCTCATACTTGCGCAGTCGAGGCAGCTGCCTGGCGAGCGGGGCGTGAAATTCAAAATAGTGCCTGTCGAAAGCCGCAGGATTCTTGGGCGTCTTGTAGATCACGATCATCTGAGCCATTGCAGTCTCCGGCGTCGCTCGACTGATCGACGTGTTCGCACGTCGGCTGTGCGCTAAATTAGTCCTTGCCCACCCAGGGCTGGGAGTGACAAGTGTGTCGGGATTTCGATGGATTCACTGATCACGGCGGCGGCACGCGCACTCGCCGCAGGTGATCCGCTCGGCGCGCTGAAGCGAATCGCGCTGCGGGACGATCCATCCGCGCTGGCACTCCGCGGCATTGCGATGGCGCAGCTCGGCGACCTCGTCAGAGCGAAGGCTCTGTTGCGGCGTGCCGCGCACGGCTTCGGCCCGAAGGAGCCGGTGGCGCGCGCGCGGTGCGTGGTGGCAGAGGCCGAAATCGCACTCGCCGCGCGGGAGCTCAAGTGGTCCGCGAAGTCGCTCGAGGCGGCGCGCACGGTGCTCGAAAAGCATGGCGATCGCGCTAATGCGGCGCAGGCGCGGTATCTCGAGGTCCGACGTCTGGTACTGATCGGGCGCCTCCACGAAGCCGACGAGATGCTCGGCGCCCTCGATCCCGCGGGCCTCCCACCGGCGCTGCGGGTCTTTCACCAGCTGGCGATTGCTGGAGTCGGCACGCGGCGTCTTCGCATCGGTGTGGCTCGCGACGCACTCACTGAGGCGCAGCAGGCTGCGCGACTGGCGGCAATCCCCGCGCTGACCGCGGAGGTTGAAAGCGCTGCCCGCGTCCTCACCACGCCAGCGGCCCGTGTGATGACGGATGGGAAGGATCGACTGCTGCTGCTCGAGGATGTCGAGGCCCTGCACGCATCCGGGGCCCTCATCGTGGACGCGTGCCGTCTCGTGGTGCGCGACGCAAGCACTGCGGTCTCGCTCGCAAGGCGCCCGGTGCTGTTTGCACTCGCACGCACGCTCGGCGAGGCATGGCCGCTCGATGTGGCGAGGGACGCCCTCGTCGCACGCGCTTTTCGCGGCAAACGCGCGGATGACTCCTATCGGGCGCGCTTGCGGGTTGAAGTCGGGCGGCTGCGCCGGGAG
>Ga0306921_10003012_pt1 | contig 16990 bp, 21 predicted proteins | sample sta12Cox44000080_FD_203760 | JGI IMG/M metagenome (GOLD analysis project Ga0306921, IMG submission 203760) | Lab enrichment of tropical soil microbial communities from Luquillo Experimental Forest, Puerto Rico - statoxic.12C.oxic.44.000.080 (v2)... | ecosystem: Environmental > Terrestrial >... | reverse complement strand
GCGGGACTGCCGGTAGATGTCCGCCGTCAGTTCGTTGCCGATGCAGCCGTCAGGGTTCGGGTCGGCGTACTGCCGCAGCGGCGAGTCCTCCGGCACGTCCATCCACGGGCCCGCCAGGCGCACGTCCAGGCCGTTCAGGCTCATCTGCTCGAAGAACGCCACCCGCGACGGGAACCCGCTGCCGACGAACGCGAAGTCCCATATCTTCTGCGCGGCCGGGTCCGGGTAGTGCACGTGCTCGCGGTAGGCGTGGGGCATGTAGTGCGCCGGGCCGAGCTTCCGGTAGGTGTCCAGGTTCACCGGGTCGTTCAGCAGGTTCAGGTCCGCGTGCGCCGCCCGGGCCAGCTGCTCGTCATCCTGGTAGGGGGATTCCGAGTGCAGCAGGATCACCTTCATGCCGCGGTCGCGGAACATGTCCAGGTACAGCGGCGGCACGAAGAACGCGCTGATCAGCAGCACCACGTGCGGCCACGACTGGAACGCCGCCGACAGAATCCCCTCGCCGGCCATGCGGACGGCGTCCTCCCGGGTGACCGCTTTGCGTACCGTCGTCGCGCCGTCGTCGGCGACCTCGCCGAGGGGGATGTGCGCGGCGTCGAACAGCTGGAGCCGCCGGTCCAGCTCGTAGGTGTACACCTCTTCGCCGAGGCCGGCGAGCGCCTCCACCCAGCCCGTGAACATGTCCGCCACCGAGAAGCTGGGCCCAGGGTGGCCAACCAGCCAGCGCATTACGCTCTATCCATGGACACGCTGACCGTCTTTCATTCGGATGGCGGCTTCGCTATCTGCCGGGCCACGTCAGTGAGCGCGCCCTGGTGGGAGGCGCCGCATTGCCCTAGCTGCACCTGCGCGTCCCCACAGGCCCGCGTAGAACACGGCAGCTATGTGACCTGCGGTCACTGCGGGAAGACCGGCATTGTTCCTAATGCCGGGCATGAAGCGGATTTCATGCCAGCGGGCGCATCGGTGACCACCGCCCCAGACGGCACCCAGACGTGGCACTGGGGGCCGGTCTAGGTCCCCACGTTCAGGATCAGCGAACAGGCAAGGAAGTCCACGCCGTTCCAGTTCATCAGGCCGTAAGCGGTCGCTTCGATCACCGCACAGTACGACACCTGGCCGCCCAGGGTCGGGTCGCGCTGCACCGCCGCGTGCACACTGTTGGTGCCCACCGGGGACAGGTAGCCGTCGAGGGCGTCCTGGCCGCTGGCCGAGTCGCCCTCGGACACGAGGATGATCGCGCGCAGCGTGTAGTCCGTCTCGTTCTCGAACGTCTGCGCATAGCGGATCAGGCTGCCGGTCTGCGGGGCGACCACGGCCATCGGCGGGTTGACCGCGCCGAACCGGTTCGCTGTCGCGCGCAGCCCGATCGAGGACGTGAGGTAGGCGGCGATGGCCTGCCGCACCGTAGGAAAATCAGGCTGCGTCACTACCATCCTTCCCTATGAGGTTCCATGAGGCGCTCCTGTGCGTGATCGCGGTGATTCTGCCGTTTACGGCGTGGGTTGCCTCTGGGTTGATCTGGTGGACGCCGTTCGCGGCGTTCCCGGTTTCGCTTGGCCTGATCTGGCTGGCTGGCTGGATGGTGGATCACACGTACGGCTGAGGTCAGACGCCGACCCGCTGGCCGGTGATGTACCGGTGCAGCAGCCACATCACCTGCGGGTTCTGCTGCACCCTGACCACCCCGAACTCGCCAAACCCAGCGACACCGAACGGCGCGTCCTTGATGCGGAAGATCTGCGCCGCCGCGATTAGCGAGGCGTTTTTGACGTTGAGCGGAACGGCGGCCCAGCCGAAGACGCCGGTGACCTGGATGCGGTCCAAGTGGCTCCACATCCACACGAACGGGAACAGCTTCCCTCCGGTGATCACTACCGCCGCCGTGTACGGCCACGCCTCGCCCTTCGCCGCCGCGTTGTACTTGCCCGGCGCGACCTCGAGCGCGTAGTCGGTGCCCTGGGTCCAGGTTTCCTCGAAGACGCCATCGCCGTCCCGGTCCACCTTCAGCGTCGTCACCGACACCAGGTCGTCGAGGGACTGGCGGGAGATCGACTCCGGGATGTACGTCCGCGTGTCGGTGCCGCGCCAGAAGTACCGGCCGGTGATCTCGTCGATCGCCCGGGACGCGCCCGCGGCGGCCAGGCCCAACTCGAAATCGTCAGCGGTGTCGGTGATGCCCAGGCGGGACTTCAGTTCTTCAGTTGTGCAGTAGTTCTGGCTCAGCGCTGAGGGGCCGACGGTCCAGGTGCCTTTGACGACGTCGGTGGCGGTGCCGGTGCCGTCCCAGGTGTAGACCCAGACGCCGTCGATCGTGCAGGCCACGTTCGCCGAATAGGTGCCCGTGGAGACATGCGTCACCGAGGGCGTGCTGGTGGCGCCGGTGGGGTCGGCAATTGTGAGCGTGACGGTCGTCGCGTCCGTCGGTACGCCGTTGACCTTGAAAACGTTCTGAAGGGTGGCGAACTCGTCCCCGGCGGCGTAGAAGACGGTCGCGCTCATCAGTGCTCCAGCCAGGCGGGGTGGGCGGCGAACCAGCGGACGGTGCGCTCCAGCGACTCGGCGAAGCCGACCGGCGGCTTCCACCCGGCCGCGTGGATCTTCGAGGCGTCCAGGGCATACCGGTGGTCATGGCCCGGCCGGGAGGAGTGGTAGTCCGCCCACTGGTAACGCAGCCGCTTCCCGGCCGCCTCCGCGATCAGTTCCGCCACCGCGAGCACGTCCTTCTCATCGCCGGCGACGTGCCACCGGTCCGGCCGGTCCGCAGCAGGGAACACGGCGGGCGTGGTTTCGGTGAGTACCCAGCGGAGCGCGTCGGCGAAGTTGCGGGCGTGCAGCCAGCACCGGGATGACGGCTGCCAGTGCTCCAGCCGCGCGGCCGCCGTGGCCATCCCCGGGTTCCAGCGGCCGTGCAGCGGCACCTCGGCGCCGGTGAGGACGGCCCTAGTGGCGAGCGGCACGAACTTCTCGGCACTCTGGCGCTCGCCAAACATGTTCATGATGTTCACGACCACCACCGGCAGGCCGAACGTGCGCCAGTAGGAGAACGCGATGGCCTCCTGGCACGCCTTACTCGCCGAGTACGGGTTCGACGGCATGACCGGCGCCCACTCGGCGTGCGCGGCGCCTTCCTCCGCCGGGCCGTACACCTCGTCCGTCGACACCTGCACGAAGTGGGTGAGATCACCGCCGCGGGCCCGGGCCCACTCCAGCATGGTCAGCGTCACATCCACGTTGTTGCGGACGAACGGCGCCGGGCCGGTGATCGACCGGTCCACATGCGACTCCGCGGCCAGGTGCAGCACGGCGTCCACGGCGCCGATCCGCTCATCCAGCCACGGATGCACCGGGGCGCGCAGGTCATGCCACAGCAGGCTCACCCGGCCCGGGTCATACCCCGCGCAGTCCGTGAGACGGTCCGGGCGGCCCGCGTAGGTGAGCCCGTCAAGGACCACCAGCTCCCAGCCGGTCGTGGTGAGAAGATGCTCGATCAAATGATGCCCTGCAAAGCCGGCGCCGCCAGTGATCAGAACACGCTTCATGTGACTCCCGGGCTCGAGGTGCCGGATGGAGTGACTGTGTGGGTGCCGTCGCGGGGGTCGGTTACCGACGGCGCGGCGGTGGCCAGTGCGGTGACCGACCGTGCGCCGTCGCGCGGGTCGGTGACCGTGGCCGCCGAGGTGCCCGGCGCGGTCACCGTGGGCGCCGACCGGGCGACCAGGAACGGCGGGGGCGGTGGCACCGGGCCAGCTACCTGGCGCCAGATCGCCCGGTGCGGCGGCCGCGGCGCGAACGGCTGCCGCCATTGCGGCCCGCGCACAGATACTGGCTGCGCGGCCAGGGTCGTCTTGGCGAGGACGCCTTTGCCGGTGGCCCGGTGCGGCGCGGGTGGCCGGTTCGTGACCGGCCTGGGCCGTGATGGAGACGCGCCTATTGGTGGTGGCGCGGCGAGCGTGCGCCAGGTGGCCCGGTGTGGTGCGGGGGTGCGTGGCTGCGGGCGCCACGGGGGTGGCGGGACGCGGGACGGCTGCGCGGCCAGCGTGGCGCCGGCCAGGACACCCTTGCCGGTGCCCCGGTGGAGTGCCTGCGGCCGGTTCGTGACCGGCTGAGGCCGGGACGGCGGCGTGGCCGTAACCGTCACAACGGCAGGCGGTGGCGCGGCTATGACCCGCCAGATGCCCCGGTGCGGCGATAGTGGCCGGTTCGTGACCAGTCGCGGCCGTGACGGGGGCACCCCGGCTGGTGGTGACGCGGCGAGCGTGCGCCACGCGGCCCGGTGGGCGGCTGGAGTCCGCGGCTGCGGGTGCCACGCGGGCGGCGGCACCGACGAGGGCTGCGCGGCCAGGGTCGTCTTCGCCGCGATGCCCTTAGCGACCGGGATCGCCCGGTGGGGCGCCAGGTGCTGGATGGCCGGCTGCGGCCTGGCCGGCGGGGTGGCCGCGGCCACGATGACGGCTGGCGCGGGGCCGCTGACGGCCCGCCATGCCGCCCGGTGCGGCGGCCGCGGGGCGGGCGGCTGCCGCCATGGGGGTGGCGGGACGCGGGACGGCTGCGCCGACAGGGTCGTTGCGGCGAGGAGGCCCTTGCCGGTAGCCCGGTGCGGCGACCGCGAAGACACCGCCGATGGCGGCAGTGTCGCCGTCAAGTACGGCGCCGCCGGGGGGGCGAGGATGCCCTTGGCGGTGGCGCGGTGCGGCGCCGGGTGGGCTATCGCGGGCTGCGGCCTCGCCGGTGGCACGGACGGCGGCTGCGCGGCCAGCGACGTCTTGGCGAGGACGCCTTTGCCGGTGGCCCGGTGGGCTGCGCGGGGCGAGATCGCCGACGGCGGCAGTTTCGCCGCCAGGTAGGAGGGCTGCGCCGGCGCGAGGACACCCTTGCCAAGCGCCCGGTGCGGGCCGGGGCTGCGCGGCTGCGGGCGCCACGGCGGCGTGGGCGCCACGGCGGCGGCTGCTGCTGCGGGCGGCGGGGCTGCGACGCCGCGCCACAGGATCCGGTGCGGGCCGGGGTGCCGGACGGGGACGGGCTGCGGCAGCGGGAAGACGATGGACGGCTGCGGCGACAGGGTCGTCTTCGCCAGGACACCCTTGGTGCGGGCGCGGTGGGCGGGACGGGGCGACACCGCCGTAGGCGGCAGTTTCGCCGTCAGGTAGGAGGGCTGCGCCGGGGCGAGCCGCCCGCGCCACACCGCCCGGTGCGGGGGCAGGTGCCGGATGGCCGGCTGCGGCCTGGACGGCGGCACCGACGAGGGCTGCGGCGACAGGGTCGTCTTCGCCGCGATGCCCCTGGCTACCGGGATCGCCCGGTGGGGCGCCAGGTGCTGGATGGCCGGCTGCGGCCGGGCGGGTGCCGCCGGGGCGGGCGGCACCGGCGCCGGGGCGCCGGCCAGAAGGCCCGCCGCCAGCGCGGCCCGCGCGCCCAGCCGCGCCCGGCCGGCCAGCCGGGTAAACACCCCCGGCTTCGGGGACACCGTATACGGCACCGTGGCGGCCGACCCCGCCATGAACGTGCAGATCGACGCGGCCACCGGGCCAGCGGCGGTGGAGAACGCCTCCGTGTCGGTGACAACCGCCAGCGACGTCCCCGTGTCCGCCTTATAGTCGGCGGCGATGTGGCCCTGGGTTTTGACACCCTGGTTCTGGGACGCGAACTCGGTGAACCCGGTTCCCGCCGACAGGGTCGTCTTGGTCGCCGAGGCGTAGTTGACACTGACGGCCGCCACTGCGCAGTCATGCTGCGCCGTCGTGGCGGAACTGGTCGCTATCGCCAGGCTGGTGACGGTACTGCCGCTGGCTGCGGTGCCGGAGACGTCCGGGACGGGGGCGGTGCCGCCGCCGGAGAACTCCACGATCGCGCCCTGGGGAGCGCCCCCGCCGGTGAAGGTGACGGTGAGCGTGCCGGCGGGGACGTTCGGGTAATACCAGATCTGGCTGTTAGCGAACGGACTGGTGGAGACCAGCGCGTCGGCGGCGGCGACATGCACCCATCCCGAAGCCACCGTGTAGGACGGCTGTGTGCTGTTACCGGTATCGACAATCGCCAGGACCAGCAGGTTCCCGGCGGTAGGCGTATAGGTGCTGCCAGAGCTGACGAATCCGCCGCTGTCCGCGACATGCGTGAACGCCATGTCAGCCGCCTGGCTTCACGTACACACCCCGGAAGGCGTCTCGCTCATCGGCTACCGCGTCCCACCCGGGCGGCGCGCCGCAGTCGTTCACGCTGATCAGCACCGCGCCCGGTGCCATCAGCGACCGGATGCGGGCCTCCAGCACCGCCTCCGCGTCTTCATCTTTGAGCGGGCAGTTGACGTAGACGATCCCGTAGTTCCCGTAGCCGTCCCAGGTGCGGGCGTCCGCCTCATGCACCGTGACCCCCAGGCCCCGCGCCACCGCAGCCAGCACGGGCAGCCGCTCGACCCCCTCCACCGCCAGCCCGCGTGAGGCGGCCAGCAGACACTTGGTGCCGATCCCGCAGCCCACCCCCAAGAACGACGCTACCGGGACGCGGGGAACCGCCAGATCAAGCAGCCGGGCGAACTCAGCCAGGCTGTACGGCTCCCACCCATAGCATTCCGCGTCGCCGGACCGCCCAGCCTGGGGGCGTGTCAGCCATTCGGCCTCCAGTCCGGCGATACTGGCCAGGTCCACATTTACGGGGCAAGGTCACAAGAGGCCACCAGGTCGCGCAGCCCGGAGTGCAGCCCGTAGATGCTCAGAGTCAGGCCCGTCGTGCCCGGGTAGACACCCAGGTAGAACGTGACCGGGTCCGGGCTGCCCCAATCGAGTGTCCCGCCTGCGGCGGGGGACAACTGGCCGCCCCCCGCGCTCGCGCCGGACGGGACCGCGTAAATCTCATACTGATACTCGCCGGCGGTGAAGCCGCTGCCCGTGGCATGCAGGAACCCGCCCGCGTCCACCGACAGGGCACACGACGCGCCCTTATCGTTGCCAGCGTGCGCGGCAGCCGGGACGGCGAGCACCAGCACGGCCGCGGCGAGCACCGCGGCAGCGGAGAGCCGGCGCATCACTCAGACCAGACCAGGTCGCAGAAGATCGGCGTCGCCGTGCCCACCGACAGGGTCACGAACACGCACACCGACGTGGACACGTTGATCATCCACTCCTGCCCGCCGGGCGGGAACTCCTCCCACATCGACCCGGACGTCTGCGGCACCGTCCACCAGCCGAGAATGTTCCCCAGCGTGGGCGCGATCGTGTACGACGGCGTCGACGTGTTGCTCATCAGCGACGCCGGCGCGGACGGGTCATGCGGCCGCGGCGTCACCGCCGAGCCGCCGGTCGGCGAGTTCGCCGTCCGGGCCAGCTTCACCGTCACCACGTTGTTCGCCGCCGCGCTCGTCGCGCCGATGGAGAACCGGATGCCGGTGATGCTGATCCGCTTCGTCGACGGGGTCGTCGCAAGGAGGATCGGCTGGTCGACTGTCGTCACCGAGATCGACTGCGAGCCGGACGAGGCGACATAAAGATCACTGAGCGCCATCGGGGATGAGTCCCTTCACTGTGATACGGGGGCACGGAACACCAGCGAGCACCGCTCACCTGGCACATCTTCGGCGGGAACGCAGTGCTCCCACTCCTCCTGGAACCCGGGCGGCATGAACAGCAGGTCCCCGTGCGCCAGCTGCACGAACGTCTCCACCAGGCCGCCACCCCGGCGCAGGCCGAACGTCCGGGTCACACCCAGGGACAGGACCGCCTGCGCGCCCCAGTCCCGGTCGTGATGCCACCCGCAGCCCGCGCCATCCAGATACGCCTGGTAACAGACGGCGGTGAACCGCACGCCCACCTCGGCGTCCAGGCCTGCGAGCAGCCACAGGCCCAGGTCAATGAACGGCTCCGGCCACTCCGTGACCGGCGGCCGGTCCTGCAGCAGCAGCCACCCCGTCGCCCGGCCCGGCTCCCGCTCGGGGTAGGTGAACACCTCACGCAGCGCCGGGAGAAGCTGGGTGTCAGCGCCGCGCCAGCCGCGCAGCAGCCGCCACTCAGCCACGTCCCGGCCTGCGGCCCGCGTACAGGTGGTACCGCTCGCGGATCGTCTCCTGCCCCGGCGGGTTCGGGTGATGCTTACGGCACACCACGTATGCCGTGCCCTGCACCGGCAGCCGCCCGACACGCCAGCATCTGGGCTGGTGGCAGTTATGTTTTCTGGCGGTCACGTACGCGTTCAGCGTCAGGCTGCCGCCGACCACCAGCACCCCGAACAGCCCCGAATAGAACAGGTAGAACGACCCGCCGTCAGTGCCGAGGACGTGAGGCCAGTGCATCAGCCCTGCGCGGCGATCAGATCCGCCTTGGACATCCCGGCGGCCTCGTCCTCAGCCATGCCGTGCGCCTTGACGTACGCGATCCACGCGGCCTTCGGCGCGTTCACCGCGGGCTTGGGGACGGGGGCGTCCTCCGGGGGTTCTGCGGGGCTCTCAGCGCCGCGTTCCTCCACATCGGCGTCCTTGACCGCGACCGGGATCGCGCTGCCCTGCGCGCACAACCCGGCGCCCTCCTCGTCGGGGACGTCGAAGTCCACGCCGACCGCCGGCCACGCGCGGCCGTCGTACCGGCCGCCGGATCGCTGCTCGATCATCCTGATCTTCATGCGAACAACCCTTCGTACGCCTCAGCCCACCGGGTCCAGCCGGCGTCGATCGTCCACGCCCGCGCCGCCTCTTTCGCCTTCGCCCCCATCGACCGCCGCAGCCCCTCATCGCCCGCAAGCTCCTCGAGGTACTTCAGCCACTCATGGTCCTGGCGCACCAGGAACCCCGTCACGCCGTGCAGCACGAAACTGTTGTACGGCTCAATGTCGGAGGCGATCACCGGGATGCCCCGGGCCCCGTACTCCAAACATTTCACAAATGATTTCGATTTGTTAAATGTGTTCAGCTGCAACGGTGCCAGGCCGATGTCCCAGTCGATCGCCGAGTAGAACCCCTCCGGGTCATCAGTGACATGCACCCACGGCACGAACCCGCACCGCTCATGCCTGACCGCGGTCCGGTAGTCGGCGCCGATCATCACCGCATCCCACCCGGGGTGCCGGTTCAGGAACTCCCGCAGCGGCCGAGCGATCTGGCGGATGTCGGTGCCGTGAGATGCGCCGCCGTGCCACCCCACCGCCGGCCGGTCCCCCGCCGGAGCGGGCAGGTCCAGCACCCACCCGGGGACGTGGTTCGGCAGCACCGCCACATTCGCCGCGTACTGCCGCATCACCTCCGCCAGCGGCTCCGTGCTGACGGTCACCAGGTCCGCGACCTGCGCCGCGTGGACCACCGCGTCCCGCACCTCCAGGCGGGAGAACTGCTGCCACGCCGCGAAGTTCACCGGCTCGATGCTGAACACGTCATCATCAAGCTCATACACCAGCTTCGACGTGAGCGCCTGACGGCGCCACACCCCCAAGCCCGCGTGGTTGTCCCACTTCTGCGCCACGATCACGTCATGACCGGCCATCGCCGCCTTCGTGACACCCCCGCCGCCGTCCCGCTTCGCCGAAGACACCGCCGTGGTCCCATATCCGTGCTTCGCCAGCTCGGCGAACGGCATGATCACCCGGTACCAGGCTTAAAGCGCACCCGGAGCCGCCATCATGGCCGCCGAAGATCCTCACGGGTGCAAACTCACCGGCAACCGCACCGACCCTTCCCGCATCAGATGTCCCGCGCGGAGTGGTGCCAGTGCACGGTTACCTGCGGCACGAACTCCCACGACCGCGCGGCGGCCACCCACCGGCTGATCACGTCCCAGTCCGCGTCGCCGCCCCACCGCCAGTTCGCCTGCCGCAGCAGCCCTGCCGAGTGCACCACCGCGTTCCCGTCGATCCGCCCATGCGCCGGGGTGCCGTCGCCGATCACATCCCATGGCCGGCCGTCCAGGTAGCGGCGCATCTGCGTATACACCAAGTCCGCGCCGCCGCCGAGCGCCTTCGCGCACGCGGCGAGATGGTCAGGGAGGTACTCGACGTCGGAGTCGAGGTAGGCGATGTGCTCCCCGGCCGCCAGGTACGTGCCGACCAGCGCCGCGGACACCGCCCGGGAGCCCCGCGCCCCACGGGCGCCTGGGGAACCCGGCGGCTGCCCTGCGCCGTCGCCGCCGTAGAACCCGTGCCAGTTCCGGCCCAGCTCGGCGAGCACCCGCTGCCCCGCCGGGCCGTAACCCAGGTTCCGCAACTGGCCCCGCAGCTGCGGGTCAGGGCCGTCAGCGACGATGACGTGCTGCCAGTCGGTGAACACCTGGGCGTTCAGGGACGCGATCGCCCGCCGCAGGTCCGGCCACTGCCGGTACGTGGGCGTGACGACCGTAATCACGGCGCCAGCTTGTCGCAGCGCATCACGTCGATCACGTGGCCGCCGCGGGTGATGGTGCCGGTGACCTGGTATCCGATGCGGCGGCAGATCTTCTGCTGCCCGGCGTTGTCCTGCCGTACCTCCGCCCACATCGGCACCCCGCGGGCGTGCGCGCGGCGGACGTTCTCGATGGTGACCGCCTCGCCGAAACCCTCACCGCGGCGGCTTGCCCTCACCCCGGTGGACGACCAGGCGCGGCCTTCGCCGTCCCAGATGAGCAGCCCGTAGGCGACCGGCTCATCGTCGAACATGAGGAAGCCCTCCACCTTCCCGGTGGCGATCTTCTGCTCGTAGAATGCCCGCTGCTGCCCCGGGGTGATCTGGGAGGTGTCCCTCGTCATCCACTCGGCGCACTCGTTCCGCAGCACCCGCAGGTCTTCGGCGGCCTCCAGGCCGTCAATGACGCCGAACGTGATCATCGTTTCTCCGCGAACTCGATCACCGCATCCGCCACCCGGCGGCGTTCCGTCTCGGACAGCGCCCAGTGGACGGGGATGCAGCACTCGCGCTCGAAGAACTCGTCCACGCCCGGCAGCGGGCCCGCGGCGAACTCGCGGAAGCACGTCAGCCGGTTCAGCCGGCCGTGGACCCGCGACACCTGAATCCCACGGGCGCGCATGTGCGCCTGGAACGCCGCGCGCTGCGCCCCGTCGCGCCACAGCAGCGTGTACAGCCACCACGCGCCCTCCGAGTACCGCCGCGCCGGCGCGGCCTGCATAAGGCCGCACAGCGCGTCGTCGTAGAACGCCGCGTTGCCGCGGTGCGCCTTCAGCACCCGCGGCAGGTGCGCCAGCTGGGCGACGCCGATGGTGGCGGCCACGTCGTTCATGTGGAACTTGTAGCCCCATTCGGGGATGTCCGCGTCCACCCGGGCGTCCGCCTGCTCGGCGTCCCGGTCGATGCCGTACCAGCGCAGCAGTTTCCCGCGCCGGTAGTCCGCCGCGTCCCTGGTGGTGAGGATGCCGCCGTCGATGGTGGTGATGTGCTTGATCGCCTGCAGTGAGAAGCAGGTGAAGTCCGCCGACGGTGCGCCGACGGGTTCCCCGCGCCACGACGCCCCGAGGGCGTGCGCGGCGTCCACGATCACCGGGAGCCCATGACGGCGGCCGATGTCTGTGAGCGCGCCTATGTCGCACGGCTGCCCGCCCCAGTGCACCGCCAGGACCGCCCGCGTGTCGGCGGCCAATTTCCGCTCCGCGTCCAGCGGGTCAATGTTCCCGGTGGCCGGGTCGATGTCCGCCCACACCGGGCGCGCCCCTTCGGCGAGCACCGGCAGCACCGTCGCCGCGCACGTCATCGGCGTCGTCACCACACTGCCGCCGCGGACCCCCGCCAGGCGGAGCGCCAACTGCAGCGCTGATGTGCCGCTGTTGACGGCGAGGACGTTCCGGTTCCCGACGACCGGGGCCAGGGCCGCCTCGAACTCCTCCACCTTCGGCCCCTGCCCCACCTGGCCGCTGTACAGGGTCTCAGCGAGCGCCGGGAGAAGTTCCTCCCGCGGCGGGACGTGAACCTTGAACAGCGGGATCAGGTTTGCTGCCAGGGCCCCGGCCCGTCCCCGTAGTCCGTGCTGAACAGGGCCTGCGAGCCACCCGGGGGGCTGTCGCCCACCTTCGCCCACCCGCCGGCGTCGCCGGACCCGTCGGAGGTGTCATACGGCTGCCAGTCCCGCCCCGGGGGCGACACGATCGGGTCAGGTGCGTCAGGCACTGGGGGTCCCCTTCCACGTGACCGGCGACGGGCTGTAAGAGTTATCGATCCGCTCCGCCAGCTTCCCCACCGGGATGTCCTCCATCGGCCCCACCGCCGGATCCGCTGTGTCTCTCGCGGCCGGCATCGGGTCCACCGGCACCGACCCCGGCGCCGACATCGCGTTCGCGTTCGAGCTGGTGGTGTTCCCGCCGGACATCGACGACACCCACAGCGCCGTCTTCGCCAGCGGCAGCCCCGACAGATCCTGCACGGCTAGCCCACCGCCCGGCCGCCGCGCAGCACCCGGCCGCCGCCCGCGCCGGTCCCGTCCGGCATGTTCCCCGCCACCCCCGGCAGCTGCGGGCCACCGCCGTACGAGCCGTCGATCGCCTGCGTCCAGTCGTTGTGACCGGAGATGTTGTCCTGCACGGTGTCGGTCTTGTTCGTCCCCGAGATCGCCGACCCCGGCCGGGTGTAGGTGATCGTGTCCGCGCCGCCAGCCACGTTCTGCGCGCCCATGCTGCCAGGCGCGCCGGTGTTCGCCGTGTGCGCCGGGGTCAGGCCGGAGATTCCCTCGTAGTTCTGCCCGTCCTCGAGCGTCGGGTCCGCCTGGTTCGCCGGGCCGCCACTTCCGGGGGCACCCGTGGACTGGGGGATAGCCGAACCGAACAGGCTAGTGGCGTAGTTCCCCGGTTCCAGCGTTGGATCCAGGCCGGCGATCTTCACGCCAGCCGCAGCCTGCGGCGGCGACTGCTGCTCGTCGGTGCCGCCACCATCGGGCGTCTGATGCGGAGGCAGGTTCGCCATCGGTCAATCCTTTCCTCTGAGCCGGGTAGTTGCCTGAAGCAACTCGCGCACCAGCGCCGGATAGTGGCTTACCACGAACGCCACCAGGTCCTCGGCACGCAGGCTGCCGCGTCACCCACAGCTCCAGGTTCTCCGGCCGGTTGTCGTCACGGATGCCGTTCTTGTGGTGCACGTTCTCGAACTTCTCCAACCGGCGGCCGAGGATCTCCTCCATCACCGCCCGATGCTCCAGCTTCCCGTCACCGCGAGTCCGGTAGCCCTGAGAGCCGATGAAACCCTGGCTCTTGCGAGGGTCCGCGCCCCACTTGCCGACCGCGTCACCAGAATAACGAAACCGCTGGTAGTGCATGTTGCACCACCCGCGAGACTTCGGCTTCCGCTCGCAGCCATCTACCGCGCACGTCATGCCGTCGTATTTTGAGTTCCGCGCCCAGCTCATCGCTTCGGCGGTGCCAGCCGTTCCGTGACGCCTAACCCGCGCGTAGTGCACATTGCAGTAGCCCTGCGCGTGGCTAGGCTTCTCGCAGCCGTCCACCGAGCATGTGCCGCCCGGGTTCCAGTTTCTGACACGACCGGGGCGGCCGTACCGGAGGAAATGGTTGTAGTGCACCTTGCAGTAGCCCTTGGCTGCGTGCTTGCCCTCACAGCCCTCTACTGAGCAGCCGCCGCAGGACCTGATGTAGGGCTTGATCGGCGTTATCTCGCCGGTCTTCATGAACTGGTCGTAATGCGTCCTGCAATAGCTGCGGACGTACACCTTACGGTCACAGTCACCGGCGGCACATGCACGAATAGGCTTAGGCATTGCTGGCGCCCTCCTCTACAGGGTTCTGGCAGAGACCGAGCGGAGGGCTTTCCGCTCGGTCTCACTATATCACCAGAGAGGTGTCAGCCCCCCTTGAAGCTCTTGATCGCGGTCGTGTCCACCAGGGTTCCGTCTCCTCTCAGGAGGCAACGAAAACTCACAAGATCCGTATCGAACTTAAAATCGTCGCTACGTTCGAATCTTATGCCCCCAACTAGGCGGACGAAGAATTGGGCGAAGTCGCCGAAGAACAGGGAGAAGTTCCCGGTGGCGACGGACTGCACGTACGGGTCGGCGACGAGAGGCTTCCCCAGCAGCAGGTCCGGCGAGCCGAGCACCGTGGACGGCTCCCACACCGGCCGGCCGACCGTGTCGGTGAGCTTCCGCAAAACGGCCACCGTCTTGTCCGCGCACATCCAATAGCAGGATCGGGACTGGCGGTACGGGGCGATCACGGAGTACTCCATGTCCACCAGGTTCGCGTAGGTGGGGCCGCCGGTGACCCAGTTGACACCCGTCGGCCCGGCGCCCGACGTCGGCCCCGTCACACCCGGGGACGCCGAGGTGGAGAACGTCAGCCCGGAGGGGACGGTGCTGCCCGCGCCGAGGATCAGGTCCGACCCGAACGCGTTCCCCACCGCCCGGCCGGCCTGCATCGCCAGGTAACCCAAAAGGTCCACCGAGTTGTCGTCGATCAGCTCACGCGCCACGTAGATGGTCCGGCCGTACTTGTACGCCGACAGGGTCGTCTGCGCGAACGTCGGGTCACCGGAGGTGATCTGCGCGCCCTGCCCGAACACCGCGCCGGACACGTGAGCGGTCGCCTTCGGGATCTGCAGCGTCTCCCCGCCGGAGGTGTTCAGCACTGTCGGCCCGGCCTGCATGATGCCGCTGACCTCGATCAGGTAGGCGATCAGGCGGTCGTAGAAGTCCGTCGGGACCACGCCGGTGCCGGTGCCGGAGTTCGACAGCAGGGTACGGACTTCCTCCATGCCGAACGTGCCGCCCTGGTGCTTCACCTCCAGCGACCGCGCCGCGCCCTGCGCGCCGCGGATCAGCCCGCGGATCTCCGCGTTGATGTCCCGCCCATCGGAATCGGCGGGGTGGGCGTACCCGTCGCCGCCGCGCCGGTACTCGGCGGGGCGCTTCCCGATCGCGTCGAACGCCTTGTCGGTGTCGGACTGCCGCTTCTCCGCGGTCAGGACGCCCTCGAGCTGGCCGTCGACCTTGTCCATCTCTTCCATGAGCCGCTCCCACGTCCCCTGCTCCTCCGGGGTCATGTCACGGTTCTCGGTGGCCGCGTCCTCCACGTACTTGCGGGCATCGGCCCACAACGACTGCCTGCGGTCCTGCAGGCGCTTTGCAACCTCGCTCGCCACGGCGGCTGCTCCCTTCAAGGGTGGGGTGGGTGATTGCCGTGGGGGTGGTTGCGTTTCCTGCCCCTTTGTGCCCTATTCAGTTGTTGACCTGCGAGAAGGTCAGTCCAGCGGGGGACCGAACCGCTTCTCCATCAGCTTCATCATCGCCGCCTGCCCGGAGATGGGCTCCTTCGGCGGCGCGTACGACGGGTGGTCGGTGCGGTGGAAGAACCGGCGTAGCTCATCGGCGTCCGCCATCTTCCGCACCTCCTCCAGCGGCGCGTCCATCGCCGCAGCCAGCGACCGCAAACCGGCCGTCGCATCGGGGTAGGCGGGGTCCAGGACCGGGGCGACGTCGACGAGCTGCACCTCGTGCAGCGTGCGCATCGGGTAGTTCTGGTCCGTCGTCGACCACTCGTCGCCGCCCTGCGGAACCCGGAACGCGAACGAGGAGAACTGCACGTCGCCGCGCTCCACCAGCTCCAGGATGTCGGTCCGCGACTGTGGCGGCAGCACCTCGTAGTCCAGGCCCACACTGTCGGTGCGCAGCTGCAAGGTGCGCCCTGCCGTTGTGCCCAGCACCATGTTCGGGTCGTGGTTGTACCGGCACACCACATTCGGCCAGCCCAGCGTCCGCGCCTGGTTGAACGCCCCCGTGTCCACCCGCTCCACGAACCCGCCGAGGTTGCGGGACAGCTTGCCGAACACCGCGCCGTAGCCGCCGATCTTCCGGCCGCCGTCGCCGGTACGGACCTCGATCACGCCCGGGGTGAATCGGCGCTCCGGCTCGGCGGCGAACATGGACCGGCCGTTGCCGTCACTGTCGCCGGCGTCGATGCCGAACTTCTTCGCCGCCGCCTTGATCGCCGGCATCGCCTTCTCCCCGAACGGGGACTGCGGCGCGCGCGACAGCGCGTTACGCACGTGCGCGGCGTCGTGCACCGGGAAATGCCGCAGCGACCGGGGCACCGTCCGGCCGGAGGAGTCCTTCGACCCGCCCGGCTCTACGTACGCGAAAGCACTGTCGGGCAGATCGTTCTGGTCCGCGGTGCTGATCTGCGCCCGGGGCTCATGCGCCATGATGGCGCTCCTTCCTGCTTTCACCAGTTCGGCGTGCTGCGCGGGCCACATGCCAAGCGCCGCGTGATGTGCCAGATCGCAGTAACCCTTCGGATCCGCGATGTACTTGCCGAGGTGCATGACGCACCGGTCGAAATCCCCCGGCTCGCCCCACCGGATCTTCGCCGCGCCCTCACCGTGCACCCAGTACTCGTGCAGCCGCTCAGCGCCGTCGTCAGCCACGCGGCTTCCCGTGCCCGTTCGCCGCAGGCACCGGCGCGGGCTGCTGGCTCACCGGGCCGGGGACCCGCTTCGGCGCGGCCTGCGGGTTCGTCTCCACGCCGCCGCTGTCACCCACACCGCCAGTGCCCTCGCCGATGATCTCCTTGATCCCGCGCGCCGCCGCCACCTGGATCTGCAGCGGCGTAAAGTCCTGGCCGTCGTAATCGTCGGCATCGGTGGGCCGCGGCAGCGGCTTCAGCCCCTCCGCCTTGCGGATCTCGTCCACGTTCATCCCGCCGATGTCCCGCGCCGCCCGGTACACCCCCCACCGCGTCTCCGGCGTCATCCGCAGCCGCGCGTCCCGGTTGAACTGCATGTACTGCGACGCGGGCAGGTACTCCGCCAGCGCCTCCTCCAGGCGCACCAGCCACGGGTCGAGGGTGTCCTGGATGAAACCGATCTGCTCCGACTCCACATTCGAATACCGCATGTCACCCGTCGACGTCGTCCCGCCGACCTTGTGCGGCGGCACCCCGTAGATCGCCGCGATCTGCGTCGCGTTCATCTGCATCGCATTGATGAACTGCGCCTCATCCGGCGGCACCACGATCGGCGTATACGTCCAATCCCGGCCCAGCACCAGCGGCTCCCGGTTCCGCTGCACCGCCACCAGCTTCCGCCGGATCACGTTCG
>Ga0306921_10003008_pt1 | contig 17001 bp, 19 predicted proteins | sample sta12Cox44000080_FD_203760 | JGI IMG/M metagenome (GOLD analysis project Ga0306921, IMG submission 203760) | Lab enrichment of tropical soil microbial communities from Luquillo Experimental Forest, Puerto Rico - statoxic.12C.oxic.44.000.080 (v2)... | ecosystem: Environmental > Terrestrial >... | reverse complement strand
TAAGAAATTGGAGTGATTTGTGGCTTTGGGGCCCTTCTTTCGTTAACCTGTCGGCTGGATTCCCCGTAGATTCCTTTCCTAAGTTTTGATCTCGTTTTAACTCAACCCCATATAACCCCAAGAGCCGCCATAGAAAAGCCGCAAGAGCTACACAGAAAATGATTCGTTACTTTTTGTACTTGGATTGTTTTTGTTGGGTGAGTTCGTAGTCGATGTATTGCTGGATGGCATGGCCGTCGGCGCCTACGATGCGGCGACCATTTACGAAGACAGTGGGGGTACTGCGGACCTCGAGGAGGTTGCCGTTGGCGATGCTGGCGTCCACCTCGGCGGCGGCTTGCGGGCTACTCAGGCAAGCCTTGAACGCTTCAGTGCTGAGGCCGGAGCGGCTGGCGTAGTCCACCATCTTGTCCCAGGCGTTGCTGGCAGAAATGAGATCCTGGTTGTCATAGATCAGGTCGTAAAGCTTCCAGAAGGCTTTGGGGTCTTGCTGGTAGGCGCATCGTCCAGCAAGTGCGGCGGTGCGCGCCCAGGGATGCAGGGATTCGATTGGGAAATCCTTGAAGATGACTTTGACTTGGGGGTAATTGGGAAGCATGCCGCGGAGGGCATCGTGAAGGCTGCGGCAGACGGGGCATTCGAAGTCGGAATACTCGACGAGGGTGACAGAAGCACTGGGATCGCCTAGGACGGGAGCGCCTGCGGTCTGAATCTTGGCAACGGTTTCGGCGAGAGGATCGCTGGCGATGTCGGAAATTTCCCCGCGAATCAGGTAGCGACCATCCTTAGTTATATACATCTTGACGTTTTCGGTGCCTTCGGGGGTTTTGACCTCGATCGAGACTTCGAGGATGCCGGAATTGCCGAACTCCTTGGGCTTGCCCACGGTGATTTGCATGTTGGGGCCGAGGGCATAGTAGTTGCGGAGAAAAGCTTCGATATTTTTCTGGAGCAGCGTGGTTGCCGGTGCTGGCGAGGCTGCGTCGTTCGCGGCGGGCACGGGCTGCTGCGCATGCGCACAGGTAGCGGCCACGATGGAAAGTGCGAGCAATATGTCCTTGAATAGGTTCTTCACGCGAGTCCTCATCTTAACTATGGGATAAGCCGGTCATGGAATAAATCGCTGGGCGATGGGAAATGGACGGCCAAATCCAAACGCGCGCGACGTAATCTTCAATCCGGGAGCGGCTTGTTTGCGCTTGTACTCGTTGCGATCCACAAGCATGGCAATGTCTCGCACCAGCTTCAACGGGTAACCAAACTCCTCGGAAATTTGTTCGGGTGTCTTCACGTCCTCGATGTAGTCCTTCAGGATGCGATCGAGCATCTCGTAAGGTGGCAGGGAATCCGCGTCCTTCTGATGGGGACGCAGTTCGGCGGAAGGAGGTTTCTCGATAGTGGAGCGGGGGATCACTTCCCTTTCGCGGTTGATGTACTCGGCTAGGGCGTACACCATCATTTTCGGTACGTCGGAGATCACAGCCAGGCCTCCAGCCATGTCTCCGTAGAGCGTGCAGTAACCGACGGCATTCTCGGATTTGTTTCCGGTGCTAAGGACCATGGAGCCAAACTTGTTCGAAAGAGCCATCAAGTAATTGCCGCGGATGCGCGCCTGGATGTTCTCTTCGGTGGTGTCGGGAGGGCGATCGGCAAAAGTTGGGGCGAGCGCCGTTTTGTAGCTATCGAAAACGCTGCCGATGGGAATGGTGAGGAATGCGATGCCGAGATTCGCGGCAAGGGCCTGGGCGTCGGACTTGCTGCCTTCAGAGGAATAGGGGCCGGGCATGGAGACGCCGAGAACGTTTTCCTTGCCGAGAGCGTCCACAGCAATACAGGCGACCACGGCCGAATCGATGCCACCACTGAGGCCAACGATGGTTTTGGAGAATTTGCATTTGCGAACGTAGTCGCGGGTGCCAGTGACAAGAGCCTTGTAGGCGTAGTCGATTTCCTCGGACCGCTGCTCGTGAATGTCGCCCCGGCCGGTGACGGTGTCAAAAAGGACGAGGTCTTCTTCAAAGGCTTTGGCCTGAGCGGCGAGTTCCCCGCTGGCGGCGAGGGCCATGCTGGCGCCATCGAAGACCAGGGAATCGTTGCCGCCAACCTGGTTGACGTAGATCACGGGGCGTTTGTGACGCAGAGCGATGGAACGGAGCATGTCTTCGCGGAGAAAGCGCTTGTCAATGGTGAAGGGCGAAGCGGAGATGTTGATGAGGATACTGCTACCCTGGGAGACCAGCTCGGTGACGGGATCGCGGGCGTAGAGCCGCTTGCTCCAGAAATTTTTGTCGTTCCAGATGTCTTCGCAGACGGTGACGCCGAGTTGCTCGCGGCCGAGGCCATAGACGTATTGTTTGTCGCCTGGCTGAAAGTAGCGGGATTCGTCGAAGACGTCGTATGTGGGGAGGAGCATTTTGGATTGCTCGAAGACAACGCGGCCTTCGTGGATGAGGGCGGCTTTGTTGGCAATAGACTTCCCTGCCCTGGGATGTTCAATGCGGCCGGCGTAGCCGACGATGGCGGGGAGCGGCATTTGCGCGGCAACTTCTTTGAGAGTGTCATGATTGCGCTGGATGAAGGCGGGGCGTTCGAGGAGGTCGAGGGGAAGGTAGCCGCAGATGCAGAGCTCGGAAAAAACGGCAATGTCGGCGCCGCGTTGTTTGGCTTGGGAGGCGAGGGCCAGGATGCGAGAGGCATTCCCTTCAAAATCGCCGACGGTGGGATTGAATTGAGCGAGAGCTATTTTCATTCGGGGCTGAGATTAGGATACGAAGGCGTTGAAGAGAATGCAAATGGTTGATAAGTCCGTGACGAGCTACTTTTCTGTGTTAGGCAATTACCTGCTACGAAGGCAAAAGGAAAGGCTCCTGGAGTGAATCCGGGAGCCTAAGAATTCGAGAGGGCGGGGGAATTAGACGCTGAAGGAACTGCCGCAGCCGCAGGTGCTCTTGACGTTGGGGTTGTTGAACTTGAAACCCGCGCCTTCGACGGTTTCGATGTAATCAATCTCGACGCCATCGAGATACATGGAGCTCATCTGGTCCACGGCGACCTTGAGGCCGTTGAAATCGAGGACTTCGTCGGTCTCATTGGTCTGGTTCTCAAACGCCATGTGGTACTGGAATCCTGAGCAACCGCCGCCGACGACAGCTACGCGCAGGGCGGTGGGAGCAGGACTTTGCATGCCCATGATTTCTTTAACCTTAGTTGCAGCATTGGCGGTCAGGTTAATCATAATTTCTTGTAGCCTCCGGTCGCGGCTCGCACCGCGAAATCTCAACTTTTCAGTATAGCACAAGCGTCAAACGTGGGCAGATCGCGATTTCGCGCCGTGCAATTCCCTGTTGTCCTCGTCTTTGGGCGAAGAACCACAACCAAGAAATATCGGAACCAAGAACCACACAAAGAAATAGGCGCCGCCCAACGGATTTCGACAACAGCTGCGCTTTACCCTAGAATATGATGCACTTCTGAGACACCAGGTTTCATCTCACAAGACCCGCCAAAAAGCGCCCGACCCGGCCACCGTATGTCGATTCGCTCCAGAATATAACAGCTTCCCGGATCGTACCGTCCTCCCAGAACTGCTTTGCGAAATCCAGCTTGTCGGAATCCATCCTGTCCATCAACTTCCGCGCACACAAAAGCGTCACCGCAAACAGAATCGCCTGCTTCCGTTCTTCGTTCATGAGCATCCCCCGCATTGGACCTACGGGTAGAGAAGGGACCCTCATTCTGCTCGCACCACCGTCTCCGCAAAAAACAAGATCGCCGTGAGCCGCCCGGCTCACCCGCGACTTGCGTTCATGTGGGTATTACCGTTTTAAGCGACTAACGGCGAGGAGTGTCCAGAATTGAACAGAATCGCGACTAGTGTAGTCGCATTCTGGCCGCATGAAGAAAAGCGAACTGACCCTCAAACAGGTTTCTTCCGTTCCCTGCCCTACCTGTGGTGTCTCTACCGGAAAGCGTTGTGTGCTTTATTCAGGCGCCCGCTCCGCAGCTCACGTACAACGGAAGCTTTTCGCTTTGGAAGCCCTCGAGAGGAAATCAGGCTAAACCCTGCTAAGTCGGCCCAAAAAACAAAGCCACGTACAGACACCACCGCCCCTCCCTCTTGGCACTTTCAAAATCCCATGCTAAAGTCCCCCCTGGCTAGTGGATTCACCGCACTTACACCACAACTTCTTGAGGCCTCCTCTGAGACACAAAGTTACGTTATTGCCGGGTGAAGGGATTGGGCCGGAAGTTTCGGCGGCGGTAAAGCGGATTCTGGAAGCTTCGGGAGTGCAGATCGAGTGGGAAGAGCTTGGCGCGCGGGCCGAGAATACCGACAAGATTACGGAAAAGGGCGCGGTGCTAAATACTGCGGCGATTGAGTCCGTGCGACGGAATCGCGTGGCGTTGAAGGGGCCGATGGCCACGGCCATCGCGGGTGGGGCTCCGAGCGTAAACGTGGCGTTGCGGAAGAGTCTGGATTTGTACGCGAATTTGCGTCCGGTGAAGAACCTGCCGGGAGTGAAGTCGCACTTCGATCATGTGGACGTGGTGATCGTGCGGGAGAACACCGAGGATTTGTATTCCGGGCTGGAGCACGAGGTCGTGCCCGGCGTTGTGGAGAGTCTGAAAATTATTACGGAGAAGGCTTCGACCCGGATTGCGCGATTTGCATTTGAGTACGCCCGAAAGAATGCGCGGAAGAGGATTCACGCGATTCACAAAGCGAACATCATGAAGCTGGGCGACGGGCTGTTCTTGCGGTCCATCCGAGCGGTGGCTGAGGAATATCCGGATATCGAGTACAAGGAATTGATTGTCGACAATGCGTGCATGCAGATCGTGATCAACCCGGACCAGTTTGATGTGTTGCTGCTGCCGAATCTGTACGGAGACGTGATGAGCGATTTGGCGGCAGGATTGGTGGGGGGGCTGGGCGTGGTGCCAAGCGGAAATATTGGGGACGAGGGCGCGATATTCGAGGCGGTGCACGGTACGGCGCCGGATATTGCGGGTAAGGGATTGGCGAATCCGACGGCGCTGCTGATGAGCGCGGTCTTGATGCTAAATCACATCGGGGAAGGGTTCACCGCAGACCGCGTGGAGCAGGCACTTTGGAAAGTATATCGAGACGGAAAGCACCTGACTCGGGACATTGGCGGAACAGCGAATACGCAGGAATTTGCGCATGCGGTGATCGCGGCGTTGCCGCACGTGTAGTCGCTGACTGCTTCCACGGTTGCAAAAGGCGATGGAGACAGACCCTGGAAAGTTAAGAGGCCGAGGGCATAGTGAAAGCGCCAAAGGCAAAAACTGCGCCACTGGATACGGTCTTCGAGGATCTGCAAAAATTGTTCTTGCGTTATGCGCCTCCCTTTAAAACAAGCCGCGGAGCCGTAGGGGCAAAGAAGGACTTACACCTCAAGATTTCCAAGGCGGTGGTGGTTCCGGGGGCGTACGGGGGCAAACCGGTGGAAGTGGCCATGGCCAGCCTCATTCTGCAGAAGAGTTACGTCGGATTTTATTTCATGCCGGTGTATATGAGTCCAGGACTCAAGAAAGAATTGTCGCCTTCGCTGGCTAAACTTCTGAAGGGAAAATCCTGTTTTTACGTTAGGAAACTGGACGCGGAATTGCTCCAGGATATCGAGGCGGCCTTAGACAAAGGCGTGAAGTCTTTTAAAGAGCGCGGCTGGGTTTAGTGCGCGGGCAGGCGCTCTTCCCTTCCATGTTGTAAGGCCGCGCCTCGATTTCCAAAACATGTGGCTGCTTAGTGCTCGAGAGCGGACCGCCTCTGAAGGCGGCCCCTACAAACCCATGTACTGACCGAAAGGTCGGTCACTACAAGCGCGGGGCGTAGATTTGGTAGAGCATGAGGTAGACGATAACGCCGGTGACGGAGACGTAGAACCACAGGGGCAAGGTCCAGCGGGCGATGAGTCGGTGTTTGTCGAATCGCTCGAGCCAGGCGCGGCGGATGGTAATGAGGATGAGCGGCACGATGACGATGGCGAGAATAGTGTGTGAGGCGAGAAGCGCGAAGTAGACGGGGCGGATCCAGCCCTGACCCTGGAAGGGGACATGGCCGGCGTGGTAATGATAGATGAGGTAGGAAATCAGGAAGGCTGTGGAGATGGTGAATGCGGAAAGCATCAGTTTTTTGTGGAGATCTCGTTTGCCGGAGCGGATCGCTGCGTAACCGCTGGCGAGGAGAATGGCGCTGGTGCCGTTCAGGGTGGCGTTTAAGGCAGCGTGGGAGAGCATTCTGAAGATGTTATCAGTAATCAGTTCTAAGTAAGAAGTTTCACCCAAGAGAAACCCAAGAACCGACCTGAAGGTCGGCCACTACAACGACAAAGAACTCAAAATGACAAAGAGAAACCCCAGAGGGCACGATGTATCGTGCCCCTACGAAAGAGTATCGTCACCGTATCGAGTTAATGCACTAAAAGAATCCCGCTGCATTAGCGCGGGAGCTTATCGTACATCATTAGACCGAGAAGAATGGGGATGTGCAGGACAGTGGCATGCATGAGCCACTTGGCGCGCGTGTTCGTCTTGGCGTGAGCGGCCCAGAGGCAGACCTGGAGTAGCGCGGTGCAAGTGAGGAAGGCGCCGAAGAAATAGAGGACGCCGGCGAAGCCCATGATGGCAGGGAGGAGGCTTACCGCGACAAGCGATGCGGCATACAGAATGATCTGGCGGAAGGTTCGCGTGCCGTCCTTGTCCACGACGGGAAGCATGAGGATTCCCGCGCGGGCGTAGTCTTCGCGGTACATCCAGGCGATAGCGTGGAAGTGCGGAAACTGCCAGAAAAACAGAATCGCGAAGAGGAGCCATGCTCCCGCATCGAGTTTTCCGGTGGCGGCGGACCAGCCGATCATCGGCGGAATTGCGCCGGGGATGGCCCCGACGAAGGTAGCCCAGACCGTGCGCTTTTTGAGCGGCGTATAAGCCAGCAGATAGCTCAAGCAAGTGACGACGCCGAGGAGACATGGAAGATACCCAGCGGCGAAGTAGAGATCGATGGCGCCTGCGGCGCTGAGGGCGAGGCCAAAGCGTAAGGCTTCCGCGGGCGTAAGCTGCCCGGTGGGGAGTGGGCGCGTGGCAGTGCGGCGCATGTGGCGATCAGATTCGCGCTCGATGTAATGATTCAGCGCTGCCGTTCCGGCGGCGATCATCATGGTGCCAAAGACGACGTGGAGCAGGTGCAGCCAATCGACTGGGCCGCGAGCGCCCATGTAGAAGCCTGCACCCGTGGTCATCAGCACAAGAAACGAGACGTCAGGCTTGGTGAGCGCGATGTAGGCGCTCAGCTTGTTTGCCTGGGTCAGCTCGGTGGTGCGAGAAGTGCTCATTAAGCGGCGACCTCTCCTTTTGTCGTGGCGAAAACCGGTTCCCTTTTTCTCGGTACGAGACGATAGCACAAAAGCACGGTAACGATGGAGGTGGCAAAAAGGATCGCGCCCACAACTGTGTGAACCACCGTGAAGGCGACCATGACGGGCATGGGCTGAGGGGCGTCCGAGGTGGTGATGCGCGACCAGAGCGAGCCGAGACCGAGGAGGATTTGTGTGCCAACGATGGCGTGAAGCAACAGGCGCGCGCGGGAGATTTCAGCCACCCGGGCAAAGCGGCGGCGCAGGACGGAAGCGGTCCAGATGACCATGCCAAGGACAAAGAGAGCGCCAAACACGTGCGGCTTAACGGACATGTAGCCGTGGCGATTGGCGGCGCCGACGAGAACCTGCAGAAATATCACGCTGGCATTGAGCGTGACGATGGAATGGATCGAAGGCGAGCCGGAATCTTCGTATTGGGGATGGTTTTCCATCCACCAGCGGCTGGTGAAGACGGCGATGCTGACGAGGATGGCGAACATGATTTGGGCGGTGACGGCGTGCATGACGGGAAGCCAGTAATGGAGGAGTTTCAGGACCGTCAGGCCGCCGAGGATGCCCTGGAAAATGACGCCGCCGACGGCGGCATAGCCTAGGTTCTTGAGCCAGGGGCGTTCCTCTGACCGCCCAAGCACGCCCGCAAGAATCACGATCCAAATTCCCAGGATGAAAGCGATTACCCGGTGAGAGTGTTCGTATAACGCGCCGCCAGTGAGCAAACGCAAAGGCGGAAACCAGGTACCGAATGAGGTGGGCCAGTCGGAGACAGCCAGGGCAGCGTCTCTTGAGGTGACGAGTGCGCCGGCGGTGAGCAGGCCGACGGTCCAGCACACCACGAAGATGGCGTACCTGTAGACACCGGGATGATAGGTGGCTTTCATGAATTTCGGGCCCCATCCCGAAACGCATATTATATCGCAACGAAGAATCCAGCACCCGGGTCGAAGCGCGCGGAACCGGAGCAGGGTTTAGCAGGAGACATATTGAAAACCAAGAGTGCGTCCTAAGCCGTGGCGCTCCATCGTAAGAGCCTACCGTTCATCCCGGTAAGGCGTCGGGATGGAAAAGAGGTCGCAAAAGGCGCTGAGGATGGGGCACCCTCGAATTTCTATGTGAGGCGCCACAATATTGAATACCCAAGAAGAAGCCTATGCGACGGCGGAGGAGCGGGTGGAGGGAGTGGCGGGGATTTCGACGGCGCGGAGGACGAGATCCTTGAGGGCTTCGATGAAGAGAGGGCCATCGCCGACGGCGGGCATCATGCGGAAGCGCTCGATGCCGGATTTTTTGCCATCGGCGCGGCCTTCAATATTGATTTCGTGGAGCGTTTCGATGTGCTCGGTGACGAACGAGATAGGCACAACGAGCATTTCCTTCACGCCCTCGTGGCCAAGACGTTCGAGGGTGCCGACAAACGAGGGCTCGAGCCACTTGGCAGGGCCGACTTTGCTCTGGAAGCAGAGAAGATGCGTGCGCGGCCAATTGGGATACTGCTGAGCGCCCTGTTCGCAGACCAGGCCAACGGTTTCGTTGACGTGCTTGGGATAAGGATCTCCTTTTTCGACTAAGCTCATGGGCAGGCCGTGGGCGCTGAAGACGAGATGCGCGCGGGAGCTATCCGGAAACTGGCGAAGGATTTTGCCGATGTTTTTGACGAGGGCCTGAATGTATAGCGGGTGGTCGTAGAAATATTCCACGGTGCGCTCTGGGAGATTCTCGTCTGGTTCGCCGTACACGCGACGCCATTCTTTCAGGCTGCTGAGCGTGGTGGCGTAGGAATAGTGTGGGTAAAGCGGGAGAAGGACGAGTTCATCGAGATGGTTAGATTCTTTGAGCGCGGCAACGGCTTCTTCGGTGAGGGGATGCCAGTAGCGCATGGCAGTGACGGCTACAGGATCGATGTAGGGCTGAAGCGCACTGACAAGTTTGCGGCGCTGCCGTTCGGTGAGAATGCCGATCGGAGAACGGCGGCCAATCTGGCCGTAGCGCTGAGCGACGGGAATCGAACGCTTTTTTGCGATGTAGCGGGCGAGCGGGCCACGGATGAAATTCAGCGGGCCGAGCGGGATGATGTCCGGATCGAGGAAGAGATTGCGGAGGAAGGGCTCCACATTGTCGAGGGAGTCGGGTCCGCCGAGTTGGAAGAGGACGATGCCGACGCGTTTTTTGGTGCTGGTGCTCACAGGAGGTTCCCTTTCCTCTGGCGCAGTGAAAATGCCGTTGTGACAACCGTAAGACCAATTCCTCAGTGGCTAAAGCCGGACCGAGGCGAGGCTTTCATGTCGGAGCTGAACCTCCAACCCCGATGCTCTAACAGGCGGCGCGAGCATGGGGAATTCGTGCTACTTGGACCTAGAGAAAGAACCCTTCAGGCGCTCGACGTCGGCGCGGAGATCGGAGGTGCGCTTGGCGATGGAAAGATAAAATGCGAAGAACACACCCCAGCCGATGAGGTACGCCGCAAACACGCTGTCCAGGTTTTTCATTGCGCCTCCGCTTCACGCCGCAGGATATCCACTTCCGATTTTAGTTTTTCGAGCGCATAGCGCTCGACGATCAGGAATGCCACGAGGATGTGCATTGCCAGCACGGAAAAGAAAAAGACTTTTTTCATCGTGGGATCGAGGCCAGAACCCTGGCCGCCCATAATGACCGGGGAAGGATGCTGAGTACGCCACCAGCGGATAGAGCCGTAGACGAGCGGCACATCGAGAAAGGCGAAGATGCCGAAGACCGCGCTGAGCAGCGCTCGGCGCTCGGGCTCCTCGATAAGGGTGCGCAGAAGCAAATAGGAAACGTAGAGCAACCAGAGGACGAACGTGGAGGTTAAGCGCGCGTCCCAGGTCCACCAGATGCCCCAGACAGGATGCGCCCAGATGGGGCCAGTGATGAGGACGATGGTGATGCAAGCCAGGCCGACCTCTGCGCTCGAAACGCCAAGCCAGTCGTATTTTGGTTCGCGCTTCCAGACGTAGAGTAGGTTGCCGATGAAGCAAACCAGAAACGCCGTGAATCCTGCCCAGGCGGTTGCCGCGTGGAAGTAGAAGATGCGCTGGATTAAACCCATGGTGCGCTCTTCGGGAGCCACGTAGAAGGCAGCATAGGCAGCCGCGATGACGAGCAGGACGGAAGCGGCGCCGAGGATGATGCGTTTTGCCATCGCAGAATTATTCCTCCAAAAGATATTCGCCGAAAAGCCATAGCGCCGTCAAAAAGATGAGATCGAATACGGCGAGGAAACCAATTCCCTTCCATTGGACGACAGGCTCGCGATCGAGAAGACTAGCAGTAACAAGCGAGCTGACCACCAGCACGGGAGTCAGCAGGGGTAAGAGCAACAGGGGAAGGAGTAGTTCGCGCATGCGGGCCTGCGCGGAAATGGCGGAGATGGCGGTGCCGGCAACGGCGATGCCCAGACTGCCGACGAATAGAACGAGGAGGAGGACGGGTAATTTCGGCCAGAGCGGAATGTTGTAGAAGAGGGCGAAGAACGGAAGCATGAGAAGTTCGGTCAGCACCAGGAAAAGGGTGTTGGCACAGAGCTTGGCGAGAAAGATGCAGAAGGGATCACTGACGGCGAGGCGAAGAGAGCTTAAGGTGTCGTTGACCTGTTCGCGAAGGAAGCAGGACTGAAACATCAGCGAAGCGGCGAAGAGAATCGCGAGCCAGAGTAGGCCGGGCGCGAATTGCCGGGCTTCTTCGGTACCGGGAGTGACGGCGAAACTGAAGAGAACCAGAACAATGAGAATAAAGACGAATGTGGTGGTGAGGAGTTCGCGCGAGCGGAACTCGGTGCGCAGTTCCTTGCCGAGGAGGATCGTGGTGGAAGAGAGGAGGCTCATGGCGTCGGTCAGGCGCCCCCAAAGGTGAGAATGGAGTGGAGAAAGGCGCCAGAATTGGTGTCAGCAACAACGGAGCCAGCATCGAGTTGCACGGCGCGCGTGGCCAGGGCGGAGATTTCGGATTCACCATGCAGGCTCATGACGATGGTGCATCCGGTGCGATGAACTTCACGCAAGGAGTTGGCGAGCCAGGTGATGCCGAGAGGATCGAGACCGGTGGCAGGTTCGTCGAAGAGTAAGACGGAGGGACGATGAATGAGCGCGCGAGCAATAGCTATCCGCTGGCGCATTCCGCGGGAGAAGGTGCGGACCAGAGAATCGCGCCGATCATAGAGCCCAACTTCGCGGAGCAGTTCCTCAGCGCGATCGGCAGGGCTTTCGACGTACTGGAGCCTGGCGAAGAGCATCAGGTTTTCCTCGGCCGTGAGTTCGTCGTAGACCATGGTGGTGTGGGCGACGTATCCGGGACGGCCCTTCAGTGAAAGCGCAGAGCCCGAACCAGAAAACGTCAACTTGCCAGCAGTCGGCTTGACGATCTGCGCGGCGATGCGCAAGAGCGTGGTCTTGCCCGAACCGTTACGCCCAGCGAGGACGACGCATTCGCCGGCAGCGATGTCAAAGGTGACGCGGCGCAGGGCGAAGAGGCCGCCGTAGCGCTTATCAATGCTTTCGAAGCGCAGACCGGTTGGTGGTACGGAAAGAGGAGTCACAGGAAATTTTCCGACGGAGCGATCCGCTTTCTATTCGAGCAGGCCTCCGAACTTCAGAAATAAGCAGAGCGGAAGCCTCAGAGGCCAAATCCTATTCACGCTCAACCTTACTGTCGGAGCTAAAGCTCCGCCCCCCAAGAGGTCGTAACCCGATCGCGCTAACCCTGCACTAAATCGCGGAGCAGCTTTTCGACGCGGACACGTTCGCGTGCGTACTCTTCGTCGGAAATGGTACCGGCCTGCCTGCGCAACTCCAGGCGAAAAATCTGATCCTTCAGGGAATCGAGGCTGGCGTTGACGGCCGCCTCCACACCGGCGACGCTTGCCGCCGCGCTGGGCGCCGCAGGAGTTGCAGGCGCTGGTTTGGATTGGGCCGATTTCTTTTTGGGAGCAGGCGCCGCTTCCGTAGCGCCATCCGTGGCGGGCCCGACAGTCACAACCACTTGCTTGCGAGAGAGAAGAAATCCCGAAAAGGCAAAGAGTAGAGCAAAACCGCCGAGCAAATACCATTTCAAACCATCGAGGCGGCCGGGGATGGCCTGGATCTGCTCGCCACCCGTGCGCGAGTTCCCTTCTTGCGGCGTCGGTTGGCCAGAAGCGCTTCCGGAATCCGCGGACTGGGGAGAAAAACCAACGCCGGCGATCATTACACCAAGGCTCGCCTTGGGTGCAAGGGGTAGATGCCCGTAGACCATCATGCCCTGCTCCTGACCAGCGGGCTGCAGGCCGTCGGCAGTGAGCGTGACGCCCGGTGGAGCGACGATGAGCAATTTTACGTCCGGATAGACTGCAGGGAGTTTGACCGAGGTAGCGTTGCCGGGATAGGGGAGCTCGTAGGAAAGACGGATGCTGGTCTCGCCCGGACGAAAAGCAAAAGCAATGGCGTAATGACCCTTGGCCCTCTCAATGGTCGCCTGGGTGACGGGCATGCCGGAGGAACCGGTGGTGGCCACCTGGTTGAGTGTGCCTTTCTCGGGGATCGCAAATTCGAAATTGCCGTTGGGGCGGAAGAAGGCCTGCGCGGGCTGCGCATTGTTCTGCACAATATATTCTTCGGCGCCGATCAGTTTGTCTCCATTGGGCTGGAAGATAACGACATGCGAAGTCACGGTAATGGTCTTGGGATCCTCGGAGACTTCAAAGACTTCGGCGGTAATGTCGGGACGACCCGGCGGGAGAAACGTGTTGAAAGTGACGTCCGAGTAGGTGGCACGGATCAAGATGGGGCCGGCGCCGATGGCCGGGTTGTCGAAAGTAAACTGGCCCTGCGCGTCGCTTTTGCCGCTGGTGACTTCCTGCATCCCCGCTGCCGGGTTTACTAGCTCCAACAAACAATTTGGCACAGGTTTGCCGGTGGTGCGATTGACGACCGTGCCGTGAACAACTCCCGCGCGAGAGCCGGAAGCGGCGAGAAGTGCGGCGAGTGCGAGAAAGAAAAGCCCCAGGCCAAATGCCTTCATCGAGCGCCCCGCTCGACCGGGGCCGGGCGCGAAGGGCGCGGGCGGCGAATCTGGGATTCAGTGGTCTGCTCGATTTCAGCGAGAACGAGCGCTGCTTCGTTCTCCAGGGTATTCTTCATCGTCTCGTAGTCGCCCTCCGAATATTTGCCGGCGCGGTATTCGAATTTCAGATCGCGCAGGTTGTCGTAAATGGTATCGCGGCGCTCGAGTAGCTGGTCGAGCTTGCTGCGATGAGGAGCGAGGTCGGAAGCGTCCGGTTGAATATAGAAGATAAAAAGGAAGACGGTGGCGGCAAGGCCGAGGCAGGCGCCAAGGATGGCCCAATCCGGAGGCGCCGCGAAAATCAGTAAGAGCGACGGAGTAAGCATGACGTCAGTCCTCAGTATCCCGAGCCGCCTGGGCGCGGGCACGTTGCATGACTTCTTCCGACACTCCCTCGTGCCCAACAGAACCAGCGGCGACCAGCGGCGGCTTGCGCCACTTGGTGATGACCACGACTACGAGGCCAAGGCCGAGAAGAAAGTAAACGACGGGCATGGCCCAGGCCACTAGGCTGAAACCGGACTTGGGAGGTTCGGCATAAACGGTGGTGCCGTATTCCTGCACAAAGGACTGCGTGATGGCGTCTTCGGAGTCGCCACGGTTCACCCAGCCGCCGAGTTCCTTGAGCATGCCTGCGGACATAGTGCAGCCAACGTGGTTACACTGCGTGAGAATCTGTCCGCAACCACACATGCAGAGGAACTTGCCGCCGATGCTCTTGATGCGTTCGGCTTGCTGCTGTTGCGCGACGAGCGGCAGAACTCCGAGTGCGGCAATCAGAAGCAATGCGAGAACACAGCACAGTCTAAACGTTTTCTCATGAAGTCGAGCTCCGGAAACATCCGAGCCCTCTCGGATTCCGTTAGCGGCACGGCTTCTAATCATGGCCCTCTCGCAAGGTTATGGAGGGATTCAGGGCCGGAGCAACCGGAGAAGCGGCCGGTTGCGAGGCGTCCGAAAGGACAAGCGCTGCACGACGGTTGGGCATAAGCGCGAGGAGCGTGCCCATCACAACCCAGACGCCACCGAGCCAGATCCACTTCACCAGCGGATTCAAAAAGGCGTGAATGACGGGGAGATTCGTTTCCGGATCCTGGCCGGCGAAGACGACGTAGAGATCTTCCCGGAGAGTCGAATAGATGGCGACCATGGTGCCGGATTGCTCGGCAGTACCCGCGAATTTGCGCTTCTCCGGGTAGAGCATCATCATCTCTTTGTTATCTTTGAGTACCTCGATGATCATGCGATCGGCGGTGTAATTTTTTTCGGCCTTCGCATCGGCGCTCTGCAGGACGAGGGTATACGTTCCGAGCCGCATGGAGTCGCCGAGATTCATGGTCTGCTGAACGTCTTTATTGAAGGAGGCCCCCGCCAGGCCGATGAAGATAAGCACCATGCCGAAATGGACAACGTAGCCGCCGTAGCGGCGCGTATTTCGCATGGCGAGTTCGTGAGCGGACATGATCAGGCTCATGCCGGTGCGCGCCGCGATAACCTTGGCGCCGCGGTAGAATTCCAGGACGATGGTCCAAAAAACAAAACCGCAAAGCATGAAACAGAAGAGCGAGTAAGCTGCGCGGTAGCCCAATACGAAAGTGATTAGGCCACCAACCAACGCCGCGAGCAGCGGCCAGCCGAAATTGCGCTTAAGGCTCTCGCCGGAAGTTTTGCGCCAGGCGAGCAATGGACCCACGCCCGTCAAGAAAAGCAGCGCCAGGCCGATGGGAATCATGATTTTGTTGAAGAAGGGAGCGCCGACGCTGATGCGCGAACCGGAAAACCATTCGGAGAAAACGGGGAAAAGCGTACCCGAGAGCACCGCGATGCATGCCACAAGAAAGAGGAGATTGTTGAAGAGAAAGCCGGATTCGCGCGAGACCACAGAGTCCAACCGATTTTCGCTCTTCAGATAATCGTGATTTTTGACGTAAGCGACGAAGCAAACGGTCAAGGTCACGAGAATAAAGCCTACGAACCAGGGACCTATTTGAGAATTCGCGAAAGCATGGACGGAGCTGACGATGCCGCTGCGGGTGAGGAAAGTACCGAGAATGCAGAGGAGGAAAGTGCAGAAAACGAGCCAGACATTCCAAACCTTCATCATGCCGCGCTTTTCCTGCATCATCACGGAGTGCAAGAAGGCGGTGCCGGTCAGCCAAGGCAAGAGCGAGGCGTTTTCAACGGGGTCCCAACCCCAATAACCTCCCCAGCCGAGCACAGCGTAAGCCCAGTGGGCACCGAGCATGATCCCGAGAGATTGGAAGCACCAGGCGATCATGGTCCATTTGCGCGTGAGATGAATCCATTTTTCGCCGGGATACCGAGCAAGCAACGCCGCAAGGGCAAAGGCAAACGGAATGGTGAAGCCGGTGTAACCAGAGTAGAGATTCGGTGGATGGATGACCATCTCCGGATACTGCAGGAGCGGGTTCAAACCGTTGCCGTCGGCGCGAGCGACAAGGTCAAGAGTGCCGTTGGCGTTTAATGCCCCGAGCGTCTTGAACGGGCTTTCCACAAAATTATTCAACGTGAGGAAAAAGATCTGCACCCCGGCGAGAATGACGCCGACATAGGGCATCAGCTCACCGTTCTTGTTCCGGTAAACGAGGAGGACAGAAATGATGTAGATAGAAAGAAGAAACGTCCAGAAGAGGAGCGAACCTTCCTGCCCGGACCACAGAGCAGCCACTTTAAAGAAGGTGCTGAGGTCGCGATTACTGTGGGAGACGACATAGGCAATGGAGAAATTGTCGGTGAAAAAGAGGTATTCGAGGCAGAAGGTAGCCATGAAAATTAGGACGCAAGTGGCAATGCCGGCCTGGCGCGTACTTTTGACAAGCAGCGGATGGCGTGTCTTGATCGCAATCATGCCGCCCAGGAAGGCGTAGACGGCACAAACAAATGCTAGCAGAAGTGAAAATTGACCGAAAACATCCATAGCCCTTCCGCCTCTCCCCGATCGCTATTGCTGCACGTTACATGTTGCTTTGCTGCGTTGGGCTCGCCGGCGCACCCGTTGTGCCGCCCGGCGCTGCTTCATACTTGGAAGCGCATTTTGCCTGAACGCGTTCGGCGCGGAAACGGCCATCGGCTTCCGCACGGCCTTCGACCAGGGCCTGGGACTTGTCTACAAAGGTGTCCGGCAAGGGTTCGCTGCCCACGTAACTCACGGAGAGGGTTTTACCCTGTTCCTCAAGTACGAAATCCACGCGGCCCGAGGAGCGCCGGATGCTGTTGGGAGCGACGCTACCCGCAAGTCGCATGCGATGATTCCGCTGGGAGCCCTGAAGCTGCTGGTATTCCGCGATGGTGTGGTAATAGGTCTTGCTCTCACCGTAGCCGAGCCAAGCCAGAAAGGCCAGCGAGGCCACGATGACGGCGATCCCTACACCGAATTTCGCCCGATTCCGCATAATTCACCCTTATGCAGCCCCTATAATTCTCATACTATCATATCCAAACACGCGTACGTGCATGGCCCACTTTGGGTTAGCTCACCATTCCCGGCGGTGACGTAGGTCACACGGCTTAAGACCGAGGTCACCGCCCT
>Ga0306921_10003003_pt1 | contig 17012 bp, 17 predicted proteins | sample sta12Cox44000080_FD_203760 | JGI IMG/M metagenome (GOLD analysis project Ga0306921, IMG submission 203760) | Lab enrichment of tropical soil microbial communities from Luquillo Experimental Forest, Puerto Rico - statoxic.12C.oxic.44.000.080 (v2)... | ecosystem: Environmental > Terrestrial >... | reverse complement strand
CTGAGCGATCTGTGCGTGAAAGAGCACCTGGAGAAGGAGGTCGCCGAGTTCTTCGGCGAATCTGGTGTCATCGGAGGACTCCAGGGCGTCGAGGACTTCGTAGGCTTCTTCGATGAGATAGGTGCGAAGAGTGGCGTGAGTTTGTTCGCGGTCCCAGGGGCAGCCACCGGGAGAGCGGAGGCGAGACATCAGCGCAACGAGCCTTTCGAAAGCGGGCCCAACGCGACGCGGACGAGCGGATTTCGATTTGCGCGGGCTGCGGGTTGAGCGTTGAGAAACTTTGCGCTTGGATTTGCGAGAGGCCATGAGAAGTTTTCATTAATAAGTTATCAGTTTTCGGTCCGGGAGAAAAATCCTAAGCAAATGGAAGAACGTTGTGGATGAGATGCTTTGGCCGCGAAAACGGCGCGGCATCAGGCTGAAAGTGCTTGGCAGCACGCTTCGATTGAGTCGGGCTGTGCTGAAAAGGATCGCCTGCGTGTTGTAGACAGGGTCTGGATGACGCGTCTGCCGGGCGGTGAAGCGAGGCGGCCAGAAGCGTCCGCCACCCCCTCGACGGTCAGTGGATAACGAAAAGCTACAAAAGCCAGAAGCGCGGAGATACGGGCCAAAAACAGGAACGCCGCCTCGCGGGGGTGCGAGGCGGCAAGGTTCCAGTGGGTTTGAGGACTGGGCCTACAAAACCGCCTTCTCAAGCGCTAGAGCGCCAAAGAGAGCGATTTGCGAAAGTGCAATTAGGTGTCCAAAAGGAACGTAACTGCGTGAAAAATCTAAGGTACTGGGAGATAAGAGGTTAGTTCTAAACCCTCGGGGGAGTGAGAAAGCAGGTGTGCAAGCGAGTTCCCATTTCGCTCTGGGAGCGGAAGGTTAATTAACATTCTAGGGTTAGTTGAAGAAGAATTATACGCCGGGACGGGAGGCGGCCGGAGTGGCCTGTACATGTAAACTCTGTGTAAAGAATGAATTTGGTGGCTGTGCAGCGCAACCCTTGAGATCCTTCGGTCCGCCGAGGCATGCGCGTCAGAATGGCAGGCTCATCGGGGAAGGCGGGATTGGGAGGATATATGCGTCGACGAATGGTGTGGGCCGTGGCGTTAGCGGGTTTGATGAGCATAAGAAACATGACGATGGCGCAAGAGCGGGAGAAATCGCCCCAGAGCGGAGCCTTGCGGGTTGTGATTGCGGGAATGGTGCACGGGCACGTGGACGGATTCCTGGCGGGAGCAATGAAGCGCAAGGACATCGAGATTGTAGGTGTGGCAGAGCCGGACCGAGGGTTGTTTGAGATGTATGCCAAGAAGTATGGGTTGGACGCGAACTTGTATCACGCGGATCTCTCAGAAGCGATCGAGACCACGAAACCGCAGGCCGTTTTGGCGTACACGAATACGTTTGAACATCGCAAGGTCGTGGAGATTTGCGCAAAGTATCCAGGTAGCATGCCAGCAGGCGCGAAGGGGCTGAGACCGCTTGCAGTGATGATGGAAAAACCACTGGCGGTGAGCGCTGAGGACGCGCATGCGATTGCGGAAGTCGCGGCAAAAGCGAGCATGCCGGTACTGGTGAATTACTTCGCGACGTGGGAGCCGAGCCGGCAAGCTGCCTTCGAGGTCGTGAATCAGAACAAGATTGGAGATGTTCGCAAGGTGGTGACGCACGACGGGCACAAGGGCCCGAAAGAGGTTGGGGTGGGGCCGGAGTTTCTGGGGTGGCTGACGGACCCGAAACTGAATGGCGGCGGCGCGCTTTATGACTTCGGCTGCTACGGGGCGGATTTCATGACCTGGCTGATGAACGGCAAGCGGCCGCTGACGGTTACGGCCGTGACACTGCAGATCAGACCTGACGTTTATCTGAAGGTGGACGATGACGCGACGATCCTGTTGACCTACCCGAAGGTGGAGGCGATCTTGCTGGCATCGTGGAACTGGCCCTTTGGGAGAAGTGATGTGGAGGTGTATGGGAAGACGGGAACCGTGTTTACCCGCGGGCGGGACGAGATCGAGGAGCAGCAGGCAGGAGAGGCGGAGGCAAAAAAGATGAAGGCGCCGCCGTTGGTGGAGCCACAAAACGATCCGATTAACTATTTGCGGGCGGTAGCGCTCGAGGGGTTGAAGCCGGACGGACGGTCGTCGCTGGAGGTAAATGTTGTGGTGGCCGAAATACTGGATGCGGCAAGGGAGTCGGCGAAGACGGGCAAGACTGTGAGGATCAAAGAGGGCACAAAGTAGCGAAAAATTGGAATCCTCGGGTAGCAGGGCGCAAAAGGAAATAAACTTGACAGGAAGTAGACTTCGCGGTTCACTGGCCCATTAGAGGCGAGGCGGAGGAGGGCTGTTCCGCGCAGACAAGTACCGCCACCACCTGCTCTGCTAAACGAAACAGGCAACGAACAACGGGTAGTGAAGTGAGCACGAAGGCCGGCAGGCGGGGGGTCATGCGCCAGGCAAAAGCATTTTTGTTCTTCGCGGCGCTGCATGCGGTATTCATACCATTTTGCGTAGCGCTCGCGGGGCAGGAACCTTCAGGCAATTCCCCACAACAAGAAGCAGCAAACACGCAAGCGACAACCCTACGGGTGTGCTTGCGACTCGAGGACGAAACGGTGTTCCTCGGGAGAGCGCAGGTGCGACTGACACCGAGCGAAGGCCGTGCCATCCAAGCGCAAGTCCCCGAGTTGTTCGGGGAAGCGCGATTTCCCGATGTGAATCCGGGGAACTATGAGGTTGTCGTCGACGCGGTTGGATATCAAACAGCACCGGTGAGCATGCAGGTCGCCGCGGGCGTAAGACAAAAAACTCTGTACGTGGTAATGCAGCCGAAGGCGCTGCATCTGGAGACAGAGCATAGTCCGCCAGCGGAAACGAAAGACAAAGTGAAAGAGGAGGGGCCGGCAAAGCCATCTGAGGCGGCGCCGCTATTGCCAGCGACGAAGTCGAACGGCACCGTGGAGCGGAACTACTGGATGGCGCACGAACTGGAAGCGTTGGTGCCTCCGGTCGAGTCTTCCGTGGCGTGTTCGACGGACAAAGTGCTCGAGGGTGTGGGCGAGCGGATGGAGGAGTTCACGAGCAACCTGGAAAGGTTTGCGGCGACGGAACTGGTGCAGCACTACCCGGTGAACGGGGAGAAGCTGAAGGGCCCGCCGGAATCCCGGAAGTTTGATTACGTGGTGACGGTGACACAGAACCGCGTGGGAACATTTCTGTTGGAAGAATACCGGAATGGCCAGGCGGGTCCCGAGCAGTTCCCGGCCAAACTGGCGACGCTCGGATTGCCCGCAATGGCGCTGCTGTTTCACCCACAACTAGCCCCCGATTTCAATTTTGTGTGTGAAGGACTCGGCGAATGGGAAGGACGGCCCGCGTGGCAAATGCATTTCGCGCAGAGAAGCGACCGGCCGGTGCGGATGCGCGCGTACATCGTGAATGGGAGAGTGTTCGATGTGCGAATCGAGGGCCGGGCGTGGATCGATCCAGGAAATTTTCAAGTAATCCGAATGGAATCGGAACTAATGTCGCCAATCCCGCAAATCGAGTTGACGATGGAGCATATCGCGATCGAATACGAGCCGGTGCAATTTCGCACCCAGAAGATTCAGATCTGGCTGCCAAGGCAGGGTGAACTGTATGTGGAGCGGCGAGGCCGGCGCTACTACAGGAAGCATACTTTTTCCGACTTTCAGGTTTTCAACGTGGATACCTCGCAAAATATCGACGCGCCCAAGGAGTCCTACAGCTTCACGAATACGTCGGACCGGGATATCGCGGGAGTGCTGACGGTGACGCCGATGACCGGGGCCAACGACAAGCCCATAACGCTGAAGTTCACGGTGCCGGCGCGAGGGCGGGTGTTTAAGATCGTGGGACCGGGGAAAGATGTGAACCTTTCGGTGGCGCAGGTGGGGTCGGCGACGTTTGCGCATAACGGCGGGGACGGAAGCATTAAGGTAGATGCAAATCTGGCGAGAGAGACGACGCTGGACGTGATACCGGGGGCAGCAATCAGTAATCAGTGAACTCGAAACGCAACGGTTTAGATCGTTCACATTGACGGGTGCCAAGCTGAAGGCGACATTTCGTCAGCATGGGGATGATTCCATCGAGCTGCACCCCAGAGCGACGATAGCCGGAATCCCTCCGCTTCGCTAAAGTCCGACTCTCCGGTGGGGATGATAGAAGAATCGACCTGAGGTAGCTCACAAAACCTAGGCTGCGCAAGTGGCGCACTGCAGCGAATTAGGGTGTGGACCAGTAGCGGTTGAAACCGATGTAGTCGGAAGGAAGGTTGGCGAGGATTCTGCGGCGGAGTTCGAGGATGTCGACGGAACCGATTTTTTGGTACAGCACCGTGCCATCGGCGGCGAGAAGAACCGTGTACGGGACGGCCGAATCCCACTTGGGGTCGAAGGCGACCTGAAGGGTAGCGGTGTCGTCGGATGCAAAAAGGAGATTGCGCCCGGTGGAGTGGAAGTGCTGGAGCAAGCGGAGGACACCGGGTTTCTCGTCGGGCATGTTGGTCGAGACGGTGACGTAGGCGAGGTCTCGAACGGAATACATGCGGTAGGTGTCCTCGAGATCAGCAAATTCATCGACACAGGCACCACACCAGGTGGCCCAGAAATTGATCAGAGTCATTTTGCGAGAGGGGTTGGCGCGGAGGGATTTGAGGTCAGCGGCGGAAACGAGAGAAACATCGACAGGCTGGGAATCGAGTTTGCGGAGGAACGCGACGCGGTCGGCCTGTTTTTCAGCCCATTTCGTCGAGCAGCCGAAGACGCCGGTGTGCGTGGCGGGTGCGTCTTTGCGGGCGAGCAGCGCGTCGATGGCATTGCGGGCATCATTGGTTTTGACCAGTTCGGTGCGATAGCTGTTGTCGACGCGGCCTTCGTAGCGTAGGTGCCGGGTTTCGTCGAAGATGAAAACGTGCGGCGTGGCTTGAGGTCCGTAGGCGCGGGAGGCCGATTGCGTTTCACCGTCATAGAGGTAGGGATAGCGGAGATGCTTGTAGGCGACGCGAATTTTCATTTCGTCGAGTGAGTCGCTGACATCGGAGGAGTCGAGTTCGTCGATGCGCAGGGCCTTGGGATCGTTGGGCTGAATCGCGACCAACGCAACGCCACGGTCACGGTAGTCGTCAGCGAGTTGCTGGATGCGCTGTTCGTACATCTGCGCGATAGGGCAGTGGTTACAAGTGAAAACGACCACGAGAACGGGGCTTGAAGAATAATCGGCAAGCGCGTGCGCTTTGCCATCGACGCCCAGAAGAGAGAACTCCGGAGCGGGAGAGCCGATGGCGAGAATCGGGTGAGCTTGTTGGCCCAAAAGGATGAGCGGAAAAAGAAGAAAGGCGAAAAGCCGAAACGGTTTCAAGAGGCCTCCGGGGATTAACGGCCGAGGTGTGGTTTCCATTTGTTGAGGAAGGCGAGGATATCCTCGGGGGCGAGAGAGCGGGCAGCTTCGAATTCGCCACCCTTCTGGCTGAAAAGGAGTTTGCCGTCGGAGGCGAGGACGGCAATGGCGGGAACGCCGCGGTCGAGAGGAACGTCGTATTTCTTGGCGACGTCAAGATTCTTGTCCATATGGCCGATGTCGATGTGAACCACTTTGAAGGATTTGTCCAAGGTGGGAGCAATTTCGGGGCTGTGGAAGGCTTCGTCGAGAACGTGGCAATCGAAGCACCAGTTCCCGCCGAAGACGACGAGGACGCGTTTGTGGGCTGCGGCGGCGGCGTGGAGAGTGTCAGCGATCTGCTTGTTGGGGTCGGCTGAGGAATCGTAGATATCCTTGTTATTGAGTGGCGGTCGCATGCGGGAGGCCGGGGAACGCTGAGAAATGAGAATGAGTTGCCGATCGCCGTGCTGCATCCATCCTTGTGACAAAACGACATACTCTTTGTGAAGGACCGAGCCTTCTTTCACGGTTAGGGTGACCTGGAGAAGGAACACATGAAGCCTGGGGTCGGGCGTCTTTCGGTCAGCAATTTCGTAGCTGAGGTTGCTAAGGCCCTTGAACTTCCACGAACTCCAGAATTGAAGTTCGTCGTTGAGCGAAAGCTCCTTACCGGCGGAAGTGTGAAGGTCTGCAGGAGGCTCCTTGGAATAGAGGGAGGCGAGAGAGGCCGAATCACCCGAGAGAACAGCGGAGCGCCACTTGTCGATGGTGGTGGTGGGGTCAAATTCGAATTGTTGGGCGAGCGCGGGAACGCTGAGAATCAGGGAAAGCGGCGCGAGGAGAAAGAGACGTGGCATTGGGCCTCCGGGAAAAGCAAATCATAGCAGATGTAAGGAGGAGAGTTGTTCAGGCCGGGGTGACCGTTTTCGAGGATACGCGGGATGACAGAATCACTCGGGTGATGGCCGAGCGCGTTGAGATGGGGTGAGGTGTCTTGCGCCCACGAAGCAAAGGCAAGGTCAGGAGCGGGCGACGTGGACGCGCTCGCTCGGAGCGATGGCGGGGCGATTCGTGAAAATGCTTGCGAGTCAGTTCGAAATTTCGGTACTGGTATAGTTTGAATCTTCGCGGCGGCCTTCGTACTGCGTGTTCCGTGATCAGTGGAGGCAGGACATGAAACCGTCTATCTTTTATCGAGTCGCTGCTGTCCTTTTGCTGCTTTTTGCTGCAGGGCACACCCTTGGCTTTCGCCAGTCCGATCCCAAATGGGGCGTTGACACGCTTCTTGGCTCAATGCGCTCAATTCATTTTGACGTGCAGGGGTTCAACCGGACATATTGGGACCTCTTTGTTGCGGCCGGACTCTCTGTCGGCGTGTTTTATTTATTTGCGGCGATACTAGCCTGGCAGCTGGCTAGCCTTCCGACAGAGACTTTGGCGCTCACGCGCGGCATCGCCTGGGCGTTCGCCCTTTGCTTTGCCGCTATCACGGTTGTCAGCTGGACATACCTCTTTATCCTCCCGATCGTTTTTTCGCTCGTGATTACAGTGTGTTTGATTTCGGCTGCATGGCTTTCATCGAAGTAGGTTTTCCGTGCGCCCAGCGCCACTTGCGGTCGGGAGATTCAAACGGCACCCGTAGCGGCAAATGCGGTCGTTTGACAAAGATAGCATGGGTCGGCCAAACTAATAGTTTGAGCAATTCGCATAAGGAGTGATAGATGGCTCAAGGTCAGCCGACGAAAGTCAAGAAGAAGAAAAAGTCCGTACTGAAACGGGCTGCACAGTCCTTGCAAAGAGCGGAAGTAAACCGCGCGAACCGGACGCGAGTGCGCACCGCGATCAAGCGTCTCCGTACTGCAATTACCACGGGCGATGCCACCGCCGCAGGTAACCTGCTCCATCCCACAATGTCGGCAATCGATCAGGCCATCACGAAGGGCGTGCTTCACGAAAATACGGCGAACCGCTATAAGTCCCGCCTCAACCTTGCATACAACCAACTGAAAAGCAAAGCTTCCGCGAAGTAGAAAGCCGGAAAGTCAGGAGTTGAGTGCAGGCCGTGGAGCTACACCACTAACCCGTGGTGCGGCCGGTTATTCCGCTGTTGCGGCTTTGCGGCCGCTCAATTGCCAAACTAGAAACTCCATCACGGCGCGGACGTCCTTTGTGCCGCCCTTCAGCCGGTCGTCGGCATCGCGTAAGGCAAGCAGTCCATCGAGCAATCGTTCCTGGGAGGTCTTGCGGGCGCACTGCAAGGCCAGTTCCGCTTGTTCCGGGCGCATGCCGAGCGCCCGAGCCGCCTGCCAGCCGTTTGAAACGCCGCGGAGCTCGCTGGCTTCGACCAGTTTCCTGTACATCCAGGCCATTCCGCCGATCATCATGACCGGTTCCTCACCTTCGCGCAGCAGGCGGTCAAAAAATTCGAGCGCTTTGGCGGGCTGGCTCGTAGCCAGGAAGTCAGCCACTTCCCAAATGGTTGCGCTTTTTTCGGAGATGACAAGCGCGCTGATGTCTTCACGCCGCAGGCTCTTTCGCTCGGCTGCATAGGTGGCGAGCTTCATCACTTCGGTCTTCAAGCGCATCAAGTCGCCGCTCACGAATTCCGCAAGATCTTCGGCGGCGCCTTTTTCGAACTCGACGCCGGACTCTTTTGCGAGGGCCTTCGCAAGGCCCACGGCGGCGGCGACGCGGTCGGCCGCGTTCTCTCCGAGGCCCACTTCAACTACGAGAGCTTTTTCGGCCAGCAGCTTCGCTAAGCGCATGCGCTGATCGAGACTCGACGCTTCGATGACAAGGGTCGTGAATGGCGCGGGATTTTCAAGGTAAGCCTCGAGAGTTTCGACCGCCCCATCGCGGGCTTTCTCGCCGAGTTTTTCGATCGCCTCGGCGTCTTCGAGAAAGACGAGTTGCCGCGGGGACAACATAGGAAGGGTCTGGGCCTGGTCCATGGCGGCTTGCACTTCGCCGCGATCGGCCGAAAACTGCGAGACGGCCCAAGTGCGGGCGCCTTCCGCGACATACTTGTCAATCAACTGGGCGCGGCATTCATCGCGCAAATAGGGCTCGTCGCCGAGCAAGAGCACCGCGGGAACCGGCTTCCCTTTTTGCAGACGTTCGGCAAACGCAGCGGTGGTGAGACGGGGCATCAGTAGTTTTCCGTTACAGCCGCCACCAGGCGGGTGGCAAAATCCTGCGCCATACGGTCGAGCGCCGGCTCTCCTTCCTGGAAAAAGCTTTCGACGTCGCCGCGCACGTTCGGGGAAGGGGCGCTTGTAGCCAACTGATATTCGTTGCGAAAGACGAAGTTGTCGGTGTGATAGAGCACCTTGTCGTTGTCCCGCTCGGTGAGAGTGACTTCGCAGCGCATGGTGATCATCATGGCGGTGGCTTGGGCCAGCGTTGAACCTGAGGTCGAACTAGCACTTTGGAACAAGAGCGGAACCACCTCGAGGCTGAGCACTTTACCGGTCAGAACGGCGTCTCCGTTTTGCGGATCGGCCACGACTCTAAAATTCGTCTTCGACAAAAACTCGTGAATTGTCGCCGCCGTCAGCTTCTGTTCGATCTTGTAGGTCGAGGTCTTATTTTCGAGCGCCGGAACCGCGATGACCTGGATGGTCTTGGGCAGACTGTTGCTGCGCCCGGCGACATGGTATCCGCAGGCCGAGAGTACGAGACCAAGCAGAAATGCCAGCCCGAGTTGTGTCACGCGCCTCATGCTTCCAACCATTCCGCGAGTTTGCAGCCATTCCATGCCGGAACGCGCAAATTGTCTCCGGCGCCCCAGAACCACCAGCACCCGGAGACGACAGGGTCAGGCTGGGGTCCCTGAAGAAAGATGCTGGTTTCACCGGCAACGGCCACATTGCTGGGTGCGGGTTCTGCGGGAGGGACAATGGAAAATCCCGCGGTGCGGCAGGCAGAGAGGATGCTTTCGTTGGTTGCGGCCGACTCCAGATCGGAGCAGACGCTGAAGGTTGTCCCGTAAAACACAGGAGCATGGACCAGCTTCATGGCCACCCTGCCGTCTTGCGCCGCATCGGAAAGCGCCGCGCTGATTTCGGCGCGAACTTCCAAAAGGTTGGCCCGCAAGTCGTGGTGGCTTTGCGAACCGAAGCAAGGCAAAAGATTGAACGCGGCTTGGGTGCCGAACACCTGCTGGCCGACGCTTTGAAAGGATAAGAGCTGCGACGTTTGTGTCTCGAGCTCCTCGATGCCCTCGCGGCCTGACTCGGAGACCGGACGATTCATCACGACGGTCAGCCGCCGCAAGCCGAGCGGCCCCAATGCTAACGCCAGGCTGGCCACCGCGATTCCGCCAACGGAAAAAACCGCGAATGTTTTTGCACTCTTGGCGACACTCCGACCCGTAAGGGCGGCAATCTTTGGAAACCAGGGTGCCGCACCGGGGTCGGACAAGGTCGAGCGCGAAAAATCGATGATGGTCGCTCCCGCCTCGCGCGATGGAGCAAGGCACTGCTTTGCGAAAGCGCTGGAGCCAGTCAAAAAAACGTACTTCGCACCGTGGAACGTGTCTTCGTCCACGCGTTGGATGAAGGCGGCTTCTCCGGCGGCTTCGGTGAGGGTTCCGGCGACATCTTCTTCGTCAACCAGGCGCAAATCCCAGGTCGCGAAAAGGCTTTCCTCGAGGAGCGACTTCACTTCGTTTCCCAGCAACGATGAAGCACCGGCAATCACGATGCGTTGGGAGTGGCGCCCCGATGGCATGGTCTAAACGGTCCTGGCAACCAACCGGTGCCGAAGGACACGCACGATGTGCAGGATGACTCCTATCAGAGCGTAGGAGCACGCGAGAATAACCAGCACGTATTCGGAATACCGCCAGATTACGCTGGCGAGCAGAACCAGAAGAATGATGGTGACGGAGGGCTGTTTGCGTGTCCAAGGAATATCCTTGAAGCTGTAGTAGCGTACGGTGCTGGTCATCAGCGCGCCGAGCCCCAACATAACGGCAAACCAGCCGATAGCCCACATTTTCTCGGTAAGCGGCCCGATCCAGTGGCAGGCATGCACGATGGCAGCTACGACGCCAGCCGCCGCCGGTGTGGGCATACCGACAAAATTCTTCGACCCGCCGGGCGCCATGCCTTGCACATTAAAGCGCGCCAGGCGCCAGGCGGAGCAAATCAGAAAGGCGAGACAGCAAATCCAGGCAAAGTGGCCAAGCTGCTCGTAGCCTTCACTGGAAAGACCGGCAATGCTGCGAAAACCCCAGGAGTAGGCGAGGATCGCCGGAGCGATTCCGAAGGTGACCACGTCGGCAAGCGAATCAAACTGCACGCCAAATTCGGTGTTTGTGCCGGTCATGCGGGCAATGCGCCCGTCCATACCGTCAAAAAGGATGGCGATGCCAATTGCTTTAGCCGCGTGGTCAAAATCTTCCACTCCGCCGTTAAGTGCGGCAATCGAAGCGTAGTATCCGCACAGAAGGTTCGCGCCGGTGAAGATGCTCGGGAGAAGAAATATGCCGCGGCGAAGGCGGTTGCGCCTGTGCCGGCGCTCGTCAAATGGGATTTCGTGCTGTTCGAATTCGTTCATCTGGGCTCTGGCATCCCCTGAAACAGGGTACTACGGTCGGTCGTCCGCATCCCGTAATTTCTACGAAGTTGTTCGCGACTTCTCGGTCGAATCTTGGCGAACCGGCGCGGACTCTGGGAAGCGAGCCAGAACGCTCGAACCACCTTTGACATTGTTTCCGACGCTGACGAGGATTTCAGCTTCGCAGGGCAGCCACAGGTCAACACGTGAACCGAACCGTACCAGCCCAATCCGTTCGCCGCGCGCCACGAAGTCTCCCTGCTTCTTCCAGGATACGACGCGTCGCGCCACCCAACCCGCAATCTGCTTATAGACGATTTCCCCGTATTCGGTCGATTGGACAAAAATGTTTTGTTCATTTTCGGCGGAGGCGGATTCCGCCCATGCCGCCATAAACTTGCCAGGCCTGTAGTCGAGGTGGGAGATCGTGCCGGCCGCCGGGGCGCGGTTGACGTGCACGTTCCAAATCGCGAGGAAGATACTGATGCGCTTTCCCGGGCGTCCCTGGTTTGGTTCGTCCTTCACCACAACCACCCGGCCATCGGCCGGCGACACGACCGCGCCGGCCGCATCCGGAATCAGCCGCTCGGGATCGCGGAAAAAATAAAATGTGAACAAACCGAGGAAGAGCAGGAGGCCCCCTGCCGCCTGCGGAATAGGTGAGCGAGCGCCGAGCAAAAACAAACCGATTAGGACCGGCGGCAAGCCAAAGTAGTACCCCTCGCGGACCATAGCCTCCCCTGCTCTATTACGGCTTAAAGCCGCCGGAGCACTGTGGTCATTCTACGATACTTGGGCTCGCCGAGTGGGCGATTCCGGGGCAGGTTACTGCGTATGTCTAGCGCGCGCGCCGTGGAGCTGCGAGGCAATGCGCTCCATTTCATCCTTCACATGTAGCTTCAACTTTTTCAACCTTATTTCTTCGAGGAGATCTTCCGAATTGAGGTAGGGCGACCGCGAGAGTTTCTGGAGTTCTGCTTCGTACTGCTGGTGCTTCGTTGCCAGACGCTGATACTCGGCGTCGGCTTCGAAAATTACGTCCCGAGGGGCGCGATGAGCAGTTGCCATGCGTTTCTCCTCATGACTGGAATGTGAATACTACATGACCGCAGACTAACACTGGGAAAGCGGGCGTCAAGGGGTATTCAGTACCTGTCCTGTGGAATTTCAAAGTACCTGCTCCTTCGGGTCAGCCAACGGAAGGAGCAGAGGGGCTTGTTGGCCGGGCCATCACCAGGGCAGCCTCTGGCGGATCGCTGTAATAGCCCTCGCGCCGGCCTATTTCGCGGAATCCCAGCCGCCGGTAGAAGGAAATGGCACTATGATTCGACTCGCGAACTTCGAGAAACACTTGAAGGGCGCCATCCTGGCAGAAACGTTCAAGCACTACATGAACCAATGCTTGCCCGAGTCCTTGGCGGCGGAACTCCGGCTTCACCGCCAGGTTTAGGATTTCAGCTTCGACGGTGATGCGCCGACCGGAAATAAAACCTGCGACTGCGCCGTCGACGATGCACACAAAATGGTAGCCAGGGCTTGCCGCCAACGCGTTGTCGATGGCCTGACCAGACCACTGGGCGGCTTCTCGAGAGTTCGCGAGAATCGCTTGAACTTCGGGAATGTTCCTGCTCTGGCATTCGCGGATGTGGAAAGCGCTTCCACCAGGGGCTGGCCTAGCGCACATGCTTGGCATTTCCCTTCCAAAAAAGTTCGGCATCGGAACGACGCACGTAGTTTGCGTCGAGTGTGACGGGATCGCTGAGTTGCTGGTCTCGCGCCTTTTGCTCGGCTAGCTCGCCGATGCTGTCCGCCAGAACTTCGGTGGGCGACATCAACGTATCCCCGAGCGCGGCTCTTTCCATCCACTTTGCTTGGCTCGAAATCAGCGCCGGATCCAAGACGACCCAGCGCACTGGGTTCACACCGCATGAGGTCGAAACGAGTTCCAGGAAGCGGTCGGGTGCAAGTACGGCTTCTGGTTCGACCGCCTCGATTCCGCTCGCTCCTTTGCGAAACAATCCGCCGAATATCTGTCCTCGCTGAGCGTCATAGCAAGCTGCAATGTAGGAAGCGCCTTTCGACGCACGATACGCCAATGCCTGTAAGCGGGAAACCCCGACTACGGGAGTCCCGTAGACCTCCGCCCATGCTTTTACTGTTGTTAGCCCCACGCGTAGACCGGTGAAGGATCCAGGGCCGGTCGCAACGGCCAGAAGCGCAAGGTCCTCGAGTTTCAACTGTGACTCCTCCAAAAGCTCGTGAACAGCCGGGAGTAGCCAGCTCGAGTAGTCCTCATCCGTGGCATGCTGACGGAAAGACGACAAGCGGCCTTCGCGGCGCAGCGCGACGCTACCGCGCGCCTCTGAGGTGTCCAATGCCAATGTGAGGTCCGCAGACATGGAGCTCAGCTTACTCTCTCAAACGAAATGATTTGTAGCAAGGGTTGCGCAGCGAGAGCGGCGCCCGAGCCTGCAAAGGATAAAGTGCTGGTCAAACCGGCTGGGGACAGAGCAATTTCGATGCCAAAATAAAACCCGGCCTTCCCTATCTTCATGATTCCAGAGGATATATCTTGACTCTTGCAGCACAAGCCCCTAAACTCGGTTTATCTCTGAGGGGGACAACCGAAGCTATGGACTTCAAGATTGGCGACAAGGTCGTTTATCCGAACCACGGCGTAGGGGTAGTCGAGCAAATCAGTTACGGAGTTCTTAACGGCAGGACCGAACGTTACTTCATGATTCGCATCATCTCCAGCGGCTTGCGCGTGATGGTTCCATCATCAAACGCGCTCGCGGTTGGCCTCAGATCGGTAATACGTTCCAACGACACGACGAAGGTGCTGGGTTTTCTCGAAAAAGGAAAACTCAACTCGCACCACGACTGGAAACATCGATTCAAGGAGAACTCCGAGCGCATGCGCACGGGTTCTCTCCTCGAAGTAGCTGTAGTCCTTAAGAGCCTCGTATCCCTCAGCCGGAGCAAACCCCTTTCCTTCCGCGAGAAGAAAATGCTGGAACGCGCCAAGTATCTCCTTGTGAGCGAGATGGCGACGGCGCGCAACTTGAGCGCGGAGACCGCCGAAGTGCTTGTCGTGAAGTCGCTCGCTAAGGCGAAGCTGCAGTTCCCCACGATGCAAGAGAAGGTCGACTAGCCTGAGTGTTGAATTTCCAGCGGGCAGCCTTCGGGCTGCCCGCATTTTTGTTTTGCGGCAACGACGGTAGGCTTTATGAGACTACAGTAAGCCGTAGCACTCCCGCTTGTATCATCCCGACGCTGCCTACTCACAGGCAGGGCGGAGAGCCGCGAATTTCGCGGCTCTTCACGGGATCGCGGCATCGCGGCATCGCTGCGAAAATCAGCTTCGAACGGTCAACCACAACGGTCCCGCCTCAAGCCAACGGCATACTTGCAACCGCATTCAAGGAGTTGTCGGCAAACGAGCGGCGCACGTACCTTGGATACGCGGCAGCCGCAATCATTGCGGCGTTGTCGGTCGAAAGCTCGCGGCTCGGGAAGTAGATCTTCAGTCCCCGCTCACGGGCCTGGCCGAGTAGCGTCGCGCGCAGTCTCGAGTTAGCCGCTACGCCGCCAGAAACCAGAATGCTGCCGACGCCGGATTCTTCGGCCGCAGCGAGCGTGCGCTCCACAAGGTCGCGCACCACGGCATTTTGAAACTCGCGCACCAGGCCCAGTGTTGCTGGGGAACATAGCGGCAACAACTCGTCGAACTTGCGGTGGCCCTGTGCTATCGCCTTCTCCCTGTTCGCAATTTCACCGTTGTATTCCGGGTGCTCGCGCAGATGATAAAGAACGGCGGTCTTCAGGCCACTAAAGCTGAAGTCGAGCGCATTGCCACGCGTCTTGGTTGGACCAAACTTTACTGGTGCCGGGACGTCATCTGCGGCGGCCGCCAGGCGATCGAGAATGGGTCCCCCTGGGTAGCCGAGACCGAGCAGCTTGGCCACCTTGTCGTACGCTTCTCCGGCGGCATCGTCGCGTGTTTGACCCAATTTGCGGTAGTGGAAGGTCTGCGAACCGTTCTCGGCGGTTGCCTTCACCTCATGCAGCACGGTATGCCCGCCCGACACGATTAGACAGACCGCCGGCAGCTCCGGAGTATCGCCGTCCTGCCAGGCTTGGAGAAACGCGGCATGAACGTGGCCCTCCAAATGATTCACCGCCAACAAGGGCTTTCCGAGTGCTTCGGCGAGCGTTTTGCCATAGGTAATGCCGACAAGCAACGAACCCACAAGCCCGGGTCCTTGGGTTACGCCGATGGCGTCCACTTCGCCCAAGCGCAACCCGGCTTCGGCTAAAGCCTCACGCACCACCGGAACGATTTGACGAAGATGTTCGCGCGAGGCCAACTCCGGGACCACACCGCCGTACTTGCGGTGAATATCGATCTGCGAAGCTACGATGCTGGAGAGGATCCGGCAGCCATCGACGACGACTGCAGCGGCGGTCTCGTCGCACGACGACTCAATGCCGAGGATACGCACTCCGGTTGTTTTATTCACAGCAGCCATTTGCGTGAAATTCCATGCTAGCACGCTCCCGCGCCTTTACTGATTCGCGCTAGTTCCATTGCTGGCCGCAAAGCCAAAGGGCAAATTCGACGGGAGCGCCTATGACCACGACGTCCACATCGACTCCGAGCCTCATCGAGCAACACCTCGGCGGTGGTCCGGGAATGCCTCCCGCGCTGCTGAACCATCCGACACAGAGCGCTACCACAATCGACGGCTGGAAATCCGTGCTTTTCGGGCTGCCTTTTCTGCTCGCAGGTGTCGCGATCGAGGGCGCTGCGCTAGGCCTCGTTCACCGGCAGAAGAATGCTCCGGACTGGCTGATTGGTCTGATTGGGTTTTTTTTCTTCTCCGCTGGGGCTTTTCTGGTCGTTCATGGCCTGCGCGGAGCGGCCCGCAAGGCGGAATACGAGCAGGAGTCGGCGACGCGGCCCGGCGAGCCCTGGCTCGCAGACCATCCTTGGCAGCGCGAAGGTTCGGGGTTCTCAGCTTTTCATTCGATGCTGCAGCGGCTGATGGCCGCGCTCGTCTGGAACGCGTTCCTTATCCCGTTTTTTTGGGTAGGGATGAATCAACGCGGGCTCGCACGTCTGTTTCTGATGGTTGCCAGCTTTTTCGCGCTGATCGGACTCGTCTTTTGGGCGCGGTGGATTCAAATGCTCGCCGACCTGCTCCGCTATGGCAACAGTTTCCTGTGTTACGACGAGTTTCCCTATTTTCTAGGGCAAACGCTACGGGTACGACTCCGCGCGCCAGCGCATGCGTCGAGCATGAATCAGTTGGCTTTGACACTCCGTTGCGTGCAGGAAAAGTATGTGACGACGGTAAGCGGGACCAACCGCCAGACGCAGTTGGTATGCTACGAGCTCTACAGGGACACCCATACGCTCGCCCACGAGCAGCTGGCCGGTGCCTACGCCGGTTGCGACATACCGTTCGAGTTCCGCCCGCCTGAAGACCAGCCTGCCACCGCTCTCATCCAAACGCCGCCCACATATTGGGAAATCGAAGCGCGGGGAGAAGCCCGTGGCGTCGACTACCAAGCCTATTTCCTCGTTCCCGTATACAAGAGACCGTAGCCAGAACTGGTATTTGCACCAATTGACAAACCTCGCGCGCCGCGGCTACCGTGCTAGCAGAGTAAAATTTCGAGAGAATCGAGCCTATGCAGCTGCCTGCGATGGAACAAACCAACCACCCGCTTCCGAACGCCACGCCGATTCGCAAAGTCCGCAAGGCCGTCCTTCCCGCCGCCGGCCTGGGAACAAGATTCCTGCCTGCCACCAAGGCGCAACCCAAAGAAATGCTGACCGTGGTTGACAAGCCGCAAATTCAGTATGTGGCTGAGGAATGCGTCGCCTCCGGGATCGAGCACATCATCATCGTCACCGGGAAAGGCAAGAATTCGATCGAAGATCACTTCGACAACGCGCCGGTGCTGGAGCGGTTCCTCGAGGAAAAAGGCAAAAAGGGGCAGGCGGACCTCGTGCGGCAGATCAGCAACATGGTTCAGGTCAGTTACACG